>Ga0209298_10002891_pt1 | contig 10485 bp, 10 predicted proteins | sample S_140806_EF_Meta_FD_187325 | JGI IMG/M metagenome (GOLD analysis project Ga0209298, IMG submission 187325) | Freshwater microbial communities from Lake Simoncouche, Canada to study carbon cycling - S_140806_EF_MetaG (SPAdes) (version 2) | ecosystem: Environmental > Aquatic > Freshwater > Lake ... | reverse complement strand
GTACCGATTCAACCGTCGATTCAATCTGAAGACACTGCATCAGCGGCTTCTGATAGCTGCGGTGGGCTGCCCACCATGCCCAGAGCGGCTCCTGCGCTCAGCGGAGTCTTCTTGCTGATCAGGTATTGCTTTGACGGAGGCCATTCCAGTTGTTAAAAAGCAAGCTGCCTACAAAAAGAAGCACAGGAATCGATAGAGAGATCCAGGCATCCAAGCCTTTCCGATCCGATTTCTCGCCAAATCCGCTCCATCTCCAGAAGGTTTTAAGCGGCGTCAGCAGACCAGGGTTGACGAGTTCTTGTTCAGCCTTCTCCCAGTTTTCAACTGGGGTTCTCCATGGAGCAATCTTGCTGAAGAAATACGCTTTTGCTTTGATCTCTTCCTGACTCGGAGGCTTGCGCCTCAGCCATAGGCGACGCCACCTTCGAGGAGCCAGGGAAGGCTCCTTGATCTGCTCGGGAGCATCAGTCATATCAGCCTTTGCTTGAAGTGCATCTCCAGCACAGGAGATTAAAGCCCACAGCCGCCCAAACATTTCAGTCCATCAAGCACATACGTGTCGGCGGCATCGTCCCCAACGGCGCCGCGATCATCTGACGCGGCCGGCAGGGCTACCCAGGGTTCGGCATCCAATCCGATCCGCTTGTTCGTCTGTAGAAGGAGGGCACGAGGGTGGTTCCGCTTTGGAGCAAGGCCCTCAAGCCACTCACTTGAATCAAATCAACCATGTCCGCCCTCTTCACCGCTGGCTTCCGTTGTGCAGCAGTTGCCCTCATCGGCGCCTCCGCCTTTTCTGGCGTCGCTGTCCATGCCCAGAACCCGGCCCGGCCCATGGGGGGGGGGCCAGCATTGATGGCACCAGCGGTGATGGCTGAGGGCAACTTTCGGCAGGCAGAAGCGCCCGTAGCCGGCAGTTTCACCATCAAGACCGTGGGAGGGCGTCAGATGTTGACCCTCAGCAGCGATTTCAAGACCAACGACAAGGCGCCCGATCTGAAGGTGATCTTCAGCCCCTCCAAGACCCCATTGGCGAGCACCAAGGCACCCGCCTTCCCGCTCAAGCCCGGCAGCTACACGATTTTGTCAGCGCTCAAGTCAAGCAGCGGGGCCCAGAGCTATGAGATTCCCGCCTCGATCAACCTCAAAGCCCAGGGCTCGGTGCTGATCTGGTGCAAGCAGTTCAACGCCACCATGGCCTGGGCGCCCCTGAAGTTCTGAAGTTCGGCCCTCTTGTTGGAGCGCATCGATTCCATCGGCTCGACTGAACTCGGGCCTTACCTCTTCACCTGATCACCCATGTTGCAAACCCTCGACTGGCTGACGCTGCTGCACCCCGTGCTGGCCGTGGTGCTGGTCTACCCCCTGCTCGGCATGGTGCTGCGCCTGGCGGCTCAGACCCGAGATCGCCGCCTGAATCAGGCCAAGCTTCCCCCCACCGTCGGACGGGATCACGCTGATCTGGGCAAATGGTTGGCGACTTCCGTTGTTGGCATCGTGCTGCTGGCCCTGGCCGTGGTGATCCTCACAAAGCACCCCCTTTCGGCCTTCCAAGGGGGGCCTGGCCGCCTAGGGCTGCTTCTGCTGGTGCTGCTGGGGTCGGTCGTAGCCTTGGCGGTGCTTTGGGGCGCCAAAAATCCCCTTTACCGGGCCAGCTTTGCGCTGCTCTGTTGGGCGGGTGTGCTCACTCTGGGATTGCAGAGCGAGGTCTACCGCCTCGGTGACAACCCTTTCCAGGCCGACTTCTGGCAGTCCCATTACTGGGGTGGTGCTGGTCTCACCGGCCTGATGTTGTTCTCGGTGGCGAGCCGGCCCGAGATCACCAAGCAGCTGCGTTGGCGCCGCCTGCACGTCAGTGCCAATGTGCTGGCGGCGTTGCTCTTTCTGGGCCAAGGAATTAGCGGCAGCAGGAGTTTGCTGGAAATCCCACTCAGCTGGCAGAAACCAGCGATCCAGGCCTGCAACTTCAAGACCAATTCCTGTCCGATCGCTCCCCCTGCAGTGCCGCCCGTTGTACCCCTGGTCCCCTGAACCCTTTCCACCGGGGAGCAGGAGCAGGGGCTGGTGGTGATCGGCGTCCACTCTCCCGAGTTCGCCTATGAGCGGGACATCGGCAATGGTGCGCGAGGCGAGCCCCTCACTCCTCCTCAGCCGCGCCCAAGGGAATGAGCTGGATCTGATTGCGACCCAGCTTGATCTCAAACTCATCGCCGGGTTTGAGGCCCAGCTGGGCGGTGTAGGCCTTGCCGACGAGCAGATTGCCGTTGAACTGGATCTTGATGTTGAAGCTCAGGCTACGGCCATGCCGCCCCTTGCCGCCATTGCCACCGCCGTCACCAAGGCTGACGCCCTTGGCCTCCAGCAAGGCTTCATAGAAGGCAGTGAAGTTCAGGCGCTCGGTGCCGTCCTTTTTGGTGCTGACATAGCCGGCGGAGCGAACCAGATCGGATTTCGAGACATCGCCGAATTCTTTGACCTTGGCGAGCAGTGCGGATCCAGTGAATATGGTGAATGGAAGATGTTTTCAGGCTGCATGGTATCGAACCGCTTGGAATTGTCGATGGCTTAATGGTGGCGTCTGAGCGCACGACCGAGGAAGCGAGAATCACTTTTTCGCCTCAGTGAATGGCATTTGCAGTGAAGGACTCCTCGCTCTGCTTGATCTCAACCAGTTGCCGGCAGCTGGGGCGGATGCCACTGAGGCGCTGTGAGCTGCCAGCCCTGCTTGCGCTTCTCACTCCAGAGCTTGAGAGCCTCCTCCCGACTGAGCTCCAGCCGGCATTTCAGGAGCGGAACGGGCTGATTAGGCAACAGCTCTCCCGCCGTGACCTCCAGCTGCTGACTCCAGCGATCCCAGCGGCTGGGCCGGAAGTGGAGTGCCTGGCGGCCATTGCTCAGCCAGGCCTCCTTGGGCGACAGCGGCGGCCGGTTACGGGTCCCACCGCTCAAGCCACCTCAGGCTCCCTGCCCCGCTGGCGGCGCAGGTTCTCCATCCAACTGCTGCAGCGGCGGGTGAGGTGCTCCCCATGGGCGATCAGCCCCTGGTGAAGGTGGCAGGTGAGCAGGGGAAGGGAGTCAGGGCCAGGGTGGTGGCGCAAGAAATGGCAGGTCATGCAAACCTGATGGCTGCGGCTCGTGTGGAGCACCTCCTGATCCAGCCAGGGCCAGTCCTCGATCGCATCAATGCGGGAGGGCTCTAGCCGGGAGACGTTGACCGGCACCACGGCGAATTCGCGGGCGCCCATCTCTAGCAGGGTCAGGTCGGTTCTGTCGTCTACGCCCGATGCTCAATAAGGTTCCGTCAATGCAGGGAGGCGGATCTGGAACATCGGCATTGGGCTAATCATTCTCCTGTCGTTGCTGCGCTGGCTGCTTTTCCAGTGATGGTTCCGGGGATCAGCACTTCCTCGTAGCCGCCGGTTTCGATCAAGGCCGTCGTGGCCTGGATGGGATCCGTGGCCTAGCGAATCCTGGGCCAGGTGGTGGTGATCAACAAAAAGGCGAGAAGGTTGGCTTTCCTTAACCCAGGCCCATCAGACTGGCCCCAGCCTCCGCATCTAGGCCATGAGCAGCACCTTCACTGACGCTCCTGACCTGCCCCTCCCCTCCAGCTACGGGGATCCCGAGCGGACTGGCCTCGGTGCGAACGATCTCTTCGAGGGCATCAGCGAGCACCTGTTCTTCACCCTCGGCCGCCGGGTGGATAACGCGAGCCCCCACGATTTCTATCTCGCGCTCAGTTATGCGGTGAGGGATCGGCTGACCGGCCGCCAGTTGGCCTCCCAGGATGCGCTCCGGGCGCACGAGAGGCCTCGGGCGGTGGCCTACCTCTCGGCAGAATTCCTCATCGGCCCCCAGCTTGGCAACAACCTGCTGATGCTCGGCATCCAGGCGGAGGCCGCCACAGCCCTGCAGCGCTTCGGTATCCAGGACATCGAGCAGATCCTCGCCCTTGAGGAGGAGCCGGGTCTTGGCAATGGCGGGCTCGGCCGTCTGGCCGCCTGCTTCCTCGAATCCCTTGCCACACTTGAGATCCCTGCAACGGGCTACGGCATCCGCTACGAATTCGGCATCTTCGACCAGGCGATCCGGGACGGCTGGCAGGTGGAGATCACTGACAAGTGGCTCCGGGGCGGCTGGCCTTGGGAGTTGGTCCAGCCGTCGATGAGCTGCCGGGTCGGCTTCGGGGGGTACACGGAGGTCTGGCACGACGACCACGGTCACTACCGGGTGCGCTGGATTCCCTCCGAACAGGCCATCGGCATCCCCCATGACGTGCCGGTGCTCGGCTATCGCGTTCATACCTGCAACCGGTTGCGTCTTTGGAAGGCGGAGGCGGCTGAGGCGTTCGATTTCCATGCCTTCAACAGCGGCGATTTCTACGGCGCTGTAGAGCAGAAAGTGAGCAGCGAAACCCTCTCCAAGGTTCTCTACCCAAACGATGGCCACGATGCCGGCCGCAGGCTGCGGCTGATGCAGCAGTTCTTCTTCGTGAGCTGCTCGCTACAAGACATGCTGCGCAACCTTCGCAATCGTGGACTCGCCGTTCAGGAGTTTGCGACCCACTGGGCGGTTCAGCTCAATGACACCCATCCGGCCATTGCCGTGGCCGAACTGATGCGTCTTCTGGTGGACGAGCATCATCTCGAATGGGATCAGGCCTGGGACATCACCTGCCACTCGATTGCCTATACCAATCACACCCTGCTCCCCGAAGCGCTCGAGACCTGGGATCTCGGCCTATTCGCCTCGCTGCTGCCACGCCATCTCGAACTGATCTATGAGATCAATGCCCGCTTCCTCCAACAGGTGCGGATGCGGTTCCCCGGCGATGGCGAACTGCTCGCCCGAGTTTCGATTATTGCCGACCAGGGAGGCCAAGCCGTCCGCATGGCCCACCTCGCCACCGTCGCCGCCCATCACGTAAATGGGGTGGCGGCCCTGCACAGTGATCTGGTCCGCACGGATCTGCTGGCCGATTTCGCCCGGCTCCAGCCGGAGCGATTCACCAATGTCACCAACGGCGTCACGCCCCGCCGCTGGGTGGCCCTGGCCAACCCTGCGCTGAACGAACTCTTGAGGGAGACGCTCGGCCCGGACTGGCCCGCCCGGGAGCAGGAATGGCCGAGGCTTGAAGCCCTCCAGGCCGACTCGGCCTTCCTAGCCCGCTGGGATGCCAGCAAACTGGAGGCCAAGCGGCGGCTGGCCGCCCTGATTGCTGAGCGCACCGATCAGTTGGTGGATCCAACCAGCCTCTTCGACGTGCAGGTGAAACGCATCCACGAGTACAAGCGCCAACACCTCAATGCCCTGCGGCTCGTCGTCCAGTACCTGCGGATCAAGCAGGGCGACACCACCGGAATGGTGCCACGCACCGTTGTCTTCGGCGGGAAGGCCGCCCCCGGCTATGCCATGGCCAAGCTGATCATCCGCTTCATCAATGGGATCGCGGCGGTCATCAACAATGACCCGGATTGCAAAGGTCTACTCAAGGTGGTCTTCTTGCCGGATTACAATGTCAAGCTTGGCGAGAAAGTGTACCCAGCCGCCGATCTCTCCGAACAGATCTCCACGGCCGGCCTGGAAGCTTCCGGCACCGGTAACATGAAGTTCACCATGAATGGGGCACTCACCATTGGCACCTTGGATGGGGCGAATGTCGAGATCCGTCAGCAGGTTGGGGCCGACAACTTCTTCCTCTTCGGCCAAACAGTCGAGGAGATCCGACAGCTCCGCGGCCACTATCGTCCCGAGGAGTGGCTGGAGCGCCTTCCAGCCCTGCAGGAGGCCTTCGCCCTGATCGAACGGGGTCACTTCAGTTGCGGGGAAAGGGATCTGTTCCGGCCCCTGCTGGACCAACTGCGTGGCCAGGATCCATTCTTTGTGCTTGCCGATTTCGATGAGTACGATCAGGCCCAGAGCCGGGTCGACGACGTGTGGCTCGATCGCCGGCGCTGGACGACGATGTCCCTCCTCAATACCGCGCGCAGCGGCTTTTTCTCCTCCGACCGCTCCATCCGGGACTACGCCAGCTCAATCTGGAAGGTTGATCCCCTGAAATTCTCGATCACCTCCTAAACGTGTGACCACCATGCAGAACAGCGATGTCCCCACCGGTGAGGTGTTTCTGATTCGCCACGGCGAAACGGAATGGAGCCTCTCGGGTCAACACACCGGCAGCACCGACATCCCCCTCACCGACCATGGAGAAGCGGCGGCCCGCCTGCTCGCCCCGGTGCTGGCGGACCGCAACTTTTCCCTGGTGTTGTGCAGCCCCCTGCAGCGGGCCCGCCGCACCTGTGAACTGGCTGGGCTGGGCGAGCAGGCCAGCATCGATCCTGATCTGGCTGAATGGAACTACGGCAGCTACGAAGGCCTCAAGCCCTCGGCGATTCGCGAACAGCACCCTGGTTGGTTGGTGTTTCGCGACGGCTGTCCAGAGGGGGAAAGCCCCGCCGAGGTGGGGGAACGGGTCGACCGCGTGATCCATCGGGTGCGGGAGAACGGCGGCAGGGTGGCCCTGTTCGCCCATGGACACGTGTTCCGGGTGTTCGTAGCCCGCTGGATCGAGCTGTCTCCCAGCCACGGCGCCCATTTCCTGCTCGACACCTCGACCCTCACCATCCTTTCCTATTACAGGGGCATTCCGGCCGTGAAGTGCTGGAACGCACCCCTGGTGGCGTAAGCCTGATTCCCCAGGGCCAGCCGGCCTACTGGCGGTCCCAGTCCAGATCCAGCTTCACCGAGCCGCTGCCTCGTAACAGGAAGGTGCGACAAATCAAATTCTCGTAAACAGGTTCCTGACCCGAAGAGCGCAGCACCACGAACTTGAAGCGAATTGGCTTTCCCGCCGATTCATCAAAGCCCACTTCGGCGAACCAGGCGTCCCCGTTGATGAATTCCAGATGGGGGCACTGATCCACATCCCAGGCCCCCAGTTCAGGGGCATCACCGCAAACGGCCATCACCTCACCGGGATGGGTGACATAGTCATTAATCTGAAACTTGACCACCGTGGTGGCCTTCAGGGGTTCTCCCTGCACCGCGAGGACTACGGCACCCTTGGCTGGAATGGAGAGTTCTTGGATTGACCCTTCAGCGACCAAGAAGCTGTTACCCGAAAGCAGGCAGGTGTGGGGCCCTTCGGGAAGGCCGGTATGGTCAATGGTGCAGCTGGCGGAATCACCTTTATTGACGGCTATGAACACCCGATTATCCCGATACCGGCGAGTGTAGGCATAAATCGTTTCCGAGATGTACTTCTGCCCATGCCGTCCGTAGGCAAGAGCGCGATTGGTCTTGCGAAGCAGGGCCAGACGACGGATGATCTCCGAAAGTCTTGATCCCGTCTCCCACGACTCCATCATCGGCCGGTTGTAGGGATCATTGCCGCCGTTGGTGTCGTTCACCAGATACTGCTCGGTTCCATAAAACAGGCAGGGAATGCCGCGCAGCGTGAGCAGCAGCACCGTGGCCAGCTCAAGATCCGCGTGGCTGGAGCAGATCGAGAGAAAGCGAGGCATGTCGTGGTTCTCGATGAAGGTCACCAGCGCGGTGGAGCGCCGATACACCGGATCCATCGCCAACACCCGCTCAATGAGGTGGAAGCCCCCTGGCTCCTGGCCGCTGAAGGCGGAGCGGATCGCCCCGGCAAGAGCGAAGTCCAGCACCGAAACTCCAGTATCATTGGCATAGTGCAGATAACGCCCATCCCAGGGCGAGCCGAAGCCATACTCCCCGAAGAGGAACGTATCGGGCTTGCTGACCTGAATGTCCGCCACAAACTCCTGCCAGAACCACACCGGCATGTGCTTGAGGGTGTCGATGCGCAAGGCATCGAAGCCAAGATCAAGCCAGGCTTTAATGGCGCTTTTGATATAATTTCTGAAATCAATATTTTGCTCGTTAAAGGTGGCAAGTCCGAGCATTTCATGATGAATCAACTGAAATTCATCATCCCAATCGGTTATCTCAGGATAGTGATGATAAAAATCATTGCTGTCATGGTGAAAGTCGGCGAGCGGCAGACCATCATCCGTAACAACCCCCTTGCTGCCATGTAGCTGAGGAGAGCTATGGTTGCAGACAATATCCAGAACGATCTTGATATCCCGTTCATGCAGGGCCTCAATCATTCGGCGCAGGGTGAGGCAAGTCTTCAGTGAGGTCGATTCACCCTCGCTGACGAAATGGGGATTGACGCGCTTGAAGTCCTTGGTCCAGTAGCCGTGCATGGGACCATGGCCATTCTCAATGTCATCGACCTGCTCAAACAGAGGAGAGAGCCAGACGGCTGTGATGCCAAGCTGCTTGAGGTAGTCGGCCTTCTCGATGATGCCTTCTAGATCGCCACCCCAATAATGCCCCCAATGGGTGAGACTCGGATCGTGAAGTCCCTGCTTGCTAATCCCGTCATTGGCTCTGTTGCCATTAAAAAAGCGATCGATCACGATGAAGTAGATAGTCTCCTTCCGGAATTCCGCCTCCTTCTCGAACAGCTGGTTGGCTAATGCTTGCATGGATGCACCCGAAATAAAGCTATCCATGATTCTGATGGCTTCGTTCACCGGCAAAGCCACCTTGCTCCACCAGGGAGAACGGGTGGTTAAGAAAGGAGCTGCCAAGCTTGACACATCAAATCAATATCCATCCCAACGGTTGTCTTCAGCCATGGGTCCCACTGCGATCGTTTCCAAAGCTCTCGACAAGCCCCCTTACTCCTTTGGCGTCATCAGCACCTTGGCTGATGCGATCCATGCCGTGGATGTGGCGCTGGTTGGCGCCTCAGACAGTGCCCACTGGCCCGCTGCGGCATCGGGCTCCCCCCGAAGCCCTTGGCTCAAGCACCGCAGGCCGCGTAGGACTGGTTGATGGGCTGCTGAGGCTCCCTCAACAAGCTTGGCTGTGCATGTGGGATCCCTGACTTGCGCCCCCAGGGCAGCTGACTTAGCGCCTTCTTAACGGCCGCAGGCCACCATTGAGTGAAACACCCACGTAAATGAAGGCCATGATCGTTTCCTCTACGGCCCCTTACGAGGCTCAGTTCTCCAGCCCTGATCACGAGCAGGAGTTGCAGCGGATCGATGCATGGTGGCGCGCCGCCAATTACCTGGCTGTGGGGATGATCTACCTGCGCGATAACCCCCTGCTGGCCGAACCCCTGCGCTTTGAGCACATCAAGCCGCGGCTGCTGGGCCATTGGGGGTCCTCACCGGGCCAAGCCTTCATCTGGGCCCACGCCAACCGGGTGATTCGCCGCCACGACCTCGACATGATCTACCTGTCGGGCCCCGGCCATGGCGCCCCTGGGGTGCTGGGCCCCACCTACCTCGACGGCAGTTACAGCGAGGTTTACCCCGACAAGGGCCAGGACACGGTGGGGATGCGTCGCTTTTTCAAGCAGTTTTCCTTTCCCGGGCACATCGGCAGCCACTGCACCCCGGAAACCCCCGGCTCGATCCACGAGGGGGGCGAACTGGGTTACGTGCTCTCCCACGCCTGTGGTGCCGTCTTCGATAATCCCGACCTGATCGCCCTGGCCTGCGTGGGTGATGGCGAGGCCGAAACCGGCCCCCTGGCCACCTCCTGGCACATCAACAAGTTCCTCAACCCGATCACGGACGGCGCCGTGCTGCCGGTGCTCCACCTCAACGGCTACAAGATCGCCAACCCCACCCTGCTGGCCCGAATCCCGCATGACGAGCTGGCCAGCCTGATGCGCGGCTACGGCTGGAAGCCGATCTTCGTGGAAGGCAGCGAACCGAAGGCCATGCACGAAGCCATGGCTGCCGCCATGGATCAGGCGATCGGGCGCATTCTTGAGATCCGCGCCGAGGGACGCACCAGCGGTGAAGCGGTGCGGCCGGCCTGGCCGATGATCGTGCTGCGCTCCCCCAAGGGCTGGACCGGCCCGACGGAGTTGCATGGCAAGAAACTGGAGGGCTTCTGGAGGGCCCACCAGGTGCCCCTGGCTGCGCCGAACACCGATCCTGAGCAACTCGCTCTGCTGGAGGACTGGCTGAAGAGCTACCGCCCCTGGGAGCTCTTTGATGCCAACGGCACCCTGATTCCCGAACTGCGGGCCCTCTCCCCGGTCGGCGCGCGTCGCATGGGTTCCAACCCCCATGCCAACGGCGGCCTGCTGCGCCGCAAGCTTCAGTTCCCCCCCTTGGCTGACTATGCGGTGGCGGTGGATGTTCCTGGCACCACTGAGGAGGAGAACACCTACCCCCTCGGGGAGCTGCTGCGCGACATCATTCGCAGCAATCCCGACTCGATGCGGGTGTTCGGCCCGGATGAAACTGCCTCCAACCGCCTGCAGGCGATCTACGAAGTGAGCAAGAAGGTGTGGATGGAGGATTTCTTGCCGGAGGATCTCAACGGCAGTGAACTGGCCCGCAGCGGCCGGGTGGTGGAGATGCTCAGTGAGCACACCCTGGTGGGGATGATGGAGGGTTATCTGCTCACCGGTCGCTATGGCTTCTTCCA
>Ga0209298_10002890_pt1 | contig 10496 bp, 14 predicted proteins | sample S_140806_EF_Meta_FD_187325 | JGI IMG/M metagenome (GOLD analysis project Ga0209298, IMG submission 187325) | Freshwater microbial communities from Lake Simoncouche, Canada to study carbon cycling - S_140806_EF_MetaG (SPAdes) (version 2) | ecosystem: Environmental > Aquatic > Freshwater > Lake ... | reverse complement strand
ACCGTGCCCGCCATCACCTCCAGAATAAATGGGAGGTCTGCATGCTCGGGGTCAATGCCCGTGCTCATGCAGGCCAGGAACGCCTGCCAAGTACGTCCCTTGTGCTGCGGATCGGGATACCACCCTGGCTCGCCACCCCTGACCATTTCCACCAGCGGCCCCCAAGTGGTGATTTCTTCCACATTTTCCATGAACATCACCCGTGTTCCGGCCTTCGCCCATCGAAGCATCACCAGCACCAAGCCACGGATGCGTTTATCCAGAGGCTTGCCGCCTTTCGCTTTCGAGAAGTGTTTGCAGTCCGGACTGAACCACGCTGCGCCGATGGGACCATTCTTTTTGATGTCCTCGGGACTCACTTCGAACACATCCTCAATGTGATGACGCGTCATGGGGTGGTTGCTGCGGTGCATGCCCATTGCCGCCAGATTGTGATTCACCGCATGGTCGGGCGAGCGACCAATGGCCCACTCAAATCCTGTGCATGAGCCACCCCCACCCGCAAAGTGGACAACGACCTGTTCGTGTGAGCGTTCGAAGAGGTCTTTCATGGCGTGATCTTGATGAGAGCGATTGGCCGCTTGGTTTCATTGTCCTGACCAGCAGAGACGCTTGTTGTACCAGCCTCAGCCAGCGTATGCAGCGGTTCATGGCCGAGGAACCAGACCTTGACCTCAGCATCGAGGCCAACGGCGGGAATCGTCTGTGTGTTGAGATCGTGAAGTAAGTCTCTGATTGTCATGGTGTATTATGGTAATTGGTGGTATTGGAATTAGTCTTCGAGCACCCAGCGGCCCCTTTCCCCGGACTCATGCTCGTAGGCGGGCCAGCACCGGCGAATCTCCCGCCAGTCGTCAGGGCACCCAGCGGCGGTGTATTGGCGCAGACTGTCGAGGAACATGTCCACGCGGCTGAAACCTTCTGGCAGCCCCAGCGCAGATCGGGCCGCAGCTACCCCACGATTCAGGCTCGCATCCATTGGTAGGTCATAGACCCGGCACATCGCGGGGCGTGGATAGCGTGATTCGTTCGACTTCGAGAGCACGATGAAAGTGAACTTCCCTACGTGCAGGTTCATTCGCGACAGGAGGAGTTCATGGCAATGGGCGTAGAACACGGCCTGGATGTGGTAGCCGAACTGCCACACGTCCTTGCCAAAGTCAGCCACATGACGGGAGGAGGTCTTCACATCCGCCAGATACCTGCAGTGCTTCGGCATGATGTCCGGCCTCCACTTCACCCAGCAGTTCCAGCGCGGGTGCCAGACAATACCGGTGATCTCCGTTTCCACGTTCGCCAGTTCTCCCATGGCGTCAGCATTCACCGCCAGTGCCCGTTGCAGATCCCGGCATTCCTGCATGTACTCGTGGAAGGTTTCTGGAGTGACGATGATCTTGCCAGGATGAGCAAGTCGGGCGGCTTCCCACGCCTTCGTTGCCTTCTTGGTTTTTTCCCCGAAAGGCTCTCCCGTCTTTTCATTGATCGGAATGTCAGCGACAGCAAACTTCTCCTGCCATGACGCCTCCGGCTCCAGCGTGGCCAGATGCACCAGCGTTCCGGTTGTCAGCGCATCGGTATCCTTGTGGGGCGCGGTCAGGTGTGCGTGCATTTCCGCCGCCGTCCGGCATTTGAGCATCCCGGCGTTGACTGCCGGGAAGGCATGGTATTCGTCCGCTGGCACGCGGCGATACCCAAAGCGGCCGGGAATCGGTTCCCCAGGCAGGGCAAGACTGCTGTCAGTGAATCCTTGCCAGTTCATGGTTTTCTTCCTTCTGGTTGCTTGGATGCGAGCGCCAAAGCCAGTTTGTTGAGCTGCTCGCCGGTGCATTCGACGAACATAGAAGGAAGGTGGAGCGTCTTGTGTAACGACACGCACTCATCCCAGTTCCTGATCTGCTGGGCCTTGGCTCGTTCGCCAATGAGTTCCGCCCTCCACGCGTTGATCCCTGCGTTGTCCGGGTATTTGCACCACAGTTTTGCCATCGTACCCCCTTGCAGGTCACCGAGCACCTGATGACCCGACTCATCAGATGGGTCTGCGAGCATAGACCACGTGGCAGCTGTTTCGGCCGTGCCCAAATCAAAAACCGGCACATGGCAGAACTGCCGCCAGTGTGCCTCCTTGTCAGGCCGTGGCGCGGCATCAGTCACCGTTTGGCCCAGCAATTCGGCATCATCATCATTGCCGACGATGAGATTGAACATATTGACCAAGGCGTAGCGTTTCCCGTACGTCTGCCCCATGCCTTGGCACATGGTGATGTTCGTGGCGCGGTTATGATCGGGGAGTAGCACCTCGAACTCACAATCCATCTTTTCCCCTTCTTCATGCCAGACATGCATGGTCAGTTTTTGGGCAAACGTCTCGCCCTCCTTCCTGACAGCACCAGGTGAGAACCCTACAGCCAGCTTGTTCTCAAACAAAGGTTGCTGCAGCATACGCCAGATGTCCGCGTAGGTGGCGTAGTCCGAGTTCAGAGTTTTGTTTCTGCCGGTGCGAACAACGACCATGCCGCGTGCCCGGATGGAAAACAGAGATTGTTGGATCAAGGATAACTCGCTCACTTTTTGCCTTTCTTCAATTGGGGCGCGTCAAATTTGGCACCCTTGGCTTTCTTCACGTAGCCGGTGACCTCGGTCAGGGCTGGCGCGGTGAAGGTGGCGTTCTCCCTCACATAGACGGAGCCGGACTTCGTGAGGGCTGGCGCGGTGAAGGTGGCGTTCGCACTCACATAGACGTAGCCGGACTTCGTGAGGGCTGGCGCGGTGAAGGTGGCGTTCGCACTCACATCGACGGAGCCGGACTTCGTGAGGGCTGGCGCGGCAATGGAATAGCCCTCCATGACAACAAACCCCTTTTCCCCGTCAATATTGGAAACCAAGGGATGCAGTGACTTGATAGTTTCGCCATGAGAATGCAGGGAACGCACCGCGATCTCTTTGGCGACCTCATGCGGGCACTTCTCGTGAATAAGCGCCTTCCAGCGTAGATCAGCATATTCCTCCCCCGCGAACGCTCCATCGCCCGTCAGGCCCCAGCCGGGTTCGTCCAAAGCACGTTTCAGGTTCTTCGCCAGCACTTTAGCGGCATCAAGCACCACCTGCGGATGATCGCGACCGCGCAAAATTGCTTTGATGTTTTCAGGTACCTTGCCTTCGCCATCCCACTCATATTCGAAGAACCGGGCCTTGTCCCGCATTTCGCTCCTGGTGTCATTTTCCGTGAGCTTGTAGTGGGCAACAATGCCCGAATGGGAATTGCTAGGCAGGTGGAAAACCTGACCGTTGGCGGTAATGACCGCAGAGAAGAAGTCGCACATATATTGGTTTGTGGTGTTTTGTGGTTGGTATTGAGGTAAAAATCAGGCTGCCCGTGCGCTGCGCAGGTCCGCTGCATCCATGCGGGCGATGACTCGGCGGGTGCTCTCGCTGAGTTCTGCGCCGAAACGCTCCTGCACGTAGGACTCTGCCTCCTCCCACAGGCCGGCTGCGAGGTGCTCGCTCACGGACTGGCCGCGCACGAGGATGTCATTGAGGCTGTCCTCGGTGTGGTCGAGCTCCAAGGGAAAATGGCCCGGCCAGGGAGCGAGTTCACCAACGACATCGCCCTTGAATTGGGGATTGCGCACGGTGTCCAGCGCGGCATGCACCTTGTCGGTTTGCTCCTGCAGTGCGCAGGCGAGCTGGTGGAGCTGCGTGGCCAGGGGATTGCTGCCGTGACCGTCCGGTTTGATCACGTGGAGTAGAACGTCAATATCGTAGTTTTTCATGTGTTTCGATTGGGCTAGGTTCAAATAGCAGGAAATGTGAGGAGCTGGCATTCACCAGCGCGGATCGCGAAGGCCGAACCACCCAAAGAGGGCGATCAGCAGCAGCACCAGCAGGCAGGCCTCGGCCATCCCTCGCAGGAATTCAGGGTCAGCACAGCCTCGGTAAGATCGGCGAAACGCCTGCCTGCGGCACCCATTGCGCCGCATCCGCTGAATCTCCTGGTGGTTCATCCAGGCGCGAATGGCCAATAAGATGAGCATGAGGGCAAGGGGGATGGCGAGAAGGAGGAGTGCTTTCATGGCTGGGTGGTAGAACGTGGTTGGTTATGGTAATTGCGATTCTAGCGAGTTTGTGCGGCCAGCACCCTGGGCAGGCTCCAGGCGGCATCCCAGCCGCGACCGCCAGCAATGGGCCGTAGATTGAGCTTCGAGCACCGCTTGCGCAGGTTTTTGAGTTTCAACTGCTTGGTCTTTCCGCCCACTTTCAGGTGGTCAATCAGCTCCTCGGTGGAGAAGTTGCGGATCTGTGCGCCACTCATCCGCTCACTCAGCTCCTTCAATTCCTGCTCAATGCCTTCGAGGCGCTGGAGGTCGCAGCGGATCGCGACGAGCAGCTCCAGCACGGAATCAGAGGATTTGTTGGTGGCAGGCATTTACTTCTTTGCCTCCTCGCCTTTGGCTTTCGCGATTGCGGCACGGCAGGCAATCACAAGGGTAGAGCCGCTATTAGCGCCATCGCTGTCGAGGCGTTGGACCGTCAACTCACACGCCGCCAGCAGTTCGGGTCCCGCTGCAAACAGCTTCGCGGTATATCCCTCTGTCTCGCAGGTGTCTCCCGGTTGGCCGTTTTCGATGGTAGCCACATCCCAACCCTTTGATGCCACCAACGGTCCCGGCGTGTGCAGAAACGCGTTCACTTCGTGGCCTCCTTCTGCTTGCGCTTGCGGGGCTGAGGGGCTGGGAGCTGCGTTGATTGAATGTGGGAGCCGTTGCACACATCCTCATTCAGATATGTCGGAGCCTGTAATCCGAGGAAGGCGAACGCCTCAAAAGCGAGTTGGGAGCCGAGGCTGCGGCGGTTAGCCCTCGCTCGTTGCTTGAGCGATGCATGATCTTCACGCGATAGAGTTGATACGACGTTTGGCATTGTTTTGGCGGGTGGGATGTCACCCATTATTGCAAGGTGGGATGCCACCCGTCAACATGGATTTTGAATTATTTTAAATTTTCTTGAATGGGTGGGATGTCACCAGTATGGTTCTCGATGGCAAACCAACGAAGCAAAGACAAAGTGAAGGTGCAGACCTATCTTCACAAAGAAGATGAAAAGCTCCTCCGCGAGACAGCGAAGTCTCATGGATATAAAAATCTGGCAGAGTTCTTCCAGGCCGTAGCCCACGGGGTCGTCAAGGTGCCTCCAGCCACCAAGGCATTGGTCCTAACAGCCATGGGAAGCCAAGGCGGCTCTGGCTGTTTGTGGTTCATCCTCGCAATCCCGGCGGCGCTCTGGATGCTGCTCTGATCACACATACCCCCACGAAGCCGAGCACCGGGGCAAAACCCAAGAAATAACATGCGTCAGCGCAGCCCATTCCCTCGCCAGCAAGACAACCTCATCGCAGGTGTCGTGATAGCCGCACTGATCGGCATCATAGCTGGCCTCCGCTCCTTGTGGCTGTGGTTGGTGGGTGCTTGAAGTGTTCACGCGAACATTGTCGCGGAAAATCATTCAAGCGCAAATGCCTGCCTGTATGACAGTCGAATGTGAATAACCTCGTAGGGTTTTCATCTTGCGCTCCGTGCGGCAGTGGCAGGAACTTTAATCTGCTGAATTTCAACAGTTCGAGCATCCGCACGGATTACTAAATCCGTACTGGGGTTGACAGTGTACCAGTTGTACACCACTGGTACCGCGCCGGTGCCACAGTGCCAGCAACCCTAATCCTAAAGTGAACGAGATCCTGAAATTCATAAGCGAGGGAGTTTTCAGCATTATAAATGTTGCTGCTCCGTCCTTTCAGAAAGTGGTGTACCAGCCTCCGGCTGCGTACCACGCCAGAGTCATTGTGGACATGCGGAAAGCATATGACAAAGTGAAGGATGGCGAAAAGGAACACGAATCCAGCGAAGCACTACGGGCTGAGGGTGCCACCGCAAGCGGAGCTTCAACGGCTGGTTGATCGCGTTGTAGAGGCTCGGCTTTCAACATTTTCTGTCACAACGGAGCAATATCACTCCGGCCCTCTGCCAACTGCTGAGAAAACAGAAAAGTACGAACTCATCCACCCAGGTTTTACAGACCGCTGGATTGCCATGTCAGAGCGTGAGCAGGAAATGAATCATGGCACCGTTAAAAGGCGGGATATTCTCGGGTTTATTCATTCTTTGTGCGCCTTGGTAGTGACCACTTTAATCATACTCACGTTTGTTGGCGGCGGGGTGTTTCTAATTCACAGCGGGAAATCAATGGAAGGATTCGGCACCATTGGTGTTGCTATCGCCTCGGTCATAGGGGTGCTTCGCTATAGGGCGACACATTCTGAAGGAAAAAAATAGGCCAACAAACTCGGCGAGTGGACGCTGCAATCGAATGGGTGGAGTCGAAAATATGACACATCCATGACACACGCGGGGCTGTATGCCTTGATTTATCAGGGATTGCATAAAGGTTCGAGTCCTTGCGGGGTAACCACCTCACTCCCTACGTACGTAGGGAGAAGAGCTTTGCAAAATCTCCCGAATGCCCCCAAAAGCGCCCAAAAGCGCATTTCTTTTGACACATTCTGACACATCGGTAGGGCTCCTTTATGAAGCTCAGCCAGCGCAAAAACCCATCGGGGAAAAAGGTGTGGGTGCTTGATCTTGGGCGTGGCCCCGGCCAGCGCAAAGCCTATGCGTCCAAAACCAAGGCGCAAAACGCCCTTGATCAGGAAAAACACCGGCGCACTCGACACGGCGAAATGCTCGACAGCATCACCCCCGTGGAAATGGCCGAGATCATCGCCTCCAGGGCAAAAGCGGCCAGCGGTGGCTTCACCATCAGCCAGGCCGTCGATCACTTCATGGCGCACGGCAAACGCCTCCAGGAATCACTGCTGCTGCCCGATCTGGCGCAAAGATTCCGCGCCAGCCGCGAAAAGCAGCGACTCAGCCCGAAGTACGTTGATCAGTTGCAGGTGGCACTCAAATCGATCAGCGAACGATTTCCTCTCGCTTACGCCCACGAACTCACCGCCAAGGATGTCGATGCGTGGCTGAACTCGGGATCATGGTCACCCAAGACAAAAAAGAACTACCTCGGTGACGTTTCGGCCATGTTCGTGTGGGCCATGCTACCCGCTCAGGGATTCGCCCGCGTGAATCCCTGCAAAGGTGTCGAGCTGGAGCGAAAGAAACGGCGCGGCAAGGTGTCCACGCTCACCCTTGAGCAATCCGAGCAGATGCTGCGCACCGCCGCAGAGCAGGAAAACTGGCGCGTCCTCGCCTTCTGCACCCTCGGTCTGTTCGGCGGGCTGCGGCCCGATGCCGAAGCGGCAAACCCCTTGTTCACCTGGGCCGACATCAATTTAGAGGCTCTCACCGTGCTGTTGACCCAGGAAGTCGTGAAAACCGGCCCCGGCCGCGTTGTTGACCTCTCAAAGAACGCCGCCGCGTGGCTGGCGCTCATTCCTCCGGATCTGCGCAAGGGGCCGGTCGTGCCGTCGAAAAACTGGCAGGAGGTCTGGATGCGTTTCCGGCATAACCTCGGCTGGCGCGTGGCGACTGATAAAGGCGTCGTGAAACGTGGTCTCCGACCCGTGGAGCCTGTGCATGGCGAATGGCCCAAGGACGTTCTGCGCCACACCTACGCCAGCATGCACTACGCCCACTACCAGAACGAGGCACTCCTGCAGGTGCAGATGGGGCACACCTCGCGCAAAATGTTGCATGAGCACTACCGCGCCGTGCGGACCCGGCAAGAGGCCGCTTTATTCTGGGCGCTCAGCCCTGCGAGCCTTTCCGCTTGAAAAGATTGCCCACTGACCCGTTGCATTCAGACCACCACCGGAATGAACGAAACCGACTTTCACCTTGTAGCGCATTCCCCGCTCGTTCACTTCGAGACGTGCGCCAAGGTGCAGAACGCGACCACGAAGAAGCTGGAGACGCCCCAGGCCAATGTGCTCCAGAGGCGAATGGCTGAAGCCATTGAGGTTCTTACCGCGCTGGGCATTCCGGCTATCCGCATCATCGTGACGAAAATCCGCCAGTGCGGGGGCACGACGTTCAGCGTGGAAGTGATTTACCACCTGTGCCAGCAGCGGAACACGGATGCGCTGATCCTCGCCAACATCGCCGCCAACAGCCAAGGCATTCTGGAGCGCATGCGCACGTTCAGCGAGAATGACTCCTTCCCCTGGCACAATCCCCTCAATCCCCGCGAGACCCGCATGAAGTGGCAGAATGGGAGCACCGCCACCATCACCAGCGCCGAGTCGATGAATCCGGGTATCTCGAAGCCGCGGCAGGCGGTGCTGTTCAGCGAGAGTGCGAAGTATCCACGCGGCGGGGTGAAGGACGATAAAAAGATCATGGCCTCAATCCTGCCGTCGCTCAATGACGCTGGTATCGCCATCGCTGAGAGCACGCCAGACGGTGCGAGCGGCTGGCACTACGAAACCTGGCAGAAAGCCTTGAGCCTAGACGACTATCTCGCCGCCCGCGCCGCCGGAGAGAACACGCCGGGCAACGGCTGGGTGAAGGTCTTTGCCGCGTGGTTCGAGTTCGCGGAGAATGTCAAGCCCGTCACCGATGCCATGTGTGCCAAGATAGACGCCACTCTCACACCCCGCGAGGCCAATGGCCGGCGGCGCTATGGTTGGACGTATGAGCAAATCGCTTGGCGGCGTGCCATAATGGACTCCGAGTGCTCCAGCTCTGAGGACACCTTCGACGAGTTCTACCCCGAGGATGACGTGACCTGTTTCCTTTCCTCGGGCCGCCCGCGTTTCAATACCGCCGTCCTGCGCCGCCTGGAGCTGAGCGCCGCTCTCCACACCCCAGACGTGGGCTCCCTGGTGGAGATTGGTGAAACCGTGGAATTCCAGCGTGACCCCTCAGGATTTGGCAGTTTCCAAATCTGGGAAAAGCCGCAGGTGGGTTGCAGCTACATCGTGTGGTGCGACCCCATGACGGGGGAAGATCAGGCCGAAAGCGGCGATCCAGACCGCCACTCCATCGGCGTCCTGCGCACTGCGTATATGCAGGCCGGGGGCGCGACCTACAAAGACGCCGTCGTTGCCCGCGTGCGCCCGCCGTTCACCGGCACCACGCAGTTGACGGCGGACTACATCGCCCTGCTGTCCGCGTACTACGGTGGTGCGCTGGTGGTGCTGGAGGTGAACATGGGCCTGCACGTGCTGGAGCGGCTGAAAGACGCGGGTGTGCCGTTGTACAAGCGGCAGGTCGTGGACCCCTTCGACCGTGAAAAGCAAAACTACATGCTGGGCTGGAAGCTGAAGGACCGTGATCAGCGGCGCGATGTGATCGACAGCTTGGCACTGGCCTTTCACAACGAGACGCTCGATGTGTTCTGCCCGCACATCCTCGGCGAGTGCAAAACCTTTGTGATGGACAAAAACGGCAAGGAGACCGCACGCAGCGGCTGCCACGATGATGACGTGCTCGGTCTGGCTATGGCGCACCGCTGCAAAGGCAGCGCGACACTCTACAAGCCCTACATCCGCCGCCGCCGCCGTCCCACCGACTACAAGCGCATGCACTGACCAAACGAAAACGCCACACCCCGCAAAGGGTGTGGCGTTTTGTCGTTGTGGTGCGGCTCAAGCGTCAGGCTGCGGCTGCTCCCAGACTTCGACCGTGATCATCCGATCTGGAGTCAGGGTGATGTGTGGAGTGCGGGCCTTGGGCTGCTTGGCGTACCAATCAGCGCGGCGATCAACGACGCTGATGGTGAGTTTGTCCAGCCGTGCTTCACGGTGGGCGCGCTCGATGGCGGCCGCGTTGATGGCAGTGGCTTGGGCCAGGGCGACTTCAAGCTGCTGGATGCGCTGCTTGTCGCGTTTCGTTTCGGCATCGCGCAGAGGCGAGGCAGTCACAAAGACGACAGGGCTGCTTAGTGCGCTGGCGCGCTGGGCAACCTCGGAGAGGTCAACCAGCGGCGTTTTGCGTGTCTGGTGGGCTAGTTTCATAGGCGTAGCTTTCCCAGCAGGCATGCAGGCGGGCGGGATTGCCCGCGTTGCTACGGGCTGGGAAATTCAACGGGTGCGCTGCTGATTGAGTTTGAGTTTCTGCTCAATCAGGGTACCAGGGGTCTTTTCGGCGGCTTTGGCCAGCGCTTTGAGCGCATCGACAGCCGCCTGGCTGGAAAGAGTGATGGAAATGGCAACGGCCTTCTGTGAAGCATCTTTCGAGGGTCTGCCCAGTTTTTTCCCCGGCCCAGGGATGCGCTTTCCGCCATGCGCCTTTGACACGGGATCAGGCCCTAATGTGGATGGCATATTGGTAGTTGGAATTGGCGGCAAGTTCGGTCTGTATTTTTGCGGCGGCATCTTCCAGGGTGTCGAAGATGATGGCTTTGTAGCCATTGATGAGCGGGTCGGGCAGACTGCCAACGAAGGGTCCACACATGAACTCATCCAGGCCATGGGTGATTTGTGCAGGGTCAGTATGGCGACACAGCAGTGAGTTGTATGGCACAACGGCAGAGGCGAGTCCTAAAATATG
>Ga0209298_10002887_pt1 | contig 10502 bp, 13 predicted proteins | sample S_140806_EF_Meta_FD_187325 | JGI IMG/M metagenome (GOLD analysis project Ga0209298, IMG submission 187325) | Freshwater microbial communities from Lake Simoncouche, Canada to study carbon cycling - S_140806_EF_MetaG (SPAdes) (version 2) | ecosystem: Environmental > Aquatic > Freshwater > Lake ... | reverse complement strand
TGAGACTTGACTACTGGGCCTTTTTTAGAGCCAGAGTGCAGTTCACCTTTGCCGTACTCTTTCATTACCTTACTGACCTTTTTTTGGGCCATTGTGGGCTTTTTCATGGCTAGTCCTTAGTACAGAATCTTGGCGGTAATCGTGCCTGTTACAAAAACAGTGCAATTTGCGCGCAAATAAGTTGGAGCATTTTGTACAGTAATGATGCCATTAGCAGTCAATGCTGTCCCAATAGTTGCCCAATTTGTACCATCAAGACTGCCTTGCAATGCAACAGTAGCTGATGTAATGCCTGAAACTTGCAAAAATGCTGGATTGCCAGCGTCAACTTGAACTGCTGGAGATGCGCCAGTAGCGCCAACTGCGCTTAATAGAGTGATTGGTGTTGATAGAGATGCCATTATTTACCTCGACCTGATTTCTTCATCATGTTAGTGGCTGTGCGCTGACCACGGACAGGCAAAGGCATTTTTGGCTTGCCAACTGCGACCATGATAGTTAATGGCATAGCTTTTTTCTTGGGTGCAGATTTTGCTGCTGGCTTAGAGGATTTTCCGTACATCATGCTTTATCCTTAGTAATAGGCCCACCAGATTTCCATGCGTCACAAGTACGGGCCGCTGCACAAGTGAATTGGAATAAATCGCAGTATCCAAGGTCTGCTGCTTTGATGAACTGCTGGTCATAGGACAAGCCTTCTTCATCTTTCTCAAGACCTTGCGTGATGCAAGCCATCATCTTGGGAGTCTGGATAAATGCAGCGCAGTTTCCGCAACGCATACCTTTGATAGTTGCAGTAGGAGCGTTATACATCTTGGCTTTCTTTAGCCAAAATGCATCATTTGCCTCATTGGGGTTGGGAGGGCCATAACCGTACTCTTTGAAGGCATGGTTCCTATTTTTCAAGTTAATAGAGATGTCCTGTGTAGACACAGGGCAAGTCACACCAGAGAGTAGACCTTCTTTCATCGCAGTATCTTAGTAGCAAAGAAGGTGATAGCGCCACCGATAGCAGATGCTATTGACATTCCGACCCATAGGCCACCTTTGCTTTGGTTTGCCATCTCAAGAAGTGTTTTCACATCTTTGGACAACTGAGATACCTGTTCCTGTAGAGCCTCTACCTGAGCCTCTAGCTTTCCAAATTCTCTTGGACTAATCTCGGTCATGCTCTTGCACCTTTTTAGGACGGCCTACAGATTTTTTAACGTCTTCTTGTTTTAAGGACTCTTCGTTAACCAGTTCGTATTCAGGGTGCTGCATCATCACATCAATGTCGTACTGAACATTGAAGTTGACAAAATTACCACTTACCAAACACTTGAACTTAGCCATAAAAATCCTTGAAACAAGAAAGGGGAGCAAGCCCCCCTATCTTTACACCATTCGTGCAATAACCAAATCAACGGTAGTCGATGCAAGGTCTACAGAACCACCAGTTGTATTGGTAGTAGCGATTGTCACGGTATTAGCAGCAGAAACATAAGCGCGGCGAACTAGCCCAGCTTCGCTTACAGCAACAGACATGCCCAAAACCATATCGCCAAGAGCAACACCAGGAACGGTCACTGTATCAGTTGCAGCGCCTCCAGTTGAGATAGAGGCTGAATCTAGAGTTGCGGAAACAGCCCAAGTGTCAGAAAAAATACCACGAAATTGGTCATTTCCACGGCGGGAAACAACAGCGGTAGCAGCAGCCATATTTGTACTCCTTAAGAAAGAACCCCCTACCGTTAGGCAGGGGGATTACCATTAGCTTGGTACGACCAGAGCGTAGGCTGCGGACGAGTTAGGCTCGCCAGCGGTTGCGCTATCACGCAGAGCTTTCACACCGTACAGAGTATCGGCGGTCAGCAACGTAGCAAGGTATTCTTGCTTGTACTGAGTCTGAGTGCGAACACCAACTTGCTCAACCAACACCAAAGCGTCTTTGTGGCCCATCAAGCAGACACGGGCAATTGCAGTGCCGCTTGCGGGGAACGCAGCGGTAGCAGATGCAGAGTCAGCGTTGCTGGTAGCAAAAACAGCCATGCCGTACAGTTGACCAATTTCGCCATTACGGATTGCATCACCATTGCCAACAAAAGCCTGCTCGGTGTAACGGGCAAGGCCCATCAACGTATTGCGGCTAGAAGGAGGAATGATGAAGAAACGACCGTCCATAGGAACATCGTTATCGTCCAGGCGCTGGATGGTGCGGCGGATAGCTACATCGGTCAGGGCAGAGGCGTTACCAGTGCTGGAATTAGCAGAGTAGTCAAAAGTGGTAGTGCCATCGCCGCCAATGTAAGCAGCAGTGTAGCGGGCGCTGCCAGCAGTACCGCCGTTGAAGTTACGACCAAGCTGAACCAAATCGCTATCAATTTGTTTCGCCAGAGCATAACCAGCATCAGAGGTATAGAACGAGCGCAGGCTATTCAGAGCTTGTGCCTCAACGATGTCCTCAATCAAGCGGCTATATTCATAGTGCTTGTTGATGGAAACGTCAACGGTAGTCTCAGTAGCTGCAATCAGGGTAACGGCTGTGCTTGCTGCTTTAGCAGAAGCAGTGCCACGGTAAGGCGCAGGCAGGTGAACGGTATCACCTTTCTTGCCTTTGAAATTCATCTTCGTAACCAGATTAGCCAGAACAAGATTTTTCTTGTAGGCCGCAACGATTTCATCAGACCAAATTTCAGGGATAAAGGTTGCCGCCGTAGTGGTGGTAACCGCAGGGGTAGGAAATGCCATGTTAATACTCCAAAATTAAAAGTTAGTTACTTGACCCGTCCCTCTGCGTATGCGGTCATGATTTCATCACTTAGCGCATCATAGCGAGATGGGTCAGTCATTTTCAGCCGAATCAGGTCAGCCCTTCGGTAAACCTTCTTTGAACTCTCTCCAGTTCCACCTGTATCGACTGCTGCGGCTCTCATACTAGTAGCCCTAGCTGTTTGACCAGCTTGTTCGGCTTGCTTAGTCTTCACGCCACGCAACTCTTTATAGGTAGAAATCAGTTCGTTAGCCGAATCAAAATCAAACTCACCATCTGCCTTCGCATACAGCCCCAAGCGAACAGGTGAAGATTTCACCCAATTCACAAAGTTCTGGTCTTGTGCAACTTGCACAAAATCAGGATGTGCCTGCGATAACTTCTGCTGAATCTGAGCCTTCTTGAACTCGATACCTGCTTGTCGAGCAGCTACCACATCAGGATGGCTATCAATCGTCTTCTGAACTGCCTTCTGTGGATTCTCAAAGAAATCTACTTCTGGCTCATCCTCTTTGACATATTGCTGCTTAGAAGAAAGGTTCTGCTTAATTAGCTCATCTGCAAGTTTCCGCACTTCGCCAACTTCTTGTGCCTGCTTTCCAATAAGCCTTTCAGCTTCCTGGTGCATTTTCACAATGTCCTCTAAACTTTTGTCCCTGTATTTATCAGGAAGTTCATGGGCCTGTTGCTTAGTCTCTTCAACTTCTAACTCGCCAAGCGTCTCGTCTTCTTTGTCAATCAACATATCGTTTCCTTTTCCTGCCGTACTTTCGGTTGTAGGAGATTAACGCGACACTTTCATGTTTGTGCGTTAGCTTTGCGCTCAGATTTTAGCTTGTCAGTGTGGCTTTTAGGAAATCTCCCATATGCAGAGGGGAAACTTCCAGACCATCCTTCCAACCTAAACGCTGGAGCAGAGAGTGCGCGAACAGCTAGTTCACCACACTCACATTGGACATTTACCGCCTCATAAGTGGTAAATTTCTCAAACTTTTGCCCGCATTTGCAGGCGTAATCATACATTCTTTTCATTCAATTCCTCATACGCAGTCTCACTGGCCTCTTTCAAAGTTTTCAGCCAAGTAAGAATTGAAAGCTCGCCTTTTTTGAATTGTAGGTCTTTTTCGTCAGAAACTGTTGCAATGTTGTTTATCGAAGCAATAATTTTATCAACATCTTCAATTAAGTCTTTCCAACCATCCATTGAAAACAGATTGAATCTATCCTCATAGTATTTCTGAAGTTCAGGAGTCATTCGCTACACGCAGCCGACAAAGTTAAACATTGCTTGGTATTCCATAATTTACTCGTAAAGAATGTTGATAGTGCCAGCATCAAAGGTATCAGTTCCGTTCACGGTGGTGATGCGAATGCGGTCAAGTGCGCCGCCTAAAGAAAGTTTTCCTGCTCCTGTTTGAACAACAGAAGCACCCGCATCTATATGACCAACTATGCTAAATATCCAACTATTAGACCCAGGCGTAACTAAAGTGGAAATAGAATTTCTATTGGCTGTTGTAACTCCTGACCATTGGCTTGCAATAAATCCTGTTGTTGATGTATAAATACCGAAAGTATCATTGTTTGCAAAAGAGGAAACGTAGCCACTTGATGTAATGCTTCCTGAGCCAATTTGTACAATAATATTAGATGTACCGCTAGTAGATACGCCGTTAAACATCACCATAATCCGCTTTGCTGTAGATGGTATTCCAGTGAAATCAATGCTGGTTCCAGATGTAGATGCAACAGCAGTACCCGATGTAATAGATACAGGCGCTGCCCAGGTAGGAGCATTGCCAGACCCCGCAGAAGTCAATACCTGTCCAGATGTTCCTGCTGCACTGGTTAGAGTCAGTGCAGTTGTGATATTTGCAGATGCAAGAGTAGGGCTTGTAAGCGTTTTGTTAGTTAGCGTATCAGTAGTCGCTTTACCAACCAAGGTATCTGTAGCCGCTGGCAGCGTAAGAACTGTAGTGCCAGCCACAGCAGCAGCTTGCAATGTAGTAGTACCTGATGTAGCCCCAGATAGGTCAATTGCATTTGGTTTAATCGTGACTGTAGTTGCCATATCTATGCTCCAGTAATTTGAATCCAGATTAGTGTATCTTCATTCCATGCATAACGGTTATCATCTGCTGGATACGGACTAGGCGGCTCCCAAAGGCAAGTATCTTCGTTTAATGTCCAAGATGGGTACATCTTTGGTGGAATAAAAGCATCTCTAGTGAAATCGTATGTGTAGCCAATTCCTGCGTAGTTTTTACGCAATGGAGTGCCGCCGTTAGCATGGACACCGCCGTGAGTGTTGTAGCTGGTCTGAATCCATTCGCCGGGAGAACTATCCACAAAGTTTTGAAAAAACTCTGGTTCAGCCACAATGACTTGAACCACAATGCCATTTAAAACTTTTGCAAAATGTGCCATGATATTTACGCCGTATATGTGCCAGATGAAGTAAATGTGTGGATGGTGTAACCACTAACCGTTGTTACGGTTCCACCAGTTCCACGTTGAGCGCCAATATATTTGATTACAGCAATACCAGAACCACCAGCGCCACCATAACCTCCTGGTGCAACACCGCCACCACCACCACCGCCGCCTCCACCGGTATTTGCTGTACCGGCAGTACCAGTTCCATTGGTTGGGTTAGCACCAGCACCGCCACCTCCAGCACCGCCAGCACCGCCATTATTTGGATAACCACCACCGCCACCACCACCAGCGTAGGTAACGCTACTGCCACTTATGCTGCTTGCTGACCCTGCACCGCCCGCACCATTGGTATCTGAACTTGTATCGCCACCAGCAGCAGATGCACCGCCACCACCGCCAGAACCTCTAGCACTACTGCTGACATTACCGCCACGATTGCCTTGGCCTGATGTTCCAGAGCCGCCAGATGCGTCATTAGCAGCAGTATCAATTAGAGAACCACCACCACCTCCAGAACCACCAGCAGTGCCGTTAATAGCACCAGCAGCAGAGGCGTAGCCACCACCGCCTCCACCAGTAGATGTAATGCTAGAAAAAACAGAATTGCTACCAGCAACGCCTTGATAAGTTGACCCCGCTGGAATGCCACCAGCCCCACCAGCACCTATGGTAACGGTGTAGGATGTCCCGCCAGTAACACTAAAACCAGTTGCAGTTCTATACCCACCAGCACCACCACCACCGCCAATGTTGGCTCCTCCACCAGCGCCGCCTGCAACTACCAAATACTCAACTGCATAACCGCCAACTGGGGTTACTGTATTAAATCCAGAGTATGGAATCCATCCTTGAGTTGTATCAATATAAACAAAATGGATAGCTTCTCTGGTTTGTGTAATCTGAACATTGCCTGTATCCCCGTCAATTTTGCCGCCATTAGGAGCAACAGTAAGATAATTTGGATTAAATGTTCCAGCGTAATCAACAAAACAAACAAAATCACCAGCAGTAGGTGATGCTGGTAACGTAGCAGTAAAAGTACCAGCGGTTGTGTTTACTGGGTATGCTCTACCAGATACAGCAGTAAAATTAGCTGTCTGTACAGCTTGCCAAGATAGACCACTGCCACCACCGCCACCACTAGCGGCCCAAGAAGCCGTTGTGCCATTAGAAGTCAGCACATAACCATTAGCACCAATGCCTAAACGGGTTGCGCTGTTTGTGCCATTACCAAGAATCAAATCGCCAGTAGTGGTAATTGGCGATAAGGCGTTAAAAGCTGCACTAGCAGTAGTTTGTCCTGTGCCACCATTTGCCACGGGCAATGCTGTACCCGAATAACTGATTGCCAAAGTTCCCGCAGTTGTAATGGGGCTTCCGCTGATTGACAAAAATGATGGAACAGTAGCTGCAACTGATGTAACAGTACCAAGACCAGAAACAGAAGCCCAAGCAAACCCTGTGCCGGTGTATTGCAAATAAGTGCTACTAATAGTGGGAGCAGCAATAAACGATGTAGCACCAGAACCCGTGTTGTACGGAATTTGCAGATTTGTGCCACCAGCGATATTGGTTGTCGTTGTTGCAGATGTAGCCGTAGCTGCATTTCCTGTCGTGTTTTGATTCAAAGTGGGAACATCAGCAGCCTGGATGGTTGCCATCACCACATTTGTGCCGTTACCGCGCAAATATGAGCCGCTGGTGACCGCACCAGCAAAGGCATTCATACCTGTTTGCGCTGTTGTAGCGCCGGAACCACCGTTGGCAATAGCTACTGTGCCTGTAACGTTTGATGCAGTGCCTGTGGTATTTTGGTTAAGTGTTGGCACATCAGCGGCTTGAATGGTAGTCATAACCACATCCGTACCATTGCCGCGCAAATATGAGCCGCTAGTAGTTGCACCAACAAGCGCATCTATAGCAGCTTGGCGTGTGGCTTCTCCTGTACCACCGTTGGCAATAGCTACTGTACCTGTGACGTTTGATGCAGTTCCGGTAGTGTTCTGGTTAAGAGTCGGAACATCAGCGGCAACCATAGCGCGAAACGTAGGAACTCCAGCCGAGCCATTGGGCGCTGCCAACATGAAGTTGGCTGTCTTAGATGCGTACGGATTTTGGGTGTCTCCATAACTAGCAGCAAGACTAATTGCAGGAGTTGCACCGCCACTAGAAGATACAGGTGATGTTCCGGTAACCGATGTAACGGGCGCTGTTCCACTAGATACTGCTGTGATAAGCCCCTTGGCATTCACAGTAACGCTTGCGTTTGTAAATGCGCCAACATTAGCGTTGACTGTTGCTAATGTTCCTGCGGCAGTTACATTTGCAGAGCCGTCAAAACTAGGGCTGGTGTAGGCCAAATCCCCAGTAATAGCAATTGTTCGGCCTGTTGTTAGAGTTGCTGCGCTACCTGTGGTATTTTGGTTGAGCGTTGGAACATCCGCAGCTTGAATTGCTGCCATCACTACATCCGTGCCGTTACCACGTAAATAATAGCCGCTAGTTGTTGCGCCAGCCAGAGCATCTATTGCATCTTGGCGGGTTGTGGTTCCCGTACCGCCATTAGCTATCGGAAGTGCAGTTCCAGACAACCCAATTGCTAATGTTCCTGATGTGGTAATTGGACTGCCAGTTACAGACAAAAATGCTGGAACTGTTGCAGCAACGCTGGTGACTGTGCCGCTACCGCCTCCTCCAGTGTACTGAGGAATGTTAAGTGTATTGCCTGTAAAAGTTGCCGCACCAGACGTGCCTGTAGTGGTTAGCGTAATAGGCGCTTGATAATCTGTCCCAGAAGTGGCAGCGGAAATTGCTGTCCCATTTCCTTTCAGTACGCCTGTAACACTAGTCCCAATAGAAATGGCTGGCGCGATAGTTGCATTAGCAACAGTTCCAGAAAAACCATTTGCTGGCGTAACTGAAACGGAAGTAACTGTTCCAGAGCCACTAACAGCCGCCCATGAGGTTGCTGTACCATTAGTGGTTAAAAATTTTCCACTATTCCCTGTTTGACTAGGAATGAGCGTATCTATCTGAGATTGCAAACTTGCAATAGAGTCCAAGACAGATTGAGAAGTGCCACCGCCATTGGTGATGACTTTAATCTTCTCCGCGACATCCATTGGGATGACTTCACCAGCATTGATTTCACGACCATCACTAAGAACAATGGTCAATCCACCATCAAAGTCAACAAATGCGTTGGCTACGCCTATGCCATCTTCACCATCTTTGCCATCTTGCCCAGGGGCTCCTTGTGGGCCTTGAGCGCCATCAACACCAACACGCCCATCTTTTCCGTCTTTTCCATCACGACCATTCTCGCCATCTTTTCCATTAGAAAGTGAGTTTGCTTTAGACTGAATCGTGCTATTTAACTCATCAAAACGAGCCTCAAGGTCAGATTTGATTTTTTTCAAACCCTTAACAACAACTTCTACACTTTTGCCGATGTTTTCATTGCGATTTTGTTGCAATCTTTCGGATGCGGCAATTTTCAATGCAGCAGCCATATCCATGAGCTCCTCAGGAGACATTTTGTTTACTTTTTCAACAATGCTCATGACTGCAATTCCGTGGTGATGCGGTTTAAAAAGTCTTGCTCCATGCTAGATTTCTTATCTTGCATCTGCAATTCAACAATCTTAGACTTGTTCTTGATGTCAGCCTCTTTGAGCATCAATTCAGCGATTTTGACACGCTTATCGAACTCAACTTGATTGGCATCAGACTGCTGAGGAAGATTCTTAGTCGCAGCAGCCAGTGCTTTTGCCTGCAACTCCTGTGGCATAAGCTGCGCTTCGGTATTGAGCTTATTGGCCTCTGCGCGATTCTGCTCTGCCTGGGTCGTATTGACTGCAATCTGCGCCTGAGCAGCCTGAAGAGCCAATTGCGTCTTCATTTGCTCCATTTGCTGCGCCTGCGGGTCAGCTTGGCTCATTTGCTCAAGCGCAGCAATCAGTTCAAAGCGGTTGGTCAGGCTGGAATTGCTCAGAATTCCTTTAAGAATCAACGGCAAAACAGGTGTATTCGGGCCAAGAGTCTGCAACAACCCAATGAATTGCTGCTGCTCATGCTCACGGGCAATGATTCCCAGCGTAGCAGTCGGCAAAAAGTTCATGTCAACAGAGGGGTAACGCTCTGGGTCAAACTGCATGAAGCGGAAAGCCGCTTTGTTGATGAACGGAATGAGGAAATCCTCTTGGAAGTTTACCAAAGTGCGCTTGTATCGCTTGATGATGGACGCAACAGCCATCGACATACCGCCTTGGCCCATGTCCCGCGCACCATTGGACACCATTCCTTGGGAATCCAGTGTTCCAGTGCTTTGTAGCAACATACGCTCAAAGTCTTTGGCAGTGGCTAGGTTGTTGCCATCCGTATTGCCAAATTTGAACGGCATCAAAATCTCTGATGGATTGCCGTTTGTCAAGAAAGCCTTTCCAGGCTTAACTTCAAACTTGGCTCCACGGGGCAGACGAGTCGCATCTACCGCAATCATTGGTGATGTTGTGAGTGCCAGCGAATCCAAATGGCTGCGAACTTGTGCATCAATAGCTTTCTGCATATTGAATGCTTTTTCCACAGTTCCACGACCCAAAAGACGATTCGGAACCGTATCATCTTGATAGGCCAAGACGGGGCGGTCTTTCATCATGTATGGGTTTTCTTCTGCTTTGAGCAGCAACCCATTGTTCGCAATGACTACGATTGCCTCTACCATATCTTGGTATTCTTCGGCAACAGAGTCTTCGGGGAACAGGACTTCAACTTCCTCGTTTGCCTTCTTTATGTACTCTCGCGGAACCAACCCGTAGTAGGTCAGCAGCACTACTTTTTCATCTTGGAACTGCACAACTTCTTGAGTTGGCTCAAGGTCTGTGTCATCGTAGGTCGGCGTGATGTTTACCTTGCGATAGATACCGCGCTCAATGCCACGCACGATTTTGTGGATAGAGACATACTTCTCAATGGCAACGCCCATGCAGTCATCGACTGATGTTCCATTTGGGTCAAACAAGAAGTTCTTGGGATTGACGGGAACAATCTTTACGCCAACACGCTCTTTCTCGATAACACCAATGGCAGCTTGCCCTGGTTGACCTGGAATCGGCTGCGTAGAAGGGATGAACTCCTTTTCCATACTGACAACGATTTCACCGATGCCAGTGCCATAGATTTCAGCCATTAGCTCAATCTGGTCAATAGACTTGCGGATTTTGTCCTTCTTGAAGTCTTCCATCATCTGCGCCTTGAGCGCAGCAACATCAAGTGGAGTGCCGTTCACATCCTTGATGTCATCCTCAATGTC
>Ga0209298_10002884_pt1 | contig 10508 bp, 12 predicted proteins | sample S_140806_EF_Meta_FD_187325 | JGI IMG/M metagenome (GOLD analysis project Ga0209298, IMG submission 187325) | Freshwater microbial communities from Lake Simoncouche, Canada to study carbon cycling - S_140806_EF_MetaG (SPAdes) (version 2) | ecosystem: Environmental > Aquatic > Freshwater > Lake ... | reverse complement strand
GGGCCAGGTCGGGGCGGCCGGTGAGATCGCGGCGGTTGATCGCCTCCCGCCCGAAGGGCCAGAAGGAGAAGCTGGCGATCCGGAAGCAGGCGCTGGCCCAGGGCAGGCCCACGATCGTGATCGCCGCCACCACCCCCGCCAGCCACCAGCCCAGACCCATCACGAAGCCCCCCAGCACGAACCAAAGCAGATTCAGCAGGAAGCGGAGCATGGGGAACGGGAGGACCCGGTGATCAACGCCAACGGCACCGTAGGAGGGCTGAAACGCCTCCCATCCAGGGGGACAACCGAACGGCCGGCCTCAATCCACGAAGAAGTAAACGATCCGGATCCCGCCGCCGTCGTATTCGTTGCGATAGCCCCCCTCATAGGCAAGGCCGCGATAGCTGGCCGCCACGGCCGTACCGAAGCCATTGCGGGGGGTGATCGTGGCCGGGCAGAGGCTCCGCGGCCCCTGCTGGCGGCAGCGGGCCTCCTGCTTCACCAGCCGGAAGGCCTGGCCATCGGAATACATCACCGTGAGGCTGCTGGTGGTGGGAAGTCCGTTGGCGGCTGGGGGATCATCGGGGCCCGGCGTGATCGCACAGGCCAGGGGCCTGCCATTCAGCTGGCAGTTGGGGGAAATCTGCCCCCAGCCCGGATGGGGGGTGAGCGCCAGCGCGATCAGCAGAGCGGCCCGGGCCGCCCCAGCCGCGCAAGCTCTGGCCGGGGGCCGGATTCGGTGGAGGACCCCCCGACCCGGAGCCACCGCGGCGCCATGGGATTCGCCCAGGCCCATCAGGTCAGGATCAGGAGTGGAACAGCAGCACGAGGCCCGATTTCACCTGGTGGAATTCCCGTTCCTCCCGGCTGAGGTCGAGGCCCACCTCCAGCCCCTCCTTGAGGGCCATCTCATAGGGCGGCGCGGAGGGTGCGGCACCGGCGCACCAGAGGGCCGCAATTCCCACCGGCGTGGCATGCCAGCTGAAACGCTCGGTGGTCCCGATCGTGGGTTCCTTGAGCGCATCTTCAAGGAGCTCTCGAATGGCCATCGCTGCCGGTTTGCCCCCTGCACTGGCCACAGTTTCCGTCGCTCTTCCGGGAGGGAAAGCGACCTGAGAGCTTTCGTGATACATCCCCAGCCCCGCTGGCCGGCGGGATCGCCGCCTAATCTGCTCGCAGGCAGGGATCCGGCATGAGTGCGCTTCCCGGCCCGATCGCCCTGGTGCACGAATGGTTCACCCCTCGCTCGGTGGGTGGCGCCGAAGCGGTGGTGCGGGAGCTGGATCGCCTGCTGGTGGAGCGGGGCCGCACCCCCCAGCTGTTTGCCCTGGTGGACGGCGAGAGCCGCCGCCCCGGCAGCTGGCTGCAGGGCCGCCCGATCACCACCAGCTTCATCCAGCGCCTTCCCTGGGGCACCAGCCATGTGCAGCAATACCTGCCGCTGCTGCCCCTGGCGATCGAGCAACTCGACCTGGCGGGCTACCCCCTGGTGCTGAGCAGCAGCCACTTGGTGGCCAAGGGCGTGCTCATCGGCCCCGACCAGTTGCATGTGAGCTACGTGCACACCCCAGTGCGTTACGCCTGGGATCAGATGCACCCCTATCTCGAGCGTTCCGCCCTGGCGCGCGGCCCCCTCGGACCGCTGGTGCGGCTGCAGCTCCACCAGCTGCGGCAGTGGGATGCTCTCAGCGCCCAGCGGGTGGACGCTCTGGTGGCCAACTCCCGCTTCACGGCCCGGCGGATCCGCCGTTGCTGGCGCCGGCGGGCCGAGGTGGTGCATCCGCCCGTGGCGGTGGATCGCTTCCGCTGGAATCAGTCACGCGAGGCCACCTATATGAGCCTCTGCCGCCTGGTTCCCAACAAACGGGTGGATGTGGTGGTGCAGGCCTTCAATCGCACCGGCCTGCCCCTGGTGGTGATCGGCGACGGGCCGGAGCGGGGGCGGCTGGAGGCGATGGCGGGACCCACGGTCCGCTTCCTGGGCCGCCTCGGTGACGCCGAGGCCAACGCCTGGCTGGAGCGTTGTCGGGCCTATGTGTATGCGGGTTTGGAGGATTTCGGCATCGCCCCGGTGGAGGCGATGGCGGCGGGTGCTCCGGTGATCGCCTATGGCGCCGGTGGCCTGCGGGACAGCGTGCGCTGCCTGCAGGAGGGCGAGCCCCACCCCACCGGTCTGCTGTTCCCGGTGCAGAGTGCCGCCAGCCTGGCGGCGGCGCTGGAGCACTTTGAGGCGGCAGCCCTCTGGCGCCGGCTGCCGCCCGAGGGCCAGCGCCAGTGGGCGGAAAGCTTTGCTCCTGAGCGTTTCCGGGAGCGCATGGCCGCCGTGCTGGAGCGTCACTGGCATCGCCACAGCGAGCGGTTGCGGCGCGAGGGGGCCGCCATCGCCACCGGCGCGTCTGTGCCTCTGGGATGAGTGGCCCCGCCCGCTGGAGTCTCAGCCAGGCCGATCCTTAGATTCATGTGCCGACAGGGTTCTCGATGCTTTCATCACTCGGGAATGGTGCAGCAACCCGATCGCCGCGACAAGTGCGATCGCTCCACGCCGCCCCGATGGTTCAGGCCGAACCCCAAGGCATAGCCGGCCAGGTGCTGCGAGCTGATCAGCTGATCCAGCTGCAATCGAAGCGCTCCCGGGTGATCAAGCGCAGCGGCGATATCATTTTTTCCCTTGCCGTTCTCGGCCTGGGTTCACCGGTGTTTCTCGCTCTGGCGCTGCTGGTGAAACTCACCTCCCGCGGACCAGTGTTCTATGTGCAGCAGCGGGTGGGGCGCGATTATCGCAGTTTTGGCTGCATCAAATTTCGCACCATGCGGCGAGATGCTGATCGGGTTCTCTCGCGCATTCTCTCGGAATCTCCCGATCTTCAGGAGGAATTCCGTAATGATTTCAAGCTCAAGAACGATCCCCGCATCACCCGTCTGGGTAAATTCCTGAGGCGCTCCAGCCTCGATGAGTTGCCCCAGTTTGTGAACGTGCTCCGTGGCGAGATGAGCGTGGTGGGTCCCCGTCCGATCGTGCGGCAGGAGTTACCACGCTACGGCAATCGGATGGAGGAGGTGCTCGCCGTTCGCCCAGGCCTTACCGGTCTATGGCAGGTTTCCGGCCGCAACAATCTCAGTTATGAAGAGCGGGTCGCCCTCGACCTCCACTACGCCAGCCACCGCACCTTCGCTCTGGATCTTTCCATCATCGTTCGCACCCTGGGGGTGATCTTCGATCCCCGCGACCGCGGTGCCTACTGAGGCTGTCCCCAAGCGGGACCCAGGGCCACCAGAGCGGCGCACACCAGCAGGCCCACCGCCAGCCAGCAGAGCTCCAGCCGGCGGCTGAGGCCCAGGATGCGTTCCACGGCGGCCCGGTCGGCAGCGGGGCAGTCGGCGGCGAGCACCGGTTTGGCCCTCGCGATGCCTCCGTAGTGGTTCACGCCCCCCAGACGCACGCCGGCGGCCAGGGCGTAGGCCGCCTGGGAGACCCCCGCATTGGGTGAGGGGTCCGGAGCTCCCTCCCGCAGGGCCCTGCGGAAGTTTCGCCAACTCCCCACCAGAGCGGCACCGGCCAGCGGCGGCAGGCTCAGGGCCACCAGACGGCAGGGCAGCCAGGTGAGCAGATCGTCGAGCCGGGCGCCGGCGGTGCCCAGCCAACGCAACCGGCCGCGGCGATATCCCAGCATCGAATCGAGGGTGCTGGAGGCCTTATAGGCCCAGGCCAGGCTGAGGGGCCCCGGACCCCCCACGGCCCCCAGCACGGCCCCCACCAGCATCCAGAAGAGGGGGCCAAACAGCCCATCCACCCCGTTTTCCGCCGCCGTTTCGGCCAGGGCCCGCAGGATGTCGTTCTCCTCCAGCCCCTCCACATCCCGGCCCACGATCCAGGCCAGCCGATGGCGGGCTTCCTCCAGCCGCCCGCTGCCTTTCCTCTCAAGGGCCGTCAGCACTGTTCTCACCGCCTGTTCCAGGCTGCGTCCCGCCAGGGCGCTGCCGAGGCCGATCAGCAGCAGGGGGACGCCCAGAGGCGGCCAGCGGCGGGCCAGGGCTTCCAGACAGGCTCCGGCCGCGGCGCTGCCCCCCACCAGCACCAGGGTGATCAGGCCCCCGGCCAGGCGCAGCCGGCCGGGGTGATCCCCGGCCCAGCGTTCCGCCCCGGTGCGGAGGCCCGCAATCACCGCTCCCATCACCTGCACCGGATGGAGCAAGTCGTGCGGGTCGCCCACCAGCCGATCGAGGCCACAAGCCACCGCCACCATGAGCCAAAGGCCGAGGGTGCCGGAGGCCATGCTCACTTGGCGGTGCTCCGTTCGATCGGGCAACCCCGCATCCCAAGGGGCAGCAGACCAACGAGGCTCCCGAACAACACGTCCCCTGCGCTGAAGGGGATGGAGGCCGCTTCGGCCCTGGTTTCAGGGCAACGATCCACGAGGTTCTGCTGCAGCCGCAGGCTGCCGTTCCTGGTGGCCATCAATCCTGCTCCTTCGGAGTCCCCGCCCTTGGCGCACGACGGGGACCGCACGACACGGATGGGATTCAGGCCGCCTTCAGCCAGCTGAACATCGAGCGCAGGCCCTTGCCCACCTGCTCGATCGGGTGCTCGGCATCGCGCGCGCGGATGCGGTTCATCTCCGGCTTGCCGGCATCGCATTCGGCCACGAAGTTGCGGGCGAAGGTGCCGTCCTGGATGTCGGTGAGGATGCGCTTCATCTCCGCCTTGGTGTCGGCAGTGATCAGGCGCGGGCCGCTCACGTAGTCGCCGTATTCGGCGGTGTTGGAGATCGAATCGCGCATGGCGGTGAGGCCGCCCTTCACCATCAGATCCACGATCAGCTTCACCTCGTGCAGGCACTCGAAGTAGGCCAGCTCGGGCTGGTAGCCCGCTTCCACCAGGGTCTCGAAGCCCGCCTTCACGAGTTCGCTCAGGCCGCCGCAGAGCACGGCCTGCTCGCCGAACAGGTCGGTTTCGGTTTCTTCCTTGAAGTTGGTCTCGAGGATGCCGGCCCGGGTGCCGCCGATTGCCTTGGCATAGGCCATCGCCAGGCCGCGGGCGTTGCCGGAGGCGTCTTGCTCCACGGCGAACAGGCAGGGCACGCCCTGGCCGTTCTGGTATTCCCAGCGCACGGTGTGACCGGGGCCTTTCGTGGCGATCATCACCACGTCCACATCGGTGGGGGGCTTGATCAGGCCGAAGCGGATGTTGAAGCCGTGGGCAAAACTCAGCACCTTGCCGGCGCTCAGGTGCAGCGCAATCTCGGCGTCATAGACGGCCTTCTGGAACTCATCGGGCAGCAGCACCATGATCCAGTCGGCCTTGGCAGCTGCATCGGCCACGCTCAGCACCTCGAGGCCGTCGGCCTGAGCCTTGGCGGCCGAGCGGCTGCCCTCGTAGAGGCCCACCACCACGTTCACGCCGCTGTCCTTGAGGTTCAGCGCATGGGCATGGCCCTGGGAGCCGTAGCCGATAATCGCCACCGTCTTACCGGCGAGGAGGGACTGGTCGGCGTCCTGGTCGTAAAACAGCTGGGCCATGGAGGCGTCGGGTCTCGGCTGAGCACGGATCGAGCTTACGCAAGCGTCCGGCCTGGCCAGGCAGCACACCACCGACGCTCAGGTCTGGGCGGCGCGCGCGCGGGCCGACAGGCGCTCCAGCCTCCCTACGGTTGGCGTTGCCGTCTTCTGAGCTGTGGCCCAGGAACCCTCTGCCACTGTCACCACCCCCTCTGCCGCAGCCCTGTTCGAAGCGCACATGCAGGCGGAGCTCCATGCCGATCTCGAGGCCACCATGGCCACGATGGTGGACGATCCCCACCTGCTCAATCTGGCCTCCGGCACCGGGGGCGAGGGGGCTGCGGGGGTGCGTGAGTTCTACGCCACGAAGCTGATTGGGCAGTTCTTCCCGCCCGATGTGGAGTTCATCTCGATCTCGCGCACCATGGATCAGGAGCGGCTCGTGGATGAGCTGGTGATTCGCTTCACCCACACCCAAGCGATCGGCCACCTACTGCCCGGCGTGGCTCCGACAGGCCGGCGGGTGGAGATGGCCTTGGTGGTGATCGTGGGAGTGAAGGAAGGGAAGGTGGCCTACGAGCACATTTACTGGGACCAGGCCGGACTGCTGGCTCAGCTCGGCCTGCTCGATCCAGCTGGGCTGCCGGTGGATTCCCAGACGGCCAGCAGGCTGCTCGCCTTCACCGGCAAGGGCTGAGCCCCGCCGGGTCACCGCTCAGAAACGATCGGTGTGGTGGTGAACGGCCCGCCAGTGACCTTTCTCCTTGCGGAACACAGTGGTGGAGCGGATGTCCAGCTTCAGCGCAACACCCTCCCGGGTCATGCCGCTGGTGCGTTCGATGCAAACCAGCAGGCCCATCTCGGGCGATTCCACGTACCGGCGGTCATCGGCCACCAGGGTTCCCGCAAATCCCATGGCGGCTTCCTTGAGGGTGGTGGGCATGGTGGGGATCAGGCCTCGCTGGGATGGGCGATCACCCGGTCGATCAGGCCGTAATCCTTCGCCTCGGCGGCGCTGAGGAAGTAGTCACGGTCGGTGTCCTTGGCGATCTTGTCCAGGGGCTGGCCGGTCATGTCGGCCATCGACTGATTGAGCATGTCCTTAATGCGCAGGATCTCGCGAGCCTCGATCTCGATGTCGCTGGCCTGACGCTGGCTGGTGCCGCCCAGGGGCTGGTGGATCATGATCCGGCTGTGGGGCAGGGCCAGACGCTTGCCCTTGGTGCCGGCCGCCAGCAGGAAGGCGCCCATGGAGGCGGCCAGGCCCACGCAGATGGTCACCACCTCCGACTTCACGTATTGCATGGTGTCGTAGATGGCCAGGCCGGCGGTCACCGAGCCTCCGGGGGAATTGATGTAGAGGTAGATCGGTTTGCTGTTGTCCTCGGAATCCAGGTAGAGCATCTGGGCCACTAGGGCGTTGGCCACGCCGTCGTTCACCTCGGAGCCGAGGAAGAGGATCCGCTCAACGGCCAGACGGCTGTAGATGCTGATCCAGCGCTCGTACTGGCTGCCGGGCAGGCGGTAGGGAACGCTGGGAACACCGATGGGCATGGCTTCGGGAAGGGGTGGGGCCCGGGTGGGGCTGGTTTGGAGGTAGTGCCCCGCCGGGAACCGGGGCCTTGGGGCTGGGTGGACTCCTCTCCGGCAGGAGCGGGGTCCGGCCGGAAGCTCAGCCGATGCCGGCGGCCGTGGGCAGCGGCGTGGGCAGTTGTTTCTGGCTGGTGAGCACCCGGTCGATCAAGCCGTAGTCCTTGGCCTCCTCGGCGGTGAGGTAGGTCATGCGGTCGGAATCGCGGGAGAGCTCTTCCACGCTCTTGCCGGTGTTGACGGAGAGCATCTCCAGCATGGTGCGCTTGTTCTGAAGCACCTCCTTGGCTCGGATCTGGATGTCGCTGGCCTGGCCGCGGGCGCCGCTGCGGGGCTGGTGCAGCACGATCGAAGCGTGGGGCAGCGCGGCCCGCTGGCCCTTGGTGCCCGCGCTGAGGATCATGGCGGCGGTGCCCATTGCCTGGCCGATGCAGATGGTGTGCACCGGCGGTTTCACATAGCGCAGGGTGTCGCAGATGGCGAAGGCCTCGGTCTCGAAGCCGATCGCATCACCGGAGTACCAGCTGGTGCCGGTGGAGTTGATGTAGAAGAAGATCGGCTTCTCGGGGTTGTCGAATTCCAGGTAGAGCAGCTGGGCGATGATCAGTTCGGTCACATCAACGCCCATCTGGCGTTTGGCTTCGTCGTCAGAAAACAGCGGCAGACCGAGGTACACGATCCGCTCTTTGAGCAGCAGCGACTCCAGGTCCGGAGGTGGAGTGCGCATCACGGCGGAATCGCCGTAGTAGGGGGCCGACACCGTCATCTCTGGAATCATCCGTGCCGTCTCCGCTGGTCACCAGGGTGATCAATTGAGCCTAGCCGGGGCCGGTGGGCTGCGGTCCGCCGTTGGCCACGGGTTTACCGCCCTGCCGCCCGGCGGGCCGGTCGCAGCGGGCGAACACCATCCGTCCCGTCGGGGTCTGCAGGGCTCCGGTCACGGTCACTGCCAGACGGTCACCGATGCGCTGGCGGGCGTCTTCCACCACCACCATGGTGCCGTCCTCCAGGTAGCCAACGCCCTGGTCGGCCTCCTTGCCCTCGCGCACGATCTTCAGCTGCAGGGCATCGCCCGGCTGAACCTCGGGCCGCAGGGCGATCACCAGGGCGCTGAGGTTCATCACCTTCAGCTCCTGCACCTGGGCCACTTGGGCCAGGTTGTAGTCGGCGGTGAGCAGGGTGCCGCCCGTGTCGGCCGTGAGCTTGAGCAGCTTGTCGTCGGCACCATTTCCCTCATAGCGGGTGCTATTCACCACCAGACGCCGCCCGTAGGTTTCGCGGAGCTCAGACAGCAGCTTCAGGCCGCGGCGGCCCTTGCCGCGCTTCTCGGCGTTGCTGGAATCCGCCAGGGCCTGCAGTTCATCGATCACGGCCTGGGCCACGATCACCTGGCCCTCCAGCAGCCCCGATTCCAGCAGGCCCCTGATCCGGCCATCGATGATCACGCTGGTGTCGAGGATCTTGGCGCTGGCTGGCAGCAGCACCCCATCGGCCACCAGCAGGGCTTCGGTGCTGGTGGGGTTGAAGAGCCGCAGCAATGTGCGGCCGTGCACCTCGGCCAGGTTGTAGCCCAGCACTCCGAAGAACACATTGCTGAGCACCGCCGCCAGGGGCTTCACCAGCACCACCTCCCAGGGCAGGGGCAGCAGCAGGATCGGAGCCAGCAGCAGGTTGGCCACCAGCAGCCCCAGGATCAGACCCACGGCCCGGCTCACCAGCAGATCGGTGGGCATGCTGCGCACCTGGGCCATCAGGCGCTTGCGCAGCTGCTGGAAAAAGAAGCCGGCCAGCAGCCCGAAGAAGGCCCCGAAGCCGGCGAGCACAGTGCGCAACCCTTCAAGGTTGCTCACCTGCTGCAGCAGGTTTTCCGGCAGCAGGTCCACCCCCAACCAGCCGGTGGCGGCGCCGGAGATCAGGAACAGCAGCAGGATGAGGGTGTCCACCATGGGTCCAAGGGGCCGATTTCGCGTGGCTGCCCATCACATCAGCAAGGCAGCATGCCCGATTCCGGGCGATTCAGCCGCAGGGGGTTACCCCCCGTGACCGAGAACCCTCACCAGTCCGCCCCCTCCACCGCGGCCCCATTGAGCCCGCCGCCCTACGAATCGCCGGAGATGCTCCTCCACGGAAGCTCTGGCTTGCCGCCGCTGCCGCCCGCAGGAGCCGCTGCTGCCCCCAGGGGCGCGGCTCTGCCTCACCCTGCCTGGGCGGCTGACCCTGCCGCATCCGTGGGCCGCCCTGCCCCTCCGCCGCTCCAGTGGCCCCCCCGCAGCGCCTACCTGCATATCCCCTTCTGCCATCGCCGCTGCTTCTACTGCGATTTCCCGGTGGTGCCCCTGGGAGATCGGGCCGACGGCGCCAGTGGACCAGGAGCGGCCTCGATCGCCGCCTATCTGGAGCTGCTGCATCGGGAGATCGCCTGTTCGCCTGCGGGGCCGCCCCTCTCCACCGTCTACCTGGGCGGCGGCACCCCCTCGATGCTCACCCCCGACCAGGTGGGGGGGCTGCTGGAGGCTCTGACGCGCCGTTTCGGCCTGGCCCCGGCCGCCGAAATCAGCCTGGAGATGGATCCGGCCAGCTTCGATCGGCCCCGATTGGCCGGCTACCTGGCCGCCGGTGTCAACCGGGTGAGCCTCGGCGGCCAGAGCTTTGATGACACCGTGCTGGCCAGCCTCGGCCGTCGCCACCGCCGTGCCGACCTGCTCGAGGCCGCCGGCTGGCTGGAGCGGGCCCGCCGGGCCGGGGAGCTGCGCAGCTGGAGTCTTGATCTGATTCAGGGGGTTCCTCTGGTGGGCGGAGCACCTCCCGGCGGCGAGCCGGTGGCCGGTTCCTTCTCTCCCCGACAGGAGGTGCTGCGCCACTGGCAGTCGGACCTCGCGCAGGCCATCGCCGTGGGGCCCCCCCATCTCTCCCTCTATGACCTGATCGTGGAACCCGGCACGGTGTTTGAGCGTCTGCAGCAGCGCGGAGCCCTGCCCCTGCCGGATGACGACACCTCGGCGGACCTGATGGAGATCAGCCAGCGCCGCCTTGCCGCGGCGGGTTACGGCCACTATGAGGTGTCGAACTACGCCCTGCCCGGCCATGCCTCCCGCCACAACCGCGGCTACTGGAGCGGCGCCGGCTGGTGGGGTTTCGGGCTGGGTGCCACCGCGGCACCCTGGGGCGAGCGCCAGGCCAGGCCCCGCACCCGCCAGGCCTATGCCGACTGGCTGGCATCCGCCGCTCCCCCCCGGGGGGAGGAACCGGTGGAGGTCGGCGAGAGCCCGGCGGGGGGTGGGGCGGCGGCGCTCGGGGCTGGGGCCAGCCCACAGTCCAGCAGCGGCATGCCGTTCGATGAGCGTCTACTGGTGGGCCTCCGCCGCCGTGAGGGGGTGAACCTGGAGGCCCTCGCCGCCGCCTATCAGGTCAGGTGGGAGGCCCTGGCCGATCTGCGGGAC
>Ga0209298_10002882_pt1 | contig 10511 bp, 18 predicted proteins | sample S_140806_EF_Meta_FD_187325 | JGI IMG/M metagenome (GOLD analysis project Ga0209298, IMG submission 187325) | Freshwater microbial communities from Lake Simoncouche, Canada to study carbon cycling - S_140806_EF_MetaG (SPAdes) (version 2) | ecosystem: Environmental > Aquatic > Freshwater > Lake ... | reverse complement strand
TTCTGAACAAGAGGAAATGAGTTACACTGTTAAAAATGATGCAACGTTTGAAAACGCAACAAGTGAATTTAAAGATGAGTTAAAAATTTTCAAAGGAGCTAAATTTGTAAAAAATGGTAAATTATTAGTCGCAAAAACTAATTATCAATTTGTTGATTCTAGAACTGGAGTTGTTAGCGCTCAAGGGAAACCAAAATTAATATCAGGTGAGGTTACGTACAACTGCGCTGAAGGTAAATTTACGGTAAAATACTCAAAGGATAAGTACTACCAACAATACGGTGGTTTAACAAAGGCTTTAGCACCATTATGTAACGCAAAAGCAACAACACCAAAAACTGACCAAGATACACCAAAAACTAACCAAGATACAACAAAGTCTGGACATGTTTGTGATACAGATAAGAAAAGTAGAACCGCTAAAGGTAAATCTTACAATTATTGTTACAACGGAGGAAAATATTATTTCAAAGGAACAGTAGGTGAATATCAAACAAAACATCCAGATTGGACTGAGGCTGCTGGAAAAGGTTTAGATGCAATTAAGGAAAAGATATTCCCTAAAACAGCTAGTTGGGAAAAATTCCCTTGTGTTGTGAATCACCCAAATGCAAAAAAAGGAACTATGGAAAATGGAAGTTGGACCTACATAATAAATGGAGATGTATATTATAATAATGGAAGGAAAACTTCATCTCAAGGTAATGTTAATTATACCTGTGAAGATCCCGAATTTAAAAGTTAATTTTTAATCCTCCACTTGTAAAGTTGGGGGATTTTTTTTATCTTAGCGTTGTGAAAGACCTATCCAAATATATAGAAATGCTTCTTGAAGACACAACTTTAGGTGCCGACTATAGAGTCTATTTTAATGGGAAAATTTATGTTGTTGATATATACCTCAAAGATATTAGATATGGTAATGACTTTGTCCAAAGACATATTAAAGAATGGGCTTTAAGTGTGATTGATACTTACTTTTCTAAAGGAAGTATAGAATGTCTTATTAATGTTTGTGTTGACTATATATTATGAAAGATATATCCAAATATATAGAATCCATACTTGATGGGGTAATTAGAGGATTAAATGTGACCAAAAATGGAGACACATATATTATTACTATAACTAAAAAAAATTTTCTCTATACAAAATCAGACAAAGGTTTCATTATATTATCCGATTCAATAGCTATTAGACGAAATTTAGAGATTTATTTTCCTAATGATGATATTAAGTTCGAAATTAAGCATACCTTTGTATAAATGAAAGATCTAACAAAATACATACGAACCCTTATCGATGAGGTTAAACTCCCGTTAGAGATCCGTTTGCAAGAAGATGGGGTGTATAGAATAGATGTTAATGTAGATCTTAAAGGAAGTTGGGTATTATATAAAATTAACTATGAAAGAGATAATAAAGATGTTAGGGACATACGAGTGCAGTTAAAAAAGTATCTTCCACAATTAGAGTTCGTGGTTAAAGTAAATTATATTAACTATCCAAATATAGTCACCATACCTATTTTAAACGAGTATAAGATCAGACCAAGAGAACACTATGATAAATTACTTAAATTAAAAGGCTGTACGATCAATTAACATGACAAAGATAGATGAGGTTATTTTAAATTATTTCAAACTGATCATTCCACACGAGTATGATAGTTTAGAAGTCAGATTTACCACAAGTAAAAGAATTGTTTTCATTGTCGTACACTGTAATACGGCAAAAAAAGCACATAAGTTCTTCGGAAGAAAGGGGAGAGATTTAAATATACTCAAACAATTAGAAGTAGATATGTCAGATATGTTCCCATTTGATTTTTATATTACATGTCAATTTAATGTTTAAGACTGTACGATCAATTCATTCGGTTCATAGTCCTCCGTTATCACTACGGAATTCACCTCATAAATTTATCCTACACTCTTACAGATCTATAAAGGATATGTCCCATTAATTACCACATATGTTATACAGTATTGTAATGGTCATTACAGTAATGTATATTACGTTAACATGATGAGGTTCTCATGTATAAATAATTCATTTTTCTATACATTATAATATTGTACCCGATAGGGTACAAAATAATACCTTTAGTAAACAATCATACCCGATCGGGTACAATTCCCCCATTAAACGAAAGACCCCCATTTATGAGTGACACAATAGAGTAGACGTTATGGTGATCAGTTATAGAAACCTTTCAGATAAGTGTACCACTTTTTACCACAGGTTTATTCGAGTAGATCAAAGAGTTACTTATGTTTTATATCATTCAGATTAGGATAAACCTGACTATAGTGATATGAATGGTGGAGTAAGTAGTTTACATGTCTAATTATAGTGTCTATTATTAGGGGGTCGATCTTAAGATGGTCACCTAAAGGTTCGTTGAAGTAATCACTTAATATGTCATTTAGTCATACTCTAACGTCCTAAAGGACTGTCCACGGCTTTAGTTCTTTAACTATACATTTTTCGCTGGAAAACATAAGTATCAAAAAAAGTGGTCTTCCTGATACTGTGAGGGGGGATTTTTTATCGCTGGTCATAGCAACAGGACCATTATTGGTGGGAGAAAGTGGGTAGAACACTATGGGGAAAAAGTGGGAATATGTGGTGAGGGGATTGTGTGGTGAAGCGAACGAGACTGACATTTTGACAAAATCAAGTTTTTTAACATATTTATTTATTAACAATTCCCCCTTATGATACAATTAATTAACAATTTCGAAACAACACTATCAGAAAATAATGGTTCCTTAATGGTCAATTATAAACATGACGTATTGACAGGGTACTGTGAGTACAGAATTGTGGAGGTGAATAATAGATTCAAACAAAGAGCATGGGTTCTTATCAACACAGACATGGGGGATGTAATAGAGTACATTCATACGAACATGCCTCTATCAGATGATGATCTGTTAAAGGTAGATAAGTTAATTAGAGATCATTCCCTATCTAAGGTTCAAGGTCTACGTCGGTAATAAGATGACGACGGATCCATCCACTCACTTTAGACGTGGGGAAATGTTTAAGGATCATAAGGGATATACCAATGATCAATGCTGATGAGATGACAAGGTACCCAAGGATGAGGTTCATAAGTAAGATAGTTTTCATGGGGTAAATATAAGAAGAACATTTGATCTAATCAAATGGATCCCCCACATTAATATTGGGGATCCTATTATATATTATAAGAGCAGGTTGGAGTCTACACTCCAAGAGGTGTCTCTCCCCCAGCCCGACATCTCTCTCACATTGTCAATACAAAGATAGTGATTATAAATGATACCACCAAACATTCCCTCATATAATAATCAACTTAGTTATCAACTGACGACGTGTCATGTTAATAACTTATGGGGGACTGTACGATCCTCCCCTTATCCTGGCATGGGGGTCCTCCCCACAAATGACCCCCTCCCCCCCTCCGTATCCCCCCCATATATGACATTTTGACACCCCAGGAGGGGGCTCAATCCCGCATGTAACATATTCGTAAAAAATTTCTGGAAAAATTTTTGACAAATTTCGGAATATCTATTACTATTGTTTTATGTCAAAACAAAAACACAAAAAAAGAAATATTAGATTTGGTGAACATTTACTTAGAGTAAATTCTAAATCTGTGAAGTTTACCGATCTATATGTGGATATGGAATTTGCCACCACTAAACTTAATGAGGTTCATTATATATTCGAAAGTTCATCGGGGTATGTAATTGGACAAGGGGAAAATTACACAAGAGCAAGAAATAATTCTAAAGAGTTCTTAAATAAGACAAACGGAAGGTTCTCTGAAATTGTAGATCATTTTACTAAGGTATAAAAAACCCCCACCTCATCAGTGGGGTTTTTTATTTCCCCCTATATTTATCATTATATGAAAATCCTCATTAAAGAATCACAGTATGTCCATATATTGGAGAACTTAGAAAAAAACAAGAAGTTCTTAACTAATGTTATGGGTATGGACTTCACAGGGAAAATCAAACAAGTAACCTCAACTTATGATGTCCCAATGGAATTTGATAATAATATTAGTCCGAGTGTGATCAAGTCTCATTTAAACAGTGATGGTCCTATGTATCTTTTTGAACTTGACGATAAAAAGTTTCTTTATCAAGATAAGGGTCATATTGATTTCTTTATTGATCAGAACGGATTTTACTATAATGATGAAATTGCAAGAGTACTTGGAATTGATATAATGGGTTTAAGATTTTCTGATATTATTGATATGTACTTCAATGAGGAGGAGACTCTTAATGAAAGTACTGATAAGAACAAGAAGTTCTTAACCAATCATATGGGTATTGACTTTACAGGTAAATTAAAAAAAATAACATCGGCTTATAATATTCCATATAATTTTTATAGAAATGGTGGGGTTAGTCTAAACCATATTATGGAGTATTTAAAATCTTTTGGTCCTATGTATTTTTTTGAACTTGGTGATTATGAATATCTTTATCAAGACAGGGGGAATAAAGATTGGTTTATTGATGAAAGAGGGGTTAAATATATTAAAGACGAATTCTCCGAGAGACTTGGACTCGATGTTTTGGGTTTGAGGTTCTCAGATATTATTAACATATACTTCAACGAGGGGGAACCTCTTAATGAGAATGAAGATAGGATATTACGTGATAAAGTGAAACGAAGATTTGCGTTTATTGATCAACATTTAAATGAATTGGAACGTGACGATGTTTGTAAATATTGGTACAAAGATGAAGTTGATGATTATGTTTTTTCTTCAATGAAAAATGTTGTTGAACAAGTATGTGATCAAATTGGAAGTTATGACCTATACGATGAGTTATATGAATATCTTGTCGATAATGGATACCAATCACAATTTAGGGATTTCTTTATTGACACCCACGATAACTATTGTTAAAAGTAATTATCTAATATGAAAATCATTATAACAGATCGTCAAGTGGGGTTTTCTTTTTTTATAATTTTGTTATATATGACATTATGGAAGAAGTAAAATGTAAGGATTGCGGATCTGATGATGTATACGTTAAGATCACAACAACAAATGATGGAAAAACCGTTTACCAATGTTCTGATTGTTATGAATATTCTTATGAAAATAATAAAGCATCGAATGAAGAGTAAAATTAATCCCCACCTCATCAGTGGGGTTTTTTCATTTTTCTTCCTTTATCAAAAAAAATTTCCAAAAAAATTTTGACAAAATTGGGGTATTTATTAGAAAAGAATATATAATGAAAAATATAAGATTAAATGAATCAGATATATCAAGAATCGTAAAAAGGGTTATTGAAGAAGATAGAAAAGAATCGATGATTGAAAAAATCAAAAGAAAACTTAAAGGAATATCTGACGATCAGTTGGTATATAACATGGAAAACAATCTTCCTTGGGATTGGAAAGGTTCTAAAGAAGGATATCATGAAAAAATGGAACCAAGAAAAAATAATCGAGGTTCTAACTAAGTTTATATCGGGGTTTTTTCATTTTTCTTCCTTTTAGAATGGGGGCGTATACCGCGGGTCCCGACTTCGTCGGAAAAAATCGACCGACCGAACCCTTCGGGTCTTTTTATGATTTAATTAAGTGATTTACTTAGTAGGTCTTTAAGAAAAAGGGGTCGACTTGTATATTTATTTATATGAAAATCATAATTACAGAATCGCAACTAAACAGAGCATACTTTAAGTATTTGAATTACATACTTGACGGTATTAAATTTAACATATCTAAATCTGAATCAGGATATAGGGTATACTACATTGATGACGTTAGAACTTTTACTTACAGTGAAAGAAGTGAAGACGTTTATTTTTTCAAAATGTATGTTGATGAGTTAAGAGATATGTTTGTTAACTTGGATGAAGAAGAAGCATTAGAAATTATTGGTAAATGGATCCAACTTAAATTTGGATATCCCGTTAGATCGGTGTATTCTATGGAAACTATGTCAAGGGATTAATATGAAAATCATTATAACAGAAGAACAAGTTGAATCTATTAAAAAGATCAGGGTCTTGGAAAAGTATATTGATCATATTTTATCTGAGTATCCTTGGTATGAAGGAATTGATAGTTTTAAGGTCGAACCATTTGGGTTTAGATCTCCAGTTGCTTATGAGGTTCCGTTGTATAGGTTTTATATTAAAACAAACGATCATGAACAGTCATTTCATGATGCTGATTCTGATAACTCACCCATAACAGATGATATTGATGATATGTTTGCCTCATTATTTCCAAAGAAAGATGGTAAATGGACCGCAGTTTGGGTATTTAATTATGTAGATCCCTGAGTTATGGAAAATTTAAAACTAAAAAAATTATTAAAGAAACTTTTTGAGAACAAGGAGTTTGAAATGACTCTCACAGATACCGAACACGCTTATGATGGGTATAACTATGTCACTGAAGATATAATCTACGAATTTAAATTCCATGTCGTTGTTAACTCAGTTCTTGGTAAGGGGACAAGGTCCGTTGGTGATATAAATATTATTATTGATTCTATAACTAAAAATGGTAATGACTACTATAATAATTGGGTTAATAGACATTATGATGATGGGGCGTGGTATATTGATGAACTTCATGATAAATTTCACGATGAATACTTTTCGCAGCTACCATTTAGTGTTCATACTAACTTCTATGGTTATGATCAAGAAATAAATGAAGAAGATACGATTGATGAATCTGTAATTAAAAAAATTATTAGAAAGTTGTTATAAAATTATGAAAATAGAAATAAATAAAGAACAATACCAAAGGGTTATTTATAAGTTGTTGGATACATTATATGGTCCAAAGATTTCATATAGGTGGAATAATGATTTGATTGAGATATTATCAAATGAGGGTGATGAAATTTTTTATGTTTACACCAAAAACGGAAGAGCCCGTGGATGTAAAAAAGATATGTATGTTCTAAGCCATACCGAAGAAGAAATAGATGACTTTATACCAAAAGCCGCAATAAGAAAAAAATTATTCGCCAAAACCGTTCTTTCCTATGTTACTGAAAAGACCGGTCTTGATATTGATTGTATTGAGTTTTGGTATCCCAAAACTACTAAAGGTGTAGATCACAATAAAAAATATAACTTTAATGTAAAAAAGAATAAAAAGAGTAAAATGTAATTCCCCTCTCTTTTGACTGAAGGATTTTTTTTGTCTATATTTTTTTTATGAAATGTGATCAATATAATGGTTTTAAAGAAAATATCACTTCTTACTCCCAATATAAACAAGTGGTAGAGGACGAAAGGGTATTTTATTTAATTAAAGACAAGTATCTAAAACTTCTTGGTAAATTTATTGAAAACACATATACTGACTTGAGATTTGATATTTTTATCAGACAAAGAAACCCAAAAGAACAAAAACCTCAATGGTATGGTCATACCTATATGGAGTTAGTCATATTTGATGTTATAAAAACGCCAATTTATAATCCCTCAAATTTTGAACCAAGTTATAGAACCGCAACCTACAATGGTTATCTTTCTATGGACACAATTTATGATGAGATAGATTCGTTTATTCCTGAAATAAATAAACACCTAATGATCACTTTCGTACCTTACCATAGTCCCGATCAAATGATACCTAAACAATTTTTTGATTTACGACCTTTTGAATGTTGGGATAAGTATTGGAGATATATCAAGTTTGAGGACAATAATAAGTTACCATGGCCAATTTAACCTCATCAGTGAGGTTTTCTTTTCTTTGACTATTTATCAATTATATATTAATTATGAACAACGAACAAAAAGCAATGGTGTATAATCAACTGATGTTTGAGTATACAAAAATACAAAATCAGATCTCCTCTATTAAGGGTGAGTCCATCTCATTAAATCAGAATCAAATTAATGAGGTTCGTGAACTTGAGAGAAAACTTAACTTTATTATGCAAAAGGCATCTCGTCTGTAGTCAATTTTTATTTTTTGACATATTTATTAGTATGAAAAAAATTATTGATTATAAAATAAGATTTAACTCACTAATGGAATCTTCTATGGGTGATGTTAAACCACTAATTGTGGAAAACCCTACCCCTACAGGGAGAAATAATCCTGATTGGGTTAATTTAAGAGTAAAAGCTATGGGTCTACCATTCAAACCAAAGGTAATTACTTTTGGAACTGATGATCAGAGTTTGAATTGGGGTAGTGCTAAATCTGCTAAAGGAAATTACGCTCTTGTAATTGACGACAAATCACCTTATTTTGATCTTTTTACTAAAGAATATAATTCTGATTCAGAAAAATCTCTTCACCAATGGTGGGCGGATAACGGATATGAGGTTGATACCACAACTGACAGAGTAAAAATAGATATAAAAAATGCTGATAAATTAATGACGGATCTAAAGTCATTTTTTGATGAATTTCCACCTGAATAGTAAGTTATGAAGATCGAAAGACTTAACGAAAATGATATTTCAAAAATGGTAAAAACTCTTCTTAAAGAAGAAGTTAGTGATTCGGTTGCAGATGCAATGTGGAACGCACATCCAGGGTCAATTCCGTTCAATGAATTTTTTCCTTTAATAATTCCTAAACAATTTAAAGCAACAGGTAGTGGAATGGGAAAGTGGTGGAATAACACTTGTGCCACAAAAATGTCAATGGCTTTGGCAAAAGTAGGAAACAAAGTACCAGGACAATATAAAACGGAAATAGAATTCAATGGAATTCCCGCAAAAACCTCATTCAACCCAAGTTCCAAAGCAATGGTGAAAATTCTTACTAGTTTATATGGGCCTCCCACACTAAAACTACAATTGGAATCTAATAGTTCTGTTCCCGAAGAGATATTGGGAAGAAAAGGTTTTTATGTTCTTTTAACTTCCGAATTTGGAAGTAGTGCTGCAGGACATACAGATGTGTGGAACGGGTCCGAAAGTAAAAATGGTGACCATTGGGGTGTTTCAGGAACACTTTATTTTTGGGGTGGAAAAAAACGAATAGATCAATGGGAAAGACCATTTGGTGACAGATGGTATGGATATGACCCTAAAACTAAAAAATGGACAAAAGGTGTCCCACAATGGTATAAAGAGTATCAACAATATTATAAAGATAAATGGGGAAGACCATTAGGTGATAAATGGTATGGATATGACCCTAAAACTAAAAAATGGACTAAAGGCGTTCCACAATGGTTTAAAAATAAAACCCAAAATAAAAAAATATGAAAAAGATTATAAAATTAAACGAGACTGATTTGGTAAGGATCGTAAAAAGAGTGTTAAATGAGAAAGAGAGCCCTAGTGCTCCTGAGATGCCAGAGACCCCACCAGCAGAATATCTTGATTTAGTTGCATCTGACGATACTGAAAAAGAAGATGATGATAACATGACTCAACAAGTCGCCGAAGATCGGTATAAAAGAAGAATGAATAGACGAAGACTAAATGAAGATGGGTGGGACGTAATAAATAAATTAAAAGCTTGTTACAAAGTTTCAAATGTGATTTTTCCAGGTTCATGTGAAAAAGGTACACATTCAGTTTGTAAGGAAAAAATTAGAAAGACTGTAGAAGAAATTTTTGTAAAAAACAACAACAATTTCGAAAAAGCTAACACATTTTCTGCATGTATAAATAAAATAGACAACACAATACTACAAGGATTAGGATAAAAAATAAAACCCCACCGAAAGATGGGGTTTTTTAATTTTAAAACGTTTTTAAATCGTTTTTAGAAAAAGTGTATTCAGCACTGTACAAGTACTCACCAAAATTTAAATTATACCATGGACTTTGTCCGTCATCACCCACAAGGATTTGAATATCTTGTGCTGGCATATAACTTTGTGCTAACATGAATTTAACCTCACCTTTATCATTTACACATTTATCAACAACAATAACCGTGTGACCAGGAAATCCACCGATAATAAAAACATCACCAATTTGTAAATCATCTGTATTTTTAGATTTAAGTTGTTTGTTTAATGAGTAAGTGTTTGCGTAACAAAATACTCCACACATGTAAGACCACAAGTTATCTGCGGTTGGAGTTTTTCCACCCAAGTAAGATAAGTAGTTTGATTTTTTACCACTTACATAAAGAAACTCAATTTCACTATAACGTTTAACCGAAAATAAATATTCTGCTCGTAATCTCATAACCGCATCAGCACATTGGTGATTTGCATTTCCTTTTAAAGGAAGATCAGCAACCGCACAGTAAGCTGATGTGTTATATTTGAGAGTGCCGTCAAAATGACGAACTTGTGAACCGTGAGACTTTAGAGGTAAATTTTGTAAATAATCACCAAAAGAACCTTCAGATGACTCAACACGAGTATAACCCTCAGGTGTGTTGAATCGTGTTTTAACTGTCGTACCATCTTCATTAAGAATTGGTATTTCTTTGACAATAGTGTCACTAACTTCTTCCTTTGTTAAAGAGTTTTTTTGTGCCGATGTCTCGGTACAAGAAGTTGTAATGAGTAAGATAGTCAAAAA
>Ga0209298_10002881_pt1 | contig 10511 bp, 9 predicted proteins | sample S_140806_EF_Meta_FD_187325 | JGI IMG/M metagenome (GOLD analysis project Ga0209298, IMG submission 187325) | Freshwater microbial communities from Lake Simoncouche, Canada to study carbon cycling - S_140806_EF_MetaG (SPAdes) (version 2) | ecosystem: Environmental > Aquatic > Freshwater > Lake ... | reverse complement strand
CGATCTGGCCGCAGAGCTGCAGGTCGGGTTCGAGGCCGCGGCGCAGCTTGTCGCGCAGCACCTTGTCGATGGCGTCGCGCCGGTAGGGCAGTTCGAGGATCTGGCCCAGCATCTGGAAGCAGGCCAGGGTTTCTTCGAGGGTGCCCCGGGCCCGCACCAGCTGCAGCCCCCGCGATGGGTCGCTGGCGCCGAGATCCAAGCTGGTGGGTTGGCTGGCGCCACTGGAGGGGCTGCTCTCTTCGTTGGGGGCTTCCGGCGCGGTTGCGAGGTCGCTGCCTGAGCCGACGACGATCGCGCTTTGTTGCAGCTCCGGGTCGGTGGCTCCCTCCCCCACGGCCAGCAGCCGCAGGGGCAGCGGCGGCCGCGGACGTGGCAGGGGGGAGTCGGCATCCAGGCGGCTGCCGATCGCCAGGCCCGGCACATTGGCGCTAGCCAGCACCCAGTGTTCGTTCGCCGCCAGCGCCGGCGGCCTGGCCCCAGCGGGGGCGTCCACGGCCCGCACGGCGCTGCGCAGGCGCTTCAGCCGCCCCTGCCAGCGATTCGGATCGAAGCTCGGAGCTCCGGCGTGGGCGCTGTCCCGTAGCTGCAGCAGGGCATGGAGTTCGGCGGTCCACACCTGATCGGCGCACCAGCTCCGCAGACCCGATTCACTCTGGAGGAGCTCCAGCATCACCCCATCCGGGACGCTGGCCGCCTGCAGGGGCGTGGCGGCGCTCACCGCCTCGCAGCCCTCGGCCCGGAGCAGGGAGGCCAGCCCGATGATCGATCCCGCCCCCAGCCGCTCCACCGTGAAGGGCCGGCCGTCGCGCTCCCCGAGCAGGCGCGCCTCGCCCTCGAGCAGCACCAGGATCCGGTCACCGACGCTGTCGCCGGGGCTGACCATCTCCCCCACGCGGAACCTCACCAGGCTCAGGCTCTGCTCAAGGCGCCGACGGCCTTGGCTGGAGAGGGTGTTGAAGGGAACGATCGTTGCGATCGCCTCGGGAGATCCCTGCAGAGAAGCGGTCATGCCGTGCGGTGGGCGGCCAGCAAGAGCGCAACTTCCTCAGCGACCCATTCGTCGAAGAGTTCGAGGGCCATCCGATCGCGCATCTCAGTGTCAAAGCTCGCTGAGCGTAGCGATTCGAGCCGCACCACCAACCACCATTGTTCAATGCGAAGCGGAGCCTGCAGTTGGCCGGGTCGGCTGGTGCGCAGCAGCTCCGCCAGGGCTGGATGGGCCTGCAGCAGGGGCACCGGCCCCACCACGCCCCGGGTGGAGCGCTCCGGACCCTGGGAATAGCCGGCCGCCAGTTCGGCGAAGTCGGCTTCCCCCTCGGCGATGCGGAGGTAGAGCTCCCGGGCCAGGGCGGCATCCTCAACGCGGAGCAGGCTGTAGATCACCTGGTCGAGTTGGTTCTTACGAGCCAGGAAGCGCTGCTCGGCACGGTGGGAGAAGTGCTCCTCGCAGTGGCGATTGATCTTGCGGGGCAGTTCCGCCTGCCAGAGGGCATCAGCTTCCTGGAGTCCATGGCTCTTCAGGTGCTGGATCACCGCCTCGTTGGAGCCCAGCCGGTTGGCGGCCCCCCATGCCTGGCGACTCTCCATGCTCTCCTGATCGCTGATGCTCACATCAGCCACGGCGGAGGCGATCACGCTCTGGCGCAGCAGCGGAACCAGCAGGCCATGACGGGCCAGGGACTGCCAGAGCTCGGCTGGGATGGCGGGTAGGCGCACGGGGCCGGAACCCTGATCCCCGCTGGCGCGCAGGGGTGCCACCGGAGCAGCGCTGGGAGGGTGGGGTGCGTGGGTCAAGGCTGGCGGCACCCGTAGCTAATAGTCCCATCCTTGCCCGGCGGGGGGCAGTTGGTCGGTCTTCTGGGTTGCTTTGCCAGGCGGTCAGTCCGCGCTCTGGCCTGGGGCCGGTGCGGCCAGCAGCGTCCGCAGACCCGCCTCATCGAGCACGGTCACCCCGAGGCTTTCGGCCTTGGCCAACTTGCTGCCCGCTTCTTCGCCGGCCACCACCCAGGTGGTTTTACGGCTCACCGAACCGCTCACCCTGCCGCCGGCCGCTTCGATCAGGGCCTGGGCCTGGCTGCGGGAGAGGCCCTCCAGGGTGCCGGTGAGCACGAAGGTCTGGCCCTCCAGGGGCCGCCCCCCCGCCTCAGCGGTGGCGGCTTGCCGCTCCCCCTCGCCGGCAGCGAGGGAGAAGCCGAGGCCCTCCAGTTCCGCCAGCAGCGCCTGGTTGGCCGGCGTGGCGAACCACTGCTGCAGCGACTGGGCGATCTCGCCGCCGATCCCGAACACCGCCGTGATCAGCTCCGGGGTGTCCAGCGCTGCCGTGGATAGCTCGGCGGCGCTGGAGAAGGCCCGCGCCAGGGCCTTGGCGTTCACTTCACCCACGTGGTGGATGCCGAGGCCGTAGAGCTGGCGGTGCCAGGGCTGCTGGCGGCAGGCCTCCAGGGCCGCCACCAGGTTGGCGGCCGATTTTTCCCCCATTCGCTCCAGGCTGGCCAGCAGGGCCCCATCGAGCCGGTGCAGATCGGCGATCGAGCGCACCAGGCCCCGGTCCACCAGCTGCTCGATCAGCTTCGTGCCGAGCCCGTCGATGTCGAGGGCGCCCTTGCTCACCCAGTGCCGCAGGGAGCCCCGCAGGATCGCGGGGCAGCTGCTGTTGACGCAGCGGGTGGCGGCCTCGCCCTCCTCGCGCACCAGCTCCGAGCCACATTCCGGGCAGGTGTGGGGCAGGGCCAGGCGCACCGCGCCGGCCGGCCGGAGGTCGGGTAGCACCCGCACCACTTCGGGGATGATCTCGCCGGCCTTGCGCACCACGATCGTGTCGCCGGCATGGAGATCCAGCTCGGCGAGGCGGTCGGCGTTGTGGAGGGTGGCTCGAGCCACGCTGGTGCCGGCCAGGGGCACCGGTTCGAACTCCGCTACCGGCGTCACCACCCCCGTGCGCCCCACCTGGCAGGTGAGCCGCAGAAGGCGGCTGGGGGCTTCCTCGGCGGCGTATTTGAGGGCGATGGCCCAGCGGGGTGCCTTCTGGGTGAAACCGGCGGTGTCCTGGAGGCGGAGGTCGTCGAGCTTCACCACCACGCCATCGGTGGCGTAGGGAAGAGCCTTGCGGGCCTCCTCCCAGCGGGAGAAGAAGGCCTCCACCGCCGCCAGGTCGGCCAGTCGTTCGGCGTTGGGATTGACGCGGAAGCCGGCGGCTTCCAGCCAGCGCAGGCATTCCCACTGACTGCGGGGTTGGGGTGGATCGCCGGCATCCGGAAGGTGCAGGGTGTAGGCGAAGAAGTCGAGCCGCCGGGCCGCCACCACCTTCGGATCGAGCTGGCGCAGGGTGCCGGCACAGGCGTTGCGGGGGTTGGCGAAGGCGGCCTCGCCGCGGGCGACCCGTTCGGCGTTGATCGCCGCGAAGGTGGCATCGGGGATCAGGGCCTCCCCCCGCACCTCCACCCAGGCCGGCGGATCGGCCAGCTGCAGGCGCAACGGCACGCTCTGGATGGTGCGCACGTTGGCGGTGATCTCCTCGCCCCGCTCGCCGTCGCCCCGAGTGGCGGCCCGCACCAGCACGCCGTTCGCGTAGCTCAGGGCCAGGGCGTTGCCATCAATCTTCAGCTCCCCCACCATCGGCAGCGCCGGCAGCGCTTCCCCCGGCGCCGGGGTGCGATCCAGCACCTTCAGCAGGCGGCCATACCAGGCCTCCAGCTCCTCCAGGGAGAAGGCGTTGTCGAGGCTGAGCAGGCCGATGCGGTGCTCCACGCTGCCGAAGCCCTCGGCCGGCTGCCCCCCCACCCGCTGGGTCGGACTGTCGGGGCTGAGCAGCTCGGGGAAGGTGCCCTCCAGCTCCAGCAGCTCCCGGTAGAGCCGGTCGTAGACCGGGTCCTCCATCACGGGCGCATCGAGCACGTAATAGGCGTGGGCGGCCCGTTGAAGCAGCTGATGCAGTTCGGCGGCCCGCCGGCGTTCTGCGCCGCTGGGACCCGGGTTCGGGGCCGGCAAGGCGACCGGATCAGGAGGCGCTGGGCTGGGCAGCTCAGATGGCAGTTCAGATGGTGCTGGGGACGGCACTGCGGATGGTGCTGGGGACGGTGCTTGGCGGCTGCCCATTGCCTGGGCGGCGATCGCGACCACCTTGCCTGCAGGGCTCTCCATGCTGCAGTCCTGGCACCCCAGTCGACAGAGCAGGCGTTCACAAAACCCCTAACGCTCCTGCAGGATCCCAACGGCCCTGCGCCGACGTTCCCGGCTTAATCGTTTTGCGCAACTCCGCAGGGTGCGCCTCTCGGCGTCGCTCCGCAACGTGCGCCTCTCGGCTTTGCTCCGCAACGTGCGCCTCTCGGCGCAACTGCTCCCGGGTGGAGGAACGGGACACCGGCAGGGAGCCAAGGAACGACGAGCCAGCCTGGCCGATCTGGACGGAAAGTCCGGGCGTGATCGCCAGCACCCCAGGGCATGACCCTGTAGCGGCATGCCATGTGGCCATCAGGCAACCCATGAGCCGTTTATGTTGTCATCACGCAACCTCGTCGGCCAACCTTGCCCCAGCTCAGTCCCATCGTTCAGCACCCGCCGGCGGCCCTAGAGCAGGCCCTGCAGCGGCTGGGGCGCAACATCCGCACCGCCCGGCTGCGGCGCCGCTGGCGGCTGGAGGACGTGGCCGAGCGGATGGGCGTGAGTCGCTTCACCGTGGCCGATGTGGAGCGCGGCAAGCCCGGCACCTCGATCGCCGCCTACCTCGGTGCCCTCTGGGTGCTGGGGCTGCTCGATCAGCTGGAGGCGGTGGCCGATCCCGACAGGGATGAGGAGGGCAAGGCCCTGGAGGCGGCCCGCCAACCGAGTCAGGCCCCCCGCCGCCATCGTTTCAACGACGACTTCTGATCCTCCTCGCTCAGCCGTCTCGCCCTCCGTCTCGCCCAGCCCTGGCACTCGCCTGTCATGCCATCGGATCTCGAGTGCTACGTCTATGTGGTCCTGCCGGGCAGCACGGAGTTCGTTACCGCGGGCCGGTTTTCGCAGAGCCGCGATCGGCAGGACCAACCCGTGGGCACGTTCGTCTATGGCCGCCGCTATCGGGAGCGCGCGGACGCGGTGGAGCTCGATCCGGTGCAGCTGAGGCTGCGCCAGGGGCCCTTCGTGTCGCTACCCACGTCAAGGTGTCCATCCGTGGACTAGCGCAGCAATCTCAGGCGAACGGCGGCTCAGAGATCGCGGACTAGCCCCTCCGGAGCCAAAACCCTTGCTGTGGCTTGCTTTTTTAGGACGCCCCTGGGTGATTCGAACCCACGACCGGCTGCTTAGAAGACTTTCGGTCGATGGCCAACAAAGCCCTGCTGCGACTGGGTTGTTGAACGGGAAACCCGCCAGGTGTGAGCAGAAGTGTGAGCAGTTCACCGGGGGCGGCTCGCGTGGGCCTCCTTCCGAGCGGCTACCGGGCGCTTCGTCGCGGCGAGGGACACGCCTGTGGCCTGTGCAAGCTGGAACCCGCCGCCAGTGCCAACGGCCGACCTGCTTGAGGCCTGGCAACTGCATCGCTGGGTCTGGCGCTCCTGCTGCTCTTCCGCTGCGCTGGCTCCTGGGCGACGCGGCTTGACAGCGGCGACCAAGCCCCTAAGGTATTCCATGGAGGGAATGCTGGATGTGGGATGTCTGCCAGACCGCTGTCTTCGAGGACTGGTGGGGCGAGCTCAGCGAGCAGGAGCAGGACGATGTGACGGCCATCGTTGAACTGCTCCAGGAGATGGGCCCCCTGCTGCCCTTCCCCCACTCCTCAGGAGTGGAGAGTTCCAGGCACAGCCACATGCGCGAGCTGCGCATCCAGTCCCACGGCGACCCCCAAGGCGGACGCCCTCTACGACGATCACCTCAACAACCTGCAATCCCAACCCAAGCCGTGACGCGCTCCTTTTCCGAACTCACCAAGGACCTCAGCCCCGAGCGGCGCGAGCGCATTGAGCAGCGCAAAGAGCAGTTGCGGCAGGAGATGACCCTGGCGGAACTGCGCCGGGCCTTTTCACTTACCCAGGACACCCTGGCCAAAACCCTCAATGTCAAACAGGCCGAGATCTCCAAGATCGAGAATCGGGCCGACATGCTGATGAGCACCCTGCGCAATTTTGTGCAGGCCATGGGTGGTGACCTGGAAGTGAGGGCTGTCTTCCCCGACCGCGCCATTGAGATCAGCACCTTTTCGTCTCTGGCCAGCAAGCTTGGCAAGTCGCGCACTGGAAAAAACAAACAGCAGATGGTTGAGGCGTAGAGATCACTCTTTTGGTGTGCATTCTGCTCCAGCCGGCAGAAGCCGAAGCGATCCTCACGCGGATCTTCACCACCGTGGCGAGCAGCTGGGAGGCCACCCTGCGCGAAGCCTCGGTGAGCCCCGGCGACTGTCAACGCCTCAGCCGCGCCTTCCTTTATCCGGGGTTGGAGCTCGATCCGGAGGTGGAGGGGTGATGGCCGCGCTGCTGCTCGCCGCCCGGCACGGGCGCAATCACCCCAGGCGAGACCCCCCTGCGCGCTCCTCTTATCGATTGCTGATCGGCCTCCTTCTCTGAAGTCATCCCCCTGATGTACCCCACCAGATAGAAGGCTTGGAACCACTTGGTAGGCGGCAGCTATTGCTTCTTTCCGAAAAGGCTGCGCTTACGCAGAAGCCTAGGGGCTTGGTGGGTTCCATGATTGTTTCCGCAGTGATAGTAATCTGCAGTGACAGTAATCTGATGTCGGCAGCTCCAGCACTGATAGCGCCTGTGGCGACGCCCATACAAGACCATGTTCCTGCTCTCAACATCGGGGGAAGCGGAATCCATTTGGCCAGCGGGTTTGCTCTAGAGCTGTTTCGCATTGCTCCCCAACGCCGTACAGCTCATGAAACTGCCACAATGACACTCGAATCCTTTGGATAGTCTGATTTAAGCTGCTTTCTCTAGCTAAAAATGGCAATGCATTCAAGGGATCTCCCGGAGGCTTTGAATCGAATTGCGGCCGAGCTAGCAGCGCAAACCGGTAGCCTTGATCTATCCAGGCTCCAGCTCACCGAACTACCCGCTGAGTTGCAGGAACTCACAAGCCTTCAGAACCTCGACTGCAGCAACACCCAGGTGAGCGATCTGGAGCCGCTCCGGGGCCTCATCAGCCTTCAGAACCTCAACTGCAACAGCACCAAGGTGAGCGACCTGGAGCCGCTGCGGGGCCTCACCAGCCTTCAGAACCTCAACTGCAACGGCACCAAGGTGAGCGACCTGGAGCCGCTGCGGGGCCTCACCAGCCTTCAGAACCTCAACTGCTGCTGGACCCAGGTGAGCGACCTGGAGCCACTGCGTGGCCTCACCAGCTTTCAGAACCTCGACTGCGGAAGGCACCAGGTGAGCGACCTAGCGCCGCCGCGGGGGCTCGCCAACCTTCAGGACCTCGACTGCCACTGGACCCAGGTGAGCGACCTGGAGCCACTGCGTGGCCTCACCAGCCTTCAGAACCTCAACTGCGGCTGGAACCAGGTGAGCGACCTGGAACCGCTGCGTGGCCTCACCAGCCTTCAGAACCTCAACTGCTGCTGGACCCAGGTGAGCGATCTGGAGCCGATTGTTGACCTAGAAATTCTGCAGAAGCTTGGATGCCAATATCTTAAGCTCAGTGGTTTTCCCCGCAAGCTTCTTTTCTGTGAAAACCTTGAACAACTCATGCTTTTCGGTGCCTGCATACCAGGCATCCCAGAGGAAGTCTTTTCCTCCGATCAAAACCAGTTCTTCGGTTTCGGCAACAACTGCCTCCCTTCCCTTCGCGCCCACATCCTCGATCTAGAAGTAGAAGCAATCCCCGTCAATAGCGTAAAAATCCTCGTACTTGGCAATGGCCGTGTGGGCAAAACCCAGCTCTGCCGACACCTCGCCGCTGAACCCTTCGATCCAACGGTGCTCACCACCCACGGGATCGCTTTGCGTACTATTGCACCGGCTTCAGAAGGAGATGCCACCCAATACCTCTGGGATTTCGGCGGCCAAGACATCTACCACAGCGCCCACACCCTGTTTATGCGCACCGCAGCAGTATTTGTGGTGCTCTGGACGCCAGAGCAGGAGGCCCTGGTGGCCAGCGACAACGACAACGGCGATTTCCTAGAGCGCCTCCACCCGCTCACCTACTGGCTCGACTACGTGCGCACCCTCGGCCGCCCCGACTCCCCCGTGCTGGTGGTGCAAAGCCAATGCGACACCCCCGGCCAAGCGGTGCCCGTACCGCCGGTGGATGCGGGCCTACTGGAAAGCTTCGGGTGCCTGAGGGTCTGCAATTTCAGTGCCCGCACCCTACGCGGCGCCGCCAGCCTCAAGGAGGCCCTGGCCGATGCCAGCGCCTACCTGCGCGATCGCGATGGCATCAGCAGCATCGGCAGGGGCCGCCACTTGGTGTGGCAACAACTGGAGACCTGGCGACAGGCCGATCAACAGCTGCCGTCTCCGCAACGCCTGCATCGCACCCTCAGCCAATCGGATTTCGCCAGCCTCTGTGAACAATTCGGAGGCGTGAGTTCCCCCGAAGCATTGCTGCGGTTTCTGCACAACAAGGGCGTTGTCTTTCACAGCCCGGATCTCTTCCACAACCGCATCCTTCTCGATCAATCCTGGGCGCTTGATGCGGTGTACGCGGTGTTCGAACGGGGCTCCACCTATCCGCAGATCAAAGCCAACGACGGCCGCTTCTGGCCTTCCCTGCTCGCCGCCAGCGTCTGGCGTGATTATGAGCCAGAGGCCCAGAAACTATTCCTGAGTCTGATGTGCACCTGCGGCATCGTCTTCCCTTACCGCGAGGCGGATGCCCTTTTGGGCCAGGAAGCCCAATACCTAGTTCCCGATCTGCTGCCGCCCCGATCATCTCCCCAGGTGAGCAGGCAACTGCAGGGCCGCTGGGAGGGAAATGATCCCTGCCTAGCTCTCACCTATTCCTATAATTTCCTGCATGGTGGCCTGGTGCGGGCTTTGCTCTGCGATCTGGGCAACCATGCCGGCGATGGCGGCGTCTACTGGCGCTACGGTGCCTGGGTGTACGACGCTCGCCAGGGCTGCATCGCCCTGCTGGAGCAGCAAATGGAGAACGACCGTGCCGGCAGCATCACGATCCGCTTCCAGGGTGACGGCAGCACCGAATTGGCCGATTGGTTCCAGCAACGCCTGGCCGAACGCAACCGACAATTTGGCTACCCCGATCTCCAGCCAATCTGCTCCGGCCCCTTAGCCAGCCAAGCTCTGGTCGGCGAAAACCGCCTACGCCTGGACCGGAGCGATGGCGGCGAAGCTTCAGCCGCACCTCCTCCCGAACTGGTGCCAGCACCGGTGGAAGCATTCCACAAACCTAGCCGGGAAGTTTTCATCTCCTATGCCTGGGGTGATGATAGCCCCGAGGGCAAAGAACGCCAACGGATTGTGGATCGGCTTGTCGATGCCTTGCGCAAGAACCCCGAGCCGATCGAGGTACGAATCGATCGCGAAGTCATGCGGCCCGGTGAACTGATCAGCGCCTTTATGGATCGCCTCGCCGCCGCTGATCGGGTGATTGTGGTGATCAGCGCCAAATACCTCCGCTCGGAGTATTGCATGTATGAGCTGTTCATGCTTTATCAAAACTGCCGCAAGAAAGCAGGAGATTTCCATCGGCGCATCATCCCGATCATTCTTCCCGATGCCGGCATCTCCGAGAGGACCGCGACGCGATTCAAGCCTGTTCTTTACTGGAAACAAGAAGCGTTAGAGCTAGGGGCAATTGTCGATGCCAATCGCCTGCAGGTAGGCACGAGCATGCATGATAAATATCGCCTGATTCACGAGTTCGCCTGCAACAGCTCCGACATGATCGAATACCTCTACGACCAACTCCAGCCTCGCGACTACGACCGCCAAATGGAGGAGAGCTTTCCTGAGCTTTGCGAGCAGATCCTGGCGGACTGACTCTCGCCCAAACTGTTTTTTGGACCCAACTGGGGTCCGCCCTGCTGCGGGTGATTCCGACAGCCAGGCCAGCAACTCCAATCCCCAGATCGCTGAATAGCGGCCTGCCATCCACATCCCCCAGGCAACCATGACCCATGACTCTGCAGCCAAGGCGCCAGAGCCACGTCCAGCCGTTGTGCCGCCTCGTTGAGCCGCCGGTCGAAACTGGCCAGGCTGGCGCATAGCCATCCCGGCCGAGGCCGACCCGCTCACCGTCGCCCCTCGCTCTCGAAGCTGGCCACGTCAGCATCGGCGACACCTTGAATCCGTGGGAACGCCTGCATGGCGTGCACGGCAGCCTTGAGGCTATGGGCGGACTGGCTCCGATGGGGCACCAGGTCGGCAATCGGCTTGCCGCGCCCGGTGATCGTGAACTGTTCGCCGTTCTCCACGGCCCGCAGCAGCATGCACTCAGTGAGCTAGTGTCACGTCCCAGAAATTTGCGAGCAAAGGCGTTGGAGCTTGTCCAGGATCGAATCTGCAGTCGCAGTCCAGCTGAAAGGAGCTGAGCCCTTGTTGTAGTTGGCGATGAAGTGCTCGATTTTG
>Ga0209298_10002875_pt1 | contig 10519 bp, 9 predicted proteins | sample S_140806_EF_Meta_FD_187325 | JGI IMG/M metagenome (GOLD analysis project Ga0209298, IMG submission 187325) | Freshwater microbial communities from Lake Simoncouche, Canada to study carbon cycling - S_140806_EF_MetaG (SPAdes) (version 2) | ecosystem: Environmental > Aquatic > Freshwater > Lake ... | reverse complement strand
CAACTCTACAAAGACATTGATACTGTCGAGTTATGGATTATCCAACCCCATCATGGTGAGACACGCAAGCACTCAATGACAACTCAGGAGTTGGTAGATTGGGAGCATTACGTTCTAGTTCCTGCCATTGACAATGCACTCAATCCCCTGTTCCAGCCCGTACCCTCGGACTCTGCTTGCCAATACTGCAGCGCTAGAACTATTTGCCCTGCACAAGCAAACATTGCTGAAGTTGTAGCCACTGCACCGCCTGTAGAGATGCTCACAGAGGGTCAAATCAGCGTCTTGCTGACTAAGTTTGACATGGTTGAGGGCTACATCAAGGCGGTGAGAGATCACGCCTTAAAACGCATGGAATCAGGTGCTGTCATTGATGGCTGGCAACTCACGCCTAAGAGAGCATTGCGTTCATGGACAAAAGAATCAGATGTTGTACCTGCACTCTTGGCTTGTGGACTCACCATAGATCAGATCGTGAAGCAAGAACTCATCACCCCTGCACAAGCGGAGAAACTGTTACCGAAAGACTTGAAGCAATCTATTGAACCGTTAACTTCCCGCATATCAAGTGGATTAACGCTTGCAAGAGACAAAGGTTTGACTCAATAATCGACCCCCCGAATCCCCCAACGTGATGCAAATCACATTTTTTAAACTTTAAACAGGAAACTTCAAATGAACTTAAATCTCTCTTCTGGCGGCGGTAACGGTAACTACATCCGATTCAGCCCACAAGCAAACGCATGGTCAAACCAAGATGGTGAATTCAATCTTGGAAAATTCGTGTTCGACATTGAGAACATCCAAACAGGTTGGATGCTCATTGCAACTGGAATCTTTGAATTCGCACCTGATGACTCGTTGGGTCGTAAAGGTGCTCAACCATCACCCGAACACAAACGAGGCTTCAAGGTCACGTTCTACAACAAAGAAATCGGTGTTGCAGAATGGTCGGCTAACGGCGCAGGAAGTAACATGGGCTTGGAACATCTATACAAGATCGCTTCTTCAGGTTTGTCAGCCAATCCTGATAAATTGCCAGTCGTGGAATACAAGGGTTCACGACCTGAAAAAGTTGGTAAGGGAAGCACTCGAGTGCCAATCTTTGAGGTCACAGGTTGGGTAGCACGACCAGCAGCATTGGCAGACGGTGGAGGTGCAGAGCCTGAGTTCTCAGCGCCAGCACCAGTGTCCAAACCAGCACCTACACCAGTTGCCAAGCCAGCACCATCACCAGCAATGAGTGATGATGAGATGTTCAGCTAAACACTGACCACCTCACAGCACCAGAGTTTCGGGGGAGACTCTGGTTTTTTTGTCCCATTAAATATTGGTAGGTTGTATGAGTCATAAATTTCCTTATAAGTGGACTTTAAAAGATGCGGTCTTTACTAAAGATAAAGGCAAAGTTTTTTCTTGTTTTGCTTGTGGTGGTGGTTCTACTATGGGATATAAGTTAGCCGGCTTTGATGTTCTTGGATGCAATGAGATTGACCCTAAGATGATGGAAGCATACAAAGCTAATCACAACCCTAAATATGCTTACCTTGAGCCAATCCAAGATTTCAAGTTGCGTGATGATCTACCTCAAGAACTCTATGACCTAGATATTCTTGATGGTTCTCCTCCATGCTCAAGTTTCTCAATGGCAGGCAATCGAGGTGATGATTGGGGAAAAGAAAAGAAATTTCGTGAAGGTCAAGCAGAGCAGGTTTTAGATACATTATTTTTTGATTTCATTGACTTAGCTAAGAAGTTACAACCAAAGATTGTTATTGCTGAGAATGTTAAAGGCTTGTTAATAGGTGAAGCTAGAGCCTATGTCTCACGTATTTATGAAGAATTTGATGCTGCCGGCTACCATGTCCAGCATTGGCTTTTTGATGCCTCAACTATGGGAGTTCCACAAAGACGGGAACGAGTATTTTTTATAGCACTAAGAAAAGATTTGGCAGAATCATTTTTAGAGTCTATAGATATGTTTACTCTTGCTCCGAAACTTAGGTTTGATTTTAATGAGAAGCTAATTAAGTTTGATGAGTTCTATCAAAAAGGAATTGATGATAGATTATCAAGCAAGGGAAAGATATTTGAATATTGGAATTTAAGACAAGATGGTGATAAATCATTTTCTGATGCTTTAATGCGTGAGCATGGTAAACAATCTTATTTCAATAACGTATATCTTCACTTAAATGATGTATCTCCAACATACACAGCAAATGGAGATTGCCTCTATTTATTTGAAGAGTACCGAAAACCAAACAAATTTGAAAGCTGCTGCATTGGTAGCTATCCACAAGATTATGACTTTTGTAAAAGTCAATATCACTATTTGATTGGCATGAGTGTCCCACCAATAATGACTGCACAAATTGCAAGCTGCATTTATGAGCAATGGATTTCTAAATTTGATCTACCGAAAGATAATTAAATGTCAGCACAAGAATTAGCCACTACGCTTGGGAACGCCAAGAAAGTAGGGAATGGTTACCTAGCAAGTTGCCCTGTAGCAGGTCATGGTCAAGGCAACGGCGACAAGCATCCAAGTCTGTCCATCACAGAGTCAAGTGATGGCAACTACCTCTTTAAATGTCACGGTGGCTGCGATCAGCACACTGTTTTCAATACTATCAAGGACATGGGACTTCTCCCCGCCTTACCTCAACAAGATAGGCCAGAGTATCTGTCCAGCATCAAACCTCTACCCTACATCCAGACACCGCTATTCCAACAGGAGTGGCACTATACAGATGAAGATGGTGTCACTTTGTTCGTTAAGCAACGATTCAAGACCAATGACGCTAAAGGCAAGACTTACAAGACGCTGAGAGTCATGCCAGACAACTCAAGGGTTGGGAAATTGGGAGATTGCAGGATAGTCCCCTACAAGCTGCCCGATCTGCTACAGGCAACAGCCGCTGGACGAGTTGTGTACATCACTGAAGGTGAAAAGGCGGCAGATGCCTTGTGCAGCTTGGGAGTCGTAGCAACTACCAGCCACGCCGGTTCAGGCAACTGGAGTCCAGAGTTAAATCAGTACTTTGCAGGCGCAAATGTCGTCATAGTCCCAGATAACGACATTTCAGGTTGGGGTTACGCAACTAAGGTGGCAGAAGCACTTATTCCTGTAGCCAAGAGCGTCAGAGTGCTAGATTTGGGCATGAACGAACTAAAAGAGGATGCCTTTGAGTTCGTCACCAAATACGGCGCAGACAGGCAGTCCTTGGCTTCAATGGCTAAAGCCTGTACACCAATAACTCAAGTCTATCAGGTTCAGCCCCCACAGAGGTTACTTGAGACACAAAAATCTGATGCAGTTGCGGCTGATGCGGCGCAAAGATCGAAATACTTGGTCGAGTCTTGGGATTCAATCAAGGACGAGCCAGTAGAGTGGCTGATTGAGGACATCATCCCGAGACGAGCGTTTGTAGCCTTGTATGCACCACCAGCAAGTTACAAGTCATTCATTGCCCTTGATATGGCAGAGGCGATAGCTACAGGCCGTGACTGGATGGGTAAGACAGTCAAGCAGTCAGGTGTGGTGCTGTACATCGCAGGTGAAGGTCATGGAGGCTTGGGCGCAAGGATTAAGGCTTGCAAGATAAAGAACGATAGCCCAGATGGTGCGCCCTTGTACGTTATCAGGGCGCAGATTAACCTGAGATCGAGCCAAGAAGACTTTGATAACTTAATTAGCGCAATCAACGACTTACTTGAGACAGTTGGAGAAAAGCTACAGATGATTGTCTTGGATACCTTGATGAGGATGTCTGGTGGTGGCTTTAACGAGAACAGTTCAGAAGATATGGGTGGCTTCATCACCCAAGCAGGGAAACTTCAGGCTTTCTACGACTGTGCCTTGTTAGTCATTCACCACAGCGGTAAGGACGTAACAAAGGGACTGCGAGGCCATAGCTCCTTACTTGGAGCCGTGGACACTGAGCTTGAGATCAATAGGCTTGACAGTGTGGTGAACTCATGGAATGAAGCCGTTAAAGGGTCAGGAACTATCACCGTGACCAAGCAAAAGGATGGGTCAGATGACATAGCCTTGGGCTTTGATGTCGTGGCAATTGATGTCTCAACGTCAGCCTTGGGGTTTGAATCAACCACCTCATTAGCTGTTCAGGCCAACACTGAGATCGTCCAGACAACAAAGAAGAACGCTAAAAACAATGCTGGTAGTGGTGGAAATCAGCGTTTAGAGATGGATTCCTTGATGAAAGTGATTAAGGCCAAAGCATCATATCGTGAAGTAGATGGTACTACACGCTATGGAGTGACTTTAGACGTTTGGAGAGAGGAATTCTGGTCTATGAAAGGCTGTACTGATGACGATAAAGCGGCGTTTCAGAAGGCTTGGACACGAGCCAGAGAGAGACTTGTTGACGCTAAAAAGATTGTCATAGGGTCTGGCTTTGTCTGGTTGAAGGCTGATTCGGAGAGGTTTGGTTCATGACACTACTGTATGTTTATCCACTGGACAAACCAGACAAACCAGACAAATGTCCAAATTGTCTTGTCCAGAAAAAGTGGACAAACCACCTCAAGTCTATGTACTTGAGGTTTGTCCACTCGCGGTTTGTCCATTGTCTGTTTTTGTTGAAGGAGGTTAGTTATGGTTAGAAAAGCGTCACGCAAGGAAGTGCCAGAGGTGCAAGTGCCGAGGCGCAAGGCAACGGATTTTGAGATTGCGTCGAACTCGATTTTGGTTGAGTTGGACAAGCGCAAGGTGCAACATGAGGAAAAATGGGGTGTTGACCGATTGATTACTTTAGTTGACAGTGAGTTTAGGACGAAGTTTTGGGGTCAGATGGGTAGAGTTTGGGACTCGTTGGACTTTCAGGATGTGGAGAGATTGGGTCGAACTGTCCACGGCATGATTAAGGGATATGACGCACTGGAGAAGTGGGCTGAGGATAATGAGGTTGAACCTAATCCGCCAATCAGGTTCGTGGAATGGGTGAACCAAAAGGGTATCCGCATGGCGGTTTGTCAGACAGTCAACGATGCGGTCAACTTACAGAACAAACGCAAAGACCTGACCATCTGGAGTATGGAAGAGCTGGAAGTGTTCTTGAACGATGAGATCGTTCAGGACATCATCAAGGTCAAAGCCTTTGACCCAACAGCCAAGGTGGTTAGCTTCAAGGCTGGTGAAGGGTTTGGCAAAGGTTCAGGGTTTGAGGACATGGAGAACGATCTTCATGCCTTTGAAGGTGGTGGAGACTATGTGCCGAAGTATCGGAAGATTGGAGAGGATTGATGGCGAGGCCGACCAAGAGAGATACAAAGTATTTCCAGCGGACGTTAACGCCAGAGGAATTGGTTCTGTTGCTTCAAGCTGGTGAAGGCAACATCACCGAAGGATGGCAAGAACTCCAGCGGGTTTATACCCATGTCTGGAATCTTGGATACAGGCCGTTTATGCCGCTTGAAAGCGTAGATGTAACCTACACCATGCAAGACGCTATTGATGGCGTTCCTAGCCCCTTTGAAGCCGTTTAAATGGCATTGAGTGATGGATTATTCGGATGCTTTGAGTCTTATATCTTTTAATAACTGAAATGTCTAACAAGATGATTCAATACTACTTAAAGACCTTATGACTCAAAGTTTGGTTAGTACCCAGAAAAAGCACCCTCCACCTCTTTCCCTCTCCGCCTCCCGCCAGCCGCCGAACCGCCGACTTTCCGAGTTATCCACAGGCAATCGGCGAAGTTATGCACAATCTTGCCGACTGGTTTCAAATCGAGTTTCATTTGGTGATTGCTGTTAATGCTTTCAGATATTTTGAGTAAACATAATGGACATTGTATAAAGCCAGATATGTCAGCCGTTTGTAAGCGTACAGAAAAACATCAATAGAATCAACGACTTGCAGATGTTATCCACACTATCCACAAGTGCCTGTGGATAAGTGCCTGACTTTTTGGATGGGGGGGAGGGGGTCGGCCTTGGTCGTGATAATTGTGGGAGCATCCGCCGTTCTGAAAAAAGCAAAACTAGAAAAAGGGCGAACCCACCACTCTCCACTACGAAAAAAAGGGGGTTGCTGGACGCAGGGAGTTCCAAGTGGGTAATTAGACAATCCAGAAGGAGCTAACTTGGTTACTTTGCGCCAGCAAGAGAAATCTACCATAGGAAATGAAAAAAAGCCATAATCCCTTACATCACGCCCACAACACACAAGGACAATCGTGAACATAGAACACATTGATGACATTCAGGATGAACAGCCAGAGCCACAAAAGAAGAAGGCTGGAAGGCCCAAAGGTACATTTGGCCTAAAGCGGCAGATACAGGAATACGCTAGAAATCCCGCCTTGGCCTTGCCTAAGACTGACCATCAACGGCTTAAAGAGTTGAAGGATATGCTTATCAAGTCGAGTGGGAAGGATGTGGTGGAGAAGATGATTTCCATTGCATTGAATGACAACCACCCCGCACAGATGGCGGCTATCAAGATGTGCGTAGACAGGACACTGCCTGTTTCTATGTTTGAGAAGGATAAGAGCCAGAGGAGTGCAGTCAACATTACGATTTCTGGCATTGGCGCACCTACTGTCGCCACAACGACAATTGAGCCTGAAGACATAGAAGATATTGAGGCCAAGAATGGCTGATCTGAACTTTGCGCTATTGCCTTGGCAGCAGGAAGTCTACGCCGACAAAACGAGGTTCAAGGTTGTGGTGGCTGGTCGGCGGTGCGGTAAGTCCCGACTTGCCGTAACTACCTTACTGATCGAGGGGTTAAGCTGTCCTGCTGGTTCTGCGGTTCTTTACGTTGCGCCCACCCAAGGACAGGCTCGGCAGATTGTCTGGGATGTGCTGCTTGACGTAGGCCGTGAGATTATTCAGTCAAGCCATGTCAACAACATGGAAGTCACGCTGATTAACGGTGCAAAGATATATGTTCGAGGTTCTGACCGTCCTGACACCTTGCGGGGTGTGTCCTTGACTTACGCCGTTCTGGACGAGGTGGCAGACATTAAGCCAGAGACTTGGGAGCAGGTTATTCGGGCTTCTTTGTCGGATAAACGAGGGCGAGCCATGTTTATTGGCACTCCAAAGGGTAGAAATTGGTTCTACGATATATACAACTTGGGTCAAGATGGTGAGGATGAAGATTGGAAGTCGTGGCATTTCACCACCAAGGACAACCCTTTGATTGATGAGAAAGAGATTGAGTCGGCTAAGAAGACGTTATCTAGCTTTGCATTCAAACAGGAATACATGGCGAGTTTTGACAATGCTGGCTCTGATGTCTTCAAAGAGGAATGGGTGAGATATGGGGAAATCCCTGATAGGGGTTCTTACTTCGTGGCTGTTGACTTGGCGGGGTTTGAGGAGGTGGCTAAACAGGCTGCTAACTCTAAGAAGCGGCTAGACCAGACTGCTATATCTATAGTAAAGGTCACTGATGATGGTAAGTGGTATGTGGAGAAGATTCTTCATGGGCGGTGGGACATCCGCACGACTGCGGTTAATATCCTGATGGCGATTCGTGACTACAAGCCTATGAGCATTGGGATTGAGCGGGGTGCGTTAAAGAATGCGGTGCTTCCCTATTTGTCGGATTTAATGCGAAAATCCAACATATATGCACATATTGTGGATTTGACGCATGGAAACAAGAAGAAGTCAGACCGTATCATTTGGGCATTGCAGGGAAGGTTTGAGCATGGCAGAATCGTGCTTAATAAGGATGAGGACTGGTCTGAGTTTGTAGACCAGTTGCTTATGTTCCCCTCTAATGGGGTGCATGACGATCTTCCTGATGCGTTAAGTTATATTGACCAGTTGTCTGTAACCTCATACTTTGAGGCAGATGATGAAGACGAGTGGCAACCAATTGACATCATTAGCGGGGTTTAAATGGCAACTGGATTATTAAGTGGAGTTCTACCCTATATCTACTCTAGGGCAGATGCGTTGAAGCGCAATCTAGGAGATATTGTCTCCAATCCTATGGCATCCACTGAGCAAGCTGTTAACAATGCCAATGATCGTGCCAGATACCTTAACCAACTTCATGCACAGGTTGCATCTCAAGGTATAAAAGGCTTGATGAGTCCTCAGGGTAGAGAGTTAGCTAATCTATATACAGAGGCTTATAACCCTGTGGGTATGACTGCTAAAGACTTGGGTTATCGTGGAAGTCATTTAGCCCCAAATGCAAAAACTTATGGTGCAACACTTGATGACTTGACAAAGATTCTTCCAGAAGATGTTTACTCTCAGCAGGGTAAGCAGTTGTATGGTCTTGGTGATAGGTTAATTGATTCTGAATGGCGTATCGCCGCATTAAAAGCTAGGGGAAAACCTAACGCTGAAGTAGAGATATTTAGGGCAGTACCCAAAGGTGTAAAAGACATCAATAGTGGTGATTGGGTATCTACTAGCAAGGCGTACGCAAAGCAACATGGTGAAAGTACATTGAATGGTGAGTACGAGATCATCAGCAAAAAAGTGCCAGCTAAGACCTTATCCACTGAGGGTTACCCTTATGAGTATGGATATAACACCAATTTTGAATACCCCCAACAAGCCGCCCTTGACCTTGCACAGCAAAGAGCCGCATTGCCTATTGAGCAAGGCGGTCTTGGTTTGCCAGCTAACAACACTGCGGCTGATCGTGCCAAGGCGATGGGTGGCAAAGATATGGTGCATTTCTCTAGAACTGGTGGAGATTACACAACACTAGATTCTGGTCAATATGCTATTGCGCCATTTGATGCTGTTGGAACTCATGTTGGAACTCCACAAGCGGCAATGGAAAGATTTCAAAATACAGTTGGTTATAAAGTAAATAATCCAAACTATGCAAATGATGAATTAAGAAGCGCAACATATCCAGTCACCATTTTGGGTGACAGGCCTTTAATGAATCAAAATGGTATGCCTTGGGGAGAAGATGACCTTAATGCTTTTTTGCGTAAAGAGGGTGGTCATAACTGGTCTGATGTAAATGGTGGGAAGATGACCTATCAAGACATGAATGCCGCTTTGCGTAAAAAGCTATTTGAAGAACAAGGTTACACCAGCATTCCATATTTCAATGAAGTTGAAGGCAAGGGTAGTATTAGCTATATTGTTCCTCCTGAAAATATCAGATCACGATTTGCCGCCTTTGACCCATTCCGCAAGGATGTAGCAACGGCTACAGCGATGGGAGTTGCGTTACCTGACTTGCTGGCGCAGCCAGTTCAGCAGTATCCAACTCATTACGAAACAACTCCTATGTACACCGACCCCTTTGGAAATACAATCGGTTCATCTATAAGGTAACACTATGGCAACAGACAAACTAGAACAGAACGAGTTTTATCAGCCAACAGAGGCAGATAAAGAATTGACAGCATTTGTTGTTGACCACTGCCAACGGTGGCGTGATTACCGTGATGTCAACTTCCTCCCAGACTGGCTGGAATACGAACGCATCTTCCGTGGTCAATGGGCTTCTGAGGACAAGACTCGTGAATCAGAGCGTAGCCGCATCGTTACCCCCGCTACCCAACAAGCCGTAGAAACCCGCCATGCTGAGATCATGGAAGCCATCTTCGGTCAAGGCGATTTCTTTGACATTGAAGACAATATCCAAGATGTAAACGGCAATCCCATTGATGTCGAGTTGATTAAGTCTCAACTGATGGAAGACTTCAAGAAAGACAAGATCAGGAAATCTATCGACCAGATCGAGTTGATGGCTGAAATCTATGGAACAGGCATTGGCGAGATCATCGTCAAGACTGAGAAAGAATATGTCCCAACAACTCAGGCAATCCCTGGACAAGTTGGTCAAGCCGCTATTGGCGTGATGGAAAAGGACAGGATTGGCGTGAAGATCATGCCTATTAATCCCAAGAACTTTCTGTTTGACCCTAATGGCACAAGCATTGATGACTGTATGGGTGTGGCAATTGAAAAGTACGTCTCAATTCACAAGGTTGTTGATGGTATCGAGCGTGGTATCTACCGCAAAGTAGACATCACTCCTACCTATGAAGATACTGATCTTGAGCCAACTCAAGAGGTAAGCCAATATCAGGACGAAAAGGTGCTTTTGCTGACCTATTACGGTCTTGTGCCTCGTGAATACCTGAACAACTTAGAAGAAAACAAAGAAATTGTCGAGTTGTTTCCTGAGAATTCAGCCGCTGAAGACTACACAGACATGGTTGAGGCCATTGTGGTCATCGCTAATGATGGGATGTTGCTGAAAGCTGAAGAAAACCCTTACATGATGAAAGATCGTCCAGTCTTGAGCTATCAAGATGACACGATTCCTAACCGTTTGTTGGGTCGGGGTACGGTTGAGAAGGCTTTCAATATGCAAAAAGCTATTGATGCACAGACTCGCAGCCACTTGGATTCACTGGCGCTGACTACAAGCCCCATGATTGCTATGGATGCAACTCGTTTGCCACGTGGCATGAAGTTTGAGATCAAGCCAGGCAAGGCAATCCTGACAAATGGCGCACCTAGCGAGATTTTGTATCCCTTCAAGTTCGGT
>Ga0209298_10002871_pt1 | contig 10530 bp, 12 predicted proteins | sample S_140806_EF_Meta_FD_187325 | JGI IMG/M metagenome (GOLD analysis project Ga0209298, IMG submission 187325) | Freshwater microbial communities from Lake Simoncouche, Canada to study carbon cycling - S_140806_EF_MetaG (SPAdes) (version 2) | ecosystem: Environmental > Aquatic > Freshwater > Lake ... | reverse complement strand
AAGGTTATTAACAGAGTCTTGAGTATATGGAGCGGGTCCAGCAATCGCCCCAAGATAGGGCGAACCCTGAGCATCAAAGAAGTTAGGATGAGCCGTGATATTATCAGCCGTCAGACCGTTGGCTGCCGAGGTGTTGGCATTGGTATGCGAACCGCCGTTAACCGAAGGATCAATGCCGACGTAATCAACCTTTAGGGTGGCAACGCCAAGAGCGTCCCAGCTGATGGAACCTTTATGTGACGCGCAGTAATTGTAGCTGGCTACAGGGAACGCCGTGCCGCGCACAAACGGAGCAAAGCTACCAGTGTTCGCGTCGCTCTTAAAGGTCGCCGTAATCGTGATTAACCCAAAGCCATCAGAAGTAGTTGTCCAGCCTGGCTGGAGGATGTCGGAGGTGAGACCGTTGCCGTAGTCAATGCGTGCCATAAATTAGGTAAGTCCAGATTTCTGTAAGGTTAAAGGGACTTGCTTCGTAAAGTCCGGCACGTCAAGGCGGCCCACGTTGGGAGCCTGTGCCTTGATATATTCCAGAATCTGCTGCTGGATATCGGTCTGCCTGGTCATGTTCTCAAGCACCGGGTTAGCGCCTACACCAATCACGTTGGAGAAACCAGCGGGTCCTTGGAAGGTGGAGTCCTTTAGTGCGGCTCCAGCGGCTGGGTTTTTCTTAGCGTCTTCAGCAATTAGGGCTTGGACTTCATCTTGTACCGCTTTGGACCTAGATGCCAGATAATAGGGATTAGTTGATTGAATCCCAAGCGTATTTACTTGAGCTGGAAAACGACTCATAATTTCGTCTCCCCTTAGATCGTTTAGCAAGAAGCTCCTAGTCACGTCCTCACGAGTTGTCTTTGCCTCGGTCACAGTTGCCTTAGCCTTCTTCTCGTTGTTGCGTTTGTTTTCGTAATACCTGTCCTCGGCAGACATCAGGGCGTTAGTGTTATTAATGGCAGCTTGATTAGCGTCATCATGCTTCTTCTGATTATCAGCGATAGCCTTACCGATAAAAGCCATAGCAGCACCAAGCAAAGCCATAGGGCCTAGGAAAGAAAGGAAGATATCTTTGAATGAGTTCTTAAACTTCATTCCGATAGTCTCGACCTGCTTCTCTATGCTACCGACGGCGGCCTTAGCGCGTCCGGCTACCTGCTCGGCGTTAGTTTCTCCATCAATGCTAAACTTTACGGAGTTGCTCATGCGGTTTCGGTTTCGAGTTTGGCGATCAGGTCTTCGTCTTCCTTGGTTAATACCTTCATGTCAGCTCCTTCGCTGATTGCAAAGCATGAGTGCAGCCAGATGGCCTGCGACTCCGGCATAGTCCACGCGCGCTCTTCGGATACCCCATGATTCATAAGGTTACAGACCACGGTTAATACCCAGGGCATCCCAGTCGTGTTAGTGTGCTTGGCCTTCTTCTCCCAGAACTTAGGCCAGGACTCAATCAGGACGAAATCGGTGAAGCGGGACATCTGCTTAACAAAGTAGGTTTCGCTAGCGCTAAGGCGTCCAAGATAGAAACGATCCTTTAGGCTGAGTTTGCCGATAGGCTCACCAGCACAGATTTTAACGGCGATTAGAAGGTCGAGCGGACGGACGTCTTTGCCGGGCAAAACGAAAGGAGACTCTACAGACTCCAGCTGTAGCCGACGAAGCAAAGAGAATGGGTCAACGAAACGGCCCAGCACGACTAAGCGGCGTGGGTCCGTGAACGCGCTGAGGGCGCGCGGACACATCGGTTAGACGACGGCCTCGTAGCCGACGGCAGTTACTGTGATTGAAGAGTACGATTTTACGCTGCCCTTGTCTGAGAGTTTGGTCACCCATCCAGAGAAGGTGGTCGAAGCAGAGCCGCTCGTGTAAGCGGAAGCAGTGTTGACCGTCACCGAGAAGGCAGCACCAAGAATCGGCATTACTGACGTTTTTGCAATCAGCTCACAGGTAATCTGGGTCTTCCTGTCGTCACCGCGCCAGGCAATCGTCAGGCCGTTTTCGTCAACGATAGTAGCCTCCGCGTTGAACTCGCCGTCGTTGGTATAACTTTGCACCACGGCGTTAGCAATGGTCGTATTCTTGATGGCGTAGATGGCACTGATGCCCTGGACGATTGCGGCACACATGGTATATCTATTGTTTCTTGGGTAAGGTTATCAGGCCGGGTTAACCACGATCAGGATGTCGTAGCCGAACACGGACGCCCAGGAGCGTTCGTTAACCCCTTCGTCCTCGGACTGAGGGGTGACGTCGTAGCATAGGGCATCGCCCCCAGCAATGAAGACAGCCTGAATAGCCGTCAGGTCCTGCATCGCCCCGGCAACGGCAGCGCAACGTGCCCGGTGTTCTTCAAGGGTGTTGTCGTCGGCAGATGAGAAGACCGTGACGCGGGTTCCGCAGGAGTAGTTACCCAGCCCCTGTGGCATATCGTTAGGAGAGCGGGCCGAGTCGCAGAGGACGATGGCCTTGGGGAGTACGTTAGTATCTGCGCCGTCGCCAGTGTAGATATAGACCCCAGCCAGTTCGGTCTGAGCTGAGAGGTGAGCAGCAATAGCCGCTTCGAGGATTTGACGTGAGGATTTCGTGCCCATAAAGGTGGTTATTTCTTACTGTTAGCGCGCTCGATTGCATCATCTAGGCGAGACTGGATGGTAGCGTTAATCTGCTTAACGCGGTTACCGTAGACGATGTTCTCGGTGCCAGCATCGGTTGCAACGTTATTGATGTTACCGATCAGGTTCGTGGCTGTCATCGACATGGAACTACCAGTCTCGGTCATCGTGAACTGTCCCATAGCCGAGCGGTTAGCATCAACCCAAGGGGCATCATACACGCCATAGTTTCTGGCCTTTCCCTTAGAACTGATAAGTGGGGGAATCATGGCAAGTGCCGTTGCCCATGCTGCCTTGACGCGACCGACCTTCATTTGACGTTCAGCGATGTAGGCATTGAGCATGTCGGACGTGCTCACCGTAAACTGCGGACCGCCAACAGGGGCGTTCTTAGGCCAGCGTCCACCGAACTTGGCTTTATACCTGTCGTGGATTGTCCGCAGGTCAGTGGTAGGCCCTTCGACCGGGCGCATGGTTCCGTCTGCCCGGGCTTTGTTTAAATAGTTTTGAGCCTTGGCAAAGGCTCGGCGGGTATCCGTGTCTTGCATAATCTTACGCATGACAGGGGATAGTCCTTTGATGTTCTTTTCCGTAGGCTGCAGGGCGATAAAGTCCATCCAGGAGCGGCCGCTAGGGCCAGTACCTTGGACGGCGTTGATGACTTGCCGAAGGAATACGCCTTTAGACCTGCGGGACTGATCCATCGGAATGAAGATACGTTTGACGTCCTTGGCTAGTTTTCCCATACCGGCCTTGTGCGCAGCTACGCTCAAACCCTGACCACCGCCAGCAGGCATGGGAGGGGTAAAGGTCATGGCATCACGGAGCATCAGGCGCATCTGCTCGTTGGTGATAATCTTAACATCGACCTTAACGTCCTTAGCGAACTGGGCAATGGCCGCGTCAAACTCGGCTTTGCTCTTAGGGTCTATGCCGCCTTTCTTGGCCATTACTGGTTATCGTCGATGCACTCCAGCTCGATGACGGCGCTGGTGAGTTTATAGGACTGGCCCTTGATGCGGAGCACCTGGCCGTTAACCGTAAACTTCTTACCTTCGCCTAGGGCGGCAATAGGAACCCCTGCGGCCAAGGTAGCGACCTCACCCCCTACCCGGCCATCAGAAGCCGTCCAAGGGGCCGTAGCGGCGGCGAAACGCACCGTCCACATCTTTTGGTCAACGAAGCCACCAGCCTCAAAGCGTGGGGTGTTCATAGGACGGGATAGGCCGACAAGAAATACATATTCACCGACCGTAGCCGGGACTCCTATATCGGCTAGCAGACCTTGGAAATCTGGCAGGAATGTATCATAAATGCTCATGTGTTGGGAGGGTGGGGAATTGGAGATACAAAAAAGCCCCCATCGCTGGGGGCTGTCTTAGGCCGTCAGCCCAGATTAGGGGTTGTAGACCGAGGCGATCGTGCCCGTGGTGATGCCCTTGTTCGCGCCGAACATCAGCTCGAAGGAGCCGACGAGGTTACGCGTGGTGGGGTCGCCCCAGACATTGTAGAAGATGCTCAGACCAAGACCCGGCAGAACCATCGACTCAGAAACGATGAAGTCATTTTGGGTAGCCTGGAAGTCAGGAGCGGCAGCGGCCATCGCCACGGCTTCTGAAGAGCAAGCGAAACCAGCCAGTTTAGCCTCGGACGGGAAGGAGGAAGCGTAGTGGACGCCGCCTTCGAAACCGTAAGCACCTTCAGAGAGGGGCAGGGAGGTCGTGCTGGTCGGGATGAGCTGGCTGTAGATGCCAGGGTTAACGATCAGCGTCTTGCGACCGGCCTTGCTGACACCAGCCCAGAGAGCGCGTAGGTTAGCAGAACCAGGGGTGATGGCCGAATCAGCGGCGGTCACGGTGGCGGCTCCGAAGTTAGCGACGGTGATAGGAGCAGTAGCAGCGGCCCAGATGGCGTCAGCGAGCTTGTCCATGTTGATCTGCACAAGGCGCTCAAGCTTCACGCCATTCTGGATATCGCCATAAGCGAGACCGAACGGCTGGTAAAGGTGGTCGAGGGCGACGGCAGAAGCGCCGAGGGTGGACGCGCCGATGGTCGAGAAGTCCGTCGGGTTGGTGACGGTCGTGCTGCCAGCGGTGGAGAGCGAAACCTGAATGACGTCGGCCGGGCGCTTAACATCAGCGGAGAAATCCGTGGTGAAATGGCTAAGGGCCGCGAGGCGGTTTGCTAGTTTGGTAAGGCCGTATTCGCTGACAGTATCAACGATTAGGGCGCTAGAGATGGTGTTAGCCATAGTGTGTTATATTTGGGGGGGTAAGATTATTTAGAGGAAAAGAGGACAGCCTTGTGCTTTTTGAAAAAGGCACGGCGTTCAGGACCAACAGGCATCGCGGCGTATTGCTCGACGATGGAACCGAGGACAGCCTCGGCGATAGGGGCGGCAACCGGGTCAACGCCAGAAGCGGCGAGGATGACCGCGGCTTCGGCCGAACCGGTAGCCTTGGCGGCTTCAAGTTCCACGATCTTAGCGTTGGCTTCGGCAAGGGCTACTTCCAGCTCCTGAACCTTTTGGTCCTGTGAAGCGGCGCTCACCTTGGCGGCGTCGAGTTCAGCGGACACGTCAACGACAGAGGCTTCGACCGTCTTGCGGAGATCGTCGCGTTCGGCGGTAAGTGAAAGGACGGAGGCTTCAGCAGCCTTAGCGCGCTCTTCGATAGTCATATACTATTGCGGATTAGGTAAGGTTAGGGATGACCCACAGCTTGCAGATGCCGTTCGGGTCGATGTCGCCAGCGACAAGCTGACAACCGCGAGGGCCACGATAGAAGACGCAGTTCTGGCAGAGTAGTCCTTCGGAGGCGAACGGGGAGATAGGGGCATAGTGTGCGCCATCAGGGCCGACGCCCTGGTCAAAGGCTCCAAAGGTTTCTTCAATGTCAGAGTAGCAATCAACCATCTCACGCTGACGGGGCGACAGGAGGTCGATGACCTCTGGCTCAAGTTCAACGGAAGCCAAAGGCTTGGCGATGGCCTTAGCCTTCTTGCTTGTCTTAGCCATTGTGATCCGCTTGGCGTCCTGACCATTGGAACCCTCGAAGGATGCCAGGGCAGAAGCAAAGGACGTAGCAAGGCCGGTGATGAGGTTCTTGGCAGCGGCTTCTTCGCCCGTGAACACTTGGCCTTCCATATCTGAACGGCTTGCCATTGAGCGCTTACGGAGGACGACCTGCTTGAACTGTTCGTGCATGGCGTCAATACGAGCCTGTTCTTCAGCGCGCATCTCGTCAGTATATCCCTCTCCTGCCACGTTAGCGGCCTTATACTTTCCGGCGCGGAATATTTCCATCTTGAGGCCGATTTGTTCGTAGTAAGCCGCATAGGACTCATCAACCATGATTACACCTATGGACCCGTAATATGCAGAGTTACTGGCCACCACTTGATCTGCCTGGCTGAAAGCATACACAGCACCAGAGGCCATGATGTCTTTGGTATAAGCCATCGTTGGAATCGGGATGTTAGCCACCTTGTCAGCAAGCTCAGGAGTGCCGAGTACCGTACCACCAGGAGAAGAGACGTTGAAAGCGATACGCTGCACAGCCGGGTTAGCCAGCATATCATCAATCTGGTTAGTGATGTCTTCCATGTCTACACCCCCGGTCATGCGCTCGAACTTGGAAAGGCCAAGCCCCATAGCCCCCTTCACTGTGATTACTCCAGTGCCGGACTGAGTAACGTACGGTTTCTCAACAGGGTTGAAGAACATATCAAGGACGCCGTCGATAACGCCGTACTTCTCGGCGTACTTCATGTGATTGGCCGCCTTGATGGGGTCAATTAGCATCGGCTCTTGGCCTGACAATCCTGAGATTAAGCACTTCATGGGGTAGAGGGAGGAGAAGGTAGGTCGAGATTGTCGGCAACGTCAGTTGGGATTTGGCTGGAGTTCTGGCCCTGCTGGAGCCAGTTAAATTGCGATTGGTAGAGCATCCAAAGAGGGATGCCACGGTCCTTGGCTTTCTGGATTCGCTTTTCAGCTTCGACCGCCAGGGCCTCCAGCGTATCGTCAAAGGTGACGCCCTTCTTGCCGAGGATGGCAGAGGATGTCGTGAGACCCATCTGCAGGTCGGCTCGGTCTTGCGAGGCTTCGCGGCCAGCGTCCACGGTGATGTCTCGCGGCGTAATCCACGTCTTGCGGTTGAAGTCCGGGTCATCGGGAATCTTGCCCTTGGCGATACCGTCAGCGATGACGAAGTCGTAAACGCGGTCGAGGCTGTCGATTAAGATGCTCTGCCATTTGCCAGCAAATCGTGAAACTCGGCCTGTGACCAAACGAACTGAACTGCCGCCGAGCACCCCTGGCGTCACCTGATACTCGTAAGGGAGCAGGCGAACAATATCCCTCTCGATGGCGGTCATCATTCCCATCCACGCAGCTGAGGGGCGGGTTTGAGCGAGCTGGGTCAGGTCCTCATTGGTATCTACCACCAGCATCTTTCCACCCATCTGGCTGGCAATCTTCTCGCATGAGTTAGCGTCGCCGGAGAACTTGGCAGCTGGGTCATCTTGCAAAACCCCGCCCTGCTTTTTCAGGATTAAAGTATGATCCGCGGCAGTGCGAGCTGCCCTGACCTCGAGCTGGAAGACCTCGAGGTGGTCCTGGACTGACAGGAGGCTGGATTGCAGCACTGCATATCCGCGCACTGCGGACGGACGTTCAAACTCCATCACTTGGAGCATGGCAGAGGCAGGAACGTACCGATCCTTATTTGAGTCGTCAGTATAAACATTCCAGCCCAGAATCTCACCATAAGTCCCAAGGTAAGCTCCGTCCACGTTGCGGTCATTGAACTCCATCTTAGGCGAACCGACGCGGTGGGCTTCCAGAATCTGCACAGCGGGAACCCCGGTCTTCGGGTCGTTAGTCATAATGCCCCATGAGTCACCGTCAATGATAGCACCGGACATCCACATCGTTTGCAGTTGTCCCAGATTGTAGCGCCGGGTGAGGTCGCACCTAACAGACCAGTCGCGGAAATACTTATCGTAGGCCACCGCGGTCTGCGGGTTCTTAGCCAGGGACTGAGCCATGAGGCCGTCACCAACAGAAATTAAAACGGCCTCGTCCACGCACTGCTTGTAGATGGGACTATTACGAACAGCCCAGCGCGACTTCGCCATCATGGCAATACGCGTAGCAGAAGTGACCTCAGTACGTTGGTCAGCCACACCGCCGATGAACAGCATACGGCGTGCCCCTGATTGCGTCGTACTTGCAAAACGCGAGTAAGATGCTGAAGGCTGCTTCTTAGCCGCCTTGGTTTTCGAGGGTGTTTTCTTAGGAGCCATTAGAGATCAACGCGCGAATCCCAGTTTACCTGAATGGAGGTATGAGCACCGCCATAACGTGAACTGTCGATACGGGATAAAGCGTAGTTAATCTCTAGGATGCGTGTAGCCGGAGGCATACCGAACTGCTTGTTAACGGACGTGCCGGAGTCGGAGTACGACGTTACAGCCTTGCCCAAATCGGCAAGGGCATCGGCCTTGTATTGCAGCAAGGTATCTTCTGGGACGCCGACGTAAATGCCTAGGGCGCACATATAACTATTGCGGGGCAAGTAAGGTTTGCGGTTCGTCTCTGCCGACGAGTCCCCAGCGTGCCGCAATAAGCATCCCCAGCAACTCACAGTCTAAGGCATGGTTATGCTTAACCCCTTGGCGCAGTCTCCAGATAGGCTTACCAGCCTCCTTTACCCTCACCTCAGAATCGAGCTGGGCGATATACTCCGGCAGAGCATCACGGGCAAAAGTGAAGACTTTTCGCGCGCGCGTACCCCAGAATAAATCCTTGCCTGATAAATTGCTAAACACGATAAGCGACGTGGGGTTGCGTACCCCAGGCACATGAATGGCGGTCGGCGTGTTGTAGAATCTACGCACCGCATCACCGGCCTTCGTCTTTACGTTGAAATACTCCTGGCCTGAACCCTTGGAACACTGCCAGCCGCGAGCGGCGCACTGCTTGTAGACCTCCTGCGTTGAGTTGCCGTCACCAGAGTCCACCATGACAAGCTGCGGATGTACGCCGTGCTTTGCCGATAGGGCGTCTAAGCCGCTCCAATCCGTCAGGCCATCAGTGCTCATAACCTTGCCGAACCAGACCAGACGGCTATGCCCCGTCCGTGACCACTGGCGCACGATTGTCCAGAAGTGATCGCCCTGACAGTCCACGGCTAGGGTCTGGAACTTAACCGAACCATCGGGAGCGTCGGCCTTGTCCACGATCTGACCGCGTGGGCCGATGTAGGCCACGGCTTCCCAAGGGTCTGCCATCGCATAGTCAGAGGACTCGGTGCTGACCACCATTGACGCGGTGTCATCCGACCAGGGGAGAGCTAAGAACTGGGTCTTGAAGAGCTTCCTTGGTATTAGGTCACCCAGCTCTGCGACCTCCTTTGCCTTAATCATGTCCACGGCCAAAGACCCCCAGCTCGTAGATGCCAGAGCGTTGACGTGCAGCCCGACGTACCCGGCCTTCTCGGCCTTGCCTGTAGCTACAAACCCAGCGCCGCGCTCGACCTCGTTGCACGTAGTCCGCACCTCGTCGTTGTCCTCAAGCCGCACCTTGCACTTGGAGCACTCATAGGTCGTGCCGTTCTGCACGGCCTCAAGGTCCCAGCCGTCAATGCCCTTAGCCCCTTCAGGGAATCTGATGTAGTCCCACAGGAACGGTTGCCGATGTAGGCAAGTCTCGACCGGGCAGACGAAGTGCCACTCCCTCTGGTCGGTCATCAGGTAGAACTTCCAGAACTCAGCGCCTTGGCCTTCGATATCCCCTGGCTGACTCTCGTAGACTGCCTTCGACGCGAACGCTGCCGCCTTCAGTCGGCTCATGCTCATGGCAATCGCACCGTTAGGCCACTGCCAGATTTCCGATCCAAGGACGTACCGAACGTGCAGAGACTGCAGGTGCTTCTCGGTTGAGGCCGATCGGTTGTGAATCAAGCAGCCGTCCGCAAACCGTAGAGTCCCAGACTTGTCGTTATCGTCTGCGCTCATCTGCGAACGGATGTCGCCAACTTGCTCAAACAGTGGCCGCAGCTCATTCAAAGTGAACCCTTTGGCCTTGTCCTGCGAGTCAAGGTAGATAGCCATTGAGGCCCGGCGGTTAGCCATCAGGTACGTCGCAATCAGTTTCAAGGTCAGCGTCTTTCCGCAGCCGATGGCCCAGGGCATGAACATCCGGCTCGTAGTCGGCGCGTTGAAAATACGCACGGCCTCGGCAATCCACGGCCAGCGCTTAGGGTTGTAGCCACCGTCAAAGACCCCAGCTGGAATCTTCTTAACGTTCTCCTTGAGGTATGCGACCGGGTCGCTCAAGGCCGATGGCCTTACGACTGTCAGTCCCTCTTGGAACAGCTCCTCGGCGTTCATGCCTTTGGCTCCTCAAACACTCCAGCTACTCTGGCGACTTTCTCGCGCGCGTCTCTTGCCCAATCGCTCAGGACGCCGATGGACTTAATCGGGTCCTTCGGGTTGCAGTTCTCACCGCACTCAGAGCCTAGCGCGTCAAGCCGCTCGACGATCAGGCCAGCCAGACGAAGCATCGCCTCTCGCGCTTCAATCGCCCGGATATGCTCACGCGCAAAGACCGACCTACGTTCCTGCTCTTCACGCAACGCAACGCTCTGCTTCAAGCTCTGGTTATAAGTTACCTGATAGCGGCCAGCTTCGGCATCTCCCTCGCGTAACATCCGCTCGTACTTCTCGCGAGCGAGCACGACCAGGCTTTCATGCTTGGCGATCGTCTCGTCGAAGTTCGCGTCGGGGATTCCCTCAACGTCTAAAGGCGGTCGCTCTTTTTTGGGTCGCCCTGGCTTACGCGGGGAAGTGCCCGTTTCAGAATCGGGCGTTTTTTGCTCATTTTCAAAATCCATGTTAAAAAAAACGGCGGGGTGGCAAGCCA
>Ga0209298_10002868_pt1 | contig 10539 bp, 8 predicted proteins | sample S_140806_EF_Meta_FD_187325 | JGI IMG/M metagenome (GOLD analysis project Ga0209298, IMG submission 187325) | Freshwater microbial communities from Lake Simoncouche, Canada to study carbon cycling - S_140806_EF_MetaG (SPAdes) (version 2) | ecosystem: Environmental > Aquatic > Freshwater > Lake ... | reverse complement strand
CTCGTGGGGGTTGGATGAACGAGTTGGAAAACTCGTTCTACGATACGTTTCGCTCATCACGATGCGCTTGATGAGCTGTTTGCGGCTCCAACCGTTGCGCATGAAGTCGGTGGCGAGCCAGTCGAGGAGTTCGGGGTGCGATGGGGCTTCGCCGCTGGTGCCAAAGTCGTCGGGCGTGTGCACGAGGCCGTGGCCGAAGAGCTTGCTCCAGATGTGATTGACCGCGACGCGAGCGGTGAGCGGGTTTTGCGGTGAAACAAGCCAGTTGGCGAGTTCGAGGCGTGTATTGCCTGCTTGAGCGGGCAAAGCGGAAAGGGTGGCGGGCATCACATCCGGGCCGCGGCGGGTGTAGTCGCCCGCGAGGTGGACGTACGTTTGGCGGCGGTCTTTGCTGACCTCGACGAGCAGCGGGGCTTTCGTCTTGGCGTCGTCGCGGTCCTCAGTGTTGTCGAAGAAGGCGTAGAAGCTGTAGTAATCGCGGATCGTGATGGGATCGTATTTGTGCGTGTGGCACTGCGCACAGCCGATGGTGAGGCCCATCCACACGCGAGCGGTGGTGTTGACGCGATCGACGAGGTTTTGGTAACGCGCTTCTTCTTTGTCCACGCCGGCTTCGGTGTTGAGCGCGGCGTTTCGATGAAAACCGGTGCCTGCGGGCGCATCGGTGAGGTCTCCGGCGATTTGCTGAATCGTGAATTCGTCATACGGCATGTCGTTGTTGAAGGCCTGGATGACCCAGTCGCGGTAGCGGTAGGCGTTCGGGCGGAGGCCGTCTCCGAGGAAGCCGTTCGAGTCGGCATAGCGGGCCATGTCGAGCCAGTGGCGGCCCCAGCGCTCGCCGAAACGGGGATCGGCGAGAAGGCGATCCACGAGGGCGGCGTATTTTTCGTCAGTAAGGTCAGTGCTGTCCGATGGAGGAGGCAGGCCGATGAGATCGAGGTAGAGGCGGCGGATGAGGGTGCTGGCATCCGCACGCGGGGCGGGCTGGAGGCCGTGTTTGGTCAATTCGGCGCGGATGAAGCTGTCGATGTCATGATGAGACTTCGGATTCTGAATCGGCTGAAAAGCCCAATGCGGCTCATACTTGGCACCAGCGGCGATCCATTGACGCAAAACGTCTTTTTCGGCGGCGGTGAGCGGTTTGGGGGACTTCGGTGGTGGCATCACGTCGTCGGGATTGGCGGTCGTGATGCGATGGAGAAAGGTTTTGGTGTCGAAATGCTCGGCGGGCATGTCGAGGCGCAGATCGGCCTCGCGGCTTTCCTCGTCGGGTCCGTGGCAGGCGTAGCATTTCGACGCGAGGATCGGGCGTACATCACGCGTGAAGTCCACAGCGTGAGCGTTGATCGCGAGGGCTGCGATGATGATGAGACGCTCAATCCACATAGCGCAGTTCATTGCTGGCGAGCAGGGCCTGGCAGAAGGCGGCCCAGGTGTCGAGTTCGCGGCGTGGGTGATAGGTTTGCGTCGAGACGAGCATCGAATCGGTCTCGCGGAGGAAATCGAGGCCGCGTTGGAGTTCGGCAACGGTGGCGTCGCGGCCCAAAGCGTGGCGATAGGCCGCGGCGATGCGTTTTTCGACCTCGGCTGGTGTTTGGAGCAGTCGCTTGGCGAAGCGGCGGGATTGTTCGATGATGAAGGTGTTGTTCAGCAGATACAGCGATTGCGTGGCGAGAGCGGAGTTGTCTCGCTGGGCGACGACGGTGGTGGCATCGGGCAAGTTGAACGGCGTGAGCTCGGGCGGCATCGAATTGCGCAGCATGAGCAGGTAGATGCTGCGCTGGTTGCTCGGCTGATGCAGGGAGGGCAGCTCATTGATGAGCACATCGCGATGCTGGATGATTGAACCGCTCGCGGGCTGCGGATTCAGATCGCCGGTGGCGAAGAGCATCGTGTCGCGGATGGTCTCGGCATCGAGTCGGCGACGCAGGTGATGCGAGAACCATGGTGCATCGCCGCTGCGCGAGGCCATCTGATACGTGCGGCTCAGAACGATGGTGCGGATGAGCTTTTTGATGCTCCAACCTTCGCGCAGGAAGCGGGTGGCGAGGTGATCGAGGAGTTCGGGGTGTGTGGGGCGTTCGCCGGAGAGACCGAAGTCATTTGGCGTGGTGACGAGGCCTTCGCTGAAGAGCTGGAGCCACACGCGATTCACGAAGACGCGAGCGGTGAGCGGGTTCTGCGGGCTGGCGAGCCACTTGGCGAGTTCAAGACGGCCGCTTTGCTTTAAGTCAGTGACGGTGCCACCGCCACAGGAACTCAAGAAGCCGCGCGGGATAGCGGCACCGAGTTTTTTGGATTCGCCGTCGATGTTAAGTTGGCAATCCTCGATCTTTTTCGCGTCACGAACGCCCATGGTGAGCGGTGCATCCGGTGCGTATTTGAAGGAGGGCTTGGCGGGCGGACGATGAGGCGGGTTGGCTTTGAGGATCGGCTCCAACACGGCGCGTGGGATGACTTTGGCGGCAGCTTGAAGCTCATGCAGCGGTGTCTGCGGCGCGGTGAGGCCCTGATGCGCGGCGGCACCCCACATCGTCTCGGAGCTTTTGAAAATGCCGGCGAGTGCGTAGTAGTCGCGTGTGGGGATGGGATCGGTTTTGTGGTCATGGCAGCGGGCGCAGGCGACACTGAGGCCGAGGATGCCGCTACCGATGACGTTGATTTGATCGGCGATGACATCCATCTCGAAGTTCTCGTTCATGGCCTTCGCTGGCTTGGCTCCGAGCGCGAGCAAGCCGGTGGCGATGAGCTGACGATCCCGCTGCGCGGCTGAATCGGCGGGAAGCAAGTCTCCGGCGATCTGCTCGGCGATGAAACGATCATACGGCATGTCTTCGTTGAAGGCGCGGATGACGTAATCGCGATAGCGCCACGCGTGCGGGAAGCTGGCATTGCGGCTGAGGCCGTCGTTGCCGTTCGATTCGGCGTAGCGGGCGACGTCGAGCCAGTGGCGGCCCCATTTTTCGCCGAAGTGGGGGCTTTGGAGGAGCCTCTCTATATATGAAGGATCAGTCGGATCGGACGGATCGGTCGGATCAGGAGGGAGGCCGATGAGATCAAAGGAGAGGCGGCGCTTCAAAACGGCTGCATCGGCATCGGGGGCGGGTTGGAGGCTGTTTTGCTCGATCTTGGCCAAGATGAAGGCATCGAGGCTTTGGCGTGGCCAGGCGGTGTTTTTTACTTTCGGCGTCTTGGAGTCGGAAATGGGCTTGAGGGACCAAAGGGGCTCCTGCGGGGCTTTTTTGACAACCTTCGGCGGCTCGGCGCGTGGATCAGGTGCGCCCATTTTGACCCACTCGGCGAAGTCTTGGACGATGTTCTTCGGCAGGCGCTTCTTCGGTGGCATTTCGAGGCCGTCGTAGCGCACGGCTTGCACGATGAGGCTTTCGTCCGGCTTGCCGGGAATGACGGCGGGACCGGATTCGCCACCGGCGATCATTTCCGAGGGCGCATCGAGCAGCAGCTTGCCGCCGAGCTTCTTCGAGGTCTGCGAATGGCACTCGTAGCACTGCTTCACGAGCACGGGGCGGATCTTGGACTCAAAGAAGGCCCGCTGGTCCGGCGTCATGTCAGCCCCAGCCGCGAGGGCGGTGAGCAGGAACAAGGCTGGTGGCAGGGCTTTCATGAGGCCCCATCACTACGTTGAGAAGGGGCACACCTTGCGGAGAGCTTGGCTTCGCATAACGCGGAGGCATCGAAGCCATAGCGAAAGTCTATTTTCGTTCGGATCGAAACCATCGCAGGAGATATGATTGATCTGCCCAACCATTTCTCACCTCTCATGCTCACGCTGAACAATTGACACCCCTCTCATGACGAACCTCCAGCTAGCCATCCAGTTCTTTCTTCAACTCGGCATCATCCTCCTGGTTTGCCGTGTCGTGGGCATCATCGCCGCCCGTTTCGGCCAGCCGCAGGTGGTGGCGGAAATGATCGCGGGAGTGTGCATGGGGCCGTCGCTGCTCGGTTGGTTCGCTCCGGCATGGGGCGAGGCGTTGTTTCCGAAGGAGTCGATGAAGGTGCTGTTTCCGGTGTCACAGCTCGGACTGGCTTTGTACATGTTCATCGTGGGGCTGGAGTTCCGCATCGACATCGTGCGGAAGCGCTTCAAGAGCTCGATGGCGGTGAGCTTTGCCGGCATGGCGGCTCCGTTCGTGCTCGGTGCGATCCTTGGGTGGGCGTTCTGGAATCACACCACGCTGTTTCCGAAGGTCACCTCCATGCAGAACGCGATGATCTTCATGGGGGCCTCAATGTGCATCACGGCCTTCCCGATGCTGGCGCGAATCATCCACTTCAAAGGCCTGGCGGGCACCACGATGGGCACGGTGGCTATCGGCGCGGGGGCGATCGACGACGCGGCGGCCTGGGGCATGCTGGCGGTGGTGCTGGCAAGCTTCAGCGGTGATTTTTCTCATGCCGTGCTGAGCATCGGCGGCGGCATCGGCTATGTGCTGCTGGCTCATTTAATCATTCGTCCGCTTTTGGCTCGCTACGCCAAAGGTATCGAGGCCCGTGGCAAGCTGAGCGATGGCGAATACGCCTTCTTTTTGGCGCTGATGTGCTTCGGTTCCTGGTGGACGGATTACATCGAGCTGCACGCGGTGTTTGGTGCCTTCATCATGGGCAGCGCCATGCCGCGCGGTGTGGTGAACCGCACGCTAATCGAGCGCACGCAGCCACTGGCCGTGGCGCTGATCCTGCCGCTGTTCTTCACCTACTCCGGCCTCAATACCCGCCTGGGCCTCTTGAATAGCGGCACGCTCTGGCTGCTTTGCGGCGCGGTGCTCGCGGCGGCTATTCTGGGCAAAGGAGTGGCCTGCTGGGCCGCTGCACGCGCCTCCGGCATCTCCAACAAGGAAGCCATGGGCATTGGAGTGCTCATGAATGCCCGCGGCTTGATGGAGCTGATCATTATCAACATCGGCCTGCAAAAGGGCATCATCTCCGCCGAAATCTTTGCCATGCTGGCGATCATGGCGGTCATCACCACACTGATGGCCAGCCCCATCTTTGAGCGACTCGTGGGCACCGGCACCTTCAAAGGCGAGCCGGAGCCGGGGACGGAAATTTGAGGGCAACGTCATTTCTTGCCATCCGGTGGCTCGTGCCCTAGAACGGGCGTGCAACACACGCCAACAGCCGCCGCATGGTCACCATCACGATTCAGGAACTCTCGAAACGCTTCGGCGGAAGCACCGTGCTGAGCGGCGTGAACCTGCAAATCGAGTCCGGCGAGCTGTTCTTTCTGCTGGGGCCGAGCGGTTGCGGCAAAACGACGCTGCTGCGGCATATCGCCGGCTTTTACGAGCCGGATCACGGAAAGATTTTCTTCGACGAGGAGGATGTGACTCGCGTGCCCGCGCATCTCCGCGGCACGGGCATGATGTTTCAAAGCTACGCGCTGTGGCCGCACCTCAATGTGGCGCAGAATGTGGCCTTCGGTTTGGAAGAGCGGAAGCGGCCCGCGAAAGAGATCGAGCATCGCGTGGCCGAGGCGCTGGATCAGGTGCAGCTCGATGGCCTTGGCTCGCGGAAGATCCAGCAGCTCTCCGGCGGCCAGCAGCAGCGTGTGGCGCTGGCCCGTGCGCTGGTGATCCGCCCGAAGTGCCTGCTGCTCGATGAGCCGCTTTCCAATCTCGATGCCATGCTACGCCACGAGATGCGGTCCGAAATTCGCCGCATCTGCAAAGAGAACGGCCTCACCGCCATCTACGTCACGCATGATCGCGATGAAGCGCTCTCGATGGCGGACCGCATGGCCATCATGGAAAGCGGGAAACTCGTGCAGGTGGGATCACCGCAGGATGTTTATAAGCATCCCGCCACGAAGATGGTGGCCGAGTTCATCGGCGAGACCAATTTGATCGAAGGCCGCGTGTTTCGCGAAAGCAGCCGACCGGGCTTCTTCGATGTGGAAACGAGCTTTGGCATGCTGCGAGGTCGGCCCAACGAGCACGGCTGGGCACCTGCCAATGGCCTGCCGGTGTGGCTGAGCATCCGCCCGGAGGCGCTGACTTTTCACCACGTCATGGACAGCCCGAACCGCTTCCCCGGCCAGATTGTGGACACCACCTACCTCGGCTCCACCGTGCAGTATCAGCTCCAGGTGCAAGGCGGGCCGCTGATGAAGCTCACCGAGTTCAATCCCTTCATCGTCCGCCCCCCCTGCGACGAGGAAGTCCGCGCCATGGTGGCGATGCATGATGTGGTGATCATTCGGAAGTAACCGCTTCAGGATACAGCACCCGCACGAGATACAGGCCGCAGGCACGAGCACCCTGATTGCTCTGCTTGCCCGTGGGATCATTCAGCAGGCTCTCGAACCACTCTCGCGTCTCGCGACCTCTCGCCACATGGATCATGCTGCCGACGATAAGGCGCACCATTTTGTAAAGGAAGCCGCTGCCCTCGAATTCGAGCTCCAGTAGCTCGCCGCGCTCATGCACCTCGGCACGGTGGATGGTGCGCGTTGTTTTCTCAGGCAGCAGGCGGCGCTCCGCCTCCGGCATGTCGCCGCGATTGGTGCTCAGGCGGATGAAATTGTGCGTGCCCACGAGCTTGTCGCAGCACCAGCGCAGCGCCTCGATATCCAGCGGACCGTAAAGATGCCACGCCCGATCTGCCTCGAAGGGCGAAAGCATGCGCGGCCGCCAGATGCGGTAGCGATAGACCTTTCCGATGGCATCAAAGCGAGCGTGAAACTGTGGCGACACCTCTTCCGCCTGCGTCACGCGAATCGTCAGTGGCAGGCAGGCATTCAGCGCACTCACCCACGACTCGCCACTCAGGCCGATGCTCTCCGGCACATCGCCATGGGCCACCTGCGCCAGCGCATGCACGCCCGCATCCGTGCGGCCACTGCCCTGCACGCCGGTCTCGATGCGTACCGCCCTGAGGATGGCCTTGTTCATTTCGTCCTGAATGCCACCGCCGCCCTCCTGGCTCTGCCAGCCCTTCCACGGCGTGCCGCAATACGAGATCGTGAAGCGCAAGCGCTTCCATCCCGGTGCCGGGCCATGGCGAAGACCGAGGCTGGTTTCAGTGCTGAAAGACAATGGGCTCTCCATCAAGGTTTGAAGGGATTCCTGACTATCACGCCGCCGTAATCCTGACCGTCGGCCATGTCCTCGCTGAGCACCTCGACGCACTTCATGCGCTTAGCTGTAGCGATGATCAGGGAATCCCAGTAGCGAAGCTGGTATCGCTGATGGATGGCAATGGCATCGCGAACCAGAGAAGGCTCGATGGACCCGATGCGAAAACCTCGTTCAAGCCGCTGGATCGCACTGAGAGCCTCCATGGGTGACATGAGCTTCTTTCGAACGACCACCGTGTGGAAAAACTCGCCAAAAACCTGAGTAGAGACACATCCTTCGCCGCCCTCCATGATGTTCTTCATTTCCTGCTGAGCCTTGAGCTGCTTCACAGGGTCCGTTTCGTCATATGAATACACGACGATGTTGGAGTCGATGAAGGTCATGTTCGCTCGTAGAGTTCATCGCGGTTCACATACCCTTTACCGCCCATGGGACGGCTCAAAGTGCGGAAACTTTCCTCCAGTTCCTCCACCAGCCTTTGCCGTCTCACCATCTCGGATTCCTCCGAGGTGCTCGTGTCCGTCAAACTGGCAAGAAAGCCGCCAATCATGGCATCCACGGAGGTTTTTTGAGCACGCGCCACCCGAGCCGCCTTTTCCAGCAGGCTGTCATCTTGAAGTTCAATCGTGAGAGAGGTCATGCATTGAAACTATCGGTTTCCCTCGGGAGATCAACCACCTCCTCATGTCCAGGAGGCCGAGGCTGGTTTTCAGAACACTCATGGGGCCACAGTGAGACCTTCGGCACGGGCCAGTAAACTCTGATGTCCGTCAAAGCTCAGAAGCTCTTTGCTTTCGAAGTGTTGCAGCCGCGTCAGAAGGCCAAAACAAGATATACTCCTCATCATCACTTTTTGTGAAACTCTTTGAAGTCTCACGCAAAGGCGCAAAGGCCAAAATGCCTCTGGGAACCTTTGCGCCTTTGCGTGAGATCATCTTTGACTTCCATTCTCACAAAACCCGATGATTTAAGGTGTCTCGTATCAAGAGAACAGCTCACAGCCTGCGAAGCACGAGGACGGGGTTTTCGGACAGTTGCGAGGCCGGTGGCAGCTTCTCATTCAACAACCAGCCAAGGCCGCTGGCATCCTTCGGCGGGCTTGCCGCACGTTTCCTCGTCGTAGATGCCAAAACCCTTTTCGGGGATGCCGTGGTGTTTGTTTTCATGCGGATGACTTTGCTTTTTATTCGCCTGATTTCAAGCCCCCACCGGATGCCATGTCGTCTTGAACTCCACCAGCGCCCGGATTTCCTCCGCGCCCTGCATCTTGTCCGCGAACCATTCGATGGGCTCCTCGGCCTTCCGCAGGTGCACACGCTTCACGCTTTCGGCCGCGCCGAGGCGGATGGCTTGGCGCTCCTCGGCATTCAACACGGCGCTGATGGCGCGGAGGTGCTCGTGCGTGGCAAAGGTGGGGATCAGCTCCGCTCGCAGACCGGTGAGCAGATTCACCACGCCACCGGGCAGGTCGCTGGTGGCGAGCATCTCGCCCAAAAGGATGCTCGGATACGGCTGCGTCGTGCTGGCGAGGGCGACGACGCAGTTCCCGCTCGTGATCGCGGGCAGGATCAGCGACAGCAGGCCCAAAACGGGCGCGTCATCCGGCGCGAGGATGCCGATGATGCCCATCGGCTCGGTGACGGTGAAATTGAAGTACGCCGAGGCCACTGGATTCACGCTGCCGAGCACCTGCTCGTATTTGTCCGTCCAGCCCGCGTAATGCACCACGCGCTCGATCGTCGCCGCCACCTCGCGCGAGGCCTCCGCCTTCGAAACACCGCTCAACGTGATGCTTTCCGCCAGTTCGACGCCCCGCGCCTCCATCATCTCCGCGAGCCGATACAAGATCTGCCCGCGATTGAAGGCCGACCTCTTCGCCCACCCCGGCCCCGCCTTCGCCGCCGCCTCGACGGCATTGCGCAGGTCCTTCCGCGTGCATTGCGGGATGTTCGCAAAAAACGCCCCCGTGGCATCCTGCAGTTCCGCGATGCGTCCACTCTCACTGCGAATGAAAGCGCCACCGACGTAGCATTTGGGGGTTTTGGTGATGTGGAGACGGGTCATGAAAAGGAAGCGTTGGAGGTGGCGGAGCGGGCAAATGACGAAACCAGAATGGCGAATGATGAATGAGCCGAGCAAAGCGAGACAGACAGCCGAAGGCTGCCCCGAAGGGGTGAGCGAAGCGAATCAAATGAGAGAGCACGAATCACGAATCAATCCATGGCGGCGTGCTCCTATAGCAAGCGGCTCACGTTTTGTGAATTTCCAAAACCTGACTGGCAGAAGAATGAAGGCAGGAGAATGAGGCTGTTCTTGCGACTATCTTGAAGGAAGAAGACAGAGGAATGTGGACAGAGGAATCCAATGCATCATTCCTTTGTCCTCATTCCTCTGTCTATCCGGCTTGGGGAACCATCAGTGACTCCCTCTTCCACACTCAGCGCACGCGGCGTTCGGGTGCTTCTGACTGACTATCTTGAAGGAAGAAGACAGAGGAATGTGGACAGAGGAATCCAATGCATCATTCCTTTGTCCCCATTCCTCTGTCTATCCGGCTTGGGGAACCATAATTTACTCCCTCTTCCACACTCAGCGCACGCGGCGTTCGGGTGCTTCTGCCTTCATTCTCCTGCCAATCATCACAAAACATGACGAGGCGAGGCATCGCACGCTTTGGGCATTGTTGGCCGAGTGGGGGTACTTTTTAGCATGCAAAGGCCTTTTCCCGCCATGTCGGGGGCACTCTTTGGGGTGCAAAAGACCTTCCCCGACTTGTCGGCAGCCCACTTTTGCATGCAAAAGACCTTCCCCGGCGTGTCGGCGGCACCCTTTGGCACGAAAACGCCCTCTTTCGGCGGTTTGGCAGCTTTTCGCCCGGTGCAGGCAGCTCCGTTGATCGTGAAGGGTTGATCGTTGATGGCTTGATTAACAAACGTTGGCGTAGGGCTTAGCGCTTCGCCAGGCAGGCAATGCCGCCCTCATACGCCAGACATTCAGTATCAGGCTATCAACCATTCACCCTCAACCATCCACTGCCGCTTTTAGGGTCAAGCTAAGCATTTTACCCGCACCCCACTCGTTTTTCTATTGACGCCCGGAACGCGAATCCTCAGACTCCGCCACGAATTTGGCAGATTGCTCATCCACCTGATTCCGGCACCTGCCACACTCGCCTCATCAACAGCCCACCGCACGCCATGCCCTTCCGCCAACTGCCCGCCTCCGATCCCACGCGCACCCAGGCCCTCCAGGGAGCGCTGAAGAAATCCACCAGCACCACCGGGGCCGCGCACCTCATCAGCGCGGCCACCACCGCCGCCCTGGGGGCCCTCCAGCCGAAGTGGGAAAAAGAAATCGCCGAGCGGGCGGATGCCGCCGGGCAGCAGTCCGCCAGCACGCTGGCCCTCACCGCCGCTGCGGACAAGCTGCGCCTGCTCGT
>Ga0209298_10002866_pt1 | contig 10545 bp, 12 predicted proteins | sample S_140806_EF_Meta_FD_187325 | JGI IMG/M metagenome (GOLD analysis project Ga0209298, IMG submission 187325) | Freshwater microbial communities from Lake Simoncouche, Canada to study carbon cycling - S_140806_EF_MetaG (SPAdes) (version 2) | ecosystem: Environmental > Aquatic > Freshwater > Lake ... | reverse complement strand
TTCAGGCAATCTCATTGTTTGCGGCTGGGGAGTTTGGGCATGCTGGGTCGTTGTTGTGGTTGGTTTTTTAGATTCTTCCTTGTGTTCAGCGGAACCGGTCTTGGCCTCATTGGGGGGATCTAGCTCTATCAGCGGCGTCTCCCCGACCCGAGCAAACACCAAATCGGTTACAACCAAGAGAAGGAGCCAAAAAAAGCGGAAAAATAGAGCCACATAACATTAAAGATTGGATTTCTGATAAATCAAGGTGTTGCCACCGATCCTATTTTGCAAAATTCACTCCGTGTCCGATTATTTTTAGCGTTTGCACCCCCTAAAACCTCAGGGGATACCAAAGCTAAGACCTTGCTCATCATAGCTTTGCAGTCCTCTTAAACCCTTCTTAAATATCGGGTAAATCTCCTACTCCCCTAACCCTATCGGCCCAAGTCACTTCATGCCGGTTTCGTCGGGTGGTGGAAAGTGAAACGTCCCGACCAGCTGATGATTTTTCCCGTCTTATCCGTTTTTTAGCAATGCATAGGCTGCATGATTGCCGCCGGTGTCTTTGTTATTTTGCAGCGCATCCGACCTCAATCCTTCTTGGCGAATCTTAAACGCATTCATTCGATTTAGATCAGTCGTATTGCACACAAGGGTTGCTGTGCCTGCCTTTCGCAATTGCGTGCTTATCATATAATCATCCGCAAGGAAGCGGGCTCGATCCATTGCAGTAAGCCCGGCAAAGTCATTGGATGAAACGGCTGGCCAAAGCTCGGCCCTCGGCATATCCGAACGCCAACATATAACGCCACCAAATCCTTCCAAGATTTCTGCATGCCGTCCGTGATCCAGCGCTAGGACATAGCCCTTATCTCCCGTTACAAAGAATCCGCAAACTCCAAGCGCCGTTTTTGGTCTATTTCGTAATTCTTCGGCGAGCGTCTGAAAAAGACGAGGGCTGTAAAGGATATCGTCATCCAGCCAGCAAATCATGTCGTCAGGATTCCCACCCACTTCCAGAGGACCGATAAACTTGGTAGCAGGGCCGTAATCCTTTGTGCGGTGAATTTGTAATTTACCAGAACCAGCCAACTCTTGTAGTTCCTTTGGAATATCGCCAAATCGTTCTCCTGTGCGTGCCAGCCTTTCAGGCACCGACAAAATAATCTGATCTGCTGGTCGCGTTTGAGTAAGCAGACTTTTTATAGTTGGAAGAATTAAGTCGATGCGCTTCGGTGTGGTGGTTAATCCAACAATGACGCGGCTTATATGCCCAATGGGAGCTAGCAAGCGTTCTGCCCGAAGTGGCACAACTCCATTTTCGATAAGATCAGAATCCCAACGTAGTCTGGGCATCTTTGCGTCCTTGGCCGTAATCGTAAGCAAGATATCTCCGAAGGCAGCGCCGATAGCTTCATCGGCTGACTGCACTATCTGGTTTCGATCCCCTTGTTTGTTGTCACGCCGTGTAATAAACACATGCTGTATTGCGTTGGGAGCCTCTGCCGTTTCGGTATAAAGCGCAAGAGATCGCCGGCATTCCTCTGGCTCGCCAACGTGGATGGCTGTGATTCTTCCCCAAGCTGCCCTAAATCCTTCTCTAACCAGAATGCCGCTTTTTAGGTTTTGTTTGTGCGCCCGGATATATTGCTGGAAGAACTGACGAGGCTGATTTTTGTAACAGCGATTCTCTTGATTCCAATCTGTTGTGTGTGGCATGGAGTCCACCATTTTTTTAGAACGTGGTAAGCGGAAGTAAAGTCGCCTTGATCCAATCTCTCCGCTTCAAGCAAGCCATGGGACTTTCTCCGTAACCACTTCGCACGGTAATTCATGAAACCTTACATCTTCTTTGGAAACAGATTCCGATTCGTTTCGCTGATTTATAGCTGACCGAATATTCGGAACTCACACCCAATCCGTTTAACGGCGGCAGTCTGAAGAGGAAAGAATGTCCTTTAATTCATCGGGCCGCCAGGATTTGAATTCCGCCGCGTAAGCGGACATCTGTCAATCGTGGAACGAGTAGCCAGATTGCGCGGGTGCGTCAGCATCCAAGTCATCCAACCCGGAGGGGATCCCGCAAAGGTCGGGGGAGGTGTAAGGGGACCAATGGGCGGGGGCAGGTCTTAGGGGGCCAACCCGGGACCCCCATAAAACCACCCTTTTAGCGAATTCAGCTCTGTTCGATCGGAAGGCGTTATCACCCCACTTCCCTGATTTCAGTCAGCTACGGAAATCGGGTACTACGGATTTTGTTGGGGATTGGTGGAGGATTGAGAGCGTTACGACCGACGACGACGCACTAACGCCAATGCACCTAAACTAACGGTGATGAGCGAAAGAGCGGATGGTTCGGGGACCATAGCGATGCGAAATCCGTTCTTAATATTGCCATCAGTAGGCTGCGATCCCCAGGATGCGGATGCAGAATTTGATTCCTGATATGAATCAGTATTGATGTTGTCGAATCCTCCTCCCCTGATAGCCCTTAATTCACTTGCATCATTATTTGAAAGATCATTCGCAGTCTCAAGCCATTCCCACAAATTACCCCCTTGAGCCATCGTGCCATAAGCACTTAACCCTCCCGCGTTGGTAATGTCTGCAGGACTTGTTTGATCACCGTATATAGCAGAATTAGGTGAGGTACCCCCGCTTGAGTATGATGGCGTACTATTGCTTTGAGTCGCGAATAGCCAATATCCGCCAAGTCCGCTATTTTTAGAGGGATCGTAGTAAGCTGCCTTGTACCACTCGTCCATGCTGGGAAGAAAGTAAGTCGCAAGGTTGTTGCGAAACTTGTTACCTGCATTGTATCCAGCATCACTTGATGACCAGAGTTGGAAGTTTCCACTAACATCAAACTTATATGCCGCACTACTTCCTGAAGAAGTGTTCAGGTAATTTACAAACCTAGCAGCATCATACCAACTTATGCCAGGAGCTGGACGATCAGCACCATTTCCACCCCGATAAGGTATGGTTGGGGTCGAAATACTAAAGTCTGCCATTGTGATGTTAAGCCCTCCTAAAGCATTTGCTTTATTAATCATATCTCTACTAATTTCATATTTTCCAATATTATAAGTGTAAGAGACAGAGCCAGCAGGATTCGGGTTTCCAGATGTGTCTGCTGCATTTCCAGCGTTTCCAATCCTTACGAAATCAATTGAAAACCCCGCACCAAAGTTTTGAGTTATAATTTGGGAATGAACGACAGGACTCACAGCAAACATTAGAACAACAATTATTTTCTTCATTTAACTAACTAAGCACCACTCACCTAATTCCGCAATATCCCGAAGAGGCCAATATGCTGTTTTACCAAAATAACTAATAGATCGCTTTTTCGTAGCGTTTTGCATTCTCTGCACCTCATCCAATACTCCCTTTAACACCATCGCTCTGAATACTTTACAGCCCTTCTAAACTGTTCAGAGCTATCGGGTTACTAACCCCGAAACCTATCGCTGATTCGTAGCTGACTGAATATTCGGAGCTCCCCAGCATTACGATTAATGGGGTCAGTCGGAAGAGGTAAGAATGCCTTTTAGTTCATCGGGCCGCCGGGATTTGGCCCCCGCACACCCACCCCTGGCCCAATCCTCTTTCGCCTCCGGCTGGATGAGATTGGCATCCCTCAATTTTCCTTCGGAAAATTATCGGGCCGCCGGGATTTGAACCCGGGACCTCTTGTACCCGAAACAAGCGCACTACCAAGCTGTGCTACGGCCCGAATGAACTTAAAATAGTATCCGTTTTTCTGCCGGCCCGAAAGCTTGAACTGCCGCCGGGATGTTCGTCCCCTCGGACCTACCCCCACGCAATCTGGGATGCCACTCCGCGGTCATGAAAATTGCGCTACCGCGCGGGATTTGCGCCCCACACACCCGCCCTTACGCTTTGCGGAAACCCCTCCGGGTTGATGGACTTGGGTGCTTGCGCACCCGCGCAATGAACCCAGTACCTCTTGTACCCGAAACAAGAGCACTGCCAAGTCTACCCCGATTCTTATCGGGGCTGTGCTAGCCCCGAACTCCTATCGAAGCTACAGCCTCCCTACCCGCCCCTGGCCAGCTCCTTCGCCCTATTCACTGCAGCATTCATCGCCTTTTCCGCCAAAGCCTCAATCCCCCCCGCCTGCATCACCTTCAATCCCGCCTCGGTCGTTCCCCCAGGACTCGCCACCGCCGCACATAGTTCACTAGGATTAATTCCCTCCCTCACCAAAAGAGCCCCCGTCCCCAACATCGTCCTCGCTGCTAACTCCCCCGCTACTTTCGAATCTAACCCCGCCCGTGCCGCCGCTTTTTCCAGCTCCTCCACCCACTTCGCCATAAATGCCGGACCCGACCCACTTAACGCCGTGACCAAATCCATCTGCTCCTCCCCGATCTCCAGCACCGTACCCCCCAAGCCAAAGATTTTCCGCGCTATCTCAAGGTCCTCCTTCTTCGCCCCTGCCCCCGCACATAGCGCCGTGACACCTTCTTTCACTCGCAGCGCCTGGTTCGGCATCGCCCGAATCACCCGCGCCTTACCCCCAGCCTCCTTCGACAACTTCTCCGTCGTCACACCAGCCAAGATGGAAATTAGTAAATACGAATCTTTTCTCCCCCGCAACCACCCTGCAACTTTTTCCAGCATCGCCGGCTTCACCGCCAATAAAACTACCTCCGCGTCCGCTAATGCTTCTACCTTCTCCACAAACTTCACGCCCGAACCCATCTCCTTCGCTAAATCATCTCTCCCTTTTTGATTCGGCTCGCACACTTCCAAGCTCCAACCCGATCCGGAATCTTTTTTCAACATCTGCACAATCGTGCCTCCCATCCGCCCCGCGCCGATCATCGCCACTTTCATGCTATCGGTAGGTCTAACCGAAACGCGGGAATACGCACGACCAGATCTTTTCCCCCCTCGTCTTTTGCCAAATACGCTCCCTCCGCTTCACTGTCTGAATCGACCAGATGATAACTGTTATAGTGAAACTGCTCCCCGGGAGCCAAACGCGGGAACTGACCCACCACCCCATCCCCTTCAATCACCAGCCGATGCCCTAGCGCGTTCCTCACCACCCATTTTCGCCCGACAATCGTCACCGCCCGGGCACTGTCATTATGGATCGTCACGTAGTAAACGAACTGATGCGGCCGATCCGGCGGCCCCGATGCCCCCACGACATACTCCACCCGATCGACACTCACCCACAACCCCCTCTCTTCTTGTCCCTTTGTGGCCACTCTCTCTTTTTGCCTCTCTCAGCTAGCCCAACTCAAGCCTTTTGCCTCACTTTTCGAACGCCTTTTTTTACCCGTACATAATCCTCCCACTCATACAACTTCGGATCCCTGCGAGGCGGCATCCTCCTTCGCAACCGCATCTTCCAATCCTCCTTCTTCTCCCCCCCCGCACCCTCCACTCCCTCCATCTTTTCCATCACATCCCCGTACTCCTCCTCCAACTTGTCCGGATTCTCCCCTTTCTCCAATCGCTGCAACATCTCCCCCATCTCCCCAGGCAACTTCTGCCCACTCGCCTCCATCATCCGCCTCATCATCTTGCCCATCATCCTAGGATCGGGATTTTTTTCATCCATTTTCGAAAACTCGTCCGCCATTTTCATCATCTCTCTCTCCATTCGCGGATCCATCTCCCCACCCTTCCCCTCCTTTTTCACCGCCTCTTTCGCCCTGCCCGTAAAGGCGAATGCCGAGACCACTTTCTCCATCCTGCTTTTTGCCCCATCCGGACAAAAAGGCGCCTCCCCGTCCCGCAATAATCTCCTCGCTAAAAAAGTATAAATCCGATGCCGGTCCGGACTGTAAAATTCGTAAATCGGCATCGCCTCCTGCCTTGTCCCCTACTCCGCCGCGATCTGCCTCAACGTCTCCGCATAAGCATTCTTACCAATCGCATCCGCCAAAACCCGTAACTCCTTCCCCCCAATCCAACCCTTGCGAAAGGCCACCTCCTCCGGCGAACCCAGTAGCATCCCTGTCCTCGTCTGCACTGTCTGAACAAACTGAGCCGCCTGCAACAACCCATCCGCCGTCCCCGTATCCAACCAAGCCGATCCCCGCCCAAACTTTTCCCCGTGCAGGCTCTGATCTTTCATGTAGCACCGGCTCAGATCGGTAATCTCCAGTTCCCCCCGCGCCGAGGGTTTCAATCCACGCGCAAACTCCACCGCCCGCCCATCGTAGAAATAAAGCCCGCAATTTGCCCAGTGCGACTTCGGCTTCGCCGGCTTCTCCTCAATCGAGGTGATCCGATTTTTCTCATCAAAGGTCAAAACCCCGTACGACGATGGATCCGCCACCTGATAAGCAAAAATCGTCGCCCCCTTCTCCCTCTCTTGCGCCGAAAACAGCAACTTCCCCAACTCCGCCCCATAGAAAAAGTTATCTCCCAAAATGAGACACGACGGATCACTCCCGACAAATTTTGCCCCGATCTGATACGCCTGCGCCAATCCCTCCGGCTTAGGCTGCTCCGCATAGCTCAACTTCAACCCCATGCTTTTCCCGTCTCCCAACAGAATTTTAAAAAGAGGCAGATCCTGCGGGGTTGAAATCAGAAGAATCTCCCGCATCCCCGCCAGCATGAGCACAGAGAGCGGATAGTAGACCATCGGCTTGTCATACAGCGGCAGGAGCTGTTTCGAAACCGCCCGCGTCAACGGCCACAGCCGCGTCCCCGTCCCCCCCGCCAAAAGAATGCCTTTACGATTCATCCTTCATCTATTCTTTCTCAACGAGCCCCAAAAGCCAAGTTCCTCAGTTCAACTCGACACCGATTTATGACAGGGCTATCAACCCCCATGGCTCTCACTCTCTCCAAGAATCGCATGATCGGTGGCGTTTGCGGTGGACTCGCCGAATGGCTCGGTTGGGACCCGACTCTCGTCCGCATCCTCTACACTCTCATAACTATATTCACCGCGTTTTCAGGGGCTCTCATCTATCTGGTTCTTTGGATCATTATGCCAAAGAAGTTGTAGCACCCTCTTTTCCTACCCTGGGGTTTGACGCCACCCCTTCTGTGCTGAATAATTACCCCATGTCACACACCTATCCCAATCAGCAAGAATCCCTCCTCGCGAAAGTGAAGGGAAAAACCGGCAAAATTTCCGATAAAACCCACGAGGAGCATCTCAAGCTTTACACCGGCTACGTCAACAAGAGCAACGGCATCCTCGCCGAGCTAGAAAAGATGGGTACTCCCGACCCCACCAACCCCGCCGTGGCCAACCAGATCTACTCCAGCGTTCGAGCCCTCAAGGTCGACTTCACTTTCGCCATCGGTGGCCTCAAGAATCACGAGCTCTACTTCTCGATTTTAGGGGGAGACGGCAAACCCTCGGACAAAATTCTCAAGCATATCGACCAAGATTTCGGATCTTTCGAGAACTATAAGAAAGATTTGAAGGCGACGGGAATCGCGGCGCGTGGCTGGGCCTGGACTGGCTACGACCACGGCACGAAAAAGTTGTTTAACTACATTGGGGACGCCCAGAACAGCTATCCCGTTTGGGGCGTGACACCGATTCTCGGACTCGACGTCTACGAGCACGCCTACTATGCCGACTTTTACAGCAATCGCGGCGGCTACATTGACGAGTTCATGAACTTCGTGGATTGGAAAGCTGTCGAAGCTCACCTGCCGAAGGCCTGACCTCCGCCCTCACTACCCTTCAGGCTCGCTGTGCGGGTTCGTGCTACCCAGCCGATCCAAAGGAGATTCTGCAGACCTTTTCAAAAGCTCTGAAAAAAGTATCTCCCGTCAAAAAGATTGCTCACGACCCTCGCTATCCGATCGTTCCCCATATCGACTTTCGGGTGAACTTCGATCTCTACGCCCAAACCTACGCACTATGGCGCGACGCTGGCTGGTTTCCCTCTCGGGTGGTGATTCTGGGAGTCGGCCATAGGTGCCCGGCAGAAATTGCGTGTCATCCGTTGGGATTTCGTTCGGCAATGGGGGAAATCCTGCCTGATCGCGATCTTTTCTCCTCCCTCTCGGCTTCCTGCCCTTTTCCTATCGACCAAGAAACCCGTGGATTGCAGGGCGAACACTCGCTCGAATTTGTTGTGATCTGGCTTCAAGCCCTTCGCGATCTCTTTTTTCCAGGTCGCTCCTTCACCATTCTGCCCATTCTCTGCGGAGGCTTTCAGAGTTCTGTTGAGACGGGCACACCTCCATCCTCAAGCTCAGCTGAAACAGCTTTTGCTCGAGGCTTGGCAAAGATTAGTCAGGAATCTGACACAGCCGTGGTCGCAAGTATCGACGGATGCCACGTAGGCCCTCGATTTCAACATCCTTTCGCTGCTGACAAAAAGATTCGGGCCCAAGTTGCGGAATGGGAAAAAAAACTTTGGACTTTTGCTTCCAGCAAAACCCTACCGGAATTTTTTAAGCACCTCGGGGCCAACCAAAACGCTTTTTACTTCGACGGTGTGGGAGTTTTGCACACCCTTTTGGCAGGCCGAAATCTTCGCGCCAAAACTCTTCCTCCCGTCCAGTGGTACGAATCCTCCGATCAATCCATCGTCACTTTTTCCCGCGGCCACCTACTTCCCCCATAATTTACTCAGAGTGAACCGCAATCTACTTTTCACCTACTTTTAATAAAAGTTATTCTTTTTATGTGTAAATAAATGCACATCAAGTACATAAATTAATGCTTTAGCCGTGGGTTGAGACGAAATATCTGATATATTGTCTATATGCCCCTAGAATCAGATTCTTACATTAATCGAGAGCTTAGCTGGCTTGAGTTCAATCATCGCGTTCTCGAGGAGGCTCAAGACGCGACCCAACCCCTTCTTGAACGGCTCAAATTCCTTACCATCGTCAGCTCAAACCTGGACGAGTTCTTCGAAATCCGCGTCGCCGCCCTCAAGCAACTGGTCGAAAATCGTAGCGACGTTCACGGACCCGATGGCCTTCGTCCACCCGAAGTTCTCTCTGCCATTCGAACTCGCGTCCTCCGCATGGTCGACGACCAGTATCAACTCCTTCACCAAACCCTCCTCCCAGCCCTAGCCCAAGAAGGCATTCACCTCCGCCCGATTCAGCAGTTGAACGAAACTCAGATCGCTTGGGCTCGCGAACTCTTCCAACGCGATATCCTCCCCATCCTCACCCCGCTCGCCGTCGATCCCAGTCACCCCTTTCCCCAACTCCTCAATAAATCGGTCAACCTTGTCATTCTTTATTCAAAGCCCGGCCATCAGGAAGCGACCCGACACGCCTTCGTCCAGATTCCGCGCGGCATTCCCCGCTTGATTCCCCTCCCGAGGGAAAGCTCCAACCCGCGAGAGTTCATCCTTCTTTCCGAACTGGTCCGCCACTTCGTCTCCGAGGTTTTTCCAGGCATGAAAATCCACGGCGCTTGGCCGACCCGGATCACCCGAAACAGCGAACTCTATATCGACGAAGAAGAAGCCCACAACCTCCTCCTCACCATCGAAGAAGAGCTCCAAAAAAGAAATCGAGGGGCGGCCGTTCGTCTCGAAATCACACAAGATTGCCCTGTCGAAATCGAAACCTATCTCCTGGGTCATCTCGAGCTCACCCACGAAGACGCTTATCGTGTCACAGGTCCCGTCAATCTTACCCAGCTCTTCGCTCTCACCGAATCAGGCCGCGGCCTCCCGCACCTTCACGACCCCCTCTTCACCCCTTCTCTCCCACCCCCGCTGCAACCCCCCGGGCGCAGCTTCGATGCAATCCGCCAAAACGACATCCTCTTGCATCACCCCTACGAAAGCTTTCAACCCATTATCTCTCTTCTTGAACAGGCTGCCGCCGACCCCCAAGTCCTCGCCATCAAGATGACCCTCTACCGCACCAGCGGGGACTCCCCCGTTCTCAACGCCCTCATTGCCGCCGCCCACAACGAAAAACAGGTCACCATTCTAGTCGAACTCAAAGCCCGCTTCGATGAAGCCAACAATATCGCTTGGGCCCGAAAAATGGAGGAAGCAGGTATCCACGTTGTCTACGGACTCGTCGGCCTGAAAACCCACTGCAAAGTTCTCCTCATCGTTCGCCGAGAGGAAAGTCACCTGGTCTCCTACCTTCATCTTGGAACGGGAAATTATCATCCCCGCACCGCCCGCTTCTACACCGACTTCAGCTTGCTCACCTGTCGCCCCGCCCTGACCTCCGAAGTCGCCTCTCTTTTTAACGTCCTCACGGGAATGTCGGAAACCGCCCACTTCGACGAGCTCCTCGTCGCCCCCTTTAATTTCGCCCCCCGCCTTGTCGAACTCATCCATCGGGAATCAGCCCACCACCGTGCGGGCCGCCCTTCCGGAATCTTTATCAAAGCGAACGCCCTCGTCGACCCGGAGATCATCCAATCTCTCTACGCCAGTTCCCAAGAGGGTGTTTCGATCCAACTCCTCATCCGCGGGATTTGTTGCCTCCGCCCCGGTGTTCCCGGACTGAGTGAAAACATTCAAGTTCGAAGCATCGTGGATCGTTTCCTGGAACATAGCCGCATCTATCTTTTCACCAACGGAGGAGATCCACTTGTTTTCCTCGGCAGCG
>Ga0209298_10002865_pt1 | contig 10548 bp, 7 predicted proteins | sample S_140806_EF_Meta_FD_187325 | JGI IMG/M metagenome (GOLD analysis project Ga0209298, IMG submission 187325) | Freshwater microbial communities from Lake Simoncouche, Canada to study carbon cycling - S_140806_EF_MetaG (SPAdes) (version 2) | ecosystem: Environmental > Aquatic > Freshwater > Lake ... | reverse complement strand
AGTGAATCCACGTTAGTCAGAGCCTGCACAGGTCGTTTGGAGCCTCACCATGATGCTCCGCTTCCTTTTCCCCATCGTCCTTGTCACCTCCGCTTTCGCCCAAACGAAGCTCCAAAAGGCCGACGTCACGCTCGCACCGCCGAAGAACCTCAAAACGAAGCTCGCTCCCGGCTACAGCATTCCCGTCGTGGACATCAGCGGCGAGACGCAGCGTCAGATCATCGTGGATCGCGAGAAAGGCCAGTATCTCGGCCATCCGACGACGGTACTGCTCGAAGACAACAAGACCATGCTCACCGTCTATCCGAAGGGCCACGGACGCGGAGCCATCGTTTATAAGCGCAGCAACGACGCGGGCCTCACTTGGAGTGACCGCCTGCCCACACCGAAGAACTGGGAGACCTCGCTGGAGGTGCCCACGCTGCATCGCGTCGTCGATGCGAGCGGCAAAAAGCGCCTCATCATGTTCAGTGGCCTGTATCCCATCCGCATGGCCGTCAGCGAGGACGATGGCGCGAACTGGAGCGAATTGAAACCCATCGGCGACTTCGGCGGTGTAGTCACGATGAGCACCGTGATCGGTTTGCAGACGCCGGGGCACTACCTCGCCTTCTTCCATGACGACGGACGCTTCATTCGTGGCGGTGACGTGGAGAAATACCGCATCAAAAGCCCCCACTCGCCGGATCACTCGTCATCAACGGCCAAACCGTGGCGATTCTGGGTGTACACCACGCTTTCCAAAGACGGTGGCCTCACTTGGAGCATGCCCGTTCCCATCGCGATGCTGCCGGATGCCAATCTCTGCGAACCCGGCGCTCTCCGCTCGCCCGATGGCAAACAGATCGCGGTGCTGCTTCGCGAAAACAGCCGGAAGTACAATTCCTTCGTCATTTTCTCAAACGACGAAGGCCTGAGCTGGAGCGAGCCGAAAGAACTCCCCGCCGCGCTCACCGGTGACCGCCATGTCGCCAAGTATGCGCCCGATGGTCGCCTCTTCATCAGCTTCCGTGATACCACCCACGTCAGCGCCACCAAAGGCGACTGGGTCGGCTGGGTGGGCAAATACGACGACATCGTCAACGGCACAGAAGGCCAGTATCGCGTCCGTATCATGGATAACAAAAAAGGCCAGGACACCACCTATCCCGGCGTCGAATTGCTTCCCGACGGCACCTTCGTCACCACCACCTACGGTCACTGGACCGAGGGCGAAGAGGCGTATGTCGTCAGCGTGCGCTTCAAATTGGAGGAACTCGACGCGAAGCTCGGCAAGTAACAAGGAGAGGCACTTGCCAAGTGCCGGGGCATTCTCGGGACTTGGCAAGTCCCGCTCCTTGGCTTTGTCCAAGGTTTCGACATCTGGGCCGTTTCAAAAGCCCAATGCCGTTCCTCCGCCCCCTTCTCACCTCCGCGCTATGCATGGCGCTTGGCGCAGGTGTGGGTGCGTCGATGAAAAGGGTTGAGCCCCTTCCCACATCGCAGCCTGAATCAGTGAAGAAGGCATCCGCAGCGACTCGTGCCACCCAGTTGCTCCCCAAGCCACCAACCTTCACCAGCGTCACGGCCTCGATGGACTGGGTGCGGAAGGAATTAAGCCAAGGCAACACCAGCGCGGCGGAGCGGCTCTTTCGCCACGATGCCGGACTCACGCCGGAGCAGCGCCTCGCGCTGGCGAAGGAGCTGGTGCGCGATTTTCGCCGACACGATCCACGCACGCTTGCACGCATCGTGCTCGGACTTCCTCCGAGCCAGGCGGTGGATCACTTGCTATGGAGTCTCATCGCCACTTGGGGCGGCGAGGATGTGGAGGGTGCGCTGCGTTTCATCGAAGCGCTACCTGCGGACCGGCTGAATACCATCGGCGTGCTGCAAAATGCCGCCTGGGGGCTGTGCAGGCTGCCGGCGGAGCGTGTGCTGGCTTTCGCGGCCCAATTGACCGACAAAGGACGCTCATGCCTAGCGGAAGGTATGACCGCTTTCGCCAATCAGGCGGGCTCTTGGCGCAATTCCTCGGCCATTCTGGCCCGGCTGAACACAAAGCCGCATGAGGATGTTTATTCCGCCGAGAGGCACATGGGGCAGCATCTCGCCGAGATCGACCCGCAGGCCATGGAGAGCCTGATCGCAGTGGAAACCGACGTCACCAAGCGGGAAGAGATGCTCAAAGGTTACGCATGGGGAATCGGACGGAATGACCCAGTTCGCGGGATTGAACTGAACGGCCAAATCGCCGATCAGGAGGACCGTCAGCGGGAAATCGAGCATGATGTCGCGCAGTGGCTCACCAGTGATCGCGCCGCCGCTCTCACTTGGCTGCAAGGCGATGTGCCAGAGTCGCTCATGACCGCCGCAGTGCGTGCCAAGCTGCTGAAAAGCTATGGATTGGAGGCAGCTCGATGAAACTCATGCTCCAGATGCTTTTGCATGCGCTGTGCGCCTTCGCGGGCTTCTGGCTCGCGAGCGAAAACACGTTCGAACCCTCTGAAAAGACCGTCGCAGGCACCCAGCAAGCGAAATCGATAAGCTCCATCGAGGTGCGGGCATACCAGCCGCCGCCCCAAGCCGCTTCGGAGGCGGGACTCGCCCTGCTGACCTGCGAGAACTGGGCGGAAGCCATTCATCCCATCTCGCAGATGAGTCTGGAGGAACTGCCCGCGAGGCTGCGCGGCCTCTTGCGCAATCCTTTCCCCGAGGTGCGTCGGCGCTTGCTGCGCTGCCTTTTCGAACGCTGGGCCGCCTTGGACCTCAACGGCGCACTCATAGCCCTGCGTGGCCTTTCTTCACCGCAGCTCAAGGAGCGTGCTCTGTGGGCAGTTCTCGATCTCTGGACAAAATCAGACACGGAGGCCGCTTGGAAGTGGGTCAATGCCCTCGAAGACGACAGCGTGCTTCAAGAAACCGGCATCGAGCACTTGCTGTCCCTCAGCGCAAACAAAGACCCGCTCGCCAGTGCCGCTTGGGCGGATCAAATCGAGGATGTCTTCCTGCGAGAGAAGGCTCTCATCCAGATCGCTCACAGTTGGATGATCAAAGATGCCAATGGAGCTCTCGCTGCCCTCACGAACGTCGAGCCGAAGCGACTGCGGGACTATCTGCTGTCTCGGGTTTGCCACCGCGACGGCATCGATCACGCCTCTGGGCTGGAAATCGTCTCCCAACTGCCCACTCATGCGGAACGCAGCCGGCTCAGCGAGGAATGGCTTAGCGCCTATGTGAATGATCATCCGCAGGATGCCTTTCAATGGCTCCTCGGTCACTCCGACCGTCCCGACCTTCAAAAGTCAGCCAATGAGGTCGGCGGTTATCTCGGAGCGACGATGAAGAGCTTCGCCGAACTGTGTGCGATGGCTCACCAACTCCCCGCCGGGCCGCTGCGAGATGCCTTTGCGGCCCGCGCAGCGGGTCAATGGGCCTACACCGATCACTCGATCACCGAAGCACAGGATTTACTCTCGCTGTGCGGCCCCTGCCTCGAGCGAGACCAAGCTCAGAGCACCATCGACAGCAAACGCCCTCCCAATTAATTTTCGCACAAAGCCGTGCATCTCACGGCGTTGTCCCATAGATTTTCAGACTTCAACCACCCTGCCACCATGCTTCGCCTCACCCTGACCTCCTTCACCCTCCTCTTTCTTGCCCTGGGCAATCATGCGGCTGAGCCGAAGCCTGAACCCAAACCGCAGCCGAAGCCCGCGCCCTCCAAACCCGAGCCAAAACCCGATCCTGCCAAACCGGAACCCAAACCCGAGCCGAAGCCAGAACCGAAGCCGGAGCCAAAACAGGAACCCAAACCCGAAGCCAAGCCCCAGCCTGCTCCAGCTCCGCAGACCGCCGCAAAGCCCGCCGAGGACAGCAAGCCGAAGAGAAAGTCCGTGGCGGACTTCACGAAGGACTTCAAGCGCATCGACGGCCTCTTCCGCATGTATCTGGACATGGAAAAGGGTGCCCCGTGGCTCTACATCGCGAAATCTCAGCTCGGCCCCGAGTTCATTTACTTCAACCACAGCGTCGATGGCCCCGTGGATGCCGGTCACAACCGCGGCCGCTATGGTGAGGAGACCATCGTGGTCCTTCGGAAGATCTTTGACCGCGTTGAGTTTATCGAAAGCAACACTTCCATCTACTTTGATCCTCAAAGCCCCCTGGCCCGCGCTCGGAATGCGAACATCAGCCCCGCCGTGCTCGCCAGCGAAAGCATCGTCGCCGAAGATGGCGAAGGCGTGCTCATCTCCGCCACGAATCTCTTCCTCCGCGAGGCACTCACCATGGTGAAATTTGGCGAGAAGTCCCTGCTCGGCCGCCTCTCCGAACCGAAGACCAAAGTCCTGCGCATCAACGGCTATCCGAAGAACACCGCCGTCATCGCCGAGTATGTGTTTGAGAATCAAAACCCGCCTCACGAGCACGATGAGGACATCACCGATGGCCGCTACATCAGCGTGCAGGTCCAGCACACCCTCATCGCCATGCCGGAGACCGATTTCAAACCTCGCCTCGACGATCCCCGCATCGGCTATTTCACCCACCAGATCACGGACATGACCAGCCTCGATGCCGCGCCCTACCGCGATGCCATCCACCGCTGGAGCCTCGTGAAGCAAAAGCCCGGTACCGCCCTCAGCGAGCCGGTGGAGCCCATCGTCTTCTGGATCGAAAACACCACACCCATCGAATTCCGCGATACCATCCGCGCCGCTGTGCTGAAGTGGAATGAGGCTTTCGAAACCGCCGGCTTCAAAGACGCCGTCGTCGTCAAACAGCAGCCTGATGACGCGAAGTGGGATGCGGGCGACATCGATCACAACGTACTCCGCTGGACCAGCAGCGTGAATCCTCCTTTCGGTGGTTACGGCCCCAGCTTTGCCAATCCTCGCACCGGCCAGATCCTCGGGGCCGACATCATGCTCGAATACAGTTACATCACGAAGCGCCTGCTCACGAAGAAGCTCTTCGACGATCTCGGCCTCGCCACCGAGCAGCCCGCCGAAGGCGCCAGCAAGGCCAACCCACACGCCTGCCTCGCCTGCAACTGCGCCCGCCAAGGCATTCAGTTTGGCCAGACCATGCTCCGCCTGCAAAAGAGCGACCGCGTCGAGGTGGACCGCCTCGTCAAAGAATCGCTCTATTACCTCGCCCTGCACGAGGTCGGACACACGCTCGGCTTGAACCACAACTTCCGCTCCAGCCACCTCCACAGCCCCGAAAACATCCACAATGCCGAGATCACCGAAAAGTCCGGCCTCACCGGCTCCGTGATGGATTACCCGCCGGTGAATCTCGCGCCGAAAGGCATCAAACAAGGCCAGTACTTCACCACCAAGCCCGGCCCGTATGACCACTGGGCCATCAGCTACGGCTACAGCGAATCCTTGGAAGACCCCGTCGAGGAAGCCAAGCGCCTCGAAGCCATCGCCAGCCAGTCTCATAAGCCCGAGCTGGCCTTTGCCAACGACGCCGACGACATGCGCGGCATCGGCAAAGCCATCGACCCTCGTGCGATGCTCTTCGATATGAGCAGCGATCCCATCGCCTACGGCGAGCAGCGTTGCGACATGGCCAAGGGCGAACTCAAAAACGTCCTCAAAGACCTCGCCGAGCCTGGCAAGAGCTGGCAGGAAGTCTCGCAAGCCTACATGTCGCTCACCAAAGAGGCCGGCAATGCCCTCACCGCCATCTCACGCTTCATCGGCGGCGTGTATGTCGAACGTGCCGTGCAAGGCCAGGCACAAGGCGTCGCCCCCTTCAAGCCCGTCGAGGCTGAGAAACAACGCCGTGCCCTCGCTGCCCTCTCGAAGCATGCCTTCGCCCCCGATGCCCTCTCCGCGCCACCGGAGCTCTATGCCCACCTTCAGCAGCAGCGCCGAGGCTTTGACCACGGCGATGAGAGCGAAGACCCCAAGCTCCACGACATCGCCTTCCGCCTCCAGACCTCCCTCCTCGCCCACATCCTTCATCCCGCCACCCTTCAGCGCCTCCAGGACAGCTCGCTCTATGGCAACGAAGTCAGCGTCGATGAAGTGCTCACCTCCCTCACCACCGCCATCTGCACCGGCGATGATCCCGCCAAGCCCGTCAGCACCATGCGGCAGAACCTCCAGCTCGATTACCTCACCCGCCTACTCAGCCTCGCCCACAGCGGCAGCTTTGCCCACGCCACCCAAAGCAGCGCCCTCCTTCAAATCGAGAGCATCAAAGCCCTCAACTTTGCCAACAGCCCCGCCCACCAACTCGCCATCAAATACCGCATCCGCCGGGCACTGGATGAGAAGTAGCCTCCCCTGCCCTAATCCCTCATCACCTCCGTCGGGCATTCGGGCAACGAGGCGAGAAAAGCGCGACCGTAGGGCTTGGTGAGGATGCGGTTGTCGAGAATGGCGCAGATGCCGGTGTCGGTGGCGTTGCGGATGAGGCGCCCGATGCCTTGGCGGAGTTTGAGGATGGCTTCGGGCACGCTGTATTCGGTGAAGGCATTCATGCCCTGCGCCTCCAGGTGCTCGATGCGGGACGCGGTGAGCGGATGATCGGGCACGGCAAAGGGCAGTCGCGTGATGATGACATTACTCAATGATTCGCCGGGCACGTCCACGCCGGTCCAAAAGCTATCGGTACCGCACAAAACGCTGTTCGTGTCGTTCTTGAATTCGGCGAGCATTTGATGCCGTGGCATGCCGCGGCCTTGCACCAGCACCCGCCAGCCTTGCCGGGCGCAGTGCGCCTCCAGTTTGTCGGCCAGCGCGGTCATCTGGCTGTAGCTGGTGAAGAGCACGAAGGCTCGACCTTTGCTCAAATCGAGGAAGTGGCAGATCCAGTGCAGCAGGCGGTCGAGATAGCCTGGGTCACTCGGCTGCGGCATTTTTTGCAGCAGGTAGAGCGTCATCTGCCGCTTGAAATCGAAGGGGCTCTCGATGCAGGCGGCGCGGGCTTCATCAGCGCCCACGCGGTTGCGGAAGTAGCGCAATTCCTCGTCGTGGCCAATGCCAAGCGTGGCACTGGTGAAGACGCAGGCCTTGCGGCTGGCGAAAAAGATCTGCCTCAGCTTGGGGGAGACATCCACTGGCGCGGTGTGAAGCGAAATGATGTTCTTTTCAGGCCCCGTGCGCTCCACCCAGTGGACGTGATCCTCCTGCTCCTGGTCCAAAAACATCTTCAAACCGGCTCCGACGGCCCGCAGGCGCTTCCCGAGGTCGTGCAGTTCGAGTTTGGTGTGCTCCTTGTGCGCGGCATCGCCCGCTTTGTCGGCTCGTTTGGCGAGGCGTTCGAGTGGGAGGGCCAGCGTGTTTTGCACCAGCTCAGGCTCTCGCACGCGGAACTCGCGTCCCAAGGCATTGAATTTGCACGCGGCCTCCACGCTACGGAAAAAGCTGTTCACGAGCTCGATGGAGCTCAAAACCTCGCGGATGCCGTCTTTGTCGCCCACGAGCTGGAAGAAGCCTTTTCGCGATTTCGGATTGTGCAGCCTGCCGAGGTCGAATTTGAGGTTCGTCTCGCTGATGTGCAGCCCGAAGGCCTTTGCGGCCACGTTTTCGATGGTGTGCGCCTCATCAATGATCACGAAGTCACGCGGGAAGAGGAAATTCGCGTCCTCCGTGGTCGTCTCATCGGCGGAGGCGAGCAGCGTGAAGAAGAGCGTGTGGTTCAACACGATCACATCCGCCTTTTCCATGCGGCGGCGGGTGTCCTGATACCAGCAACGGCTGCCGGGCGGGCAGCGGCGCGGTGTGCAGGCATGCGGCTCGCTGCACACGAGCGACCACACGCGGGCACTGGGTGTGAAATCGAGATCACTCAGCGTGCCGTCCTCCGTTGTCGCCGCCCAGTCGGCGATCATGCCGAGCTCGGAGGCCTCGGACGAGCTGAATAGATCGCCGCTTTCGCTCATGGCCCGCTGAAGCCGTGTGGGGCAGAGGTAATTGCCGCGCCCTTTTAAAATCTCCGCGTGGAAGGTGCCGACAATCTTTTGCACCAGCGGGATGTCTTTGCTGATGAGCTGCTCCTGGAGGTTGATGGTGTGCGTGCAGATGATGGCCTTCCGCTTCTGCTCGAGCGCAAAGGTCACCGCAGGCACGAGGTAGGCGAGCGACTTGCCGACGCCCGTGGCGGCCTCGCAAACCAGCGCATGGCTCTCATCCAGCGCCTCGCTCACCAGCTCCGCCATCTGTTGCTGCTGCGGGCGATACTCAAACTGCGGTGACTCCGATAGCTTCCCATCCTCCGAGAAGGCGATGCGCATGCGCGGCGCCAGCGGCGGCCTTTTCGGCATCGCAAACGGTCTGCCCTCCTCGTGATCTTCAGCGACGTAAAACATGTGGGCGCGATCAGCGGAGCAGCAGGAAGATCAAAATCACGCGCATCAAGAGGTCGGAGGAGGTCAGGCTTTGGTGGAACGCTTGCGTTTGACGCGAGGTGCCACTTTGGGCGGAGCGGCTCTGCTTAGCTCAAGCTTCGACAGGCCTGTGAGCTCCATCACCTCGGCCTCTGACATCCCACGAGCCAGCAAGGCACGAGCGATGTCCATGCGGCCTTCATTGCGCGCATGCAGAATCATGTTCTTCTGATCGTGACGGTAAAGTTGGCGACGTGTCATGATGTGGGCTTCGGAGGTGGAGAGGTTATCCTGCTTGGCGAGACGCAGGGCCTCGCGAACAGCGGTATTGGTGACTTTACGCGGCATGGTGTGCCATTGCGTGGCGTTTTTCAAGAACTCAAGCCAGTCATGCAGCGGCTCGGAGGCAGGCATTTCGTCGAGTTTGATCTTTGGAAGCTCGATGAAGACGATTTCGATTCCGCTGACCGGCCATGGGCTGTTCCGGCGCTTCTCCCGCATGGTGTAGTGATTCAGCCAGGCATCCGTCTCCGGCAGCAAAACACAATCCGCCACGGTGATGACCGTCACCGGCCGGATGCGGGTGTAATTCATGCCTCGCCCTAACTGCGACGAAATGCACTTCGCGCCATTGTAGAGCACCCGCTCGCAAAACCCGGCCACAGGCAGCATCTGCATCTCGATGAGCACCTCGCTGCCGTCTTGGAGCGTCGCCCTCACATCGACGGCGGAGTCCTTGAGGTTCTTGATCTGAGATGGCAGGTAGGGATCGATGATGTGGACTTTTTCGACCACCGGCCTACCACCGTGCAAAAGGTCATTGAGGAAGCCGATGAGCACGGGAGCACTCTCACGCGAGCCGAAGATGCGCTTGAATGCCCAGTCGTTGCACGGATCGAGGAAGGTCATGGCGTGATCCTCATCAGCGGAGCACCTTCAGCGTTCCGGCCGTCCCGGCGGGCCAGCGGGCACCTTCTTTAACCCATTCTTTGAGGATCGCATACTCGTCATCCGTGAGGCGTTCGCCCACGGCGGGCATGACGCTCATTTTGGAATGAGCGCTGTGGGTGTGGGACACGAGCAGGCTGTTCTCCGGGCTGCCGGGCACGATGAAGGTGCCGAGAGCACCGGAGCGCATGGCCTCGCTGCGGTTTACGAGGCTCATGTGGCCGGGCAGGGCCTGACGATTGTGGCACATGACGCATTTCGCCTCCAAAACGGGCTTCACCTGCGTGATGAAGTCCACCGGGCCGTGCTTCGCCGCGTGGATCTGCTCTTTGGAGAGCACGTTTTCACCGATCGGCTTGGTTTCTGAATCCACGGGCGCGGTGCAGGAGGCGAGCAGCAGGGCAAAGGCGAGACGTTTCATGGTTCTTTTATAAACGCGGGCAGCATGGGCATGCAATCGGCGTGATGCGGCATTTGCACGAGGGCGCTCCCGGCTTCATAGCTCCCGCCCCATGTCCAGCCAGCCTGCCTACGACCTGCTCTCCCTCGGTGAAGTCCTCCTGCGCCTCGATCCCGGCGAGGGACGCGTGCGCACCTCCCGCCAGTTCACCACCTGGGAGGGCGGTGGCGAATACAACGTGGCTCGCGGCCTGCGCCGTTGCTTTGGCCAGCGCACTGGCATCCTGACCGCCTTTGCCGACAATGAGATCGGTCGCCTGATCGAAGATCTCATCCTCCAGGGCGGCGTCGATGCCTCGCTGGTCAAATGGGTGCCTTACGACGGCATGGGCAAACGCGTCCGCAATCCAATCAACTTTACCGAGCGCGGTTTCGGCGTTCGTGGTGCCAAAGGCAGCGTCGATCGCGGTCACAGCGCCGCCTCGCAGATCAAACCGGGCGATTTCGACTTTGATCACCTCTTCGGCACGCTCGGCTGCCGCTGGCTGCACACCGGCGGCATCTTTGCCGGTCTCAGTGAAAGCACCGCGCAGGTCACCATCGAAGCCTGCGAGGCCGCGAAGCGCCATGGCGTGACCGTTTCCTATGATCTGAATTACCGCCCCTCGCTGTGGCAGGAGCGTGGCGGCTTTCCTGCAGCTCAGGCGTTGAATCGACGCCTCGCCCCCTTCATTGATGTCATGATCGGTGTGCTCAGCGACGAGCCGCCGACCGCCGGAGCCGTCAAAGCGGGCACGGATGACATCTTCGCCGCCGAGGATGCCGCGCTGCGTCCGCAGATCGAGCGGCTCGTGGCCGAGTTTCCAAATCTGAGC
>Ga0209298_10002863_pt1 | contig 10549 bp, 5 predicted proteins | sample S_140806_EF_Meta_FD_187325 | JGI IMG/M metagenome (GOLD analysis project Ga0209298, IMG submission 187325) | Freshwater microbial communities from Lake Simoncouche, Canada to study carbon cycling - S_140806_EF_MetaG (SPAdes) (version 2) | ecosystem: Environmental > Aquatic > Freshwater > Lake ... | reverse complement strand
CTGATGAGGGAATTGCATTGAATACGTATTACAACGATGCAGACGGCGATGGTTACGGAGCTGGATTAGCGACTACAACATGTGCGATTCTTTCAGCACCGTATGTTTCGAATAATTCAGATTGTGACGATACGAGCATGGCTATTAATACAGCTGCAACGGAATCGTGCTTAAATTCAATTGACGATAACTGTAACGGAACGGTAAATGAAAACTGCGGTTCAGATTATGGTGCTGGAGAAAGCCCAGCGACTGCTCAATATGTTTGGACGAACTTCTTCCCAACTTGCGTAACACAAAGCCATACACTTGCAGGTTTTTCTCCTTCTTTGGCCTCTCAATCGATTTGCTTAACCGGAGAAGACAAATGGCACTACTTCACGGCAACATCTGAAGCTGTAAGCATCGTAGTGGCTTCTAGTGCAAATAATATCTTGCTCGAGCTTCAGTCAAATACAGGAGTTCTTCTAGCTACCGAAAATGCTGTTTCCGGTTTAGGCGGTGAGATTCTGAATTTCTCTGGCTTAACTGCCGGACAAATCTATAAGGTAGGTGTAAGAAATTACAACAGTGATTTAGGTATTGGAGCTTACACGATCTGCGTGAAAATGTTGAAGCGTGGAGGTTGCGACTACGGTCCAGGTCCTTACACCTTGTGTCAATACTTCAAAGCTACTTATGCCGGTACTGGTGCAGTTTACACATTCACCTATACAGGCGTAAGCGGCAGTGCTACAGGAAACGTTTACACAAGATCACAGTCGTCAGATATCTGTATCTTAAGTAATGTTTCACCGTCGTTGCCATACGGTTCTACTTACAGTGTCTTAATTACAAGTACATACACCTTGTTAGATGGAGCCAGTAACCAAGAGGTAATAGCGGTTCCAGGCTTGTCTCCATGTACCATGAGTACGGTAACGCAGCCTGCAACTTCTTTAAGAACGTTTGACCAATGCTTGAATGGAACTCGATTTAGAGGATCAGCAGTAGCTTCATTACCATGGGTGTGCGGCGTAACCAACTGGAGATGGGAGTTCACAGAGGTGAATCCGTTGACGTACGCAACAGTAGGTCTCCCAATTGCGTTGAATAGAGGCGCAGCTTCGAACTACATTAATTTGGGTACAATTGCAGCTCTGCAAAACGGAAAGACATATGCGGTAAGAACAGCGCCAATTTTGGCAAGCACTGGTTCTGACTATCAATGGGGAACAATTAAGTATATGTGCATCATTGGATCAGCGGGTATGGTAGTTGAAAACAACAACACACCTGCCGCAGATACAAAATCTGAAATCGCTAACGAAGCCAACATGAGCGTGTATCCGAATCCAACTCACGGAACCGATGTGAACATTAACTTATCTGGAGTAATTTCAGACAACGTTCAGATTCGTGTAGTAGATGCAATGGGACGTCAAGTATGGAGTAACCGCTATTCAGTTAACGGTATTCTAAATACGAACATAACATTCGAGCAACCGCTCGCAAACGGATTATACTTTGTGGAAGCCATCTTCAACGGTGAACTTCAAACACAACGTATGATGGTTCAGAGATAGTTTAGTTATTAGGTAATGAAAAGCCCTTCCAATTGGAAGGGCTTTTTTGTTTCTGACAATTGAGATTCTCGATAGAGTATTCACATATTAATTCCAAATAATTAAGAACATTTAAATACTTTTGACTGAATTATCTTATCCATCGATGACGAACGAAATTAATCCTTCAGAGAAAAATGCTCAGCGAATTTTAATTATTGGCTGGGATGCTGCCGATTGGATGATGATTGACCCATTAATTGCCAAAGGCAAAATGCCTAATCTTGAAAAACTAATTGGCAATGGAGTGCGTGCTAACTTAGGAACGCTAGAGCCAAAACTTTCTCCGTTATTGTGGACATCCATCACAACGGGTAAGACAGCTAATAAGCATGGCATTCTGAATTTCGTAGAGCCAAAACCTGATGGCAGCGGACTTCGAATTTCACGTGCTACGACACGAAAAACAAAAGCTCTATGGAATATTTTTTCACAAGCAGGCTTTAAAACAAATGTAGCGGGCTGGTATGCCTCGCATCCCGCTGAACCTGTGAATGGAATTGTCATCAGCAATGTTCTTTCAGAGGCAGTATCTGACAATAAAAATTTTGTTGAAGAAGGAGCTGTTCATCCTTCAAACATGCAAGAGAAAATAAATGAAGGAATTCAATTGCCGAAAAATTTTCCACATGACTTACTTTCTTTTTTATTGCCGAAGCATAGAGACATTGGCTCAAGCGACGATCGTATTACTCACTTGAAAAAACTAATGTCGTATGCAGTGAGTATTGAGAATAGTATTGTTTCAGCAATGAACAATTCTTCTTGGGATTTGAGCATGGTGTTTTTTGAGACGATAGATACGATGGGCCATCATTTCATGCAATACCGACCACCGCGCATGAACCATGTGAGCAATAAAGAAGAGCGATGGTTTGGTGATGTAATGGATCGCGTTTACGAATGGCATGATCAATCGTTAGGAAGAATATTAGACGCGGCGGGTAAAGACACTACCGTTATACTCTTGTCTGATCATGGATTTCACATTGGAGAAATGCGTCCTAATTTGAAAGATTTAAGTGCTGAAAAACGAATGGAAAAAGAGGCAAGCTGGCATCGCCCTTTCGGTGTGCTGGTTGCAAGCGGACCAGGAATAAAGAAAGAAGCTCCCGTTGCTCCTTGTACAATTTTAGATGTAGCACCAACAGCATTAACCCTTATGGGACTTCCATTGGGAAATGATATGGATGGCAGAATGCTTTCGGAAATTTTTTCGTTCGATGCAAAAGAGAATACAATTAACTCATGGGATGAAATGGAAGGAGATGCTGGTTTACATCCCGATGATATGCGTCAAGATCCGAATGAGTCTGCAGCATCAATACAGCAATTAATTGACTTAGGATATTTAGCTGCATTACCTGAGGATGTGAGTGAACAACTTTCCTTAGTAAGAAGAGAAAGCAATTTCAATCTTGCCGTATCGCTGATGTCGCAACATTTATACGATGAAGCAAGTATTTATTTCAATGCGCTGCTTGATGAGCTACCAGATAGCATTCGTTATGGTACCTGTTTATCGCAATGCTATTGCGGATTAAATAAAACTTCGGATGCTGTTAATGTACTTCGAGAATTATCTCACCGACATAAAACCAATGCAGAAGTTTGGATTGCACTTGCGCAAGCACTTGCTATTGATGAAGAAATTAAAGAGTCAATTACTATTTATGCAGAGGCCATAAGAATGATTGGAAAATCAATGGATTTTTCCGAATCCTTAGCAAATACAGCATTATCGCAAAATCGTTTCGATGAAGCTTATTTACATGCAAAAAAAGCAGTAGCTAAAAATCCCCATGACCCAATTTGCCATTTGATCATTGCTAAAACTGAATTATACAGAGGGAATTTTGAAGAAGCTGCGGGACATGCATTAGACGCACTGGATTTAACGCAAGCCATACCAGAAGCACATTACTTATTAGGAGTGTCATTAGCTTGGTATGGCGATGAAGAAAGTGCAAAACAAAGCTTAGCGTTTGCAGCAGCGTATGATAAAGAATCGCCACAAACACCGTTATTTCAATTAGCAATTGCACGCAAAGAAAATAATAGCAGCGATGCTGAATTATATAAGCGAAAATATGAAGAGGCTTGTTTATTAAAAGGAACAATGCATCAAAAAGAAAATGCTTTTGGAGCAGAGGCTTTTGTTAGAAAATTCGGAAAAATTTTATTCTGATATTAAATTTTATTTCTGTAAAGTGAAAGATCAATAACACCTGCCATAAGTATTGTATCGAGTTCAATTTGAAGAAAATCAGAGATAGATTGTGCATTAAAAAGAGGATTTTCTAAGATATCGCGATAATCGCATTCCATCAAACTCATATTGTTTTGCTCGCGGGCCCAATTAATAATACGATTTCGTTCAGCCGTAAACAATGCACATAATTTATCTGCAGGCATATTAGCACCAGTGCGCCCTGCACGTTGCAACATTTTTGTTTGACTTGCTACGACTTCCTCGACATTACGATGAATAAAAATAATTTTATACTGATAGTTGGAAGGTAAATCAAGAAGTAATGCATGAATAATTTTAACCACCTTTCCTTTTGCTAATGGAAGCCACTCTTTATTGCTACGGAGATTTTTAACCGGCTCGAATTCCAAATAGCCTTTTGGATTATCTTCATCGGGCAAACGATTTTCATCTGTTAAAATCGTTGCTCCACCCGCCTCGAGCATCTGCATGAGCAAACTGGTACCTGATCTTGGTAACCCAGAAACAATTATTATTTCATCTGATTTCACACAACGAAGCTACAGAAAATAGAATGAACACCGTTAAACAATAAAATTGTACTTTGTTGAAGCCATCTTTAACGAAGAAGTTCAAACGCGGCGTTTGATGGTTCAGAAGTAAGATTGAAATTTTATATTGAAAAAGCCCTTCCGATTGGAAGGGCTTTTTTTATGCAATACATTCGCTTCAGTTTGAAAAGAATTTTTTTAATATTAATCTCTTGTGTAATTGCATTAAGTATTGCAGCGCAATCGGGCTACACTGTATTTAGAGAAATTTTAAGAATTGAAGACGGCCTTTCTTCGAACAACGTAATGTGCGCTGTTCAGGATAATAAAGGGTTCATGTGGTTTGGAACGAGCTACGGGTTGAATAAATACGACGGCAAAAAGTTCAAAACCTTCACACAGGCAAAAGATGGTCTTCATAGTAATTTAATCGAAAAGCTTGCAATTGATGATGCCAATCGTTTGTGGATTGTATCTGGAGGCGTGCTTCAAATAATGAATTTGGTTACCCATGAAATTCGAAATGTCGGAGATGTTGTTCAACTTCCTTTTGAGCAAAATCAAATAGTGGAAATTGCCAACAACGGGTCGAAAGAAATTCAGATTGTCACAAAAAACCCATACCGATTGTGGTATTATTCATCGATCTTAGGATGTGAAATCCGACATGAATTTTCTGAATTGAATGACTTGAATCAATCGGCGATTCCTTATTGTTGTTTTCAGAATGGTCAAACAGCAATAACATTCTCGGGCTATTCGAAATTGTTTTTATTCCGTAAAAATGAAAGTCGTCATTGGAATTTCGATGGCATGGAAAGAAGGCCTATCCAAATTCTAAATGAAAGTGAGGTTGTATTGGTTTCGATTGAGAAAAGTGTTGGGAAAGATAAAATAACGGGAAAGGAGTTTATTAAAGTTAATATAGATAATGCGGCTATTGAATATTTGCCGAATTATCTGGCCGACGCCAAATTAGATTGGCAGGAATACAGAATAATCGGAGGTTCAATGATTTCCTGTATTTCCTATGCAAGTACAGAAATTGGTGTGAAGCTTAAACTGAGTAGTCAAGAAATTGAGGTGTTAAATAATGATAATTGGGATGAGCTGAATGGCGGTTCTTTTTACAAAGTTTACAGTGTGGACTCTACGAATTTTTGGTATATATCTACAAACGGAATTGTTCACGCACGACTTCAAAGAAAATTATTTGAAAATTATTTTAAGCGAGAGGATGTGGCTTCTCATGAAGGACAAGTGAGAGGAATTTACGCAGAGAATTTTTCATTGCAAAATACAACGGGGGAATTGAGAGCCAATGTATGGCAATCTCACTGCTCAATCAGCAAAGGGAAATTTAAGGAGATCGGATTTAAAGGAGTGCTTTTTCCAATCGGAAAAATTGAGGGTAGCTATTATACTGGAAGTGGAAAACTTATTCGCTTTGATGGGAACGGAAAGAAATTGGAGTTTTTAGATACGTTGAGGGGTGGGGAGCTCTGGAGTGTTTTTCAGGTCAAAGAAGATATTGTTTTAACCGGTCGAAATTCGGGAATTTATTCGTACAATCTCGCAACAAAAGAAACGCATGAATTGGCTTTTGACAATCCGATTTGGCCTAAGCCCACGAACATTTATCGGTTTGTAAATTCCAAAATGAAAGGACTCGTGGCGGTTGCCGAAAATGGACTTTTTCTAGTCAACAGCGAATTGAGAGTCATAGATTATTTTGGAAAGGACGCCATAGCCGAAGATCACCGAATACCCGTAGCTCGGATTTATGATTGGTTCGAGGATTCAAAAGGAGATTGCTGGTTGGCTAGTGGGGGCGAAGGATTGTATTCTTGGAGGTGGACAGCTGACGGTACAATAGATCAAAGTAAGATTAGAATTATTTCTGACAAAGACGAATTGCCATCGACTATTATTTATCGAATAGAAGAAGATGATTTTTTGAATCTGTGGATATCAACTTACAACGGATTACTTCGATACAATTTGAATACCAATGAATTTCGAATCTTTACCACGTATGATGGTCTTTCTCACAATGAATTCAATCGAATTTCTTCTTTCAAAGACGCGCAAGGAAAATTATATTTCGGTGGAATGAACGGGTTGAATGTTTTCGATCCGAAATATTTTCTTCAGACTGAAGAAGAGAATTATCCTTTCGAAATTTTATCCATAACAAAATATTCTAGCAAAAGTGGAAAGGAAGAAAATTACGAGGCCGAGTACAATAATACGGGACGTGTTATTTTGAATAGTGGGGATCTTTTCTTGAAAATTGAATTTGCCCTTTTAACGTACAGCCCCATTGAACGTGGTTTCCAATACCTCATTGAAGGTGCTAGTGATAATTGGATTGAATTAACAGATAATAGTTTGCAAATAGGGGCACTCGCTTCAGGTGAGTACACGGTAAGAATTCGAGCAAGGCGGCCAGACGGAACTTGGAACCCGCAAGAGATTCGAATTCCGTTAACTGTTAAACCGCCGTATTATTTATCAACGAGTTTTGTAATCTCTGCAGTTTTGTTTTTCTTGCTATTTTTTGGTGTAGTGTATAAGTTACGAGGCATTCGTCAACGACAGAAATTAAAGAAATTAGAGATTCAAGTTTCGAAGAGAACAACAGAATTACAGACGGCGCTAGGTGACAAAGAAATTTTATTAAAAGAAGTTCACCATCGTGTAAAAAATAATCTTCAAGTAATTTCAGGACTGTTGCAACTGCAGAAAAATGAGGTTAAGGATGAGAACTTAATGCGCGTTCTATCGGAAGGACAAAGTAGGTTAAGTAGCATTGCTTTAATTCACAAAAACATTTATCAAAATGAAGATCTTGAATCGGTTTTTCTTCAAAGTTTTATCACGGATCTTTTTGAAGAAGTAAAGCATTTATTCAGTTTGAAAGAAGTTGCGGCTTATGGTAATTTCAACATGAATAATCTAACATTAAATTTGCAGAATGCTGTTCCTCTAGGTTTAATTCTAAATGAGCTTATGACGAATTCTTTCAAGCATGCTGTTCTGCCGAATAAAGATCTAGAAATTCGAGTTGAAATGATTGCTATTGGGGCGAATGAATTTGAGCTGACCTACCAAGACAACGGTCCAGGATTAAGCCGTGATTTTCAATCTCAAATTTCCGAATCCTTAGGAATGCGTTTAATCTTCGGATTAACCAATCAGATAAATGGCAAAGTGCTATTCGAGAAAAAAGAAGGTCTACATGTCAATATTCGCTTTAATACGGAAATTTCGTAGCCGACACTTTTTAGTCAAATCCCAAAAAAAACTTAATTCATCCCAAATTAGGGTTGTTAAGCCTATTTCGAGGTTAATTTCAAATCCGTAAAAAATTAAACATTCTATACAATACGGGAATGCAAACGGCTGATTAATGAACAGATTAAAAGTACTTATAGTAGAGGACGAAATGATCATTTCAGAAAGTGTGAAACAGTCGCTTCTGAAATTGAATTACGATGTCGTGGGCATAGCATCAAAGTACATTCATGCATTGGAAATGTTGGAGTCCTTAGAAGTAAATTTAGTGCTTATTGATATTAATTTGAATGGGCTTAAAAGTGGAATTGACCTAGCAAAGCACATACAAGATAATTACAACATTCCATTTATTTATGTAACCGCAAATAACGATTCTCTCACGTTCGAAAAGGCGAAAAACACCAGACCGTCAGGTTATTTGGTGAAACCGTTTAGCGAAGAAAACCTGCACAGTGCGATCGAGGTTGCGTCCTTCAATTTTTTCAATCGTGAAAGTTTAAAGGATGAAGATTTCTTGTTCGTGAAATCCGGTGGCGTTAATGTGAAGTTATACTTGCATCAAATTGTATACATTCAAAGCAAGCAGAATTATTTGTTTATTGAAAGGTTCAATAAGCCCAGTGTTTCAATACGAGGCACCCTGTCTGAGTTTTTAGAAAGTAAGAAATCTTTTCCTTTGGTGAAAGTCAGCCGATCATCAGCTGTGAATTTGCAGCACTTGGTTGAAGTTGGAAGCAGTCATTTGAAATTAGGAAATATTCAGATAGAGTATAGCAATTCCTACAAAAAGGAAATTACCGAGCGTTGGAAGAATTTTTTTGGAGAATGAAAATATTTATCGCAAGGTTCTTACTCTGTTTCCCTCTAATTCTAACCGCTGGAAGTCTTGAATGTTCTGCTCAGAATTTCTCGGATGTAGCTGAAGAAATTGGAGTGAAATTTCTCAACGGAAATAGCTATTTTGGAAACGGACTAAGTTTTTTTGATGTAGATGAAGACGGGTGGGATGATTTAACATTTTGCATCGCCGGTTCGAATACGCGTTATTATCGAAACATTGGAGGCACCTACGTTCTTGAACATTCTTTCTACAACACATCAGATTCTAAAGCTTGTGTGTGGTTAGATTATGATGAAGATGGAGATAACGATTTATTGGTCACCCGCCGAGATGCGCCAACCCAATTATGGAAAAAAGTTGCAAACGGCTATCAGGACGCTTCCTCGCAATTGAATATTACCTATAATGCAAGCAACTGGAGTTGGGGTGTTGCATGCGGCGATATAAACAAAGACGCCTACTTAGATGTCTTCATTGCGAATTATGGAAGTACCTCTGCGGGTGCAAGAAATATTATTTTAACGAATTCCCCATCAGGAGTTTTCTCTGCTTTAACAGGATACGGTGCTGTAAATACATTAAAGCGAACCTTTCAACCTGTGTTTACAGATTTGAATAAAGATCAAAGTCAAGAGATTTATGTTACAAACGATTTCAGTAGTGTTAACGAATATTATGTTCGAACCGGACAATATTTATTCGTAGATCAAGCAGTAAGTAAAGGACTAAATGTCGCCGTAGACGCCATGTCAAATGCTTGGACAGATTTCGACAGAGACAATGACCAAGATCTTTATATCTCGAATACCCCGGCGACGTTAAATAGGTTAATGCAAAATACATCAGGTTATTTTGCGAATGTTGCCCCATCCCGAGGGTTAAACGTTGGTAAATGGTGTTGGAGTACACTTTGGTTCGACATGGACAACAACACCTAGCTGGTTATTTCTGCGCAGCCAAAGGAGATTTTAATAACGACGGAAAGTATGACGTTATGCTTTCTCCCGAGACCAATCAATTTTCAGTTGCACTCAAGAATAACACACCAAGCCGAGCGAAACTTTATTCCGAAGTCCCAAATCGAATAATTTTTTCCGCTTTATCCCTATTAATCTAGGCCTTATCCCTTTTCGTGATAAAAGTCATAGTTGAAGGCTATTCTTGCCGACTAAACTTAAGTCATATTAAAATCGACTTTTATGATTTGCAAAATATTGTGTCATTAAACGCCAGTTAAAAGTAAACCGATAATAATAAATCAATGAAAAAACAATCTACTACCCTCGGGCAGTACTTCAAGAGTTTGGGTTCGCAGGTAATGCGTTCCGATTCTTCATCGGAAAGCAATATTGTTGCAGATGAGAAGCCTAGCCTAAAAAACAGACTTGCGAAGCACTTAGTTGCTGGCGCAGCAGCAGTGGCAATAGCTGGTAGCGCAAATGCTGCCGTTGTAACTTGGAATAGCAATTTAGTAATTCCGAATAATATTGATGGTCAATACATCAATGTAGAGAGCCAAGCATTTGGCTCTGCGGCTCCACTCGTAGCCGGATGGGATTTAAATCCTTATGGTACCAGCACTACTACTATGAGCTGGTTTGCAGCGGCGGCTCCGAGCGGCTGTGTAACTGGACTTGGACAAGGGGGGACTACAATTGCTGTTGCTAGTTTGTCATCTGGCACAGTTGTCGGTTCGGCATCTACTTATGGAAACACTGCATCTAGTGTGACAGCCGGCGGTTGGGTATTGAATGCAAATAACTATTTCGGTTTTCGCTTTTTAGCAGCAGATGGTCTAACTCACTATGGTTATGGCAAGATGTTAATAGGGGCTACTATGGGAGTAAGAACTCTGGTAGCTATTTACTATGAATCCACTCCAGCGACAGCCATTACAGTAGTAGGAGCTGTTGTATGTACAGCTCCAACATTGTCTGCAACAACAGTTGCTGCATTGTGCGCTGGAAATGCAAATGGTTCTATTGATTTAACAACAACGGGTGGTTCTCCAACACCATTGATATATGCTTGGAGTAACGGT
>Ga0209298_10002858_pt1 | contig 10575 bp, 9 predicted proteins | sample S_140806_EF_Meta_FD_187325 | JGI IMG/M metagenome (GOLD analysis project Ga0209298, IMG submission 187325) | Freshwater microbial communities from Lake Simoncouche, Canada to study carbon cycling - S_140806_EF_MetaG (SPAdes) (version 2) | ecosystem: Environmental > Aquatic > Freshwater > Lake ... | reverse complement strand
TTCGAAGGATAGCATATCAACAATATCAGTATTGGCAACCAGAAACTGTACTTATAGAAGCTAAAGCATCCGGTCTTCCATTAACTTATGAATTGCGTAAAATGGGTATCCCTGTTATAAACTATACCCCATCAAGGGGTAATGATAAGCATACCAGAGTTAACTCTGTTGCACCTTTATTTGAATCGGGTCAGATATGGGCACCGGTCGATAAAGATTTTGCACAAGAGGTAATTGAGGAGTGTGCTGCATTTCCTTATGGTGATCATGACGATCTAGTGGATTCAATGACACAAGCAGTCATGCGTTTTAGACAAGGTGGCTTTGTAGATCATCCAGAAGATTACAAAGACGAACCTGTAAATAGGAATAACAAAACATATTATTAAATTATGGCGGACCCAACTAAATTAATGCAACTTTTAGAGATTGCTAAAAAGTTTGGTGTAAAACCAAGTAAAGTTATTGGCACTCAAGGAAATATTGTTCCATTTAAAAAACCCTCTTTAGTAGATATTAGAGTTGATGAATTTAAATTAAAAGATTCTGTTGATCAAGGCAACATTACAATGGATAAAGTTAAACAAGAAATGGAAGAAACAGTTAAACTTGCATTAAGTAAAAATTTAGATGATGTAGAATTAAATAGAGCTCTTAACAATGCAGTTAATTTAGATAGAGTATTTTTTCCACCAATGGCAGAAGTTGTAGAAGCTGGCAGCAAGCAGCAAGTGACTGGAAAAGGTTTAGAAGAATTAATTAAAAAAGAAGGATTAGTAGCGTCACCTAAAACACCATTAGGAAAAATTCAATTACAAGGAAAAAGACTTGAACAAGAAGCAAAAGATCTTAGTAAAGAATTTGATTTAGGAGCATTAATTAAAGGAGCAGGTAAAGATCAACTATCAGAAATTAAATTACATAATGAAGGTTTAGTTAGAGCAGTTACCCGACAAATTTTATCTGAAGATATTAAAGCGGGAAAAATTAAAAATCTTACTCTTGAAGATTTAGGAACTAGTAGAGAACCAATAGATTACTTTAGAAAAATATATGGAGAAGATGCATTAGAACGATTAGATAGTTTAACTCCGGAGTTCAATAGACTGAACACAGAACAAGAAGCAGCAGGCCTAGCAAGATCTAAATTTAAATTTGAGCCTGATGAAACTAGAACAAAAGGATCTATTTCTTATGAAGAATTAGAAAAAAATATTAAAGGTTCCGAGCAACCAAAAGAAACAAAAGTATTAGATATTACAATTGAAGGAAATAAAAGAAAAAGTATTGATGAGTTAATTGATGAATATAATGCAAATCAAGATAGATTAAGATTATCCGATGAAGAAGGTGGTACTGCAATAGGTTATCAAGAATTTCAAGATATACAAAAAAGAAATGAGGATATTGCAAAAGCATTAGAAGAAAAGGGAATATCTTCTGCAATAGAAGAAGAAGTAAAACCCGAAGGAATAGTTATTCCATTTAGAAAAAAATTTCCAAAACCAGAACCAGAGGGTAAAGCACAAGGTGGAATTATTGGCTATGCACATGGTGGCAATGTTGAAAGACAAAAATATGGACTTGGTGGAATGTTGAATGGATTAGTATTTAGAGGACCCAATGGAGAAACATTTGGACCATTGTTTACTGTATTAGATAGACTTAAAATAGAAGCTTTACAAAAACCACAATCTACAACAACACAACCAGAAATTCCTTTAACATTAACTGAACGTTATAATAAATATTTATCAGCGTCAGGATCTGGAACAGGGGATGAGTTATATAAATCATATAGGGCCAACTTAGATAAAAAAGCAGAAGGTGGAAGAATTGGATATGCTAAAGGAAAAAAAGTTATGTCCTCTATTGATAAATTATTAGAAGACATGAATAAAAAATTATCAAAGAAAAAATCTATGGAATCAGTTAATCCAAAAACAGGTGAAGTAACTGTTCCTAAAAAACCAATTAGAAAAGCAGAAGAGCCAACAGGTGTAACTATTATGGATCAAGAACCCATTATAAGAACAACACAGGATATAGAAAAAGAAATAGATGAATTAACTACTACTCCAATAACAACATTAGAAGGGCAAAGAAAATATAATGAATTGCATTCAGAATTTATTAATTCATTAGATCCTAGAAGACAAAAAAAAGCTCTTGATTATAGAAGAAATAGTTTAGATACAGAAAATAGATTAATACTTAAAGCAGAGGAACAAGGATTAGATTTTGATACATTTGAAAAATTAAGAACAGGTTTATATGGACCTAGAAAACAACAAACTTTAAATTATATTAAAACAGGAAAAGTTAATGTAGAACCTGTTAAACCTACTACTACATTTGAAGAAGTACAAAAAAGATATAGAACAGCAGCAAAAGCAGCTGATGAAATATTTCCAAATTATGATACCCCTAAAACATCAGCTAGTGAATTAGCAAATGTTATGGCAGAACAAAAATACGGAAAAGTTTTTGACGATATATCAGGAGATAAACAAACTGAACTTTATGAAGAAGCTTATAACTATATAACATCAGTTAATAGATTAGATAAAGTTTCACCACCAAATAGAATAGCTCCCCCAGGACAAGAATTTAATATATCAGATCCCAAAACTGCAGAAGCTTTTACAAATTTTGCAAAAGAAAATGATCCTGAAGGATTTAAAAAAATTCAAAAGATAGTAGATGATATTAATAATAAAAATGCTTTAGAAGAATTTGATCCTACTGGAAGAAAACCTAATGCTAAAGGCGGCCCCGCAGGCGGACTAGATTACTTAATGGGATTCTAATGAGTATCATTCAAAAATATCAAGCAGCACTTCGTCATCGTACAAACCCTCGCTACATGACAAAAGATTTTATTGTCCCGTTATACACAGGAACTGAACCAGACATTCTAGATGATAGCAACACGCAGCGAGAGTCTAGTGTCTATAAAGAATTTCCAAATGAGATGCCTATTGTAAATCCAAAGAATATTCAAAACCAACCTTATGAACAATTAGAACTTGCTGACGGAGGGAGTGTCGAGAGACAGGGATTTAGTAATGGATCTAAAAAAGAATTTAGTAGAACAAAGACATCAAAATTTAAATATCCTTTTACAGGAAAACATGGAACTATTTATTATAGTGAACCAATAAATTATGCATTTGCTCAATCAACACCACAAGTTTTTAAAAAATATAAAAAATTTAAAAAGTATTTTGATCAAGCTATTGAAAAAGAAGATTATAGTTATTTAAATACAAGTCTTAGAGGAAAAGGAAAACTTCCACACCATTATCATCAAGAATTAAATATGTTGAAATCAGATACACCTGAATTTAAAATATTTGCAGAAAAAGTTGGGTTAGATGAAAAAACATTAAAAGAAATTCTTGAAGAAAGAAAAAAATTTGTTTCAGCAAGTAAATCAGAAGCTTTTAAAAGAGGTAAATTAACTAGAATTAATGATCAAAAAATAATTTATGAAAATTTACAAAAAGGTCCTTCAGACATTAAAACTTTATCTAAAAAAACCGGTCTTACACAAACAGAAACAAAAGAAGAATTAAGAAAATTATTACAAAATATTTATGCTCAAAGGGTTCAAATCGGAAAAGGAAAATATGCTTTAGAAGATAAATGGTCTGTGTTTTTACCAAAAGATGAAAATAAAATAGATCAATTGTTAAAAAATTTTTCAAAAACTGATGGAATAGAAAGAATACAGAAAGATACAATTGGAGATTTGTTTTATAAAGCGTATGGAAAACAATTTTTACCAGATGGTAAAACATTAAACCCAACTTATAGTCCAAGTAAATATAATGCAGTGTTGGATAAATTAAAAGAATACAATACTATTAGGACTTCTTTGAAAGATAAATTTGGAATTACTTTAGAATTAGATCATCCTTTAAATAAAGCTGCTTTAAATAATATAAATGCTACTCCGGATCAATTGATAAGAGTTAATCCAGTTACTAAAGAATTAAATAGGGGAATTAAAGAAAAAATTCAAACAAGGTATGACAAAATAAATAATGCTATTAAAAATGCAAAAGGAGTTGAATTAGAAAAATTAATTTCTGAAAAAAATGGATTAGAAAATTTAACTAAATATTTAGAATTAGAAACTGGTAAAATTTCTTCAACAGGAAAAATATTAAAATATGGTGTTCAGCCTTTTGAAAATTTAAATATGAAAGAAACAATTATTAATAATTTAAAAAATCAAAATTTAATATCACAAAAAATAAAAGCCCCTGAATATAAAGAATTAGCTAGCCAAGCAGGGGTAGGACATTTTAAATTTAATGTTCCAGAAATTAAAGAAAAAGTAATTCAAGCAATATCTACTATTGGTTGTGGTCAAAAAGTTCAAGCAATGGGATTAGGGGGCCGTGTTAAATTTGGTAGTGGATCTGATTGTTATACAAAAGGAATTGAAAAAATAAAATCTGGAGAATTAACTCCAGGTGAAAGAATAATTGCAGGTGATTTGTTTAAAGAAATTGGAACAGATACTAATATAATAAAAGGAATTTTATCTGGAAGTAAATCTATAATAAAATCTGCAGGAAACACAGTATTTGATTTTATGATAGGTAAAACACCAATCTCTGCTCTTATTAATTTTGGGATTAATCTTCCTTTTGCGGCATATGAAGCTTTAGAAGGTAAACCATTACGTCAAGTGTTAGGAACAGCAACTGATGTTCCTTTTTTTGGTCCTTTAGCTGGAACAACAGAAAAAGAAGAACTTATAAGAACAATGGGAACTAACGCTTATAAATATTTTGATATTCAAGATAAAATGGAACGATTTAATGATAATTTTCAAAAAATTAAATCTATTGATGAATCCGCAGGATCAATTGTTTCTCCAGATGATATAAATTTTAATCCTAAAAATGAAGAATACAAAAAAACTTTAGTTGAACAAAATAACCAACTCTACAATGAATTAAAACCGTTCCTTAATCAAAAAAATGAATTAACATTTCCTAAAGATCTTCAAAGAGGACCTGATATAAATCAAAGACAAGCTGAAATTGAAACACAAATTAGAGAATTAAAAACTAAACAAAGTTCTTTAAACGAAACAGAATATTCAGTTGATTCTTCTCAAATATCAAAATTACAAAAAGAATATCAAGATTTAGAAAAACAAAAAGCTCTTTATGGAAAAGAAATAGACAATACTACAACAATAGAAGATATGCAAAATATTGAACAAGGTGTGCAAGGAGCTGCTGATGGTGGAAGAATTGGGTTTGATAAAGGAGGAATATCTAGAAGAGGATTTTTAGGATTATTAACAGGAGCTGCGGCTGCACCTGAATTAATAAAAGCTATAAAAGGAACAGGCCAAGCTGGTAAACTTGCATCTAAAATAAAATTTGAAAAAGCAGAAGGAATGTATCCTTGGTTTCCAGATCTTGTTGAAAAAATAAAAACAGTTGGAAAACCATTTGAAGAAAAAGAAATAATAATGGAAGCATCTTATAAACATGAAGCAAAAGGATATGGAGGATTGCCAAAAAGTGTGGAAAAAGTAACGCGTCATGTAGACGGAGACACAGCATTTCTTTTAAGAGAATACCCAGATGGAAGAATTGCAGTTGATATTCATTCTCCAAGAAATCAAGAAGGATCAAGTACACCAGTAACACTTTATTATAGACCTAAAATGGAACTTAAATATTACAATGGTGTACAAGTAGAACCTGCTGAATTTAAAGTTCTTGAAAAAGAACCTAGATATTTTGCAAATGGACCAGATGATGTAGATATTGAAATGAGTGAAATGAGAAAAGTACCAGGGAAAGATACAATATTTGGTGATGTAGAAGCCGCTGAAAGATTTGCAACAGGTAAAATTAAAGATAGAAAAATTATACCTGCTAAACAAGCTAGGAGAGAACAAATGGAAGATGCACCTACAGACTTTATAGAGGAAACTTCACCATATGGACCGGAGACATTTTAAATGATTAAACCTAAAAGACTAACATTAACAATACCCCCTAAAAGAGGACCGTGTCCACAGGGCTTGAATATTAGTTATAATACTGTTAGAACAGTGAAATCGGAGAAAACAACAAATGGCAGAAATAGAAAAACCTATTCCAACAATAAGTAATCCTTTAACTCCAGAACAAGAAACAGAACTTGTTTTGAGTGAAACTGAAGTTATGCCAACTTCGCCAACAGAGGTTACTGAAAATGAAGATGGTAGTGTTGATATAAATTTTGATCCAAAAAAAGATTTAACAGGTCAAACAGAATTTAGTGCAAACCTTGCTGAAGTAATAGATGAGCAAGTTCTTGGAAGATTAGGATCAGAACTTTATCAAGATTGTCAATCGTATAAAGATTCAAGAGCAGATTGGGAAAAAGCTTATACTCAAGGTTTAGATTTATTAGGATTTAAATACGAATCAAGAACAGAACCATTTCAAGGTGCATCAAGCGCAACACATCCAGTACTTGCAGAAGCAGTTACACAATTTCAAGCACAAGCTTATAAAGAATTATTACCACCTGAAGGACCAGTTAGAACACAAGTTGTTGGTGCTGTAACTCCTGAAATAGAAGATCAAGCGGATAGAGTTTCTGAATTTATGAATTATCAAATTATGGATGTAATGAAAGAATATGAACCAGAGTTTGATCAAATGTTATTTTATTTACCATTATCAGGATCTACATTTAAAAAAGTTTATTATGATGAAATACTTGGAAGAGCAGTTTCAAAATTTATTCAAGCTCAAGATATTGTTGTTCCATACACAGCAAGTTCACTTGAAGATGCAGAAGCAATTATTCATATAATTAAAATTTCAGAAAATGAATTAAGAAAACAACAAGTAGCAGGTTTTTATAGAGATATAGAATTAAAAGCATCTGATGAATTAACTCAAGATGATGATGTTAGATCTAAAGAGAGACAATTAGAAGGTGTGACTATGAGTGGTCAAACTGAAGATGTTTTCACATTATTAGAATGCCATGTTAATTTAGATTTAGAAGGTTTTGAAGATAATGATGCTTCTGGTGAGCCCACAGGAATTAAACTTCCCTACATTGTAACAATTGAAGAAGGATCTAGAGAAGTTTTATCTATTAGACGTAATTATTCTGAAACAGATCCTAAAAAACAAAAAGTACAATACTTTGTGCATTTTAAATTTTTACCAGGATTTGGATTCTATGGTAATGGTTTAATTCAAATGATTGGTGGATTGTCACGTACTGCTACACAAGCTTTGAGACAATTATTAGATGCAGGAACATTATCTAATTTACCAGCGGGATTTAAACAGCGAGGAATTAGAATCAGAGATGATGCTCAATCTATTCAACCAGGTGAATGGAGGGATGTAGATGCACCAGGAGGAAATCTAAAAGATGCATTTATGACTTTACCTTATAAAGAACCTTCACAAACTTTATTAGCATTAATGGGGGTCGTGGTTCAAGCAGGTCAACGCTTTGCTTCGATAGCGGACATGCAAGTAGGGGACGGGAATCAGCAAGCAGCAGTGGGCACGACCGTGGCTTTGCTGGAGAGAGGAAGCAGAACAATGTCTGCTATTCACAAAAGAATCTATGCCTCAATGAAAGAGGAATTTAGATTATTATCAAATGTATTTAAATTATATTTACCACCAGAATATCCATATAATGTTGTAGGTGGACAAAAAAATATTAAACAAGCAGACTTTGATGACAAAGTAGATATTATTCCAATCGCAGATCCAAATATATTTTCACAAACACAAAGAATATCTATTGCACAAACAGAATTACAATTAGCAATGTCTAATCCACAAATTCATAACATGTATGAAATTTATAGAAACATGTATTCAGCATTAGGTGTAAGAGATATTGATAGTATTTTAAATAAACCAGATCAACCCACACCAAAGGACCCTGCTTTAGAACATGTAGACTCTCTTGCAGGGAAACCATTCCAAGCTTTCCCAGGACAAGATCATAGAGCACATATAACTTCTCATTTAAGTTTCATGTCTACTAATATTGCAAAAAATGCTCCTGTGGTTATGGCTGCATTAGAAAAAAATATTTTTGAACACATATCTTTGATGGGACAAGAACAAGTTGAACTTGAATTTAAAAATGAAATAGCTCAAGTAGCTCAAATGACACAAAATCCACAAGCACAACAAAATCCACAGACACAAGCAATGATACAAAACATGCAACAAAAAATTGAATCTAGAAAAGCTCAAATTATTGCTGATGCAATGGAAGAATTTATGTCAGAAGAAAATAAAATTATGTCAGTTATTGATAATGATCCAATTGCAATGTTAAGATCTAGAGAATTAGACCTTAGAGCACAAGAAAATGCGTCTAAAGACCGTGATAGTCAAGAAAGAATCAATCTTGATAAGATGAAAACTATGATGAATCAGTCTACAGATAGTCAAAAGTTACAACAAAATGAACAATTAGCTAAATTAAGAGCTAATACATCATTAGAAAAGACTGTTTTAGCAGCTAAGCTTAAAAACAATCAAAAATAAGTTTTAAAAACGCAAAAAAAGGAGTATAAAATGGTTATGAAAAAACAAAATGAAAAATTAGCAAATTCAACTAGAACTTTTACTAAAGATTCTAAGGTTAAAGTAAATACTAACCATTCAAAATACACTAATGCAGAAGGATATCTTGTTGGTGGTGTTGAAATTGAAACTACAAACCCTGCTGAAACTCAAACTCAAGAAGTTCAAGGACAGGGAAGTATTTTATCAGAGAAAAAAAGATCAGCTAAGTGGTATTAAGCCATGTTGCCAATGCTAAATGCTATTGCTCCATTAGCTAAGATCTTATTTAATACAATTGAGAAATCAGTACCTGATAAAGATTTACAAGCGAAGTTAAAAGCAGATTTACAAACACAATTACTACAATCTAATACAGCGGAATTAACAGCGGCAGCAAGAATAGTTGAAGCAGAGGCTAAAGCTGGCTGGTTCGCATCGAGCTGGAGACCACTTTTAATGTACGTATTAATTTTTATATTAATATGGAATTATGTATTAGGCCCTGTTATCTTATTTTTTTTTAAAGCTTCAATAACTATAACTCTTCCAGGAGATGTGTGGACCCTTTTACAAATTGGTCTTGGGGGTTATGTTGTAGGCAGAAGCGCAGAATCGGTGGCGCGCACTATGGCAAATAGACCGGCAAATAAAGAACAAGAAAACGGATAGGAGAATAAAATGGCTGGATTAGGAATACAAACAAGAGGAAATGGAATTGCTAGAGTAGGTTTAGCAAAAGGTGGAATGGCTATGGATGAATCTAAAGCTCATGAAGGTATGGAATCTATGAAAATGGAATCTAAAGAAACTAAAATGGAAAGAAAAGGATTTAGAGAAACTAAAAAAGGTAAAATGGTTAAAAAAATGGCAAAAGGATCTTTACCTGATTTAACTGGTGATGGAAAAATTACTAGAGCAGATGTTTTAAAAGGAAGAGGTGTATTTAAAAAAGGAAGCATGCCTAAAGGTCAAACAAAAATAGGAAAAGTTATGAAAGAATTTAAATCTGGAAAATTACATTCTGGTAAAAAAGGACCTGTTGTAAAATCTAGAAAACAAGCAATTGCTATTGCTCTTTCAGAAGCAGGAAAATCAAAGAAAAAATAATGCCAAAAATTAGTAAAAAAATATTTTCTGGTAAAGGTTATTCAGGTACTAAAAAAGTTGAAATGCTTGAGGTAAAGCCTGCTGATAGAAGCACAAAAGAAAAAAGACAAGAAGGAGAAATAATAGGTCTTCAATCTAAAATAAAAAATAATATTCTTCAAGGTAAAAAGGAAAGAGCAGATGCAACTGAAGAAATACTAGATTTAACAGGTAGCTATGCTAGAAAAGTAAGAGGAGAAAAAATTAAACCATCTAAAAAAATTGATGACATTGAAAAAACCGTAACTGATTTAGAAACTGGAGAAGTTGAAAAATATTCAAAAGGCGGACTTGTTAAAAAAGGATTTCCAAAACTTGCTAAAAGAGGTTGGAAGTAATGGCAAAGCAAGGTCTTTGGGCAAATATTAATAGAAGAAAAAAACTAGGTATCTCAAGACCTAAATCTGAATCTACTATTTCTAAAAAAGCATATGCAAATATGAAAGCTGGGTTTCCTAAAAGAAAAAAAATGGCAAAAGGTGGAATAGCTAGAGGATGTGGAGCTGTAATGTCTGATAGAAGAAAAGTTACTAAAGTATTCTAATGGGTGATATTGCATTAAGAGGACAAGGTAGAGCAATGATGGCATCTGGTGGTAAAACTCCAGCATGGCAAAGAAAAGAAGGCAAGAATCCATCAGGTGGTTTAAATAGAAAAGGTATTGCATCTTATAGAGCTGCTAATCCTGGATCTAAATTATCAATGGCAGTAACAACAAAACCCAGTAAGTTGAAAAAGGGTTCAAAATCTGCTAATAGAAGGAAGTCTTTTTGTGCTAGAATGTCTGGTATGAAAAAAAGATTGACCTCTGCAAAAACTGCAAGAGATCCAAATTCAAGAATTA
>Ga0209298_10002856_pt1 | contig 10577 bp, 8 predicted proteins | sample S_140806_EF_Meta_FD_187325 | JGI IMG/M metagenome (GOLD analysis project Ga0209298, IMG submission 187325) | Freshwater microbial communities from Lake Simoncouche, Canada to study carbon cycling - S_140806_EF_MetaG (SPAdes) (version 2) | ecosystem: Environmental > Aquatic > Freshwater > Lake ... | reverse complement strand
CGCTGCACTGCCTGCGCCGTCCGTCGCCGTCGCCGCGCCGGGCGACCTGCCGCCCGGCACCTCCGTCGTCGGCTGGGTCACCGGACCGGACAGCCCGAACAAGACCGTGGCGAACTTTGCCGTCACCGGCACCGACCTCGGGATCATGTGGGACAACGGCGATCCCGCCCACTCCCAGGTGCTGATGGCCTTCGGTGACACCAAGGGCTTCTGCCAGATCCCCGGTGAGCAGTGGCGCTACAACGTGCTGATGCGCTCCTCGGACCGCACCCTGGCCAACACGGTGGCCGTCGGGGATGGCGCAGTCGGCAACCGTTACTCCGGTGCACCGGTGTGGCGTCCGGGTATCGCCAAGCAGATCGTCAACACCATCAACGCCGCCCCGGAGGAGACCGGCATCATCCCCACTGCCGGTGTCGGCTTCGGCGGAAAGCAGTTTCTGAACTTCATGTCCATCAAGACCTGGGACGGCGACGGGACGTGGACCACCAACTACTCGGCCATGGCCGTCTCGTCCGACAACGGTGAGACCTGGGGCGTGTACCCGGGAACGATCCGCAAGCCGGAAGCCGGTAACGAGAAGTTCCAGATGGGCGCATTCCTCAAGCCCGGGCCCGGGGACCCCTACCTCTACTCGTACGGAACTCCCGGCGGCAGAAGCGGTTCGGCGTATGTGGCGCGGGTGTTGCCGGCAGTGGTGCCGGACCTGACCAGGTACGAGTACTGGAGTTCGGATGCAGGCGCGTGGGTGCCGGCCAACCCGGCCGCGGCCACTGCAGTGATCCCCGGCCCGGTGGGTGAGATGTCGGCGCAGTACAACACCTACCTCAAGCAGTATGTGGCGCTCTACACCAACCGTTCCAACGACGTGGTGATGCGCACCGCACCCGCACCGCAGGGCCCGTGGGGCCCCGAGCAGCTGCTGGTGTCGTCGCTATTCACCCCGGGCGGGGTGTACGCGCCGTTCCTGCACCCGTGGTCCAACGGCAAGGATCTGTACTACAACCTGTCGCTGTGGTCGGCGTACAACGTGATGCTCATGCACACGGTGCTGCCCTGAGTTTTTTAACGCGGGCCGCGCGACCCGATAGGGTGCGCAGATGACGTCGTTGCGGTTACGGATCGTGGTTGCACTGAGCGGTATGGCGATCACCGCTACCGCTGCTGCTGCCGCGCACGCGGATGACGCCACCCCGCCGCCCGATGATCTGGACGGTTATCCGATGGCCTCGGGCAACTATCAGAGTTCCCCGCCGTCCTACGGCTGGGTTTTTTTCACGACTCCCGATGGCCGCTCGTGTGGCATCGAACCCAACGGCGGCGGGGTTGGCTGTGACGCGGTGCCCTCAGATGCGCCGCCGGGTACGAACCAGACCTTCGCCGACGCTGCGGATCCCGCGCAGTACCGTTTCTCGGACACCCTGACCTTCACCCGCGATGCTCCGGTACTTCCGGCCGGCGAGCGGGTGCAGACCATGGGTGGCGTCTGCGCGGTCGACCTGCAGGGTGCGGTGCACTGCGCGACGCAGGGCAACCACGGATTCATCCTGTCCACCGACACCGGCGTGCTCTGGTGAGCTGTCACACCTAAACGGCGACGACCGTCAGAATCTGCTCGAGGCCTAGGAAGTCGTCGGCATTACGGGTGTAGAGCGGCAGGCCCGAGGCTAGAGCGGTCGCGGCAATGAGGAGATCGGCTGCGCGCCGACGCGGCTGCCGGCCGGCGGCGAGGACGGCGGAGTAGATCCTCCCGTAGGCCCGCGCGCAGTCACCGTCGAATGGAACGGGTTCCACCCACGACTCGAGTTGCTGCAACCGGTCCTGGCGACGCGCCCGTTCGGCGGGGTCGGCGGTGGCGTGTGGGCCCGCGGAAATCTCGGCCATCGTGACCGCGCTGACGGACGCCTCACGGGGCAGATCATCCGGTGCGATCACGTCGAGGTCGATCACCACTGATGTGTCTAGCAAGCCGCTCGTCGTCTCAGCCACGCGGACTGATGTCCTGATCGACGGCATTGTCGAGGTCTGCGCGCAACCGCTGATAGTCAATGTGCGGGGCACCGCGGAACGCCGCCGCCAAAGCTGGCCCGTTCACAACGCGGCGACGCCGCAGCGGCACCAGTTCACCAACCGGAACACCATTGCGGGTCACGATGAATGCTTCGCCCTCGTCGAGCCGACGCATGATGTCACCGCTGTTGTTTCGCAACTCGCGCTGACTGATCTCGCTGGACATAAAATCACCGTAGCACGTGTGCGACACTGGCCGCTGACGGCGGATTACAGTCCCAGCGCACGAAGCAGCCCCCGGTTGACCTGGTTCATCAAAGTTAGTGACAGTCGGCCGACCCGTTCGGTGAGGTCGAGCTTGTTCAGCGTCACCAGTGCGGTGACGTTGACCACCGAATCGCGCGGCAACCCGGTGGCGGTCGCCGGGAGGAACACGTTGCCGGGCATCGCTGCGAGCGCGGTGTTAGACGTGATCACCACCGCCACCACAGTGGCCAGTCGGCTGGCGTTGTACGGATCGGACTGCACCACCAGGACCGGTCGGCGCTTCGCCGAACGACTACCGGATGGAGTTCCCAGATCGGCCCAGTGGATCTCGCCGCGTTCGATCACCAGTCATCGCCGGCTGCACTGACCACTCGGCGGCCGACCGCGACCGCAGTCTCCTGCGACTCGTCCGGGGCATCGATGGATTCGAGGGCAGTGTCAATCTGGCCGGTCAGTGACTCGGCGTCCAACTCGTCCAGATACCGCTGTGCGGCTCGGGCGAAGAACTCCGAGCGGCTCATTCCCAGAGCGACGGCACGTCGGCAGACCCGGTCGAACGTCTCATCCGGCACCGAAATAGCAGTCTTCACCAGGTGAGTATAACCGGGTATAACCGGCGGTGCAGGTGCCGTCCGCAGGGGTTTCATCCCGGAGGCGGGGTGCGGATGCCGAACACCGGTTGCCGACGTCGACCGTGGCTCCACCCGCGGTCCCACGGCCAGTGCGCAAAGTCGTCGGTCCAAACGAGTTGCAGGGCGCGGACCTCCGGGCCGCAGATCCCGACGGCGAATGCGAGGTGGACGTCCGGGTGGTCGACCTCAACGACCTCCAGAAGAAACTCGCTCTGATAGTCGATATGCATGGCCGGCCGTAGGACCGTGCCGTTGTCGACCATGTCATGCGCGAGCGAGTTCAGCAGGCGTCCCGATGTCCGCGGGGGCAGACCTGTCATCAACAACTCGGGCAGGCCCAGGTCGGTCAGGCCGACCGTGTACGCGAACGGCCGGTCCTCGCCCTCGACGTATTGAACGGCCCAGCCGTGGCCGTCGATGATCTCCCGCAAGACGTCGAGGTAATCATCGGTGGTGCGGTGGGGGTTGTCGCACTGCCAGCACATGGCCGGCTCCCTTCTGTCGTGGTTGCACAACAGCCTGCACCTGACCACTGACAGTTCCCCGCGCGCGAACTGCCCCCCCGGCGACTCGGCGTCGCTATCGTTGCCCCGATGCCCGTCAATAATCCGCGAGTCTGGGCGGCCGCCGCCGCCCTGGGATTCGCGCTGGTTGGGCCGCAGGCTTTCGGCACCGCCAGCGCCGAGGTAGGCGCGAGTGACGCCGCGGCGGTCACCGCGGACGCGGGCGCACCGAATTACCGGGTGAGCCGGGAGGGCAGGGTGGCGCCGGGGCCGCGGGCAGCAGTCGGGACACGCTCGAGTGCGCCCCGCTTGGCTCCGCCCCGCCTCGCGGCGGATCGGCTGAACCGGATCGGTGAGCACGCGGTCGCGCGCTCCTCGACACATCTGACGCCGCCCGCAGAACAGGTCGTCGAGTCTGTCGCCCAGCCCAGCATCGGCCGGGCTACGCGTTCGGCCGTCACCCGCCGCGCCTGGCGTACCGAACCGCCCGCGACCCCGAGCGCCGAGGCGGTTGCCGGGGCGCTGATCACCACCCGGCGCGCCCTGGCCGCGACCAACCCGGTCGAGGAGTTCATTGCCGGTGCACGGGTATGGGTGGACACCTTCGCCAATTTCTACCCGTGGCGCAGTGGCAGTCTGCTGCCCCCGGAGGTGCGGCGGATCTTCTTCAACGCCAGCCCGGTCGCCGCGCCGATGCAGATCGAACTCGACCTTGCGGCCGGCATCTCCAGTCAGGCCATTGGGTTCACCGCCACCGACGCCGACGGCAACCGGCTGTTCTACTCGGTGCCCGGCACCGGCCTGCCCGGCGCTCCGCAGCGCGGCATCGTGGTCGTCGACAATGCTGCCGGCACGTTCACCTACACACCCGAGGTGGACTTCGTCGGCACCGATACGTTCTCCTTCGTCGTCAGCGATGACACCGACCCGCATGTCCACGCCTGGGGCGGGCTGCTCAACGCGGCGTTCGGGATCCTCGACACCGGCCTGGCCGGCGGACACCACGCCACCGCGACGGTGACGGTCTTCAACAACGAAGACGCCACACCGGACATCGTTGGAGAATTCACGGTGCTGACCTACAACGTCTCCGGCGGGCCGTTCCCGTTCTCGGCCGGGGCATGGCCCAGGATCACCAATACCCTCCAGATTGGTTCGCAGATAAGCAATTTCGACATCGTCAACGTTCAGGAGGATGTGGCCTACCACCCGTTCCTGATCGCCGATGCGCGCTTCCCGGACCGGACTGCACCGCAGGTGCCCACCTGGGCGTGGCCGGTCGGGGTGCCGTTCTCCGACGGGCTGAACTCGCTATCGGCCTACGACATCGAGAGCCTCGACCGACAGGCGTGGAGCACCCGGCCAAATCTGCTCAACCCGGGCGGATTCACCTATACCCGCCAACACATTCCGGGTGGCTCCTCGGTCGACGTCTACAACGTCGATACCAGCGGCACAGAGCTGACCGACGCCGAGATAGCGCAGCTGTCGACGTTCATCGGCGCGAACTCCGTGGGCCGGGCAGTCATCGTCACCGGCGACTTCGGCCAGCTGTATTCCGATGCCGGCCAGACACTGAGCGCGTTCGCGGCCGACAACGGACTCACCGATGCCTGGGTGCAACTCGAGTACGGCGGCACCGCACCCACCGACGCACCCACGTGTGCCTACGCCGACAACTGCGAGCAGCCGGACAAGATCTTCTACCGCGATGCTGCGCCGCTGCTGCCCGGTGATGTTGACACCAGTCCGGTTCGGCTGCAGGCGTTGTCCTATACCAACGAGGGATTGAACTTTCTCAACGCCGCCGGTGCGGACCTGTCGGCGAACCGGCCGCAGTCGGTGACGTTGCGCTACACCGTCGACACGATCGGGCCGATGAACGTCGACCTGGCCAACTGGATGGCGGAGCTGCCGTCACTGTCGACGTTGCCGCTGACGCAGCTGCCGATCCCCGGGACGCATGACTCGGGCAGCTACGGAATCACCCGGACCTCACCGTGGGCGCTGACCGGAGCGGACCAATTTGGTTTCCTCACTGAGCTTCCCGGCTTCCTGCAGGACCTGATCGTGAAGCCGATCGCCGCCGGCTGGGGCAAGACCCAGTCCAAGGATCTCTACGAGCAGTTCACCGACGGCATCCGCTATGTGGACCTGCGGCTTACCAATGAGCCTGATGGCACGGTCTACCTCGAACACGGGCTGCGCTCGGTTCCGTTCGCTGATGCCGTCGACGATATCGCCGCCTTCGCCACCGAGCATCCGAAGGAAGCGCTCATCATCTACATCCAGGGCATCAACAACTTCACTCCGCTCACCCATGCCGAGGTTGTCGAACAGATGGATGCCGCGTTCGGGTCACGGATGGTTCCGCGAGCGCTGGGCACGTCGGCGACACTCGATGACCTGTGGTCGATCGACAAGAACGTGATCGTCGTCTACAACAACGCCGCCGTTGTCGCCGCCGACGAGAACCTGTGGCCCGATGACACGCTGTATCGACCGTGGCCCAACGTCCAGTCCGTGCCGGCGCTGCTGAACGCCAACGGCAATAACCTCGGCACCCGTCCGCCGGCGGCGATCTGGGGCATGTTCGGTGAGCCGACCCCCAGCTTCACCAACTACATCACCGGCATCCTCACCCTCGGCACACGCACTATCGAGGAGTTCATGTTCAACGTGCACGTACCTGTGCAGGACTGGATGCGCGTGAACTTCAAGAACTCCGTCAACCTGGTGACCGCCGACTGGTACCAGGAGTTCTGGCCGGCCGGATCCACCTTCGCCCGCGACGGGATCGGCGCGGTGTATGAAACCTTGGGCTCGAGACGATCCGGTGTCGTCGGATCGGTGGCGGCGACGATCACAGCGTGATCTGGGCGGGGCTTACGCCTCGCCCTGCGGGAATGCTTCCACGTCAAGGACGTCCTCGGTCCGCCCGGGAGACAGCCGGTGCGCGAAGGCCAGGCCCAGGGCGACCGACTGACCCACCAGGAGCGCGAACAGTGCGGTGCCGATCCCGACGATGCCGCCCAGCGCCCAGCCGGCCACCAACACGGTGACTTCGATGAGTAGCCGGACCCGGCCCACCGGCCAGCCGGTCACCCGGTGCAGGCCCGTCATCCAGCCGTCGCGCGGACCGGGACCGTGGCCACTGGTGAGGTAGAACCCACTGCCCAGCCCGATCAGTCCAATTCCGAGGAACACAAACCCAAGCTGCCCGATCAGGGAGTCCGGCGTGGTCACCCTCGGGTAGGTGACGCCGATGGCGAGTGCGATCACGATGATGTTCATCACCGTGCCGAGGCCGGGCCGCTGACGTAATGGAATCCACAGTGCGAGAACGCCTATCGACACACCGAAGGTGGTCCACCCGATACCCAGGCCGGTGCGCACACTGATTCCCTGGGCCAGCACCGACCACGGGGAGGCGCCGAGGGCCGACGCCAGGATCAGCGCATCGCCGGTGCCGAACAACCACAGTCCGCCGATCAGCGCCGTCAGCGAACCTGGCGTGGGCCGCCACACCGAAGGCGCGGTGAAGCGGGTGCGGGGAACGGTGTGGGATCCGCGTAACAGCGAGAGCACGCGATGGCTCCACCCGTTGGCATCCGGCACGGGCTGAGCCTAGATGTGGGGCAGGTCTCCGCGAACCTCAGTGCAGGACTCGCACACCCATTCCCTGGGTCTCGTAGATACGCAGATCGTCGACCCAGAACGAGCCCTGGAACACGATGAGGAGACCGCGGTCATCTCGTGTCGTGGACAGGATCTCGACTTCGCTTCGGGTGCGGGTGTTGGTCGGCACGACCTGGCCGCGGAACTTCCAGCTGAACGTCTGGTCCACGGCGACGGGTTCGAACACCGACCCGTCGTCGGCCAACCCCGCCAGCCGGGCGGCCGCCCGGGCCGCCTGCTGCATAGCTTCCAATCCCAGTGAACCGGGTTGCACCGGATCCTGGAAGAAGTGGGCCTTGAAGAACCAGGCCTCAGGATGGACGTCGTATTCCGCGACCAGCCGTCCGAGGCCGCCGGCCCCGCCGCCGGGCCAGAAGTTGAGGCGGTCGATCACCTGCAGACGGCCCTGGGCGAGCGACGGGTCGCCGCGCAGTTCGTCGCTTCCATACGCGACGGAGATCGGCGCGGGCGCCGAGAGCGCCTCCAGCTCACCCGGTTCCACCTTTAGACCGACCTGATTCTTCAGTGCATCGGGGCTGAAGAATCCGAACGCGGTCTTCATTGTCATGACGACGTCGTCGCCCTGGGTGCAGACCACGTCGAAGAACACGATCGTTGAGCCGCCGCCTTCGGCGAACCGTTCCAGCGTGGAGGTCACCTTCAAGGTTCCGGCACCTGCGGGCCGGACCAGCACGACGTCGGTGCCGTCGAGGTTGCGGAACACCACATCGTCGGGCCGATTGGCGGCGAACCCGTTGTAGGAGGACAGCCACCCGCATGGTTGCAGCAGGATTTCGATGAGTACCGACAGCGGCACGGCGCCGCACCTGCCGTCCTCGAAGTACCAGGCGTCGGCGGGAACGTCGTACTCGGCGACGACGGTGCCGCCCTTGGTGGGCACCCCCGGCGCACTGTCCACGCTCAGGATTCGCGAGATGAAGTGGTAGGGCTCGTCGGGTAGGCGCGGGGCACGGCGGGTGCCGTCGAACGGCGCGTATAGGGCGCCGAACGCATCGGAGGGCATACCGCGTCCGCAGGCCAGGAGCGCGCCGTAGTCACCGCGAACATCGTTGGTGCCGGCCAGAATTCGCGCCGGCCCGGGCGCTCCGGGCGGCAGCGGCCAGTCCGGAACCAGGCGCATCCCGAATCGTCGGCAGTGGAACACCTTGAACCCGTCACTGCGGCACAGCAGCGCCGCGTAGATCGTCGGCGTCGGCCCGTCGATGATCTCTTCGACGAACACCTCGTATTCCAGGAGGTGGTCGGCATCCGGCGTCACCTGCCCGCGGCAGACAAAGCGCGCCATCTCTTCTCCCACCGGCTCGAACCGCCAGCCGTCGCGTTCGATGGTGAAGCCGTAGGCGGCCATGGTGATCGACAGCGCCTGGGTGGCCGCGTCGGCCATCAGCGTTCCGGGCATGCAGGGGTCGTTCTTGAAGTGTCCGTCATAGAACCAGGCGTCTTTCGGCACCGCCGTCGTGGCGCGCAGATAGCCCAGCCCCCACGGTCCGCCGTTCGGTTCGAAGGACACCACCTCGTCGATCAGCCGCAGCCGCCCGCCCGGGGTGGTGGGTGTGCGGGTGTGTGCCGCGGCCCGCTCGAAGCCCGTGCCGAAGCAGGCGAAGGCGTGCCCGTCGGTGAACGCGTCGAGTTCGGCGCGGTCCAGGGAGTGCTTCTGGGTCACCCGTGGTGGTTCGTCACGCCGAGCGCCCTCGCGCGGAACGTCGTCGGCGGCGTCCCACAGGACACCGTCGGACTGGCTCAACTCCTGAGCAGAGAAGAACCCGGCCTGGCCGTTGCGCACCGAGATCATCAGCCGGTCGCCGATGTAGCAGTCGTAGTGGAAGAAGAACAGTCGGGTGTCGCCGGTCTTCGCGTGTCCGTCGATGTGGATGTCGTAGCGCAGCGTCTCACCGCCGCGCGGCAGTTCACCCATGAACGTCAGGTCACACCCGAGCAGGCGGTACACCCGCTCGCCGCGATTGGAGAAGTCGGCTCCCAACCACGACGCCAGCAGCAGGTCGGCCTGGCCGGACTCGATGACCACTCCCGGCGACATGCGGCCGACGTGCATGTACCACTGGTCGGCGGTGACGTCGGTCTCGGTGACGATCCGGCCGGTGCCCATCGAACCGGGCTCGCCCTCGATACTCATCACCCGATCGGCGAAGAGCAGTGGCGGTTGCGGCATGCGCACCAGGCGCTCGTACTGATCGAGTTCGGCGAACTGCGGTCCGAACACCTCCGCGATGGACCCGCCCGCGAGGACCTCGAGTTGGGCGCGTGACCACAGGGGCGGTTGCGGCGTTGTTGCGGGCGGAGCGACCGGAGCGCTCACGGGCGGGGTGGGTGGTGGTGGCGGTGTTGGTGTTGGTGGCGGTGCCGGTGGCGGCATTGATGGTTGTGGTGGCGGCGGTGGTTGTAGTGACGGCGTCTGCGGCGTGAATGCGGCGGGAGCGACTGGCGGCGGCAGCGTGGATGGTCGGCTCGCGGCCATCCGGACCAACTCGCCGCGCATGGTCAGAAACGATGCGTGTGCCTGAGCCTGACGTTCGACGAACAGTGAGTGCGCCTCGCTGACCGCGCTCACGAGGTTCATCGCGGCGGCCATCTTGCCGTTGACCGCGGCGGGTTCGGCCATCCGGTGGGAGACGACGACTTCGGTGCGCGCGCCATTATGTGACCCATTGCGAACCTCGGTGCGGGGAAGTACCAGCGGTGCGGGGTAGTGCGGCGCCGGTGGCATCAGTTGGTGCTGCGAATCTGGCATTGGCGTGCTCCCATTTCCGGACGCCGTGGTAGTCGAGACCACGGATGCTGCGACGACGGATGCTGCGGTGGCGGTTTCTGCGATGACCGGTGCTGCGGTGACGGGTGCTGCGGTGACGGCCGGCCAGTGCGCGGGCAGCGTCACCGTGCGAGCGTGCGCCGGTGCCGCCGGGGTGGCGAGGTCGCGCAGCAGGCACATCCGTGCGTCGAACGCATCGACGGCCACCGCTACCCCGTGCACCCACAGCTTGGACACGCTCTCGGCGAGTGCGCGCAGTCCGCGTCGTTCCTGGGAGTCCAGCGCCACTGCCAGGTGCTCTCGATCACCGAGTATCTTCGGGATCGCACCGGTCAGGATGGCGCGCGGGCCGTGCTCGACGAAGATGCGCACGCCGTCCTTCCACGCCTGCAGGACGGTGGCGGGAAAGTCGATGGGCTCGACTGCCTGCTGCGTGATCGCCTCGGCTGCAGCGGTTTTCGTCGGCGTGTAGGACCGGTTGCCGGCGTTGGTGTAGAAGCGCACGCCCGGCACCTCGTAGGTCTCGCGGGTGTGGATGCTTCGCCAGGTGTCGGCGAAAGGCGCCATCGCGCTGCAATGGATCACCATGTCCAGACCCAGGGGCATCGCTTGCGCGCCGGCGATCGAGTCGATCACCCGCCGGCACGCCGCGGCGTCACCGCCGATCACGCAATCATCAGGTGCCTGAACGATGGTCAT
>Ga0209298_10002855_pt1 | contig 10579 bp, 13 predicted proteins | sample S_140806_EF_Meta_FD_187325 | JGI IMG/M metagenome (GOLD analysis project Ga0209298, IMG submission 187325) | Freshwater microbial communities from Lake Simoncouche, Canada to study carbon cycling - S_140806_EF_MetaG (SPAdes) (version 2) | ecosystem: Environmental > Aquatic > Freshwater > Lake ... | reverse complement strand
GATAACAGGCATTGTCTCTCCTTTCTTTGGAGCCGAATGCAGGACTCGAACCTGCGACCTATCGCTTACAAGGCGATTGCTCTACCAACTGAGCTAATCCGGCATTCAGCAGTTTTACATCATGCTTAGGATGTATTACCTCCAACCCCTTGGAGAATTTGTCGTGAAGAACTACCCTTGGGCGCGAATCGGGTAATCCCTGCACGAACGGACGAACCGGTAAATGTCCAACAGGTCGTCAGCACCCATCGTGGCGATCTCGACGGAGATTTTCTCTCGAATCGATTCCGGCTTTGGATTGATCTGGTTCAGATCGTTCGTGAGGTTGTCGACGAAGTTCTGGGCGTCGATCAAACTGCACTGAGTGCTGTTCTTGACCATCTTGATGAACAGGGCCCTACTGGAGATCTCGATCTTGTTGGACCCCGGATCTCGCTCGACTCGCACCGAGCTATCGTGATTGCTGATCTGAAACAACAGCATTATTATCTCCTTTGATTAGTTTTTGATGGTACGTATACGTACCTTGGTTCTTGTCGAGCCTCTTCCAACAATTCAATGTTGACTTTTATATCGCGCAAGATATTTTTGTAACTGTATATCTCCTGTTCGGAGAGAAACTTGTGGTTTACAATGTCATCTAGCATGGTTTCAATGTCGTCCAAATTGCGTACAAGGCGGTTGATTTGACGGTCGAGCCGATATTCTTTATCGGTATGCATTTTGTGCCTTTCGGTAGATTAGTGGAAGTTTAGCGATACTGTATCTTCATATCAATATATATTTAAGTTGGGTTCAGTTTCTTTCCAATGAGTTTTTCGTGGCGTGTCTCAAGCCTATTAATTAGAGTACTAGACGGCCCACGTGATCCACTACTGATAAGTCATTGTACTTCACTTCATTTAACGCTCGCTGTGACAGTGCGAGACGCCCAACCTAAAAGTGTGTAATCCTGTGCCACTTAGCTTCTGCAGTGGTATTGTTGATGAGATTTTCCCACAGGCTACTGCTGCAACAGTAGACGATATAGTTTGCAGACTATACCATCGCTCGGCGATTCCCGATTTCACGGTATCTCCTATATAGGGCTCCTATATAATCCAGCACATATGCCTTTGCCTTACCTGTGGTACTCAGTGGACGTTTAGGGAATTGAACCCATGCAGATGTGTTCTTTGACTCGCCCATGGGGGTATGGTTGGGTTTGTCCATCTGTCGCCTGATAACGTCCGTGTGTACGTTTTTAAGGAGAACGTACAAACTCCTATAGTTGGTTTACTTAGTACGCTTAACCACGTGAAACCGTAACCGTGTGCGCCTTCGCTGTATTTACTCTCCAGCCAGATGAGAGGGTTGTATCCATAAGGAACGACTGCCATTACAACCATAGGTTCGTCCCGAGCAGTTTAACCTCCTACTCAGGAGGGTCTTAGTCGTCCAGATGCGCTTGATGATTACTTCAGTCATTGAGCATCTCCGGGCCGCTCGGAATGTAGATCATGTGATCTGCCATACCTTGAGAAACCGCGTTAGGAACGACAATGTTTGCTTCGCCGATCAACTCATTCAGTGTCATTGGAGTCAGAAACTCCACAATGGTGAGACCATCAATGCAGATTCGCATCAGACAGGTTCCATCCTCATTGTCGTCAATACTAATAAACTTCTTCATTGCTCTCCTTTTTGTGTGTGATTATGGATAAAGAGAAAGGGCCAGTTGGTGATCAGCCTTCTGCATCCCGGGCACTGGCAAGTCCCGATCCTTACATTTGTATACCGCCTAGGTATCGCGGTTGTTGCATGCTGCTGCAGACAGCTTGTATGTAGGCCTAGCAACAGACCTGTGCGTGAACTAAGCGCATTGATTCCATGACCGCCACGCTGACCATGAAATATCTTATGAACCTGCTTGCAAACAGGTCCAAGTGCGGACATCCCATCCGAAGACGGGAACGCTCTGAGCCTAACCTCTCTTTAACGTCGCTCAGACGACGGAGAACTGGCGGATATCCCTATGTAGTGCCATCATCCCGAGTGCTGCCGTGCGCTCGTTCGTGGACGGAAATAACCCTTACCGACACTTGGCCAGTTTCTCATTCTGCTCAGCTGGGCATCAACAAAGCGGCTTCCTGCAGCCGCAACTTGTTGAGTTCGGCCTCAGTCTGCTTGATCTTCAAGCGCAGATTCTTCTGCTCCGCCTTCTTCTTGTCGATTGCCTTGTTCTTGGTCTCCAACTTCTTCTTTTCTGCTGCCGGAACCTTGGGGTACAAGATCAGGGCGTTGTTGAGCAGCTCAGCCATCATCAATCCGGTGATCTGCATCTGCTCCATCATGATGGCCTCAGCCTCCTTCGTCAAGAAGAAGCCCAGCTGTTTCGTCTCCTGATCCGGAGTCATCGGGATGTACTTCCTGCCCATTATGATTACCCTTTCGTGGTTTGTTTGAGGAAAAAAAAAGATAGACCTCAACAAAACGTGCGGTGACGAGACGTGGATGTCTCTTATTATGCAACGTAAGTTGGGTCTATCTTTCATTATAACAGCTGTAATTTTTGCGAGGTTTCACATAGGCGTATGTTGCGCCGAATGAGTCGACGTTGTCGTTCACTCTTACCGCCCCATATACCATAGACGTCGCCATTCTCAAGTGCATAGTTTAAACACTGCTCTTGAACGTGGCACATACTGCAAACGGCCTTCGCTCTCGTTACTGTCTTGTTTTCCCCACGCTTTGGAAAGAATAAGTCAAGCATCCCCTTGCACTTCGCTTCTTCTTTCCAAGTCAGTTCTTCGTAACTCTCAAATTTTCTTGGCTCAATGATGTCGACCATAATTCTCCTTTAAGTGAAGCGTAGGCTGTGCGGTGTCGCCCGCCATTTAACCAAACCCAAAGATATACTTTCGCTACAAGAGCGGTAGTTTGGCACCTACAGAACATCACTCGCTCAGATATGCGTCCCACTCTTCGGTGTAGTTCATGAATTCCTTCTCGAACACCTTCGGCGAATATGCTCGATAGTTCTCATCCATCTTTGTCACCCACCAGCCGATGTAGGCCTTTCTGATGTTCGGGACAAGCCTCCGGTCGATGGCAATCCACTTCTCGCCATCCTTCTCCTTCAACTCACCGAGCACACCAGCGATCTGCTCGATGTTGTCGTAACTAATCTGAACCGCTTCAACGCTGAACGGCTTTCGGATAAATCGGTCAAACTGCATATTGTTTCCTTTGATAGTTAATTATTGTTGTTACCAGTCTGCGCAAATATCACATTTTGGCACTCTGAGCAGCGTATCCTCATTTAGAGGAAACTCTTTTCTTCCGCACCAACAATATGTATTACGCAGTTTTATTGATCTGTGTTTTCTCAACCGATCAATAAATCTTTTCATGTCACTCGACTTCGGTCAAGTCAAGCGTCAATTGATCGTCGTTTCCATTGTCGGAGATAACAAAGTTGTATGCCTTGGTGTAGACATCCAAATATGTTTCATCTGCTTCAGCATTGTATGTCACCTCATAGTATGTACCATCAGGCATGACGGTGTTTACTAGAGCTTTCCAATTCTTCAATGTGTAACAGAACCAGACAATGTAAATGCTATCTAAAGTGAGTTCAGGAACGTTCTCCAAACGAAAGTCGTTAAAGAAGTTCATAACTCTAATTCTTGCGGTCAGTTGATGGTCATGCATTCGGATCTCCAACTGCCACGGTAGGGTGAACGTCATTAATACCCATATCTCGCTCGGAGAGTAGGTAGTAAGTTTTTCCACCATCAGTCGAGAATGCTTCTGGATTCCTTGCGGACTGCCACATCGATAATTCCTTACCGATCATGGCTCCAACATTCATCCATTCGTCGGGGCTGTCTGTCAGCGGACTAATGTTCTGGTAGTACACAACCTTTGTGAGATTATTCATAATCTCAATAAAGTTGTCGCCTACATCCAAAACGTCACTGATTGCAGCAACAGCATCCAAATATAGCTGAACGGTCTTCTTATCCTTGCCGAGCATCATCAGTTCTGCTCGAGCGTGTTCCATTCTGTTCATGCTTTAGCCATACTCCATCCTGTGATTACGCCAATTAATGTAATGACTGACCCGATAACTAGTTGCAGCATCACTCCTCCCCTCGGCTGTACTTCCGCTCAAGGTCATCTTCTCGAACGGTCACGTACAAAGACTTCAAATATGCCTTGACGCCCGTCTTTGCTCCAACAGCCCAGTGATACGGTGTGACAATCAAGTCTGCCTTTTCGATGTCTGCCCAATCAAGAGTTTCAATGGACTGTTCGTCAAGTCGAGTCCGAGCCGTGGAGGTCATCATGACCACTGTTGGCGGACGGTTCTTGTAGGAGACCTTGACCGGCAAATATGGCGTAGGCTCGTCACCCTCCTCTCGAGGCTTTAGGTACTTGATGTTCCACCCATCCTTCTCCATTAGGCGGGCATTCTTTACGTCAAGAATAACAGAGAATTCCCTGTCGCCTGCCGCATTAAACTGCCCTTCGACGCCGCTGAAATTCTTAAATATCATCTGGGCATCTTCAATGGTTACTGTGGTTTTTTCGTTAGCCATTAATTCTCCTTTTTTGTGATTCTTTATTAGCTCGACGCTTCGGAGCGATGTACTCTTTCACATCAAGTTCTGTTCGATAGACGATCAATGCTTTGGCAATGATGTCTGGTCGGCCTACAATTTCATACTCATCGACATACGTTGTCGCTACTTGAATTGCTTCCTCGTCCTCGTGGACAAGAAAGCCAATGGTCACTGCAGTGCATAATTTATTTAAATTAAGCTTTGTAGCATCCGCCCACGCGCCATCTGCCGCTTCTGCATGATCCTTCCAAATAACGTAGATGACAGGATACTTCACCGTCGTTCCTTTCGGAGTAATGTTTCTCTTGATTAGTGATTAAAAAAGAAAAACTGAATGACATGTTTCATATCTTCATTATAGCAGATGTTTAATGTGCGAGTCACTCAACAAATCGATGGAATGATCCGTAATAGTCGATCGCGTCGAATGCGTCGTGGCGAAGGTGGTCGAAATATGACATGTCAACGTCGAGTGGGTCCCGACCTAATGCCATTTGTCGCTCAATCCATCGGTAGCCTTTTGTTCCCGTGACTGCATACTTCTTACCATCTTTGATCCGCCAAAGAGCAGCGCCATTCGACAAGACAGGAACAAAACTACCTGTTCGCCCAACGTGCGTCATCTCCTTAACGTCTGTCTCCATGGATTCGTCTGAGAAATCGAGGTACATAGCACCCTGCGTGACGCTCCTCGTTTCGCACAAGTCGTCAAATGTAATCTCCTCTCCCGTAAAGAGAGATTTGAACACATATGGATGTTGGAATTGTGCCCCGACGGCCGTCCATTGATAATGATCGTCCGTAGTCGAGTGATTTCCCGGGACGAACGTTTTAGCAATATATACAGCATCATTAATGAGACAAAATTTGTCATACGTGCCCTCGTGCTCAAAATCATATCCATAGGACTTACCGAACTGCATAACAAAGTCAATGATCTCTGGTGTGGCGTCCGGGATCTTAATCGAGTCCGTCTTAATATGTGCAACGGTGAAGCCACGCTTCTGAACCTCGTGCTTCAAGTCAATCATAAATAGTGCACCACGCTTTGCCACAATATTGTCAATGTTTCGATTATCTCTAAACGGATTGCTGAATCGTGCGCTCGTCAATCCATAGACAATGTTAATGACAATCTTTAGAGCGTAAGAGAGACCCTCTGCGTTTGTAGCGTTTCCGTCTAAATATCGAGCAAGTTTTCCATTCAACATCTGAGCTGCTCGCTCATACTCTTTATGCTTAATAGCCAAACGAGCTTCCTTCAGCTCAGAAAAGCGCTTGGTATAGGGACCAAAGAGATTGAGTTGCTCGATTGATGTCGGATGCATACTTGCAACGTCAAGCAACGCAACTTGCTCATAGATGCCTGGTTCTGCATAGACGTAGCCGCCTTCTCCAACAACCTCTCCACGATATAGACTTTCTTTGCCATCAAACTTATAACCCTTAAACTGCTCAGCAAGATTTGTGTAGACAAAACTCTTTTGAGGGTATTTGTCATCACCAAATATAATCTTTGCTGTGTGTTGCTGGGTCGTATGATTGATGCTAAGCCCGGAAATATCAGAAAGAATTGCTCGGGCAATATAGTCTTGGCGTCTATTTGCGAAGACGGCTTCTGTGGCGACAACGTCATTGACGCAGTACTCAATAACCAAAGGCCAAAGATCTTCTTTGACTGGTTCTTCCCAGGGAATATCCAATTCCATGTGATGAATACCAAGTTCGATCTGGAACTTCTTCAAGCCCTGCTTCTTGCTGCTGAAGTCGTAAATATCAGCATAAGAAAGATTGAACGCCTCGCCGAAGAGTGCGCTTTCATTGTTGTTAATGATTCTCTGACTTAAGCGGTACAATTCTTCGTTTGAGTACCCAAGGAATCTTGCGTACAAAATATGATTGTCGTAGCGCCTATTGTTAAATCCAACAAGACGAAGCTGGAACAGTTGCTCTACTTCTTGTGGAGTAGGATTAAGCATCTTTACAACTTCAGGTTTGTCTTGGTACTTCCAACACACGACAAAGAGGTTAGGATATACCTCAACGTCATAAAATACTATCGGTAGTTCACTGTTGTCAGCTGGTGTCTCCATCGCATCATCGCTCACGAAGTGCATCTTCTGCACAAGCTTAATGCAAGCCGGAGCTTGATTCGTGCTGCCCGCAGCAAATGAGAGAATCCTACCTCGAAGATCACGAACATCATAGTGCAAGCCATCCATGTACGCATCCTCAAGGATCTTATGAATAAAATCAACGCTTGGTTTGGTGCCAGGATGAATCTCTTTCCGAAGATTTCGTTCAATAAGTTCTCGTAGACTTTTCTCTGTCTGCAGTCTTTTATTATCAATCATTGACTTCTCCTTTTTCGGGAGACCACTTGTTATCGTGGAAATATCGAGCGTGTTGCATTTGGTCAGTTTTCGTCGTAACGAACTGTCACCAAGTAATGTTTTAACCTCAATTCCAACGTCGTATGCCGAAGAAAGTTCTCGGACATCTCCCGGGTAAATATAATGCAGATGTAGGCCAGATCCACTTTTACTCAATTCAGAGTATGTTGGTGGCCATAATGCTGCGGCGGCAAGATTTCGTGAAATATCTTTGTTGCCATCTTCATCGGTCAAGTCGAAGTCGATGACGATGTGATGCTCAGGCACTTTAACAAAGTGAAGCTTTCTCGTATCTAGATCTGAGAGACTCGTGGTAACCTTTTCCCATTTTCGGCCAGGAGCACCAGAATCTTTCCCATACTGAGCAGGCTGATCCAAATATAAACGGTCGAAAACTGATGCGTGATCGCCGACTTCAATTTGGTAACTGTCGTGTGCTTTGTATGGGCTAGGAGGTGTCAGATCCTTGAAGCCATGATAGTAACTACGTACCATTACACCGTCCATTTCAAAACGATCGCTAAAATAATCAAAGTAGTTTCTCAGTTCCTCACGAAACTTGTATTGTGGAAGAAGTTTATCGATTCCTGTCTCACTGCAATACTCTTTGTAGAGTTCGTAGGCTTGCTTTAACGATGTTCCATTCTGACGCTTAAAGGTGTCAAAATATGACTCGATAAAGTTGTAGAATACATCTGTCTGCAGCATCATCTCTAATGGTTTGTAGGAATTATAATAATTCTTACCCATCAGATGGTACCTTGTCAAACACTTATGTGCAATTGCGCCGAATTCAAACTCGATCTGCTGCATGAGAATATGATACCGATCGGATTCGATTTTGGCGCCGCTTGGATGTACGTCGATTAACCTTCGAATGATTCCAGATTTGGCGTCGGAGATTTTTACCGGTTGATTAGTACCCATGAAAAGAAAAGCGTTGACTCTTGCTGTGTAGCTTGGTTTGTACTTTTCGTTCATCGTCATCTCCTCATGTGAGATGATCGAGTTCAATTTGGTATTGTCGTCAATCTTCGACAAGTCGCCATCGTGTTGAATCGCAATCAATGGGTTCGTTCGAAACACCTCTGTTGCAAATGCATTATTAGTGCTTCCGAGCGCCTTTGCGTCAAACGTGGCAACATAACCATCAAACATCTTTTGGATGATGTTAAGGATTGTTGACTTACCACTTCCAGCAGGGCCGTAGAACACAAGAAACTTTTGAATCTTCTTGGAGTCTCCAGATATAACGGCGCCAATCGCCCACTCAATCTTTCCGCGCTCTTCTTCAGAATATAGCACACTTAGCAGCTCATCCCAGGCTGCTGTGTTACCACTCTCTAAAGAATATGGTAAACGCTTAGACGCATAGTCAGTCTTTTTGACCTCAGTGTTTGCAAATATCAACGTCTCGTCAAGAGCGTGGGAATTATCGCTGATGTTTTGCATGTAGGCTCTAAACGTTGACCACACTTTGGTGTTAAAGGACTTGAGATTCATGACTGGGTAGTCAAGACCGTGCTGCTCTTTTTGCTCAATCCTATGTCGGTGTAGATCTTCATCAACAAGTCGTTGAACGTCATACTCGTCGGTCGACCAAAGACCCTTCTTTTCGTCCCAGATTGCATAGAATGCCCGACCACGAACCATAAGATCTTTTGATCGACCGATTGTCCAATCAGGAAACCACTTAGGAACTCCGTTTTTTGGTTCTGTTTGACTAATTTGATAGAAATCCAAAGTGCCTCCTTTCAGTATATATCATTCTCATAAATATACGCATGAAACTGATACCAGATTTCTACTTCTTGCTGATTTTGTATTGGATACTTTAGTGGAAAGAATCCACCTTTTCCATTTTGGTGATATGTTCTCGTAAGAAAAATATCAATTGTTTTGTTTACTTTTTTTGAAATTCCAGACCTGGCATCGTTCATTTGAGAAAGTCCAATGTTCTCAAGAAATATCCAAAACCACTCTCTTGCGGGGATGCTTGTATTGAATTCAGCTCTTCTTGATAATCCAATTAAAAACTCAAGAATCGAGCACTCAAGATCCAACCAATACGCATCAACATTCAAGGCATAGTTTCTCAAAAATTCCTTCCGGATGTCCAACCCATCCTGCGCTCTATTGTCGTCTCCTTGAATATACCATAGAAACTCTATACTATGGAGTTCTCGAAGCAACTTATAGAACGTCAGGGATGGGGTTGGAACATCCACGGAAGCAACTTTGTGGTAGAGCCAGTTGAAATATAACTCTTCGACCGGCTCATTCATGTCAGCGGTCTCGGAACTTTAGGACCGAGTGTTGCAGCTCGGTCTCCTCGAGTCCGATCACCTCAGTCTCAAAGGAACCGGAGTGTCGAAGAATTTCATACTCTTTTCGGAGTTTCTCATTTCTTACGTAAACAACGTTTTGGTCCTTCGAGCCATGACCCCACTTAAGTGGACCTGTGACTGCGGGCCAGTTGTAAACAGGCGTATCTATAATGTCAGCCATTATGTCGTCGCCTTCGTAATACGTGAGTGTCTCCTGCTTGAACCCCATTTCTTCGCCGATGTATTCATCAACGTGTAGAATATAAGGTTCTTCGTTCGATCGATTGTTGAGCTCCTGCTCGTAATCCCAGCCATCATCATTCTTGAAAATGTTGATGACTACTTCTTCTTCAGGCTGCTCATACATTTCAATCTCATACTCTTCGGTTTCCTCTACCGGTTCGTTAGTTTCTTTTTCAGCGGGAATAACGATTTCGTTTTTTCCACGCTTCTTGTAGAATCGATAGGCAAATCCGATAATGCCGATGGCGACCACCCCAGCGATTACTGAGGTGGCCTTGCCATTGATCCGCTCTTCCATGATGTTCTCCTTGGTTAGATTTTATCAAATATGACACCATCGACATTGAAGTCGAGAATGATGTTTCGCTCCAAACCATTGACAAACCGTGCCGACTTCTGGTTGTACAGCCCAAAGTCAATGTAGTTGTCGCCTTTTTCGTCTAACACCCAACCAACTACAGCTCCAGCAGTTGAACGCTCGAGCCCCAAAGCATCGTACGCCTCGTTAAGAAACACATGGCCTCTAGCGTGCAATAGATCGTTGAGATAGTTTTGCTGGGCAAGGACATAGAGCTTGTTCAGCTCTGCATTCTTTGTGTACTGGATGCTGCCCTCGTCAAATATCCGTGCATAAGCCGAATACTTGTTTGGATCTACAACCATGATGTCGTGGCTTTTACCCTCAACCATCACTTTCTCAATGGCTGTGGCATGATACACTTCGAGCTCTTTGTCCTCACCGAACTCCGAACGGACTCGATCTCGATAGTTATCATAGGCCTTTGACACTGCAGCGTAAGCGGCGGTAACAGCGGTATTTCGTTTGGTCAACTGAACATGAGACCCAGTAAGACAACCAATAGAAATAGCGCCAAGAGCCACTGACGGAGCATACAGCTTGACGATGGCCATGGTGTTCTTGCTGTAGACATAGGCAAGATCTTTTTGGTATTGACCTTTTCTATGCTTCAGATCTTGCTTGACGTCGGAGATTTCGGCCTCCGCCTCA
>Ga0209298_10002850_pt1 | contig 10588 bp, 12 predicted proteins | sample S_140806_EF_Meta_FD_187325 | JGI IMG/M metagenome (GOLD analysis project Ga0209298, IMG submission 187325) | Freshwater microbial communities from Lake Simoncouche, Canada to study carbon cycling - S_140806_EF_MetaG (SPAdes) (version 2) | ecosystem: Environmental > Aquatic > Freshwater > Lake ... | reverse complement strand
AAGTTCCCAGCGCGTGCCGAGATCGAGGGGCGTGGCGGCGGAGGCGAGCAGGGGGCACAGGAAGGAGAGAAGGAGAAGTCTCATGCCCACCTAAACGCCGTCACGCTCCACTTCTCCCGTGGTCTCGCGGGCAAACCAGCCGAGCCAAGGCGGGCAAGAGTGCCCGCTTCACTTACTCAGCGGTAAATCAGCGGCTTTTGCTGTGTCTCTGGCTCGGCGAGCGTCATCTGCGGCGTGACCTTGATGCCCATGCGCTGGTAGAAATCGAGCATCTCCTCTGTGACGAGGCGGCTGGCCTCCAAACCAAGACGCACCATCTCGTGCGTGCCAGTGACGACGGGCTGTTCCATGAGGCGGTTGGTATTCATGAGGTCGTGGAGGTCTTCGATGCGGTGGGACGTGTCGTTCGCGATCTGGCGATGCGGCGGCTCGGAGTTGTCCCACAGGACCCACTCGTCTGCAAGAGACACATAATCCTCCACGAAGTGCTTCCGGCTGCGGTCAAAGCGACGGCGCACATCCGCCTCCGGCACATGATGGCCGCCGTGTGTCACCCTCAGAGCCACGCGATTCACTGCCTGGGAGCCCGAGTCGATCATGATGTCGTGCAGCACGAAGAGATAACCCCGCTCCTTTGCCTCGCGAATCATGCTCAAATAGGTGCGACCATTCAAAGTGGACTCGATGGCAAAGCTGGAGTCTGCCGCGATCAGCTCGCGGGCTTCCTCAATGAGCAGACGACCCGCTTTGAAGGCCGCGATAGATAGATCGACGGGCGACAGGCCTTTCGCGATCTCATCGGCGTTGAGGAAACGGCGGATGCCAAGCAGTGGAAGCAGCTCACGTGCGAGCGTGCTTTTGCCAGCGCCGTTGCAGCCGCCGAGAATGCAGAGGGTCGGTTTCATGAGATTGCAGGCTCACAACTCCCTCAAAACATCCGCGATGTAAACACGCGTTCCGCCCTGCTCGCGGCTGCGGATGCCGGCGATGATCACGGCCATGAGCTCGACGGTTTCATCGAAGGGCAGGGGACGCTGGCCGGTGCGGAGCATGTCGATGAAGGCCACGAGCTGGCCGCGGAAGGCGTGATAGGTATCCGTGAGTTTCACGGCGAGATCGCCTTTCGTGCCGTAGAGATGCACGGCTCCGAAACTGCCGAACGCGTCATGCAGCGCACCGAGGGTGACTTTGACGCCGCTGCGGTGCGTGAGGTGCATGACATCGCCACCGGCATCGGTGTGTGCCTGCACAGTGAGGAAACCGGGACCGAGCAGCGGCTCGACGGCCTCCAGCGCATGGATGCCATAGCGTTCCCAAGTCTTGCAGGTGAAGCTGGTGATCCAGCGAAGGTCGCCGAGCGATGAAAAGTCCGCTCGCATCTCGGGTGCATACCTCATGCCGCTGGTGGAGAGGATGATTTTGTCTTCGCGATGCCATTCGACGAACTGGCGCAGCTCGGGGATGGTCGTGGCCATCGGCTTGTCGATGAAGACAGGCAATCCAGCCTCAATGAAAGGCCGCGCACGGCGAACATGATCGGCTCCATCATCGGTGGCGATCACCGCGGCATCGACCTGGCCGATGACGTCCTCCGGCTTTTCGACGACGTGCTCGATCAAACTCGCGGCAGCTACTTTCGGCGCATCGGCGGGATCATCGCACCAAATATGCGTCACGCGGGCACCGGGGATGCGCACGGACTCGAGCGGCTGCTTGCCCATGTAGATGGGAATGCCGGCATATGGGCACTTCGCCATCTCGGCGGGGTTGTAGCCATTGATGATGCCGCTCCAGGAATACGGATGGCCGTTTCCTTCGATCATGCCGAGCATGGCAAGCTTGAGTTCGCGATTCATAGGTCGATGGCAGTGCCGGTGTCGGAGGAGCGGAGGGCGGCGAGGTTGAAGCGAAGGGTCTGTACGGCCTCCTCAAAGGTGCAGAGCGGATTCGGCAGGCCTTCCAAGCCATTGAGGAAGGCGTTTGCTTGCGCGATGAAGAGGTCGTCACGCTCCAGCGGAGGTGTGACATGCCACGTCCAGTCTTTGTCGCCATGCATGAGGACGCCCCAGCGCTGGAGATGGCCCTCGATCTTCACGCTGCCGTGCTCGCCGTGGATGTGGATCGTGTTTTCGTTCGGTGCTTGGAATTGCGTCATCGCATAGCTCACCATCACGCTGCCATGACGGGCGGTGACGTTCACGGTGTCCTCGATGGTGACTCCTCCGAGCGCCTGATGCGCGGCATCGCAATACACCCGCGTGCATGGCCCCAGCAGCCACTCGACGGCATTGGCGACATGCGTGAGCGCATCCTGAATCACACCGCCGCCGGTCTCACGGCGTGTGTAATAGATCTCGCGATAGGCCGGACGAAAGGTGGGAAAGTGCTGGCCGGAAACGGAGGCCGCCTGGAGCACGCGGCCGATTTGTCCACCCTGTAAAAAGGCCCTCGCCTGCTGAATCCACGGCATGAGATGGTACACATAGGCCACCGCCACAAAACGATCTGCCGCAGCAATCGAGGCACGCACCTCGGGCACGAGCATCTCATCAATCGCGAGCGGTTTTTCGATGAAGAGGTGCAAACCGAGGTCGAGCAGCCGTTTCGCCATCGGTAGGTGCAAATGCGCCGGGGTGCAGATCACCGCCGCGTCGTAGGTGGCAGCGGCGAGGGCTTCATCGAGCGTGGCAAAGCCTGCCGCGCCGTAGCGTTCACGCATCGCGGCGAGCAGCGTAGGTTCGTATCGCAGGCCGTGACGGAGCAGCGGGCGGTCTTTTGAAAGCAGCGCAGATGGCGCTCGCCGATGCTGCCGCAGCCGATGATGAGGATGGATGCCATGGGGGGCGGGGAGGTCGGGGGGGGCAGCGGACGGATAGAATGGTGGAGTAATGGAGTGCTGGAATCGGGAAACATTGCTCCAATACTCCACCACTCCAGAGTCGCCAAGGCTGCAACGAACCTCATCACGCTCGTTTTGCCTGCCTGAAAGTGATGGTTTCGCCCTGTGACCACTTCCACAGCCAAGAAACAGCCGGCGAATTCAGTCATCACGGCACGCATCGCTGTTTGACGGATGGCATGCCTTCGCCCAACTGCATTCCTCGTGTCTCCGAACCTCCACCACGCTCTCTTTGTACTCCTGCCACTCCTGCTGGCCGGAGCGGTGGTGCTGCGGCGCGGCGGTGATGCGGTCACGCGGGCGCATGCCTCAATGCGCCTGTGCCTCGGCGTGGCGAAGTGGGTGCTGCTCGTCGTGCCGTTGTGGCGCTTTGCCATGGTGGTGTTGGAAAACGGGCCGCAAAACGTGAGCTGCGGGGCCGCATGGGCTTGTGTGCTGGCGCTTTCACTCTGCCTCGGGCTTCTGTTCTCCAGCGCAGGGGATGTGAGTGCCGGGATCGGTGCCTGGCTGGGCATTCCTACGCCACCGCTGTTTGAAAAGGCACTCACAGTGAAGCGGAAATCTCTTCTGGTGCTTTTCGTCGCTGCCAGCGTGGTGATGCTCGTGGTGACGCGATCTCCGGCGGATGTGGCGCTGCATTTGAAGGCGCTCATCCTGCCCCCCGTGCGCTCGTATGCCGTTTCATTTCAGGAAGTGCGTGTCTGGACCGATCTGCACATCCTCACGCTCATCGCCGCTCCGGCGGTGTTTTTTCTCGCGCCGCCATCGGCGGACTTTTTGCGCGTGTGGAAGCCGTGGAAGGCCTTCTGGTGCCTCGGCGTCTTCGTTCTGGCCGTCGTGATGTTGTGGACTCAAATCTCGCCCATCTGATGAAGCCCGATTTCAAGCCTATCGATCCCGCCAAGCGCACCGAAGTGCCGCAGGAGCGAGTTTTGACGCCGCCCGAGGCCTCGCTCATCACGCGGGTGTTTCTCGTGCTGCTGCTCGTGCCGATGCTCTTTGAGATCAGCGCCTGGATCAGTCCCGGCAAAACGAATTTGCTGGCCGCCTGGACACGCACCGGCGTGCAGCGTGCGCTGACGTGGACACTGAAGCAGGGTAGTGATGACGTCTTCCTCGGCCATGAAGGCTGGCTCTTTGAGCAGCGCGAGCTCGGCCGCCTGCTCGCTCACCGCACCGCTGAGGTTCCGGCGAATCAGGCGGTGGCGGCTTTTGCGGCGGAATTGAAGAAGCGCGGCATCCCGCTCGTGCTCGTGGCCGTGCCCGAGCGTGCCACACTCTATCCGGAGAAGCTTCGCGAAGGTCGCTATTGGGACCCGATCCGCGCCACCGGCGAAAAAGCCCGCCTCGAAGCCCTGCGCAAAACCGGCATCGACGTGCTCGATCTCACCGATCCTCTCTGGAAGCTGCGCGACCGCAAACAAGTCTATTTCCGCCGCGACAGCCATTGGACCCCGGAGGCGATGAAACAGGCTGCGCTGCTCACCGAGAAGCACTTGCGCGAAAAATTCCCCGCTCTGCTCGGCACCGAGACACCGCTCATCACCGCCACCATCCTCACCCATCTCGATGCGGGCGATCTCACGCGGAAACTCGATCCTCGCTCGCCCGACAAGCTCTTCGGCCTCGAACAGGCTGAGGTCGTCAGCGTCGGCGGCATCGAGCTGGATGAAAAATCGCCCATCCTGCTCGTCGGCGGTGATTTGATGTGGATCTACGACGACGAGACGCAGCACTTCGGTGGCGATAGCCGCGCTGGTTTCGTCTCACAGATGGCTTTGCTGGCTCAAAAGCCCCTCGATGTCGAGGTGTGGCCAAATCCGAATACCGCGAAGCTCGACGGCAAAAAGCTGGTCGTGCTCGTTTTGCCTATGTCGGAGGTGCTGCCATGAAAATCATCGCCAAGCTCCTGCATCTCGTTTTTGGCGGTGTGTTCATTTACGCCGGTGTTTTGAAGGCCTGGAACCCTCAGACCTTCCTCGATGATGTCCGCAGCTTTGACCTCCTCGGCGATCCCTGGGCCGCGTGGCTCGCGATGGGCCTGCCCTGGCTCGAAATCCTCGCCGGCCTCGCCGTCATCGCTGGCGTGCTGCGTCGCGGTGGTCTGCTCGTGCTCAACGGTGCCCTCGTCGGCTTCCTTGGTGCCATCGCCTTATCATGGTATCGCGGCATCGACATCCGCTGCGGCTGCTTCGGCTCCGCTGAGGCCTCCTCGAACTACATCGAGCTCATCGTCCGGGATGTTTTGCTGCTAACGCTTGGCTTGTGGCTGATGCGGCGGCGGAGGTGAGGAAAATGGGTTGCCGGGTCTGTGGCTGGACTTTAATCTGCCAGCGTGAGCGCTCGCGATCTCCTTCACCAAGTCCAAGCCCTGCCCGCCGAGGAGCAGCGGCTCTTCATGGAAGAACTTCGAGATTTGCGTCTGGGTGGCGAACCATCGCTGCCGAGGAAGGATGAGCGAGACCGGTTGTTTCAGGCACTTGCTTCGCAGGCCGAGGACTGCGCCAATGAGGGCTGGGATGGACACGGAGCCATGCCGGTAACTCTGGAAACCTACCGCGCGGCGTATCGCTTCGCTGAAAGCCTGCCTGCCAGCGCACCGTCGCCTTCAGTGGGTGCGGAGCCTGATGGTCATCTGACCCTCGAATGGTATCGCAACCCCAGCCGGGTCCTCTCATTGAGCATCGGACCGGAGGGTGAACTAAGCTATGCCGCTCTGCTTGGTGAAACATCACGCCGCACAGGTAGCGAACGCTTCGAGCAAGAAGTGCCGCGTGATCTGCTGCATCTCATTGATGAGGTCTTCGCCGCATGATCGCAGGTATTGGCACAAAGCCGGTGGCTGATGAAGAGAGGCTGGCGAGATTTATTCTGCGTCGTGAGCATGTGCGGGCAGATGGCACGGTAAAACCCGATCCCTTCATGCCCTACAAATGGGTGGAGTTATCCGTTACCCGTCATCTGGGGCTGGACGAACGACAGCTCTGGGACGCCGGACGAGGTGTCGCTGAGGAAACGAAAACCACGCTCTACGGTCGTGCGGATGTGGAGGCCGCTTCTTTCATTCGCCAGCGTCTCCGCGTCCTGCCGAGACCGCTGCCGCAGAATCCAAATCACGCTGACGTGGTGGACTGGCCTGCGGATAAAGCGGCGCAGAAAGAAATAGCGCTTCTTGTAGCTCGCGAGGCTATTTTCAGATCCACTCCAACCTCATGACTCTCGCTCCCAAATACCACTTTGCCTCCGACAACACTTCCGGCGTGTGCCCGGAGGCGTGGCAGGCACTCGAAGAGGCCAATAATGGCTATCAGCCGAGCTATGGGGCCGACACGATCACGGCGGAGGCCTGCGAGACGTTCCGGGGCTTTTTCGAGACGGATTGCGATGTGTACTTTGTCTTCAACGGCACGGCGGCGAACTCGCTGGCGCTCGCCTCAATGTGCCGCAGCTACAACAGCATCATCACGGCGCATGAGGCGCATGTGGAGACGGATGAATGCGGTGCGCCGGAGTTCTTCAGCCATGGCTCGAAGATCCTCCTGGCCCGCAGTCCGCTGGGGAAGCTCGATCCCGCCGATGTGGAGCGCATCGTGATGAGTCGAAACGACCTGCATTTCCCCAAGCCTCGGGCACTGAGCATCAGCCAGAGCACGGAGCTAGGCACGGTGTATCGCCCCGGCGAGATCAAAGGTCTCGGTGCTCTGGCAAAGCAGCATGGGCTGGGCATTCACATGGATGGCGCACGCTTTTTCAATGCGCTGGCAAGCCAGCACTGCTCACCGGCGGACATCACCTGGCGGGCGGGCGTGGATGTGCTGTGCTGCGGCGGCACAAAGCTCGGCATGGCGGTGACGGAAGCGGTGGTATTCTTTAACAAGGATCTCTCACAGGACTTTCAGTATCGCTGCAAGCAGGCGGGCCAGCTTTGCTCAAAGATGCGCTTCATCTCTGCTCAGTGGCTGCGCATGCTGAAGGATGAAACCTGGAAAAAGCATGCCAGCAGCGCCAACTCGCTCGCTCGCAGGCTCTCCGATGCCTTGGGAAATCTCCCCGGCGTGCAGATTTTGTATCCCGTGGATGCCAATGCGGTCTTCGCGAAGCTGCCGGACAAGATGAAGGCCGGCCTCAAAGAGCGCGGCTGGGTCTTTTATAGCTTCATCGGTGGTGGCACGCGGCTGATGTGCTCCTGGCGCACGACGGAGGCGGATGTCGATGCCTTTGTGAAGGATGCGGCGGAGTTGGCGTCATGATCGAATGCGCTACGCCGGGCGTATTCTCCGGTGCATGAAGACTTTTCTCCTCTGGCTCGGATGCGTGGCGCTCGCCGTGGCGCAGGATTTGCTGAAACTCGATCTGCCCGGCGTTCACGAGCAGCACGTCATGATTCCGATGCGCGATGGCGTGCGGCTTTCCGCCTATCTTTACCTGCCGGAAGGTGAGGGGAAGTGGCCAGCGGTCTTTGAGCAGCGCTACGCGGACATCAGCGGCGCCTCGACACGCAAAAATGCTGCTGAGCTGGCGCGGCGTGGCTTTGCGGTGGCGATGGTGAACTTCCGTGGTTCGCAAAAGAGCGAGGGGCAGTATGTGGGGTATCGTGCCCTGGCTTGGGGTGAGAAGAAGGACGGCTACGACACCTGCGAATGGCTCGCCACGCAGCCGTGGAGCACGGGGAAGGTGGGCACCTTCGGCAGCTCGCAGGGTGGCTTTGCGCAGAACTTCCTCGCGGTGACGCGTCCGCCTCATCTTGTGTGCCAGTACATGGTCGATACCGGTTTGAGCCTGTTTCAGGAAGGCTACCGCATCGGCGGCGTGACGCGGCCGGGACGCTTCGCGGACTTCGGGAAGAACTGCCGCGTGCCGGAGGACAATGCCACGCTCATGCGGGAATGGGACGCGCATCCGCACTACGATGACTACTGGCGTGCGGAGGACTGCACGCTGCACTTCGATGAGATGAACGTGCCCTGCTTCACCATCGGGAGCTGGTATGATTTCATGGTGCAGGGCAGTGTGCAGAGCTTCATCGGCCGGAAAAAGAATGCCCCACAGCAGCTCTTGCTCGGCCCGTGGCTGCACGGGCGGCTGAACAAGGGCAGCAAGGTGGCAGAGATGCAGTATCCGGCGAACGCGACGTGGCCGGAGGTCGAGCACATGGTGCGGTGGTTCGATCACTGGCTCAAAGGCATCGACAACGGCATCGAGAAGGAGCCTGCGGTGCGCTACTACGTCATGGGAGCCGTCGGCGAAGAGGGTGCTCCCGGAAATGTGTGGCGTGAAGCCGCCGATTGGCCGCCCGCAGCGACGGAAACGAGCTTTTACCTTCAGGAAGGTGGCGTTTTGAAGCCCGAAACACCTGCCGCTGCCTCCAGCGGCACGAGTTACGACTGCGATCCGCTGAAGCCGATGGAGATTCCGGGTCGCGCCTTCCCCGGTGCGGCGGATGCCCGCCAAGTCGAGGTGCAGAAAGATGTGCGGGTGTGGTCCACCGAACCTCTCGCGGAGCCGATGGAGATCACCGGCGAGGTTTTTGCCGAGCTGTGGGTGAAATCGACCGCGAAGGACACGGACTTCCTCGTTCGCATCTCCGATGTGTATCCCGATGGCCGCAGCATGCTGCTCATGGATTACCCGCTGCGGGCACGGTATCGCGAGGGTTTTGATCGTGAGGCCTTTCTCGTCCCGGGCGAGCCCGCCAAGCTCAAATGGCACCTCGGCTGGACCAGTCTCATCCTCAATAAAGGCCATCGCCTCCGTGTCACCCTCACCAGCACCGGTGCCCCGCTCTACGAGCCGAACAACCAGACCGGCGGTCCTCAGACGATGGACTGGCTCAAGGATGCTCAGCCAGCCACCCACACTGTGTTACATGAAAAAGAGCACGCTTCTCGCGTGCTCCTTCCCGTGATAAAAAACTGATCGGAAGCGGATTAGGCTGCCTGCTGATGACTCACTTCCTTCACCGTCATGGCTTCTTTGCCAAGGCGGCCGCGGAGGTAGTGAAGACGGGCGCGGCGGACGCGGCCAGCTTTGGTGACTTCGATCTTGGCGACCTTGGGGCTGTGAAGGGGGAAGACACGTTCCACACCTTCGCCGTAGCTGATTTTGCGGACGGTGAAGGCTTCGTTGATGCCATAGCCTTTACGGGCGATGACGATTCCGGCGAAGAGCTGGACACGCTCCTTGTCACCTTCGATGACTCGGGTGTGGACTTTCACGGTATCGCCCACGCGAAACTCGGCGATTTCCTTCTTCAACTGCTCTTGGTTGATCTTCTCAATGGTGTTCATAGCAAATGGGGTCCTAAACGCGCCGCAGGAGGGGTTGTACAATCGGTCCTAGGGGGCGAGGGGGCGCGAAGATGGGCACTCCTGCCCTTTTGGCAACCGGTTTTTAGCCTCCAAACTGGCCTTTCGGGCTGGTTAAAGGTTTCTTTCCCCCTTTTCACCCGCCCGGAGATGCGTCTGAAAAGCTGATTTTCTCCGGGAGGCGGCCTTTTACCCCACCAGCTTGTCGAGGTGCTCTTTGGCCCGAGCGATCTCGGCCGTCGTTTCGGCGGCGGTGGGGAGGATGGGGATGCCGCGAGGGGTGGGGTGCATGAAAATCTCCGTGGGACCGGTGAAATTCACGGCTTTGAGGGCATCGAGCAGGGGTTTCCAGTCGAGAGGACCACGACCGGGCATCTGCTGGAGTTCCTCGTCTTTGGGCATCGGCTTCATGCAGCCTTGGCCGTGCTCCCAGGTATAAAAGAGCGTCATTTTGCGGTCGATGTGCCGGATGAGGTCGCTGAGCAGCTGGGTGTCTTGAGGCAAATGATAGGGGGCCAGGGCGATGCCGATGCCAGGCATCTCGCGGATGTCATCGGCCAGCCAGCGGAGGCTGTCCGGGGTGTCGATGAGGTTGTTGATGTGATTCTCGATGCCGATGGTGACACCATTTTCGGCCGCGAGGGCGGCATGGGGCTTCATTTTTTCCGCGAAGTCCTTCACGTTCGCTTTGAGCTGCTCCGGCGTGAGGCCCTTCCAGGCACCTTCGCCTCCGGTGACGATGAAGGAGCCGCCGAGTTTCTTCACGAGGGCGATTTCATCAGTCAGCTTGAACGGCCCCAAATCATACCGCGTGGTGCCGCCGAAGCGGATGCCGTGCTCCTTGAGCATCGCGGCGAACTTTTCGTGTCCGATGGCATCGAGCTCCTCCCGTTGGGTGCCATGCTTCTTCGGCCAGAGTTCGATGGCCGTGGCACCGGTCTTTTTCACCTCGGGTAGAATGTCTGCCAGCGGCAGGCTGCCATACATCGCGGAGGCGAGCATGTAGTTGAGCTTCCACGGCTTATCCGCCGCCAAGGCGGGCGTGGTGGCTGCGGCGGCGATGGACTGGAGAAAACGTCGGCGGTTCATGTGAGCGATAAAACGCCTCCACGATGGCGGCTTCATTCAGACTTTGATGCGCCGTCTTCAGCTATCGCGGCATCATCAAAGCCGCACCGGCACGCCGTGGTCGCCCAGAAAGCGCTTCACATCGCCCACGGTGTATTCGCCGAAGTGGAAAATGCTCGCCGCGAGGACGGCATCGGCTTTGCCATCGCGGAGGACGTCCACCATGTGCTCCACCTTGCCCGCACCGCCGCTGGCGATGACGGGAATGGTCACCGCCTCACTCACCGCCCGCGTGAGGGCGATGTCGTAACCGGCC
>Ga0209298_10002848_pt1 | contig 10595 bp, 8 predicted proteins | sample S_140806_EF_Meta_FD_187325 | JGI IMG/M metagenome (GOLD analysis project Ga0209298, IMG submission 187325) | Freshwater microbial communities from Lake Simoncouche, Canada to study carbon cycling - S_140806_EF_MetaG (SPAdes) (version 2) | ecosystem: Environmental > Aquatic > Freshwater > Lake ... | reverse complement strand
TCACACTTCCAAGACTTTGATATGAATTCACAAATTTATCTTATGCTGGACAAAGAAAATTAAATAGCGCACATAGAATTGTAAAAGGTATCAATACTGGTGGTACTGACTTTGATTATACATACACTCCAGTTCCTTATGATATGGATTTTACTCTAAATATTTTCGTAAAGAATACCGAAGATGGTCATCAAATCGTAGAACAAATCATTCCATTCTTTACACCAGATTTTACTGTTACAATGAAAGTTCTTCCAGAACTTGGTATAACAATGGACGTTCCAATTGAATTGACAAGCGTTAATTCAGAAGACTCTTATGAAGGTGATTTCGAATCTCGTAGAATTCAAACATGGGATTTAAATTTCACAGTCAAAGGTTACCTATTCGGACCACTCAACAAATTTAAATACATTGCTAATGCTGAAGTTAATACTGGGTTTTTAGTTGAAAATGCAATTGTAACCACTCAAACATTTAGTGGAGATGAATCTTTTACTATTACTGAAACTACTACTGGTATATGAAAAAAACTATAGATGAAAAATTGAATAGCATTTTTGAAATTCCATCAACAGCAGTTGCACAAGATGCAATCATTGATGTAATTCCTTCAAGAAATGAAGATCATCAAACAGTAGATTCTGATTATGAGTACGCAAGAGATAATCTTCGTGGTCTAATTGAGAATGGCAAAGTCGCAATGGATAACATTATCTTTCTTGCTAAAGAAGGTGAGTCTCCAAGAGCATATGAAGTCATCGGTCAATTGATTAAAACTCTTTCTGACACAAACAAAGATTTGATTGAATTAAGCAAGAAAGTAAGAGAAGCTAAAGGCAAAGATGTGCAACAGCAACAACCACAGAATGTAACAAATAATTCTCTATTTGTTGGTAGCACTGCAGAATTACAAAAACTTATTAATTCTAAAAATGAATGAAACATCAAAGTCATATTTGGGCAATTCTTTACTAAAAGCATCTAATGTAAAGATTAATTTTAGTAGAGGAGAAGTTGAAGAATATTTAAAATGTGTGAGTGATCCTATCTATTTTATAGAAAAGTATTGTAAAATTGTCACACTTGATCATGGTCTTCAATCCTTCAAACTATACGATTGTCAAAAGAAAAAAGTAAAGATTATTCATGAGAATAGAAAAGTCATTCTCATGGAAGGACGTCAGCAAGGTAAGACAACAACATCTGCTGCATACATTCTTTGGTATACTCTATTTCAATCAAGCAAGACTGTAGCGATTCTTGCAAACAAAGCAAGTGCAGCAAGAGAAGTTTTATATCGTTATCAAATCATGTATGAAAATCTTCCCAAATGGTTGCAGCAGGGCGTGACTACTTGGAACAAAGGTGATATTGCACTAGAGAACGGATCAATCGTATTTACTGCAGCAACAAGTGCATCAGGTATTCGTGGTAAATCCGTAAACATGTTATATGTTGACGAAGCAGCAATCATACCAAACAACATTGCAGAACAATTTTTCACTTCAGTCTATCCTACAATTTCTGCTGGTGAAACTACAAAGATTCTATTGTCATCTACTCCTCTAGGTTACAATCATTTCTGGAAATTCTGGAATGATGCTGAAAATAATAGAAACGGATTTGTGAGTCTATTCATTCCGTATTGGGAGATTCCTGGTCGAGATGATGTATGGGCAGAGACACAAAGAAAACTATTAGGCGAAATCAAATTCAATCAAGAGGTTCTATGTAACTTCTTGGGTTCAAGCATGACACTAATATCTTCTGGAACAATTGGTCAAATGTCAGCTAATCAAATCATTCATTCAAAGGATGGTTTAGATATATACGAAAAAGTAGAAAAAGATCATGCTTATGTTATTGTCGCAGATACAGCAAAAGGTGTTGGTGCAGACTACTCAGCATTCGTTATTCTAGACATTACAAAAATGCCTTATGTGATGGTTGGTAAGTATAGAAACAATGAGATTAGTCCACTACTATATCCGTCAGTCATAAACAAAGTTGGAAAAGAATACAATGAAGCATACGTTCTAATTGAAATTAATACATCAGAACAAGTCGCAGAAATTCTTTATAGTGAATACGAATACGAAAACATTATATCAGTTTCCAGAACAACTCAAGGACAAGTCGTTAACGGTGGCTTTGGTAACGGAAAAACACAGCTTGGTGTTATCACAGACAAAAAAGTAAAACGCATTGGATGTTCAAATTTTAAATCAATGCTTGAAGAAAAGAAACTTTTAATTCATGACGCAGACACAATCTCAGAAATCTCAACATTCATTCAAAAGCGTGATAGCTTTGCTGCTGATGAAGGATATCACGACGATTTAGTAATGCCTCTAGTGCTATTTTCATGGCTCACAACAAACTCATACTTCAAAGAACTAACAAACATAAACATCAGAAAAGAATTATATGATGCCCGCATTAAGATGATTGAAGATGAAATCACACCTTTCGGTTTTATAAATACAGGAAAAGAAGAAACGCAATTTGTTGATTCTGGTGGGCAAGTTTGGGATACAGCAAGCACACACAAAAGCGATTTTTTATAAATAAATTGAAGTAAACTCAAATATAAAATTATTATAACAAGGAGAATTCAATGGCTATTAGCTTAATTTCACCAGGAATCAAGGTCACTGAACAAGATTTAGTATCTTCCCAACCCGTAACTGCTTCTACTGCTGGCGGATTTGCTGGTCAGTTCCGTTGGGGACCAATTGAATATCCAACACTAGTAACTTCTGAAACTAATCTAGTCGAAAGATTTGGAAAACCAAATGCGACTAACATTGTTGATTTTCTTTCAGCAGCTAACTTTCTAGGATATTCTAATCAACTATTCGTTGTTAGAACAGCAAACACACCTCTAAATGCTACTGCAGAAGCATCAACAGGATCTGGTACAGCTGGTACTGGAACTCTAATCAAGAACCAAGACGTTTATCTAAACACAGCATCGTTTAACGTCGGACCATGGCTAGCAAAGTATGCTGGTGCATTAGGAAACTCAATTAAAGTTTCTATTTGTCCAAGCGCAAATGCATGGACATCAACACTAACTGGAACATTTACAGTTGCTGTTGGTGGAACATTAGTGACTGGTTCAGGCTCTGCAGCTAACACAGAACTAACAATTGGAGATTATGTTACTCTAAACGGACGTACAATTAGAGTTTCCAACACAATCAATGCAAATGCTTTCAGCTTGTCGACAGCACACTTGACTGGTGCAACATCAGCATCAGCAACTCGTAGATGGGAATACTTCAGCGAGTTTGACTCAGCTCCAGGAACATCAACAATGGCTGGATTGCAAGGCGCATCAAATGACGAACTGCACATTGCAATTGTTGACGAAGAGGGTGACATTACTGGTACAGCTGGAACAGTTTTAGAGAAGTTTGGTTATCTATCAAAAGGATCTAATGCTAAATCAGACAATGGTGGTACAAACTACTATAAAACAGTTATCAATGATCGCTCACAATATGTTTGGTGGGCAGCACATGATAATGCTGGAACAAACTGGGGTAATGCATTCATCACATCTGGTGCTGCAGTAACATATACAGCAATTGCTAAACCAAAGACTTATTCTTTAGCTGGCGGCTCTGATGGTAATACAATTACTGACGGTGATCGTACAACAGCGTTTGGAAAACTTTCAAACAAGCAAGAAATCCCAGCAACAATTATTGTTACTGGTCAATCAAATGCATCTGTTGTTAACAGAATCATCTCCGATGTTGCTGAAACAAGAAAAGACGTTGTTGCGTGTATCTCTCCACTAAGAGCAAACGTTGTTAATAATGCTGGTTCAGAAGCAACTGCAATTGCAACATGGGCAGACACAATCACACGTTCTACATATGCTATTGCGGATAGTGGATGGAAGTATCAGTACGACAAATACAATGACACATACGTTTATGTTCCATTGAATCCAGATACTGCTGGTATCATTGCTAGAAATGATGCTTCAAGAGATCCATGGTTATCACCTGCTGGATATGCAAACGGCGGTGTTCAGAATCTAGTTAGACTAGCATTTAATCCAAATCAAGATGAGCGCGACACACTTTATAAGACTTCAGTAAATCCTGTGTTCACACAAGTTGGTCGTGGAACTGTTCTATTCGGTGATAAGACTTTCACAACAAAGCCAGTTTCGACAAATAGAATCAACGTTCGTAAATTGTTCATCGAATTACAAAGAACAATTTCTGATGCAGCGAATGCAGTTCTATTTGATCAGAATGATGAAACAACAAGAGCATCATTCGTTAACTTGGTTGTTCCTTATCTAAGAAGTGTGCAAGCTAGAAGAGGTATTACAGCGTTTAGCGTGATTTGTGACGAAAGAAACAATCCACCAACTGTTGTAAATAACAATGAGTTTATTTGTGACATTTTTGTTCAACCAATTCGCTCTGTTAACTTTGTTCAACTTAATTTTGTCTCTGTTGCAGGAACTGTTGCATTTACCGAAGTCACTGGTGGATAAATACAGTATATAAACATAACGGAGAATAAAAATGGCATTTAACACGTTAGAACAGTTAAAACAGGCGATTAAGACTGGAGCCAGATCAAATCTATTTACAGTCACTTTAGCAATTCCTGGAGGATTCGGTGGAACTGCTACCGATACAAATGGAAATGAAATGATATCGAAGTTTCAATATTTGTGTAAAGCGGCACAGCTCCCAGGATCAACTCTGGGAGCAATTGAAATTCCATTCATTGCTGGTCGCCGCTACAAAATTGCTGGAGATAGAACTTTTTCTGATTGGACAACAACAATCATGTCCGATCAGAATCAAAAAATTAGAAAAGCACTAGAAGATTTGCAAAGAACGTATGCACCAACTAATCTTGGTGATACAAATTCTTATGCATCAAGAACTGGAGCAGCTGATACTGACTTCGGAATTATTGAAGTGGCTCAATATGATTTAAGTGGAAATGTAGTATACAAATGTCAACTAAGAAATGCATGGCCAAGTGATATTTCGACAATTGATTTGTCATATGATTCTACAGATACACTTGAAGAATTTACATGCACTTGGTCATACGATTATTTTGTTTATACTGAACTATAATAAACAATCAACATAAGGAATAATCATGGCAACCAAGCCCTCATTTTTTGACATTTCCCAGTTTAGAGCTGCACTTAATGCTGGAGCAAAACCAAATCTATTTCAAATAGATTTGCAATTGCCTACAGGTATACCTAATGGAGTTGGAACTGCTGGGCTAAATTCAAATTTCAATAGTACCTTTAATGTCCTATGTAAATCTGCAGCAATTCCAGCATTATCTGTTGGAGTTATTGAAGTTCCATATAGAGGAAGAAGAATTAAACTTCCTGGAGATAGAACTTATGGAGATTGGACTATAACAGTCGTTAATGATAATCAACAATCAATGCGTAAAGCATTTGATAGATGGTTAAAATATATCAATGATCCAGACGCTACTGCAAACATTCGTAGTACACAAGATATTGATTATAAAGTTTCTATTGACATTGCACACTTAAAGACTAATGGTCTTGCAAGTCGTAGATATCAATTAGTTGATGCATTCCCAACAGATGTTTCAGCAATTGATTTATCATATGACACAACTGATGCAATTCAAGAGTTTACCGTAACATTCATGTATAATCACGTTTTATTTGGTGAAACTGCAACAAGTATTGATGCTGATGCACCAGCTGTGCCGGCAGCATCAACAACAACAAAAAAATAGATTTAATATTTAATTCCAAAATATGAATTTTACGCATACATAAATAGATGCGTAATAGTGTCAGGATGGGGGCTATTATGCCCCCATTCGTTTTTTAGGAATAAAAAATGGCCATAAAACTTTTCGGGTATAAGATCGGCAAAGAAGAAGCCGAATCAGAGAAATTAAAATCGTTCGTTCCAGCTAATGATGATGATGCATCAGTATCGATAGCTGGCGGTGGAGTATACGGTACATACATTGATTTAGAAGGTCAGATTAGATCTGATGCTGATTTAATTAAAAAATATCGTGAAATGGCACTTCAGCCAGAATGTGATGCTGCGATTGAAGACATTGTAAACGAATCTTTAGTTTTTGAAGATGGTGATTATCCAGTTCAAATTGTACTAGATAAACTTGAACAACCAGAATCAATTAAAAAGAAAATTCGTGATGAATATCATTTCGTTATGAAACTTTTAGATTTTAATAATCAAGGCTACGATATTTTTCGTAGATGGTATGTTGATGGTAGACTTTACTATCACATGCTCATTGATGAAAAGAATCCAAGAAGTGGATTAAAAGAAGTTCGTTATGTGGATCCAAGAAGAATTCGTAAAGTTAGAGAACAGAAGAGAGATAAAACTCAAATAAATGTAAATGCACTTCCTTCACAAAACTATGTCGATTACTTTATTTACTCAGACAAAGGTTTTGCTAGAGATGGATCTCAAGGCATTAAGATTGCTGCAGATGCTATCTGTTATATAAACTCCGGCATCACAGACAAAGATGGCAAAGTGATTATTTCACATTTGCATAAAGCAATCAAGCCGTTAAATCAGTTGCGTATGCTTGAAGATGCAACAGTCATCTATAGAATTTCAAGAGCACCAGAACGTAGAATTTTCTATATTGACGTTGGTAATTTACCAAAGATGAAAGCTGAACAATATCTTCGCGACATTATGCAAAGATATAAGAACAAGATTGTATATGATGCACAAACTGGAGAGATTCGCGATGATAGAAGATTCCAAACTATGCTTGAAGACTTCTGGTTGCCAAGAAGAGAAGGTGGCAAAGGAACTGAAATCACAACTCTTCAGGGTGGTCAAAATCTAGGAGAGATTGATGATGTTTTATATTTTCAAAAGAAAGTATTCAAGTCATTAAACGTTCCAATCACAAGATTAGATTCTGAGAATGGATTCTCTTTGGGTAGATCATCAGAAATCACTAGAGATGAATTAAAGTTTTCAAAATTTATCAATCGTCTACGTTTAAGATTTTCACATTTATTTGACAAGTTATTAGAAACTCAATTGTTACTAAAAGGTATTTGTACTCGTAAAGAGTGGCAACAAATGAAAGAAGAAATTTCTTATGATTATCAATCTGATTTGCATTTTGCAGAACTTAAAGGTGCTGAGATTCTAAAAGAAAGACTTGGCTTGTTAGAAGCAATCGATCCATTTGTTGGAAAGTATTTCTCAGTTCGTCATATTCGTAATAAAGTTCTACAACAAAGCGAAGAAGACATTAAAGAAATTGATAAAGAAATGGAAGAAGAGGCTGCAGAGAAAGAAGAGACTGCTCCTCCAGAAGAAGAGCAGCCACAACAAGAAGCGCCATCTCCAGCATCAACATCACATCAAGTCAATATTAAAGTAAAGGGTGAAGAGTATGAAAGAACTTTTGATGATTCAGACCAAAAAGAATTATCAAAGTCAATGACAAGATTTTTTGATACTTTAGTTGAAGAGGCAAAGGGTGACAATAAAGAGTAATTCGCAAAAAGATATAATTAGCGAAGCACTTTCTGTTGCAACATCAGTTGCTTATACTAAAAAAGAAATTGAGAAATTAAAGAAAGAACTTTTTAATTTCATTAAAGAACAAAGTAGCGAACAGAAAACTCTCGTTGAATATGTCGAAGGTCCACAAGGAACACAAGGTCCTATTGGTCCTCGCGGATTCATTGGTCAAACTGGTTCGCAGGGTCCAGTCGGTCCAAAGGGAGACATTGGCGAACATGGACCTCAAGGCGAAAAAGGCGACACTGGTGAAGTCGGTCCTCAAGGATACATGGGCGCGACTGGTCCTAAAGGCGAGCGCGGTGAGAAAGGCGACAAGGGCGACAAAGGTGATCATGGCGAGCAAGGAATACAAGGTGAGCAAGGTATTCAAGGACCTGCTGGAGTAGATGGCAAAGAAGGTCAAGCAGGTAAAGATGGTATTGACGGAATCAATGGTCTTCTAGGTCGTGACGGCATAGATGGTCAAGATGGAATTGACGGTCGAAATGGTTTAGACGGTAAAGATGGAAAGCCTGGAGCGCAAGGAGCAAAGGGTGAAAAAGGTGACATTGGACCAGCAGGTGCGCCAGGACCTCAAGGAGAACAAGGTCCACAAGGAGAGAAGGGCGATCCAGGTCAAGACGCTGATGTAAGAGTAGTAGAAGAGCAAGTCAACAAGTTTAAAGAGTTTCTACTACAAGATGTAAATCAATATAAAAATAAAGTCAATGCAATCATTGGTCAAGGATTCGGTGGCGGATCTCATGGTGGTGGTGAAGTCAATCTACGTTACTTAGATGACGTAGATAGAAATAGTATTACTGATGGTTATGTTTTATCGTATGATGAAGCAACACAAAAATTTGTATTCGTAGAACAGACTGGCGGTGGTGGCGGAACTGTTGACAATATTGCAAGAACAAGAGCAACTAATGCGTGGTACACAGCAAACTTAGCATACTCACAAGCCAACAGCGCATTCTCTACAGCTAATGCATCATACATTCAAGCTAATACTGGAACTACATTAGCACAAGCCGCATACAATTACGCAAATACAATTAGTCTTGCTGGCTATGCCGTTAACACGACAGTCAATCTAGTTTGGTCAACTTCTAACAATGCATATGCACAAGCAAACTCTGCATTAAGTATTGCACAATCTGCGTTTGCACAAGCCAACACTGGTGGTGCCGCTGGTACAGATAACGTAGCACGTTCAATTGCTAATAGTGCATTCTCTACAGCTAACTCAGCATTCGCTAAAGCAAACACTGGCACCAGCCAATTAGTTAACGGTGCTAGTACAGTTAGCCTTAGTGCAAATGGTAACTTAACAGTAGCAGGACCAATTATTGGATTAGGAAATTCTAAACTAGACTTTACTACTTACGGTTCTAACACCGCATATCTAACAACTACTGATGATGATGCTACTGCATTGTTTATGGGATTGACAGATGTAAACTTATACGCTAATGCAACTGTTCAAATTAGGACCAATACCTCAGGATTTTCGCAAAACTGGACATTTAATGCAGATGGCACATTAACATTCCCAGATAACACAGTTCAAACTACAGCCGCAACAAATATAGATGCACTTGCTAGAAGCATTGCAAATTCAGCTTTTGCGAAAGCAAATACTTCAGTAACATATAATCAAAATCTTAACACATCAAATACAGTCACATTTGCTGGTATAACATTAACTGGAAATACAAATACTAGACACATAATCCCAACTGCTAACGTAGCATACGATCTAGGTTCACCATCATTAAGATTTAGAGATTTATATCTAAGCGGCAATACATTAAATCTTGGCGGCGTACAGTTATCTAGTAGCAATAACTCTTTAGTCATACCATCTTTAAATGTTGGTAATGTTAAGATATCTGTTGATCAATCTGGACAACTTAATTTCTCTCAACCAATTACAATTTCTGGAAACAATGTTTCTACTACAGGAAATATTGCTTTTGATAGCACAACACTTGTTTCAAATACTAATGCAATAAGATTAAAAAGTGCGAATAGTATTTGGTCTTTCAATACATCAAATAGCATTGTATTCCCAAACGGAACTCTACAAAATACAGCATGGGTTGGTATCACTACTGGTCTAATTGATGATGACGGAAACATTTCAAACACAGTAAACAATGTAACAGCTTTAAGATTTGATACAAATTCTGGATTTGATGTTGTTGGTCTAGGTAATGGGCTTGCAAGTATTAAGATGAATTCAACTTTCAAAACATGGAAAGTTAATGGTCAAAACGATCTTGTTGCTAATGGTTTAGACACAATTCGATTCGTTGCTGGATCTGGTATATCAATTTTAACTAATGCAAATACTAATCCGAAATCTATTACATTCATTAATACTGGTGGCGGTGGTGGAGGAGCCACATACGATCAGGATCTAAACACAACTGCGGACGTTACTTTTAATACCATTACTCATGGTGGATTAGTATTAACTTCAGGTACAAACGTAGATCAAATTTATGAATTGAATGCAATTCTTCAAATCACAGATGATTGGCAAGATACTCCAATTCATTCTACAGCATTACCGACTGGATCTTATCTTGTACAAATTAAAGCAAATGATAACATAGTCGGCGGTGGACACATTAACGAATACTATACTGGATTAATGTCTTGGTATTCATCAGATACCAATTCTACTATTTTTGATGAGATTGTTTTACATAGAGCGGGACAAGGTCCAGGATCTGGTGCATTGTTCCTTAGAGTGCAGAGAACCCTTCACGCTGATACAGATGATTTAAAACTTCAAATTGCTGGCACAGTAAATTGTACGGCGGCAGTTTTATACAGTTTTAAGTTTAGAAGAATGATTTAAGCTAAATAGACAGAGATTTAAAAAATCAAATAATTAGGAGAGATTAATATGACATTTAAAGTCAAAGGTGGTTTAAAGGTTAATAGCGTTGACGTTGTTAACTCGTTTGGTAGTTGGACAGGTAATACCATTGCAATCCTTTATGGTGGTACTGG
>Ga0209298_10002845_pt1 | contig 10600 bp, 9 predicted proteins | sample S_140806_EF_Meta_FD_187325 | JGI IMG/M metagenome (GOLD analysis project Ga0209298, IMG submission 187325) | Freshwater microbial communities from Lake Simoncouche, Canada to study carbon cycling - S_140806_EF_MetaG (SPAdes) (version 2) | ecosystem: Environmental > Aquatic > Freshwater > Lake ... | reverse complement strand
CGGTACTGCGCTTATAAACACTGATAGCCAAAAAATAAATTGGCTCAATGCCCTTCTTGCCTTAGGTGTTGGTTTACTGCTTCAAATAGCGGTTAATTACTCAAATGACTATTCAGATGGAATCCGCGGAACAGATGATTCCCGAGTTGGGCCAGTCCGTTTAGTCGCAAGTGGGTTAAAGAGTGCAAATCAAGTAAAACGAGCAGCCTTTGCTAGTTATTTTCTGGCTGCACTTTGTGGCTTGATCCTTTCTCTTAGAACCTCACCATTTCTAATTCTGGTTGGTGTAATCGCAATTATTGCGGGCTGGAATTACACCGGTGGAAAAAATCCATATGGCTACAGTGGCTTTGGTGAATTTTCAGTATTTGTTTTCTTCGGCTTAGTTGCAACTATGGGCTCGTATTTCGCGCAATCACAGAAAATTACTTGGCAATCGCTCTTGCTCGCGATTCCAATGGGAGCTTTATCTTGTTCGATTCTCGGCTTAAACAACTTGCGAGATCGCCCAAAGGATGAATTAGTTGGCAAGAAAACTTTAGCTGTCCGACTTGGTGACTCTGGAGCAAGAAAATTCTTAGTTGCATTGCTGCTATTTGCCTTCGCCGCTTCGCTCGCTTCCGTAACGATTTCACCTTGGGCCTTATTAGTCTTAGTAACTGTTCCTTTCTATATCGCTTTGATAAAGGGCATTACTGCTGGACTTAATGGTGGCGCGCTTATTCCCCTGCTGGGTAAGACGGGCGAGCTGCAAATGCTCACGGCACTGTTGATAACGTTCGCGCTATTCCTGACAAAGGCTTAAACTTCTCTTATGCGTTTATGGCTCACAGTCTTTTTACTCGGTTTATCTTTTTATGCTTTCTTTGATTGCGCTAGACGAGCTCAAGAAGAAGTTCGCAAATTACCTAAGTGGGCCTGGCTTGTAATCATTTTTCTTTTCTCGCCAGTGGGCGCACTCGCTTGGCTCTTTTTAGGTAAACCACGACGCAATCCTGGTCCTGGGCGTGGTGGTCGCGGAAAAATCATTCCACCAGATGACGATCCAGATTTCTTGCGCAAGCTCTGAAGCCGGCTAATTACCTAAAGCCCGCTATAAGTGTGCTTTCCAGTTCCCCAAATATTCACATACACATAATTAAACAAGAACGTTGATCCGGCGAATAAACATAACCAAGCAGCTTTGCGACCACGCCAGCCAACTGTTACGCGTGCATGTAAGTATGCAGCGTATGCAACCCAAGTAATAAATGCCCAAGTTTCTTTTGGATCCCATCCCCAATATCTTCCCCATGCTGCTTCCGCCCAGATTGCACCAGCGATGACAGCAAAAGTCCAAAGTGGGAATACCAAAGCAACGAGACGATATGAAAGTTGATCTAAGGCTTCCAAAGTTGGCAACTTAAGCGCCCAAACTGGTCGGCCACCATTCTCTTCGTATCGATCTAAAATTAAATATGTTGCTGCAATGCAATTTGCTAGAAGAAATACGCCACCAGAAATTATTGCGGCAGAAACGTGAATGACTAACCAGGTTGATTTCAGCGCTGGAACTAACGGTGCACTTGGGCGATAAAGAATTGTGATTGCAGTTCCAAGAGTCAATAGAACCGAGATTGCGACAGGCAATCCAAGCCATCTAATTTTATATTTCCAAAGGGCAAAAATATAAGCTCCGGTAAAGGCAAGTGCACCGGTTATGGAGAACTCGTACATATTTCCCCAAGGAACTCGATGGGCAGATAGGCCACGAAAAATCACTGCAACTAACAAACAAATGAAGGCTAGAACAATCATTACTGTTCCAAGATCGCCACTTCGCTTTGTTCTCGAGAAATCAAACTTGGTTTTCTCTTCCAAATTTCTAACGGAAAATGCAACTTCTATTGCGTGCGCAATAAATGCAACTGTAAAAAGAACCATCGCTGAATAAATTCCGTAGTTGGATAAGTATGCATAATTAGTTGAAGTCACAGCCCTATCCTTTCATCTCTTTAACAAGTGAAGCAATTTCATTTTCAAGTCCCGGAGCTGCATTCTTTGCAAGCCCTGCAACTTCAACACCAGATTTATTTGTATTCGCTTTAATCCAAATTCGACGAGACCTTGTGAAGAGCGACATCAATAAACCAAGAATTGCAAAAATAGAGCCAAGCAATGCGTATATCTTGCCTGGGTCGCTAACTATTTGCAGGTTGACCCAAGGTGTCCAACCTTCGAATGTGATTGAACCGTCACCAAAATTATGGGTCTCATTCAATTTTAAAGTTTTTAAACCGATTCGCTGCATATCGGTTGTATTTAACCGATAGATGGATTGTGGATTGCCGGAATCCAAACCAAGATCTCCGGTCCAGATAGAAAGAAGCAACCTAGGATCTAAAACTTCTGGATAACTAGAGAGCGCTCCGCCACCTTCGCTTCTGGAATAGGTAGGCGTGAATGATCCTATGAACCCGACTTGCGGTTGCATATCTGGAACTTTAATTGCACCGGTCGAAGTTAAATTTCCATCTTGCGGCAAGAATATAACTGCGCCCTGGTATTTAATCTCACCGCTCTTATCTCGAACTGTTACAAGAGGTGAATAACCATTCGCTTGTAAATAAACTTTAGTGCTGCCAAACGTTACTGGTGAATTGACTCGAACAATTCTTGACTCTTCTTTACTGCCAACTGGATTAGCCACATTTACCGTTAGTTTGTAATCACTTGGTGCGCCGGTACCTAGTTCATACGTAGCTTTGAAGTCAGTTGCGGTTATTGAAAATGGGTTTAGGTTCTTCTCGGATTGCAATTTTCCAAATGAAATAACGTCGTAAGAGGTAGGTGTATTAATAAATCTTTCTCCGACATTGATAATGGCATCGCCTTTCATGCCAAAGAGCGAACCAAGTGCAACGCCAACTAAAATGAGAATCAACGAGAGATGGAACATTAGATTTCCAGTTTCTCGCATGAAACCCTTCTCAGCAGAAATTGATTGTGCATCTCTCCTAATTCGAAAGTGCCGCTTTCTAAGCCAAGCTTCTGCGCTATCAAGGCTGCCAGTGGAAAGTTCGGCATGGAACTCCATACGGTTTAAGTTCTTCGGAGTCAGTGATGGCTTGGCTCTAGCGCCCTTTGCGTGCTCAAAGCTTCTTGGTAGTACGCATCCGATAAGCGATACAAACAAAAGAATATAAATAGAACTAAACCAGGGCGAGCTATAGACATCAAAAATTTGAAGTTGATCTAAGAATTTAGCAGTGCCGGGATTGCTCTTGAAATAATCACTAACTTTCAACGGATTTTGTGACCTTTGTGGGAATAAAGATCCTGGAATTGCCGCTACCCCCAACAGCAGCAACAAAATAAGAGCAGTTCGCATACTTGTAAGTTGTCGCCACAGCCAACGAAGTGATGAACGTGCATCTAGTTCAGTATTAGTGGTCACTTAAACCACCGGAGCAAAATCTGAAATAAAGCCACGAACCGAGTTCATTGCATCTGCCCATAATCCAGTAACTTGTAGTATCCCAATCAAAATTAAAAATATTCCACCAATTAAAGTTAAATAATTGCCATGTCTTGAAACAAACTTTCTCAAGCGATGTGATTTATCGAAGAAAACTCCCACAAGAATAAATGGAATGCCGAGTCCCATGCAATATGCAAAACTCAATATTGCGCCACGAAGCGCACTTGATTCTTGAAACGAGAGTGTCTGCACTGCGCCAAGTGTCGGCCCAATACATGGTGTCCAACCAACACCAAAGAGGAAACCAAGTATTGGTGCGCCAGCAAGTCCAGCACGAACCTTCCAAACTGGCTTAAATGATCGATAAAACTTCTGATTAAATAGAAAAACAACTCCCATTGCAATTGTTAAAAGTCCTAAAACGATTGAAATGATATTTGAATTATTAGAAATTATTGAACCTAAAGAACCGAATATTGCACCGTATGAAATAAATAGAATTGAGAATCCTAAAACAAAGAGGATTGAACCGAGCGCTGCCCGGCCTCTACTTCTAACTTCAGTCATGCCTGCTGCATATGATAAATATCCAGGGACTAACGGGAGGACGCAAGGTGAAGCAAATGAAATTAATCCGGCAAATATTGCAACTGCTGATGCAATTAATAGATTCCCATCAAAGACAATATCAACGAAGAAATCAAACATTGATGTCACTTCCTGAAACTTTTTCTAATACATCTCTCATCGAAGAAACCGTAACTTGGCCACTAATTCTTGCCGCAACCCGGCCAGTTTTATCAATCACTATTGTGGTTGGAATTGCGTTAGCAGGAAGTGATCCTCGGAAACTTGAAATTACTGCATCGTCTATCAACGTTGGGTAAGTCAGCCTAAATCTTTTTACAAAGCTCTGTGCTGAACTTAAGTTATCTCTGGTTAAAATCCCGACGAATTGGATATCAGGATTTTTAATTGCGAATTCTTCAAGGGTTGGTGCTTCGGCTCGGCAAGGTGAGCACCAAGATGCCCACACATTAATAACCGTTATTTTTCCAGATTCAGAATTGAACTTTGCTCCATCAAGTGTTTCACCCGAAAGTTTTGGGGCAAGGGCTCTTTCTGACTCTTTAATTACAATTGCAGATCCGTCACCAGATATGTAAGCGTTCTCACTGTTGCTTGAAATCCCACCTGTGGAGCATGAAGTCAATGTAAATATTGCTGCAATTGCTAAAATTAATTTCATTTACTTGGTAGCAAATGTTTAGCAGGTTCAGAATATGAAACGCCGTTAATCATTCCTTCGTCATCCAAATGTAGAGACGTGACTGAAGCAAGTGTGCAGATTCGTTTTCTTGGGTCATGCAAAAGCCTGCGACCTTCTATAGCCGAACGTAGAATCCAAATTGGTAATTGGTGAGAAACAACAAGGGCATCTTTTCCATTTGCAGCATCGCGAGCCGCAAAAACTGCAGCAAGCATTCGTTCAATTTGTTCGGTGTATGGCTCGCCCCAGGAAGGTTTTGCCGGATTGCGAAGATGCCACCAAGAAGATGGGTGGCGAAGTACACCACTTCCTAATTCAAATTTTTTGCCTTCAAAAATATTTGCGGCTTCGATAAGGTTTTCATCAGTCGCAATTTTTAAATTATGTTTTGCGGCAATAGGAGCCGCTGTTTCTTGTGCCCGTTGCAGTGGGGATGCATGAATTGCACCTAGATCTAAATTCGAACTCCAGTCTGCAACTGTTTGTGCCATCTCTTGGCCACGAGTTGAAAGGCGCCAACCAGGTTGCCGTCCGTAAAGAATCTTTTCTGGATTCTCTACTTCCCCATGTCGCAATACGTGAATTGCTCGTGTCATGAGGTAATCATAACTTGAACGCTAAGGTTGGGTTATGACGAATCTTGGCAAACGAGTTGCCTTCTTTGATGTCGACAACACCATTATTCGTGGTTCCACGATCTTCTTTCTTGGCCGCGGCATGTATCAAAGAGGTTTCTTTAGTAAGCGCGATATTTCGGCCTTTGTTCTAGCAAATCTAAGATATCGCCTAACGGGTGCTGAGAATCCAGAAGAGATAGCAAAATTTCAAAATGCGGCAACTGATTTTATTGGTGGCCACGGAGTCAAAGAGATTGAAGCCATAGGTTCTGAAATTTATGATGAATTCGTCTCTCCTGCACTTTGGCAAGGAACAATTGAAATTGCGAATCAGCATTTAGCCAATGGTGAAGAAGTCTGGTTAGTCACCGCTGCCCCACAAGACATGGCTGTCTTGATTGCGAAAAGATTAGGTTTTACCGGTGCTCTTGGCTCTAAGGCGGAAGTTGTTGATGGAATTTACACCGGAAAAATGAATGGCCTGTTGTTGCATGGAAATCAGAAAGCGATTGCAATTAGAGAGTTAGCTGAAAAAAGTAATATTGATCTATCAAATTCTTATGCATATTCAGATAGCCATAACGACTTTCCACTTTTAACAGCCGTTGGAAATCCGGCAGCGATAAATCCAGATACCTTGCTGCAAATTCGGGCAATTAGAGATAACTGGCCAATTCATGATTTCCGGCGCGGCCGAGCATTTAAAGCGCTTTTCGGCCCAGTGCTTGCAAGGTTTGCCGCAGTATTAACTTTTCTCTCGCCTAGAAGATTGCGGTCAAGGTAGCGTCTAAAACTCGGTAAAGTAGGCCAGTTATGTCTGTTAATTCTTTTGCCGATGAATTGCGTGCCCGCAGCGATGAAGCGATTGCGCATCTTTTTGCAGTGCGCCCAGATTTACTCTCCCCAGTTCCAACGGATTTATCCGCACTATCAGCCCGCGCAAATTCCACGCCAAGTTTAATGCGGGCACTTGAAGGGCTAAACAAATTTCAATTAGAAGTTTTAACTTCTGCAAGCGTACTTACTGAACCATTTTCAAAATCAGAATTGCTCTCAGTTTCCACGCCAGAAGCCGGGGATGAGTTAATGGGCCTCTGGGCTGCAGCGCTTGTATATAAAGATGGTACAAAATTTCGGTTGCCTGGAAATCTTCGGCATCTAATTGGCGATGAGCCAGCGGGCTTGGGACCACAGTCACTAAAGAAAATAGATTTCAAGGCACTTAAAGATATTCCAAGCGATTCTGCTGCTGTTTTAGCGCGTTTAACTTGGGGACCACCGCGTGGGCAAGTTGGAAACATAAAGGCGCCTGGCAAGCCAATTGGTTGGTTGCTAGAACACGATTACTTAGCTGTGATGGATTCAAAAACAGTTGTCTTGCCACGTGAAGTAGGAATGCATTTACGCAATGGCAAAGTATTTAAAGAGTATTCACCAGTCGCCAAATCATTTACTGGGACTACACGTAAGCAGAAAGATATTGATCGCGCAGCAATTGCAAATATTTCTGACTTTCTTCGTTGGTGTGAAGAACTTGCACATCACTGGTCAGATGAGCCTCCAATCGCACTTCGCTCTGGCGGCCTAGGCATTAGAGACCTCAAACGTAGCGCTGAACATCTTGGTGTTGATGAGAACTGCGTCGCTTTTGTTGCCGAAGTTCTCTACCTTGGCGGATTAATTGTTATTGATACTGATGACCAAATTTTGCCAACCAATTCTTTTGATATTTGGATGTCTAGGTCCCTTGAAGAGCGTTGGAGTTCACTGGTCAATCTGTGGCTCGAAACTTCTCGTGTAAGTGGTTTAGTTGGTAAGGCAGGCGAAAAAAATATTGCACCACTTGGTCCAGAACTTGATCGTGCTGGGATCGCATCTATGCGCAAAGTGACCTTGAATATTTTGTCGGAAAATCTAGAGAATGATCCTGCAATTAAAAATCTGCAGGAAATTATCGCTTGGCAGATGCCACAGCGGTTCAATGCTGAATATATTGAATGGACTTTGCGCGAAGCAGAATGGTTGGGATTGACTGGCCAAGGCGCACTCTCTGAATTTGGAATTGCATTTCTAAATGGTTCCGATGATCTTGGAGTAGAACGCGCACTACCAAAACCCGTTGATCATATTTTAATTCAAGCAGATAACAGCGCTATCGCACCTGGGCCATTAACAGTAGAACTTGCAAACATGATTGGAACAATTGCAGATATTGAAAGCCGGGGCGGTGCTTCGGTTTATCGCTTCAGCGAGAGTTCTATTAGACGCGGTTTAGATCATGGTCAGACCGGAGAACAGATAAAAGATTTCCTAAAGAAAACATCAAAGACACCAGTCCCACAGCCACTTGAATATTTGATTAATGACGTTGCAAAGCGACATGGTCGACTTCGAGTTGGTATTGCTCAGGCTTATATTCGCTGCGAAGATGAAGGTTTGTTAACTCAAATATTGCATGACAAAAAATTAGAATCTCTTCGCTTCCGTAAATTAGCACCACAAGTTTTGGTATGTGATTTTGAGGCCGGTGATGTGATTGCAACTCTGCGCGAAGCAAATTATTTACCTGCTGCAGAAAATGCGAGCGGTATTTTGATTTCAGCTCCTGCTATTCGTCGCGCAAAATCTCGCCCTAGACCACCAAGAGTTCTCAGCGAAACATCTGCGCCAAGTGAAATTGTTATTAAAGCGGCAGTGCGCACACTTCGTACTGGTGAAAAAGCTAGTTCTCATAAGCCACGTGAAGTGCCGCGCACAACCGCAAATGAAACTTTAGATTTATTACATCAATATATTGAAGAGCAAGCCAGCTTGACGATTGGTTATGCAGATACAAATGGTGGGGTCTCTAATAGGCTTATCGATCCAATCTCTATCTCCTTAGGCACGTTAATCGCTAGAGACCATGCAACTGGCGAGATGCAGAGCTTTAGGATTCCGAGAATCACCGGCGTCAGTCCCGCAAAGTAAGGCAGACTTATCCCATGGCCATCATCGAAGATCTCAAGAAACTTGTTGAGTTTGAATCGCCAAGTGAAGATCTTGGTGCTTGTCGTGGCGTTGTAGAACTTGCAGTTCAAATTGCAAATGAGAATCTAAAGCCAGAAGCACAATTAGTTGAAGAGAATTCGCGTCCTATTTTTTGGTGGGGAAGTAAAAATCCTGAAGTAGTTTTGCTTGGACATCTAGACACGGTCTGGCCTAAAGGGTCTTTTCTTCCAAAGTGGAACGTTTCTGGTGACATTGCAAAAGGACCAGGGATCTTCGATATGAAAGCCGGATTCTTACAAGCAATTTATGCTGTTAAAGATATTCCAGATGCACATTCAAAGATTGCAATTATTGCAACTACAGATGAGGAAGTTGGAAGTGCAAATTCTAAAGCACTAATCGAACGCCTTTCAAAATCTGCAAGTGCAGTTTTAGTTTTAGAAGCATCGCTAAACGGCAAAGCCAAAACGGGCCGCAAAGGTACTTCGATGTATCAAATCGCATTGCACGGCCGGGCATCACATGCAGGACTAGAGCCAGAAAAAGGAATTAACGCAACAACTGAAATTGCTTCCATAGTTATTGAAGTCGCAAAGCTAGCAAATCCAGAATTTGGAACAACAGTTGTCCCAACAGTTTTGCACGCTGGCACAACTACAAATACTGTTCCTGCATTAGCAACTCTTGATATTGATATTCGCTCTTATTCTGCTGCAGAACTAGTTCGAATTGATTCCGCGATTAAAAATCTTGCGACAACACATCCAGAAGCAAAGTTAGAAGTGACTGGTGGCATAAATCGCCCACCATTAGAACTTTCAGCGACTTCCGAGCTCTATGAAATATTGGAGAAAGTAGCTAGTGAAATTGGTATGGCCCCAATCGGACAGGCTTCAGTAGGAGGTGCCAGTGATGGAAATTTCGCTGCCGCGGCTGGTGCAAGAGTTTTAGATGGCCTTGGTGCTGTCGGCGATGGCGCTCACGCACTACATGAACAAATATTGCTCTCTTCAATTCCGTCGCGAGTAAAACTTCTAACTGCATTTATTAAGGAATTAATTCGTGACTGATGGCCCATTAATTGTTCAAAGTGATAAAACCCTTCTTCTAGATATCGATCATCCACTTAGCGATGAATGTCGCCGTTCGATAGCATCCTTTGCAGAACTCGAAAAATCTCCAGAACATATTCACACTTATCGCCTGACACCACTTGGTTTATGGAATGCCCGCGCTGCCGGACATGATGCAGAGCAAGTTGTAGATATTCTTCTTAAGTATTCGAGATTTGCGGTTCCACACGCGCTATTAGTTGACGTTGCAGAAACTATGTCTCGCTATGGCCGACTTCGCCTTGAAGCACATCCGGTTCACGGATTAGTTTTAGTTTCACATGATCCCGCTGTTCTTAAAGAAGTTACTCGCGGCAAAAAAGTTGCACCAATGCTTGGGCTCCAATTAGATGCTGAAACCATTGTCGTTCATCCTGGACAGCGTGGCTTTTTGAAACAAGCACTGTTAAAACTTGGTTGGCCAGCTGAGGATTTTGCAGGATATGTTGATGGAGAACATCATGAAATAGATTTGGTTCAAGATGGTTGGAGTATCAGAAAATACCAAGAGCTAGCCGCTGAAGGTTTCTGGCACGGTGGTTCTGGTGTTGTAGTTCTTCCTTGTGGTGCTGGAAAAACAATTGTTGGCGCTGCTGCAATGGCTCATGCCAAAGCGACCACACTAATTCTTGTTACAAATACTATTGCTGCAAGACAATGGCGAGATGAGTTATTGAAGCGGACCACGTTGCATGAAGATGAAATTGGAGAATATTCTGGTTCAAAGAAAGAGATTCGCCCCGTAACAATTGCCACTTATCAAGTAATGACAACTCGCAAGCAAGGTGTTTACGCACATCTAGATCTCTTTGATGCAATTGACTGGGGCCTAATTATTTATGATGAAGTGCACCTACTTCCGGCTCCAATATTTAGATTCACCGCAGATATCCAATCTCGCAGGCGCCTTGGCTTAACCGCAACGCTTGTTAGAGAAGATGGAATGGAAGGCGAAGTATTTTCGCTCATTGGACCAAAGCGTTATGACGTTCCTTGGAAAGAGATTGAAGCGCAAGGTTATATTGCACCTGCAGATTGCATAGAGGTGCGGGTTAATTTAACCGATGATGAACGTCTAAATTACGCGACTGCCGAACCAGAGGATCGCTATCGCTTCTGTTCGACAACAGCTACAAAGCGAAAAGTAGCA
>Ga0209298_10002839_pt1 | contig 10620 bp, 6 predicted proteins | sample S_140806_EF_Meta_FD_187325 | JGI IMG/M metagenome (GOLD analysis project Ga0209298, IMG submission 187325) | Freshwater microbial communities from Lake Simoncouche, Canada to study carbon cycling - S_140806_EF_MetaG (SPAdes) (version 2) | ecosystem: Environmental > Aquatic > Freshwater > Lake ... | reverse complement strand
TATAGTACAAATTCAATTTTAACAAATCTCAAGCAAGATCGCTTGATAAAAAAATGATGTTATGGCAAGTATAAATTTAATTGAAGCTTTCGCGGAGTTTAAAGACGCTGAAAATATAGATCGTCCAACGATGATGAAAGTAGTAGAAGATGTTTTCAAAACCTTATTGAGAAAAAAATATGGTAGCGATGAAAACTTCGACGTAATTGTAAATGCAGAAAAAGGTGACTTGGAAATCATTCGCCGTCGTGAAATCAGACCTGATGATGATGTAGACAATCCTTTAGCTGAAGTTTCTTACTCTGACGCAATCAAGATAGAGCCTGACTTTGAGATAGGTGAGGAATTATTAGAAGAAGTGAATATTTATGATTTTGGACGTCGTGCTATCTTGGCTGCAAAGCAAACATTGGCATCTCGTATCAACGATTTAAAGAAAAACGTTTTAGTAAAAAAATATTCAGATAGAATTGGTGAAATCATCAATGCCGAAATTTATCAGGTTTGGAAGAAAGAAGTATTGTTATTAGACGAAGAAGGCAACGAGTTAATCCTTCCAAAAACAGAACAAATCCCTCAGGATTTTTTCAAGAAGGGAGAAACCATCAGAGCGGTGATTGCAAGAGTGGATATGAAAAATAATTCACCTGTGATTATCTTATCTAGAACAAGCCCATTATTCTTAGCTAAATTATTAGAGATAGAAGTACCAGAAATTTTTGATGGCTTAATCACCATTAAGAAAATTGTGCGTGAGCCGGGTGAGCGTGCTAAAGTAGCTGTTGAATCATTTGATGATCGTATTGATCCAGTAGGTGCTTGTGTGGGTATGAAAGGTTCTCGTATTCATGGTATCGTGAGAGAGTTAAAGAATGAAAATATTGATGTCATTAATTTCACAACGAATACACAATTATTGATTCAACGTTCATTGACGCCATCAAAAATTAGCTATATGAATATTGATGCTGAAACTAAGCGTGCAGAAGTATACTTACAATCAGATCAAGTTTCTTTAGCCATTGGCCGTCGTGGAGTGAACATCAAATTGGCTTCTGAATTGACAGGCTATGAATTAGATGTGTATCGTGAAGACGAAGAAATTGTAGATGAGTTTGATATTGATTTAGATGAATTTAGCGATGAGATTGAAGCATGGATCATCGATGAGTTTAAGCGTATTGGTTGTGATACAGGAAGAAGTGTATTAAAATTAAGTGCAGAAGAATTAGAAAAAAGAACTGACTTAGAAGTGGAGACCATTGCGGAAGTCCGCCGTGTCTTGACAGAAGAGTTTGCTAAAGGTGAATAACCTTTAAATAGAAGTATATTTGTAAAAGGAACGCGTCTCTGTTCAAAAAAAGAGACAAAAAACATTAGAATGTCAGAATTGAAACTACCAAGACTGTTAGCAGCTGCTAAAGAATTCAACATCGGTCAAGATACCTTGATTGAATTCCTTAGTACAAAAGGTTTTCCTAAGGATGACCTTAAGCCAACGGCCAAATTAACTGAAAGTCAGTATTATGCTTTGCAGGCTGAATTCCAAAGCGACAAGGTTGCCAAGAATAAGGCAGACCATGTGGAATTACCAAAAAATGCAATAGCAGACAAAGGCAAAAAAGCGGAGGAAGAAATTACTCCAGCAAAAAAAGCAGTTGTTGCTGAAACCCCAGTTGTGGAAACACCAAAAGCTGCAACCCCAGTTGCAGAGCCAGTTCCTGCATCAGTTAAAGCAGAGGTTCCGGCTCCCGAGAAAGCAGCGCCTGCAAAGGCGAAAGCGGCAGCCTCTGAGGTGGAAGCTCCAAAAGTGGTGAACAAAATTGATCTTTCTTTAATTGACTCGTCTACAAGACCAAAAAAGTCGACTACTAAAACAGAAGAACCTGCAGCGCCTAAAGCAGCAGCGCCTAAAGCGAGTGCTCCAAAAGCAGCTGCTAAAAAAGCAGAGCCGGCTCCAAAAGCGCCACCAGTAGACCATTCAATCGCTCCAGAAAATGTACATGGTGCCATTACCAATATCCAAGCAGACAAGTTAACCGGTCCAACAATTTTAGGTAAGATTGACTTGCCGACCAATAGCGATACTAGACCAAAACCTTTAACACAGGAAGAAAAACGTGTTCGTAAGCGTATCCCAGTTCAAGGTAGACCAAATCAACCTGGTCAAACAGGACAAGGTGGACCAACCCAAGGTGGTGGTGGTTATCAAGGCAATCGTCCACAAGGTGGTGGCGGTGGTTACCAAGGCAATCGTCCACAAGGTGGAGGCGGCGGCTATCAAGGTAATCGTCCTAATAATGGTACACGTCCAGGCCAAGGTGGTGGTGCACGCGGAAGAAATATGCCACAAACGGCTGAACAAAAAGAAATCGATCAGAAAGCAATTCAAGATAAGATCAAGGAAACACAAGCGAAATTATCAGGCCAAGGTGGTCGTGGTAAGAGCATGAAATCCAAATATCGTCGTCAAAGAAGAGAAGAAGCTGCAGAAAATGAAAATAATGAACAAAGAGAAGACAATAAATTACAGGTAACAGAATTTGTAACAGTGAGTGAGTTGTCTAGCTTGATGGATGTAAGTTTTGCAGATATCATTAGCAAGTGTATGAACTTGGGTATCATGGTTTCAATTAACCAACGTTTAGATGCTGAGGTGATTGAATTGGTTGCAAGTGAATTTGGATTCGAAGTTGAATTTGTAGGATTAGAAGATGTAGTAGAAATGGATGAAGAAGAGGAAGCAGAAGATCAAGCAAATTTAGTAGAGCGTCCTCCAATTGTAACCATCATGGGTCACGTGGATCACGGTAAAACTTCTTTGCTAGATTATATCCGTAACGCGAATGTGGTTGCAGGTGAGGCCGGCGGTATCACGCAACATATTGGTGCATACGAAGTGACTTTGCCAAATGGTAAAGCCATTACTTTCTTGGATACACCAGGTCACGAAGCCTTTACAGCGATGCGTGCGCGTGGTGCTAAAGTAACGGATATTGCAATTATTGTAGTGGCTGCAGACGATGCGGTCATGCCTCAAACTAAGGAGGCTATTAGTCACTCTCAAGCGGCGAATGTACCAATGATTTTTGCAGTGAATAAAATTGATAAAGACGGTGCACAACCGCAAAAAATATACGAGCAGTTGTCTCAAATGAATATTTTAGTAGAAGCTTGGGGTGGTAAATTCCAAAACCAAGAATTGTCTGCTAAGCAAGGATTGAACGTAGATGCTTTATTAGAAAAGGTATTGTTAGAATCTGAAATTTTAGATTTAAAAGCCAATCCAAATAGAGAAGGAACAGGAACCATTATCGAGGCCTCTTTAGATAAAGGCCGTGGTTTTGTGGCTACCATACTTGTACAAAACGGAACCTTACGTCAGGGAGATTTGATTTTATCAGGCCAGTTTTATGGTCGTGTAAAAGCGATGTTCAACGAGCGTAACCAACGTATCGAAGTAGCACCTCCATCTACCCCTGTGGTGATCTTAGGTTTGAATGGTGCACCACAAGCTGGTGAGAAATTCAAAGTATATGACGATGAGTCTGAAGCAAAAGAATTAGCAACTAAGCGCTCTCAATTATTAAGAGAGCAAGGTTTGAGAACTAGAAAACATATTACTTTAGACGAGATTGGTCGTCGTTTGGCTTTAGGTAACTTTAAAGAATTAAATATCATCATCAAAGGTGACGTGGATGGTTCTGTAGAAGCCTTAAGTGACTCTTTACAAAAATTATCTACCGAGGAGATTGCGATTAGAGTGGTATTAAAAGGCGTAGGTCAGATTTCTGAATCTGATGTATTGCTTTCTGCTGCTTCTGATGCCATCATCATTGGATTTAACGTTCGTCCAAGTATGCAAGCAAGTCGCTTAGCAGAAACAGAAGGCGTTGAAATTAAAATGTACTCTATTATCTACAACGCGATTGATGAAATCAAGAGCGCGATGGAAGGTATGTTGGAACCAAAAATTCAAGAGAAAATTGTGGCCAACGTTGAAGTTAGAGAAGTCTACAAATTTGATAAAGCAACGGTTGCCGGATGTTATGTATTGGATGGCAAGTTGAGTAGAAACAGTAAGATTCGTATTATTCGTGATGGTATTGTTGAGTTCCCAAGAGGAGAAGGACAGGCCGCTGAATTAGGAAGCTTGAAGCGCTTCAAAGACGATGTGAAAGACGTTGTTTCTAATATGGAATGTGGTTTGACCATCAAAAACTTTATTGACTTAAAACCAGGCGATATCGTAGAAGCATTTGAGGAAGAAGAAGTTAAACGTACTTTATAAAAAAATTAAGATTTGATAGTTGGGGTATTGCCCCAGCTATCGGAACTTAGCCCCTTAATTCATATTTGATGAAAATAGTTCGCATCTTATTTGCCTTAGGTTTAATCGCTATCACTAGTGCAGCAACCGCTCAAATTAAAAAAGTTTTAGCTGATAAAATTATTGCTACTGTCGGCGATAAATATATTCTACGTTCCGATGTAGACAATGCACTTGCAGATTATAAAAGACAAGCACAGGGTCAAGAAAATATTGAATTACCAACCGCCTGTGTGGTCATTGAAGGGCAATTGATTCGTAAGGCTTTAGTATTACAAGCCGAAAAAGATTCTATTTTAGTTACAGAAGAAGAAATTGAGGTAGCTATTGATGGACGTATTCGAAATTTCATACAACAATTTGGATCTAAGGAAGTTTTAGAGGAGGTGGCTGGACGTTCTATCTTTCAATTAAAAGACGATTTTAGACTTTTAATTAAAGAACAACGTTTGGCAGAGGAGATGCAAAATAAGATTGTTGATAAAGTAAAGATTACTCCAAATGAGGTAAAAGCTTTTTATGCAAAAATTCCATTGGATAGTTTGCCTTTGTATGAAAGTGAAGTGCAGATTTCAGAAATCATCATGCATCCTAAAGCAAATCGCGATATCGAAGAATACGTGATTCAGCAGATGTTAGAATACCGTAAGCAAGTAGAAGGTGGCGTGAATAAATTTGAACAATTGGTAAAATTGTATTCTGAAGATCCAAGTTCAAAAGAAAATTTAGGTCAGTTTAGTTTAAATAGAAATGTAAGAGAATTTGATCCAGCATTCATGGCTGCATCTTTCAGGTTAAAAGAAGGACAAATTTCTGCGCCTGTAAAATCCAAATTTGGCTACCATATTATCCAATTGGTTTCTAGATCTGGAGATGAAGCGGTGGTAAAGCATATCTTAAGAATTCCACCAATCACAAATGACGAAATTAATGAGACTAAACAATTATTAGATAGCGTTAGAAAGGTGGTCTTAGCAAATAAGATAAGTTTTGGTGAAGCAGTGAATAAATATAGCGACGACGAATCAAGTAAGTTTAGTGGTGGAGCAGTGACGGGTCGCGACGCATCTACTTATATCAACTTTGACCAATTGGACAAAGAGATGGTAGTTTTGATTCAGAACATGAAGCCAGGAGATATCTCTGAACCACAATTGTATGTGGATGATAGAGGTAGAAAAGCGGTTCGTATTGTGTATTATAAAGAAAGAACTGAACCACATAAGGAAAATTTAAAAGAAGATTATAACCGTGTTTCAATAAGGGCACTAGAGGAGAAAAAAGCAAAAGTGTTAGAATCATGGTTTAAAGACAGAGTCCCTAATTACTATGTATTTATAGACAACGATTTCCAAGCTTGTAAAGAATTGACAGATTGGACAAAAGTGGCAAATGCAATTGTAAAGGAAAAAACATACTAGAAATTTCATCATGAGCGACGAAATCAAACACGAATGTGGCTTAGCATTCATTAGGTTAAGAAAACCTTTCTCCTACTATTTACAAAATAGAGGGTCAGTTACCTACGGACTCAATAAGTTGTACCTCTTGATGGAGAAACAACACAATCGTGGACAAGATGGCGCAGGGATTGCAACTGTTAAACTAGATATAGAAGCAGGCAATCCTTTTTTATATAGATTAAGAAGTAGTGCACAGCAACCCATTGCAGATATTTTTTATAAAGTGGGTCAAGAAATACAAGAATTAGAGCAATTCCAGTCAGATATTACACAACATCCAGGTTTAATGAAAGGACATTTACCTTTCATGGGGGAATTATTACTAGGGCATTTAAGGTATGGTACACAAGGCAAAAACAATGTTGAATTTTGTCATCCATTTATTAAGAAAAATTTAGTTCCAGGAAAGAATCTTGCTTTAGCAGGTAATTTCAATTTGATGAATACGGATGAATTATTCAAACTAATCCAACATGAACCAGGTCCTTTTGAAAAACAAAGTGACTTAGCTGCGATGATGGAAGTGATTCATCACTTTCTTGTAATAGAAGAAAGTAAAAATCCCAATAGCCCTAATATAGCTGAAGTATTAAAGCAAGCCGTGCCTATGTTTGATGGTGGCTTTACCATTGGTGGACTAGTTGGTAATGGGTATAGTTTTATCATGCGTGATGCACATGGCATTCGTCCAGCATATTATTACATTGATGGCGAAGTGATTGTAGCTGCCAGCGAAAGAGCTGCTATCCGAACCACATTCAATGTAGGTGAGAACGAAGTGCATGAGTTGATGCCTGGCAATGCCTTGATCGTAGACGATAAGGGAGGATATACCATTGAACAAATCATTGAACCAAAAGAAAGAAGAGCATGTTCTTTTGAGCGCATCTATTTTTCTAGAGGCGGGGATGAAAAGATTTATAGAGAGCGTATCGCTCTTGGACATTACTTAAGTAAAATTGTGTTAGATAGGATTGAAAAAGATTTAAAGAATACCATCTTCTCTTATATCCCAAACACGGCAGAAGTGGCATTTTACGGTTTAATAAAAGGCATGGAAGAATACTTGAATGCCATTAAAGTAGAACGTATATTAAGTTGGGGCAAGGACGTGGACGCCGAAAAATTAGGTGAGATGGTGAATCGAAAAATTCGCCAAGAAAAAATTGCGATCAAAGATGTTAAATTAAGAACTTTTATTACTGCAGATTCGAATCGTAACGAGATGGTGCAACACGTGTATGATATTACTTATGGCACGGTGCGTAAAAATGAAGATAGCTTGGTGGTTATAGATGATAGTATTGTTAGAGGTACAACTTTAAAAGAAAGCATCATTAGAATGTTATCAAGACTTTCTCCTAAAAAAATCATTGTTGTTTCTTCTGCACCTCAAATCAGGTATCCTGATTGTTATGGGATTGACATGAGTAAAATGGGTGATTTTATAGCATTTAAAGCAGTGATTGCTTTGTTGAAAGAAAGAGGCATGGAAAAGGTGATGGATGAGGTCTACCAAAAGATCAAAGCGTTAGAAGCTAAGAATGAACTTCATACCCAAAATGTAGTACGTGAATTATATAAGCCATTCACAACAGAAGAAATCTCGGATAAAATTGCGCAACTCATTACGCCGGATAATATTCAAATCCCTGTAGAAGTGATTTATCAGACTATTGAAGGCTTACACGAATGTTGTCCAACCAATACGGGTGACTGGTATTTCACAGGCAACTACCCAACACCTGGTGGAAACAAAGTTTGTAATAAGGCATATACCAATTATATCGAAGGTAATAATCAACGAGGTTACTAATAAAAAAAGGTGCTAACTGCACCTTTTTTTATTAGAAATATATTTATTAAATAAAAATATTTCTAATAAAATTAGAGTCGATAACAAATTGCGTTGATATTCATTCCGGCTCCAACAGATGCAAAAATAACGATATCGCCTTTTTCTAATGCATGTTCAGCATACTTTCCTTTATGCACCAAATCATATAAAGTTGGAATAGTTGCTACAGAACTATTGCCTAATTCATGAATACTCATAGGCATGATATCTGCTGGAATTTCTTTGATATCATATAATTTATACAATGCTTTAATAAAACCCTCATCCATTTTTTCATTGGCTTGATGCAGGAAGAATTTCTTTATTTCTTGAATCTCCACGCCCGCTTTTTCTATACAAGCTTTCATAGCAATAGGCACGTTCTTAATGGCATACTCATATACTTTTCGGCCTTTCATTTTAATATACCTTGTGGCATCATCTGCGGCTGGATGATACGATTTCCCCATGTACAAATAACCAGCTTCATCGTTACAATGACTTTGTACACTAAAGGATAAAATACCTTGCTTAGGGTCTTCGCTATGTTCTACGATACAAGCGCCTGCGCCATCGCTAAAAATCATACTATCTCTGTCGTGTGGATCTATTACTCTGCTTAACGTCTCGGCACCAATGACTAAACATCTTTTTGCCATGCCAGATTTAATAAAAGAATCTGCTTGAATCACACCCTGTATCCATCCTGGACAGCCAAATAAAATATCATAAGCCACGCAGTTTGGATTCACAATCCCTAAATGATGTTTTACTCTAGATGCGATAGCAGGAACTGCATCAGATTGTATGGTATCATTTTGAACGTCTCCAAAATTATGTGCCACAATAATTTGATCAATCGTTTCAGGATCTATCCCTGCATCTTCAATCGCTAATTTGGCTGCGGCTGCGGCTAGGTCAGATGTATTGACTTGAACATCGGCATACCTTCTTTCCATGATGCCAGTGATCCCTTTAAATTTCTCAACAATTTCTTGATTAGGGGTTTTGATCAATTCACTTTGTTCATCGTAAAAAGTATTCGAAACAAAATCTTGATTCGATTTAATATGATGCGGTATAATACTACCAGTGCCGGTTATAATGGTTGCCATAGAGGGGGTAATTTTTTGATAAGCAATAGCCCAACCACTCTAAGTTAAGCAATTTAGATATATTTATCGCCTTTGTTCCGCTTTACTTCGGCCACATATTCTTTAATAGATTGCTCTTTATCCCTACTACAAATCATTAACACATCCTTTGTGTCAATCACAATAAAGTCATCCAATCCCTGAACTAACACTAGTTTGTCTTTGGGAGAATTGATCATACATTTTGTAGCATCAATTACAATGACATTATCAGAGGCAACTGCATTGCCAAAATAATCTTTCTCCATATTTTCATATGCACTATTCCATGTACCTAGATCACTCCATCCAAATGAAGCTGGCATCACATATACATTATTAGCCTTCTCCATGATTGCGATGTCAATTGAAATATTGGTGCACTGCGGATATATTTTTTGAATAGCAGTATTTTCGGTTGGCGTGTTAAAATGCATTTTCTCTTGATCAAATAATTCATACATTTCTGGCTGATACTTTTCGAATGCAGCTAAGATGGAACTTATTTTCCAAGCAAAAATTCCTGCGTTCCATAAGAAGTCGCCACTTTCTATAAATGATTTAGCAATTTCTAAATCTGGTTTTTCAGTAAAGGTTTTGACTTTATATAAATCTTTAGCGACCTCTAATCCCTCGTATTGGATATAACCATATCCTGTATTTGGATGGGTTGGCTTAATGCCTAAAGTTGCCAATGCCTTAATGTGGTCTACAAAATCTAATGCAGCTAAAGCAATTGTTTGAAATCGGTCTTCCTCTAAAATTAAATGATCACTTGGTGCAACAATACATTTTGCATCAGGATTCATCTGCGCCAATTTAAAAGAGATATACGCTATACAAGGTGCTGTATTTTTTTTACTAGGCTCTGCTAAAATATTATCAATGGGTAACATCGGCAATTGTGTTTTCACAATGTCCACGTACTCTTCGGAAGTGACAATATAAATATTTTCTGCAGGAATAAATTTTGCATAACGTTCATAAGTCCATTGTACTAATGTCTTACCCGTATTCAATACATCTAAAAATTGTTTAGGGAGTGCAGTCCTACTCATCGGCCAAAATCGACTTCCAATTCCTCCAGCCATAATGGCTACATAGTGATTTTTGTTTTGCATAGATATAGATTATAAAATCCCTTCTTTCATTAAATCGTGTATATGAATCATTCCTTTGTATTGACCTTCGTCAGCAACAATCAATTGACTAATATCGTGCGCTTTCATTAGATCAAATGCTTCGATTGCCAATGTATCCGAGGAAATTGTAATTGGCTGTTTGTGTAAAATAGCAGCAGCCTTAAGCTCTTGTATACTGTTATGTTGTTCTAGCATTCGGCGAATATCTCCATCTGTAATGATGCCAACAATATTTCCGTTATCATCTAAGACAACGGTTGCGCCCATCCTGCTTTTTGAAATAGCGATAATGACTTCTTTAACACTTGTTAGCGGATTGACACTTGGTTGGGTATTTTGTTTTGCAATGGCACCTGTGGTTAAGGTTAATTTTTTCCCAAGATTGCCTCCAGGATGAAATTTTGCAAAATCATTGGATTTAAATCCTCTTAATTCCATGAGTGTAATAGCCATTAAATCTCCCATCACCATTTGCGCAGTGGTGGATGAAGTCGGTGCTAAATTATGAATACATGCTTCTTGATCTACTGTAGTGTTAATCACAAGTGGTGTTGCCTTACTTAGATAACTATCCAAATTACCTACCATGGCAATCAATGGGTTGCCAAAATGGGCTATTAGGTCTACCAATATTTTAATTTCAGGGCTTTCGCCGCTTTTACTAATAATCATCACCACATCTTCAGGTCCAATCATACCCGAATCTCCATGAATA
>Ga0209298_10002835_pt1 | contig 10627 bp, 12 predicted proteins | sample S_140806_EF_Meta_FD_187325 | JGI IMG/M metagenome (GOLD analysis project Ga0209298, IMG submission 187325) | Freshwater microbial communities from Lake Simoncouche, Canada to study carbon cycling - S_140806_EF_MetaG (SPAdes) (version 2) | ecosystem: Environmental > Aquatic > Freshwater > Lake ... | reverse complement strand
GATTTCTCGGAGTAGATCTCTTCTTTGTAATTTCAGGTTATGTCATCACGCGTCTACTTTTAGATTCAATACAGCAACGCGGCGGTTTAGATCTTCGTGATTTCTATTTAGCGCGTATTCGCCGATTACTTCCCCCGCTGATATTCATGATCGTTACCACTTCAATCTTTGTTGGTTTATGGGCCCCGGATACGACGAAAAAATTCTTAAGGGATACCCCATTTAGTTTGACGGGTGTAATGAACTGGTGGCTGGTTTTTAACCAACAAGACTATTTTGCAGCTAGTGGTCGACCTTCATTGCTTCAGCACACTTGGTCGCTTGCAGTTGAAGCGCAGTTCTATCTTATTTGGCCGCTAATACTCTTGATTGTTTTAAAGTACTTAGGAAAGAAGCTAATCCCAGCAGCAGCTTTAGTTATTGCTGCAACTTCTGGAGTTGCGCTGATGTTCGTTTCTTTCCAAATCGATGCAGCAAACTCATCAAAAGTAAGCCATGTTTACTTCGGTACAGATACCCACAGTATTGGGCTTTTCCTTGGTGCCGCCCTGGCAGTTAGTTGGATACCGCAAAATTTCAATTTGCAAGTAACGCGTCGGGCACAAGATTTTATTGATGGAATTGGCGTTTTTGGATTTGTTGGAATTATCGCTACTTTTCTATTGATCGATGAGACAGACCCAACTCTTTATAAAATAGCATTTCCGTTAGCCGGTGTATTCGGAACAGCAATATTAATTTCTATTGTGCACCCGGCTTCGCGATTTGCCCCGTTGCTACGCAACAAAGTTCTGCTCTGGATTGGAGAACGCTCTTACGCCATTTATTTGTGGCACTGGGTAATTTTTCAAATCTCGCGCCCGCAAGTTGATTTAGATGGTGAAGATTGGGCCTTATTCACTTTACGCATTCTGGTAGTCCTGGCACTTGCTGATATTTCTTTGCGCTTAGTTGAACTACCTATTCGCAGTGGCGCAGTGGCTTATTGGTTTAAAGGAATGCGATACCGCACTCCGGAAGTTAGAAAACGTCAAAAGGTATTCGTTGCTATTTCAATCTCTACAACAATTTTGCTCTCTTCTCTGGTCAGCGCGTACGCGTTAATTGATACTGCAGCTAAGGACCGAGCAGTTAAGGCTGCTATTGAAAGCGCTAGCCAGCCAACTCAGGCGACTACATCTCCAATAGATAAGACAGGAATCTGGGTAACTGGCGATTCAGTAATTTTGGGAATTCGCCATGAGATTGAGGCGCGTAATCCAATTGCGCTGATCAACGCCCGTGTTGGTCGTCAGGCGCAAGAATTACTGGAAGTAATGCAAAACGATGTGAGCGAGGTTAATGGTTCACCGGTTGTGTTTAATCTAGGCAATAACAATGCGCTAACCCGCGAACAAGTCGTGGCAATTTTCGAGGCGGTAAAAGCGGCCCCTCTGCGCATCGTAGTAAATACCGCGGTTCCAAGACCATGGAAAGAATCCAATAACGATTTGATTAATGAGGTTGCCAAAAGTTATCCCAATTCATATGTGATTCGTTGGGATCAGATTTCTCTGGGCCACCCTGAATATTTTGCGCCAGATGGAATTCACTTAGTGCCGGCAGGAGTTCGTGCCTACGTAGCTGCGATAGAAGAGTATTTGCCTTAATTTTAAATTAAAATAAATAAAGCCCCCGCAAAATTAGCGAGGGCTTTATTTATTAATTTATTTATTCGAATTGACCGCTAAACCCAAAAGCCTTAGCAGATGCGACCTGTCCATCTGAGTAAACAGATGAGACTCGGAACGATGTTGATCCATCAGTTGAACCCTTTGTGAATTCAATTGAAAGCTGATCAGCTGGCAACATTCCTGATTCTTTCCATTCGCCCATTCCTGAGCGAACTTCAAACTTGTAGCCAGTTAACCCAGCAGTTGCTGCTGGGGCTTTCCAGGTAATAACCATTACTGATTTAGCAGAATCTTTCCAGTTTCCGATAAAGCGTGTTGGCGCTTCAACAGCCGCGACCGCTTCACCTGTTGCAGCAGATTCACTTGCGGCAGGAGTTGGTTCTTCACTTGCTTCAGCAGTTGCTGCTGGTGATGCAGATTCGCTAGCTGCAGGAGTTGCTGGAGCTGATGCAGTATCTGAATCAGATGCTGGTCGACTAATTACAACAATTGCCAGGAGAGCGATACCGATAATCGCTGCCATCAAAACACGTGGAGATGTTCCTTGCTTAGGTTTAGCACTTGGCTTTGGTGCAGCAGATGCACTCTTTGCTGGGGTTGGCATCGTTGTGATATTTGCACGAGATGCACTCTTTACGCCGCCGACTGGAACTGGAGGAACAACAAACTTGCTGGCCGAAGTTGCCTTCTTGGCAGCAGCCTTTTTACGTGCTGGTGCTTTCTTAGCAACCTTCTTAGCCGTTGACTTCTTTATCGCTTTCTTAGCAGTCTTCTTAACAACTTTTTTAGCTGCTGCTTTTTTCTTTGCAGGAGCTTTCTTAGCAGCAGCTTTCTTGCGCGCTGGTGCTTTCTTAGCAACTTTCTTTACTGAAGCTTTTTTCTTAACGGCCACGATGAAACTCCTTTTAGGGCTAAGCGATCTCGTATGGGCCAAGTTTAGCCTAGAGAGTTGAGCAAACTGATGACATGGGGTGCGATAGCGCGGAGTGATTTTCCGCGATGGCTGATCGCATCTTTAGCCTCTGCGCTCATTTGCGCGCTAGAAATCTCATAACCTTCCGGTCTAAAAATCGGGTCATAGCCAAAACCATGTTCACCAACTGGTTCACGCAGAATCCAGCCGTCAAAGTGCGCTTCTTCCGTGTGGGTGCGTCCATCGGGAAGGGCAAGAGCTGCCACGCATGTGAAATGTGCACCACGCTTTTCATCAGGTGCATCGGCTAAGGAATTTAAAACTTTAAGTGTATTTGCAGCATCATCCCCGTGAACTCCAGCCCAACGCGCCGAATAAATCCCAGGATCGCCATTTAGAAAATCCACACATAGCCCGCTGTCATCTGCAATCGCTGCGATGCCGGATGCCGCACACATTTCGCGCGCCTTGAGAAGTGCGTTCTCTTGAAATGTAAATCCCGTTTCAGCAACATCGTGAAGGCTCGGGAATTGATCAAGGCCGACTAACTCTATTTGCCCTGCCGCAATATCTTCCAGAATGCGTCGAAACTCTTCTATCTTGCCCTTATTGCGAGTGGCAAGAAGTAAGCGATGCGGGCTCACTTAGAAAGGGCGGCCTTCTGGATATCTCCAAGTTCTACGCAACCTGCAACAGCTAAATCAAGTAGCGAGTTAAGTAAGTTGCGATCGAATGGAACGCCTTCGGCAGTTCCTTGTACCTCTATGAAACGTCCATCACCACTACAAACCACATTCATATCTGTATCGGCGCGGACATCTTCTTCATAACAAAGATCAAGCATCGGAACGCCGCCAATTATTCCAACTGAGACCGCAGCCACTGAATCACTTAGCGGTTTTGAGTTTTCCTTGATGTGGCCTTGTGCCTTAGCCCAGGCAATCGCATCAGCAAGTGCGACATATGCACCTGTGATCGCAGCGGTGCGGGTTCCACCATCGGCTTGTAAAACATCGCAGTCAATCACAATTGTATTTTCGCCAAGTTCTTTCATATCAACAATTGCTCGCAGAGAACGACCTACCAAACGTGAAATCTCTTGGGTACGCCCCCCTAATTTTCCTTTAACACTTTCGCGATCTGAACGAGTATGTGTAGCGCGAGGCAACATCGCATATTCAGATGTAACCCAACCCTTTCCAGAATCTTTTAACCAACGTGGGACACCTGGTGTAAATGAGGCAACACAGAGAACGCGCGTCTTACCAAATTCAACCAAGACTGAACCTTCAGCATGATCAAGCCATTTGCGAGTGATTTTGATTTCGCGAAGTTGATTTTCGTTTCTACCGTCGATGCGTGCCATTTACTTCCAATCCAGTTAATTGACGTTTGTTAATTTAGTTGTGCTATGTGTTGTACAGAACCCACTTCAGGTCCCAAGAATCTTCGTGCAAGTACTTCAAATGCTGCCGAATCACCGGTAGCCAAGAACTTATGACTGGCAGGAGAACTAGATGGTGCGCGCAGAAGAGAATTCTCTACCAACGTGCGATAAAGATCTTTTGCAGTTTCTTCAGCGCTAGATACCAATGAAACGTTATTTCCCATTACATAAGAGATAACGCCAGTTAAAAGTGGATAGTGGGTGCAGCCAAGCACCAAAGTATCAACATCGGCTTCCATCACTGGCTTTAGATATTCACGAGCCACTTTGGTAATTGCTTCGCCTGAAGTTTCACCGCGTTCGACAAATTCCACAAATAGTGGGCAAGCAATTGACGTTATTTGCAACTGTGGAGCTGCAGCGAAGGCATCCAGGTATGCCTTGGAATCAATTGTCGCTCGCGTACCGATAACGCCAATGCGCCCCGTGCGTGAAGCAGCGACTGCGCGGCGAACTGCAGGCTGAATAACTTCGATAACCGGAACGGAATAACGCTCGCGTGCATCGCGCAACATGGCAGCACTTGCGGTATTGCAAGCAATCACCAACGCCTTTACTCCTTGGTCAACTAAATAATCTAAAGTCTCAAGTGCGAAGGTACGAACTTCGGCTAACGGCCTTGGACCATAAGGACCGCGTGCGGTGTCACCGATATAAAGTGTTGACTCATTAGGTAATTGATCGAGAATGGCACGAGCTACGGTTAAACCGCCAACTCCAGAATCGAAAATTCCGATTGGTGCATCACTCATATGGGCAAGAGTACCCTTAAATAAGTTAAGCCCAGAGCGTGCCGTCTAAGCCTTCTGTTGCAGAAGCGATCTCAGAGCCATAAATTCCCGTTGATAAATACTTCCAACCGGCATCGCAGACAATAAAGGCGATATCGGCATCGCGCCCATCGCGCACCGCTTCATTGGCAATTGCAATTGCGGCGTGCAAAATTGCGCCGGTAGAAATGCCAGCAAATATTCCTTCTGTCTCTAACAACTGGCGAACCCGCTTTACTGAATCTTCTGCGCCAACGGAAAAACGTCGCGTTAAAACCGAAGCGTCATAGAGTTCCGGAACAAAGCCTTCATCGATATTGCGTAGTCCATAAACAACTTCGCCGTAGCGGGGCTCTGCAGCAATTATCTGCACATCAGGATTCATCTCGCGCAAGTATCTTCCGGCGCCCATCAGGGTTCCAGTTGTGCCAAGGCCTGCAACAAAGTGCGTAACTGTTGGCAAATCTTTAAATATTTCTGGTCCCGTGCCTTCGTAATGCGCTTGGGTGTTTGCTGGATTTCCATATTGGTAGAGAAATACCCACTCGGGATTCTGCGCCGCTAACTCTTTAGCAACCCGCACCGCTTCATTTGATCCACCAGCGGCAGGTGAAGAAATTATTTTTGCGCCCCACATCTCAAGTAGTTGGCGTCTTTCTGGACTTGTGTTCTCGGGCATCACGCAAATTAATTTGTAGCCCCGAACTTTGGCAGCCATAGCAAGTGAAATTCCAGTATTGCCACTAGTTGGTTCTAAAATTGTCGCGCCCGGTTTTAACTGGCCACTCTTTTCGGCAGCGTTGATCATAAAAATTGCTGTGCGATCTTTAATCGACCCAGTTGGATTGCGATCTTCTAACTTCGCCCAGAGTCGAACGTTTGGCGCTGGAGAAAGTCTGGGTAAACCGATTAGAGGTGTGTTACCAACCGAAGCTTCCAGAGAGTCATAGCGCGCCAAAATTATCCGCCAGCTACTGCAGGAAGAATTGTTACTGAATCACCATCTTTAATTGGGGCTTCTAGGCTCCCTAGAAAACGCACATCTTCGTCATTGATATAGATATTTATAAAGCGACGGAGCACTCCATTTTCCAAAAGACGATCTCCGATGCCCGGATATTGTTGATCTAGATCTGTGATTAGCGCTGTAAGAGTTGCACCTGTTGCAACAACAGCCTTTTGATCTTTAGTAAATGGACGCAGAATTGTCGGAATACGTACTTCAATGCTCATGTAGTTATTATGGCGAAGAAGTGACTTATTCGGTAATTGAAACTTCTTCTTCAGTTACTACGCCATCGATTATGCGATATGAACGAAATTCAATTGCAGGTGCAATCTCTTTGCGACTAGAGACCAGAACATAATGTGCTCCAGGCTCACCCGCATATGCGATATCTGTGCGTGATGGGTACGCCTCGGTTTCGGTATGTGAGTGGTAGATCACGACAATCTCTTCATCGTTGTCATCGACTTCTCGATAAAGGGCGAGCAAATCTTTAGGGTCAAATTCATAAAACGTTGGCGAATGTGCAGCATTGATCATCGGCAGCAAACGTGTTGGTGTTCCCGAACCAATCGGCCCAAGAATCGCACCGCAGCATTCATCTGGATACTCTGCGCGAGATTGCGCAATGATTGCGTCAACAAATGCGCGTGAAATAGTTAATGACATGAGAGTCTTATCTTAACTTTCATAAAACTAGTTTTCATCCATTAGGGCTTCGATTAAACCTTCTTGCAGCCAACCAAGCCATCCGTAAACAATATAAACCCCACGCATTGGATCATCTGGGGCTAATAGCTCTAACTCGTCCTGAGATCGCTCTTGTACATTTAAGCGAACACCTAAAGCCAAGCGCATATCGTTTATCGCGCCGAGCCAAGCATTGGCGCCATCGTGTTCTAGATCAACAGTGCCATCTTCGGCGCTTTTTAAATACATCCGCATCGCCATAGCGTGCGCCTGTTTCTTACTCCGCAAAGTGGATTCTGTGTAACGTCTAAATTCTGCAGAATCAACTTCGTCTTGATAGGCGTTTGGGAGCAAGCGATGTAGTACCTCATCTTCTGGTGGTGAATCATGTGAAGTGATCCCAACCATTGCAGCCAGTGGGTCTTCTTGTCCATGATCGATACGTTCTGCCAGCAATTCAATTATCTGCTCGGTTAAATTTATCAATATCTCGCGTTCATTTTCGGCGAATTCTGCAACGTATGAATTGCTGCCGTGGCGTTTAAAACCCTCGGATTTCATATCGCTTGATCACCTCGTTGCAGTGTTGCCCAAAGCCCATATTCGTGAAGGCGCGCAACATCGTGCTCCATCTCTTCACGACTACCAGTTGAAACAACTGCCTTGCCTTCGGTATGTACTTTCATCATTAACTCTTGCGCCTTGGCTTTGGGATAACCAAAAAGTTCCATCAAAACGTAAGTTACATATGTCATTAAATTAACTGGGTCATCCCAAACGATGGTGACCCATGGAGCATCGCTAGAGAAGATTTCGCGAATCTGCTCTTCGATATGAGTATCGGTCTTAACCATCATCTGATAATTATAGAGAACTCTGAAGCCGCTACTTGCCGCCAAACTGAGTCTGCCTGAACTATGACTTGATAACGAACGATGGAACGCGCTTCGCCAGCGTTCGGGAATACAAAGTTTCCTTTCTCATCAGTCGTTGCTGTAGCCACATTCTTCCAAGTACCTGCCGTGTACTTCATCAGAGAAACGACTGCGCCGGCAGAACGTGGGCGAACGGTTCCAGAAATTAAAAATGCAGTCTTTGCTTTTTCGGTACCTGGTGCACTCAAAGAAATAGTGCGATCAATTAGTACAGCAACTTCGTTACTTAAAGATTCGGCGCGTTCCCAAGTGCCATCCGTTGCGATACGAATATTCATTGGCTTAGCCAGCAAAATGCCAGTCATAAACTTGCCATCGACTGAAGTGTTTACAGAACCAAGATTGCGCCAAGTTAAATCGGTTGCGCTCTTGCCTTCAATACGAACGGGAAGTGAAGCAACTGGAGATTTATCTTCGAGTGATACCTGCCCACTTAAAGTAATCGCTGATCCATATAGCGCGCTCGGTTTATCTAATGACAAGGTACTGAACACTTTCGCGGGAGCAATATTTAGCGCTGTTTGGCGGATTGCCTCCATCGCTAGTGGTTCTTCCATGCCTAGCGTCCAGGCAGTCACTCCCCCAAGTTTATATTTCGCAACTAACTCACTTCTGATCTTGTAACTCTGCGCATTTTGATACCAAGCTGTACGCGTTGCTGTGCAAATTGTGGAGCGCCCATCGGCAGTTAACCCTTCGTAAGCCTTTGTATAAGTAAATGTGGCTTCGCCATTTTTCTCGTCATAGACGGGTGTTACTTGATAATTTGCAGCAAGGGTTGCAGCATCGCGCATAACAAAAGTCGCGGCTTTTGCGCCAACTTTTATTGCGTTGATAAACGGCGCAGGACATATTCCATCTACCTTTGTAACCCAATCTCGACCATAACCAGCCAATCCGAGATAAACCTTTGATGCTGGCATGATTGAAGTTGCATAAGCAACGGTTTTTTCAGTCCACGCTATTGGACCAATCGGACCAACTTTTGCAACTGAATAGTCGTAAGTCATTATTCGCAAACGATCTATATGCGCGGCAATTTGTGGCCAGGCATAGACGGAGTAACCCTTCTGTTTGCCAGTCGGATCGAAGTTGTACGGAGTTGAAACTGAAAGCAATTTATTATTTGCATGCAATAGCGCTGAAAGCTCTTTCACAAATGCCACCCACAGCGGTGCGGTCTTTGCCCAAGTCGCATTTCCATCAACGAATGCGAACCCTTCAAAATCAAGATCAATCCCATCGTAATTATTTAACGCTACAAAGTCGTAAATTGTTTTAGCGGTCTTGGTCCGATTAGCAGCACTTGCCAGTAAATTGGAAAGGACTAACTTATCCATACCGTCTGTGATGGTTGGAATAATCTGGAAACCAGCAGAGCGCAGTGCGGCAAGCGGAGTTGCAATCGGAACGCTTGGATTTGCGGGTGCGTATAAATCAGAGACAAATGCTGACTTGTTCTTGCCGTCATATTTTAAGGTGTACCAAAATGGCATTACCTCTTTAATTAAATCTGCATTGTTAAGGGCTGCCGGCAAAGAAGTCTTCATTGAATAATATGGAATCCAACCTGTCAGAATTTTCCGTGGTTGACCAGCGCTCTGTGCCGATGGGATTGCCAGGCAAGTAAAAATTAGTACTGCGGTTAAGGCTTTACTTATCGGGTGATTTGCGCGAAAGACCGTCATAGATTTCTTTACAAACAGGACAGATTGGATATTTCTCGGGATCGCGCGAAGGGATCCATTTCTTGCCACAAAGTGCACGTACTGCCTTACCGGTTACGGCTGATTCGACAACCTTCTCTTTCTTTACATAGTGAGCGAATCGATCGTGGCCGCCATCATCTTCCTGTAAATCAGGACGGGTGAGCAGATCAGTATCTCCATCTAATTCAGGAGAGTTTCTGCGGAAAATACCCATGTCCGAAAGGATAGTGGTTGCAGGTAGAATTTGAAGATGAAGGACTTGCTCCGCACAGCAGATTTATCACGTGCTGATGTCAATTTACTGCTCGACACTGCCGCTGACTTTGCGAAGAATCCACTTCGTTCCAAAGATGCGTTGGCGCACAAGAGCGTTGCTATCTATATGACTAAGCCTTCTACGCGCACCAGACTTTCTTCCGAAACCGCCGTTGCACATCTGGGCGGAACTCCTATTTTTATTCGTGGCGATGAATTGCAATTGGGTCGCGGTGAAAGCATTGCAGATACTGCAAGAATCATCAGCGGTTACTGCGATGCTTTAATTATTCGCACATTTGCACAGGCCGATGTTGATGAGCTTGGTGCTAACGCATCTATTCCTGTTATCAACGCTCTAACAGATGATGATCACCCAACTCAGTTACTCGCTGACTGGCTAACAATTCGTGAAACTTTTGGTAGCGATATCGCTGGACGTAAATTTGTTTATCTTGGCGATGGCAACAACATGTCACATGCTTGGTTAACCATGGGTGCGATCATGGGTGCACACGTTGTTGCAGCAACTCCTGCCGGAAAATGGTCACCAAACGCTGATGTGGTTGCAAAGGCGAAAGAGATTGCTAAAAAAACTGGTGCAACTATTGAAGTAACAAATGATCCTGAATCCGCGGCTCGTGATGCAAGTGCCTTATATACCGATGTCTGGATGTCGATGGGCGATCCTGAGGCCGAGCGAGCTGAGAAGATAAAAGTGCTGGCACCTTTTGCCGTAACCGAATCTTTAATGGCGTTAACTGCAAAAGATTCAATCTTTATGCACTGTCTGCCGGCGCATCGCGGTGAAGAAGTTGCAGCCTCGGTAATCGATGGAGGTAAATCGGTTATCTGGCGTGAGGCCTACCATCGCCGCACGACGATCCAGGCCCTTCTCTATCACCTGACCCGCGGTGAACTTAAGGGTAATTAATTTCCCCGTTATTCATTGATTTTGATTTCCCTCTTTTTTAACCGAGCAAGTAAGGTTTGCCCATGCGTGTAGCCGTCCCATTAGAAGTAAAAGCTGGCGAAAAGCGTGTTGCGCTTGTTCCCGACATCATCAACAAATTAACCCGCTTGGGTTATGAAGTTGTAATCGAATCCGGAGCCGGCGATCACTCGCAAGGCACCGACTCTGCTTACACCGCCGCAGGTGCTTCAGTTGTTAAGGGCGATGTAATTAGCTCTGCTGACATCGTGCTTTCAGTCCAACCACTGAATGCTGC
>Ga0209298_10002834_pt1 | contig 10629 bp, 14 predicted proteins | sample S_140806_EF_Meta_FD_187325 | JGI IMG/M metagenome (GOLD analysis project Ga0209298, IMG submission 187325) | Freshwater microbial communities from Lake Simoncouche, Canada to study carbon cycling - S_140806_EF_MetaG (SPAdes) (version 2) | ecosystem: Environmental > Aquatic > Freshwater > Lake ... | reverse complement strand
AGACATAAGTGCAAATGCAGTCTTTACAGGTAACGCATCTGCTATTTATGCGGGTGTGGGATATGTCAATGGTTTATGTTTGGTGGCGGCTAATGGCGTAATCCTTGGTGAAAATTGGACACCAGTAGCACAAGACGCTAACACTTGGACACCAGTATCTGTTGGTGGCAATACTTGGACAACAGTATCGAGCGATTCAAATACATGGACACCTGTGTCTGCTAATGATAATACATGGACACTACAGTCTCAAGGAAGTAATACATGGCTACGACAAAACTAACATTTGGTGAGTGGATGCCTGACCAACCAAGCATTACAGGTGCTTTGGTTGATGCAAAAAATATAGTCTCTCAGGCTGTTGGTTATGGGCCATTCCCTACTGCTGCTACATTTTCTGGGGTTGCTGCTGAAAATCTTACTACATTGGTAGCAGGGAAAACACCTACTGGAACAACAAATTTGTTTGCGGCTGGAACAACTAAGATTTATAGTGTTTCTGGTGTAGGTGTTTTAACTAACGTATCTAAAACTGGTGGCTATACACCAAATGGTGCGTTAGATAGGTTTAGATTTACTCAATTTGGTAATGTAATTATTGGGACAAATAATAGTGACCCAATACAATCATTTACATTGGGAACTTCTACGGCATTTGCTGACTTGGCTGCTACTGCACCTAAGTGTAAGTTTATAACTGTTGTTCGTGATTTTGTTGTAACTGCATTTACTACAGAAAGTTCTGTTGTCTATCCAACTCGTGTTCGTTGGTCAGGAATCAATTCGGAAACTTCATGGGGTTCAGATCAAGTAACTCAAGCTGATTACCAAGATATTCCAGATGGAGGCCAGATTGTTGGAATCCGTGGTGGTGAATTTGGATTGGTTTTAATGGACAAAGGCATATCTCGGATGAGTTATGTTGGTACTCCTTTTGTTTTTCAGTTTGACAATATCTCTCGTGGTAAGGGATGTATTTCTGCTGGGTCTATTGCTCAATTACAAGGTATAACTTTCTTTTTGAGTGACGATGGTTTTTATATGTGTGATGGACAGAATGTCTCACCCATTGGCTCTGAGAAAATAGATCGTTGGTTCTTTAGTAACGCAGACGAAAGTGCATTTGATACCATGTCTTGCGCTGTTGACCCTGTTCGCAAGTTAATAATCTGGAACTTTAAGAATACTTTTGCACAAAGAGTTTTAGTAATTTATAACTTTAAAACTCAAAAGTGGACTTATGGAGATGCAGGTACTGATTACATCTCAGACGCATCTACATCCGCTACAACCTTAGAGGGTTTAGATTCTTTATCAAGTAGCATTGATGCTTTGCCAGTTAGTCTTGACTCTATCCTTTACATGGGTGGTAAGTATTTTCTTGGCGGTACTTATGGTGCTTATGTAATGACATACAACGGAGCGTCTGCTACTGGAAATATCATTACAGGCGATTTAAACGCTGGTGGAAGATCAGTAGTTACTTTGGCTCGTCCAATGGTTGATGGAGGCTCTGCGACTGTTTCTGTGGCTTCTAGGACGCTATTAAGTGAGCAAACTAACTTTGGTACAGCAGGTACTGCTGATGCTGATAACAGGATTTCATTAAGGTCTAATGGTAACTACCACCAGTTTAAGGTTATCCCTACTGGTAACTGGAAAACTGCTGTTGGTTTAGATGTTGAATTGCAAGGTCAGGGAGTCCGATAATGTTTAGAAGCCTTCCTCCTTTTGGTGGCGATGAGCGAGTAGTCGCTGAAGTTGTCCGTGGTGTTATGGATGGCAAGACTAACAATACAGGCTCAATAACTTTGGCTATTGGTGGGGCTACGACTACTACTTTGAATGACAGACGAATTAGTGCAAATAGCGTGATTATGTTTGTTCCTGCCTCTGCTGCGGCTAATGCTGATTCTGCAAGAATATATGCTAGTGGACAAGGACAAGGAACGGCTACAGTAAATCATGTAGCAAATTCAACTGCCAGTAAAACATATAAATATGTTGTTATTGGTTAACTTTCAATCTATAATGGATTCCGTGGATGACCCATCTTGGAATCCGAAACTCTAGGAGTAAAAGATGGCTACGACTACCACAACCTCAATTGACCCAACGATACAGCCGTATCTGCAATATGGCTTGACTGAAGCCCAGAAGATGTATCAGGGCGGTGGCCCACAGTATTATGGCGGTCAGACTTATGTAAGTCCATCAGAGACTACTCAAACTGGTTTACAGGCTCTTGAAGAACGAGCCAAGTTGGGTAATCCTTTATTGCAGTCTGCACAGAATCAACTTCAAAATACTATTTCTGGTGGGTTCTTACAAGGCAATCCATTCTTTCAAGGCGCATTTCAACCTGCGGCACAAGCGGCTCAGTCACAGTTTGAGCAAACATTGGGTAACGTAGGTTCTGCGGCATCTAAAGCAGGTCGCTATGGCGGTGGTGCGGCAAACACATTGCAAGATCGTGCAAGTGGTCAGTTTGCTAAGAGTCTGTCTGATACTGCTGGACAACTGGCTTATCAGAACTACGCACAAGAAAGAGCCATGCAACAGGCCGCTACGATGGCTGCTCCTCAAATGGCTTCTGCTGATTACCAAGACATTCAGAACTTGTTAGCGGCAGGTCAGGCTCGTGAGGGTTATACAGGCGCAGCACAAAAAGCCGAGATGGATAAGTTTAACTTCTTGCAAAACCAGCCACAGCAGAACTTGCAGAACTATCTCTCATTGGTTTATGGCAACCCAATGGGCAGAGTTGGTTCTTCTAGCACTAGCGGTTATAACGATACTTCTAACTTGCAAAACATTTTAGGTCTTGCGGCTGTAGCTGGTGGCATTGAAAAGAATACTGGTTGGCTTAGTGGCGGTTGGAATCGTTTATTTGGTACGCCTCCATAAGGAATAAATCATGGCTGGACTATTAGACATTTTTGGTACTGGAGGCTCTGAGACAATGGGTCTTTTGGGTATGTCACCAGAAGCAATTCAGCGTAATCGTGACGATGCTCAGGCTCAGGCTTTATATGCTTTGGCGGGTAGATTATTCCAAGGTGGTAATACTGGACAGTCTATTGCTCAAGGCTTACAACTTGGTCAGCAAGCCTACAAAGGTGGAATGAATGAAGCCTTACAAGGCCAACTACAAAATTATCAATTGCAAGAGTTGATTAAAAAGCGTAAACAAGAAGAAAGCATGAGGCAACTTGCTCCTCAAATCTTTACTACGACAACAACACCAGAGCAAGTAACATTTGATGGTAAGCCAACTAATTTTCCTGCTCGTGATGATGAAGGTATTTTAATGCCAAACATGGCAGTTAAACCTGCTCAAACTACAAGAAGCATTGATACCAATAAGCTACAAGCATTAGCAATGATGTCACCAGACCCTATTGGCGCATTGGCAAGTATGGCTAAACTTGTCCCTGACTTGCGTAAGGCAGGTTTTGTTGGTGGTGGTGGTCAAGAAGATAATCCTTTCTTGCAGTTTACTACTGACACTACTATTCCTCCTCACCTTAAAAATCTTGCTACTCAATATGCGACTAGCTTTAAGAATGGATTGATTGACCCTGAGAAGGCTGACCAACGAGTAAAAGAAATATCTGATGCTGTTGGTAGATATCAGCAGTTCCAGCAGTCTCAAACAAGTCTTGATGCAATGAGAGCATCTACTGAAGCTAATCAGCAAGCAATGAGAGTTCTTCAAGCACAAGGACTAGCACAGTCAGCAGAAGGTAAAGCACTAGCTTTAAACATACAGCAACAAATGCTTGATTTAAAGAAGGCGCAAGATGCTAATAAGCCAGAACAATTCTCTTATTCTCAGAAGAAAGAGTTTGATGTTCTTACAAAAGCTAAAGAAGAAGCCAACAAAGCTGACAATATGTCTTCTGTTGCCATGAGAGCAGCACCACTATTGCAACAGGCTTATGGTGGGCGTTTAGAGGCTGGTGTTAAGAATGTTGCTGGCGCACTTGGTATCGGTACTGAGGCCAAAGATGCAAACGATAGATTGGCTACTTTGTCACAATCATTAGCTTTGAATACGCCTAAGTTTAGTGGCCCTACATCTGATGCTGATGCTAAACGATATGATAAGGCTGTTGGTGATTTGGCTAATCCATCTGTTTCATTGTCATCAAAAGAAGCTGCAATTAAAGATATTCAATACTTGTCACAAAAAGCTAAGGCATATGCTGAACAAGCTGAAAACTTCTTCTTTGAAAACAATAAGAGTTTGCGTGGATTTAAGTTTATTGCACCTCCAGACCCATCTGAAAATCCTTACAGAAGGTAAATATGGAAAAGCCAACAGCTAAAGATATTGCTTATCTAAAAGCACATCCAGAAAGCGCATCACAGTTTGATGAGATTTTTGGTGAAGGTTTATCTGCAAAGATTATTCCTAAAAACCCTGCATCTGCTGCGTTTGGTGTTTATCCTCAAATGGGTAATAAACGAGCAGGTCAATCAGAGGATTCATCTGTTAAATATGCGGGTGCTGCGACTCGTGGTATGGCTGCGCCTTTAGTTGGTGCTGTTGCTGGTACTCCATTTGGCCCTGCTGGTCAACTTGTAGGCTCTATGGCTGTCCCTGTTGGTGATGCGCTTAATGCGCTTATCAATATGATTCTTATTGGTGGAGAGCAGCTTACTGGTAAAGATTTGCCTCGTTTGCAGATGCTTTCTAAAACAGTCCAAGATGCTATGACAAAAGCAGGGGTAGCAAAGCCTGAGACAACTGGTCAGCGCATGGTAGAGGCTGGTTTTAGTGCATTGGGAAGCACAGGTTCGGCAGTAGCATCATTACCTAATATTGCAAGACAAGCTACTACGCCTATGGTGAGAGAGATGGCTACTCGTATGGCTGTTAATCCTGCACAACAATTAGCAACAGCATTACCTGCTGGAGCAACAAGTCAACTGGTAGCAGAAACAGCACAACCTTACATTGGTGATATTCCTGCATCTGTTTTAGGTATGGCGGCTGGTATTCCAGTAGGTGCTATGGGTATGCAGACTAAAGCAAGAACACCAGAGCCTTTGACATTTGCTGAACAACGCAATGCTGCTATGGCTGGAAAGGCTAAAGTTCTTGGTTTTACTGATGAGTTAGGGTTAACACCTGCTCAGGCTGGTGGAGGTAAAACTGCTCAATTGTTTGAGGCTGTTGCTTCTACATTGCCGTTCTCATCTTCTCAGTTTACTAAGAAGTTTAATCTTCAGGCAGATCATGCTGAGAAGGTTCTCAATCAGATTGCTAATATGTTTGGCGGTATGCCAAGCGCACCTGATGTAGCGTTCTCTGGTGGTGCAAAGGCTGTTAGACAGGCTGCTGATAGAAACGTAAATAGCATTGGCGAAACAATTAAAAATGTTTCATCTCAGTCTGATATTGTTTTAGCTGAAGTTCCTAACTTTAGATCAGGAATTATGAAGGCGAGAGAATTGTTAAATTCTTTGCCTCCATCAATGAGAAAAGAGCCATTGTTCAAGAGCTTTGAGGAGTTCTACTTTGGTGCTAAGAATGAGGCATTGGATAGACAGGTTCAAGCTGCATTAGACCAAGCTGGATTGCAACCAACAAATGCTAACTACAAACAGTTTGGTGACAATATTCGTCAGCAATTGATTGACTCTGGAGTTCCTGAGTATTCATATCAGGGCTACGAGCAAAAGGGTTATATCTCTGGTTCTGATTACCAAGATCAACGTAAGTTATTTGGTGATTTAGCCTATGAAAAGCGTGGCTCTAAGATTGGTGACGCTTTTAGACAATTGCGTGATACGTTAGATGATGCACGAGACATTACATTCAAAAACCAAGGTCTTGATGCAGAAGTTACAAAGCTCAAGGACTTACGTTCTTCTTATGGCGATGCGGTTAACTTAAATCAGCGTTTCTCAAATGCTAAAGACTCAACAATTGTTAAGACCATAGCAAACAATGAGAGTGGTGCTGCTGAGAAAATAATTCCATTGCTAGATGAAGATGGTAAATTGATGTTAGCTCGTGGTGTATTAGCTGACTTAAAGTTAGGCTCATTAAACAATGCTGGTGATTTAGATATTACTAAGTTTGGTAAGAATCTAATTAAGACTGATGAAAAGTCTCCTTCTACATTGCCAAATATCTTTGGACAAGAGCCAGCTAGTGCTATTGTGGCCTTGGCTGATGTTGCTCAATCTGCTTTGAAGCCTAAGATTGGAAGTTCTCAGACAAGTGAGAGAACAACAATGAAAGAAATGCTTACATCTGGCCCTGCAAAACTGGCTGGAATTATTGGAGGTACTGCTGCTGCTGGTGTTCCAATAGCTGCTACTGCGGCTGCGCTTGGATTCCCAGCATTGGCTACTAAAGCATATTTAAGTCCTGCTATTCAGAACTTTTATGAGCGTATGAATATTACTGATCCTTTGTTAAACTATATGGCATCTCCAGCAGAAGCTACTCAGATGTATTCTGCATCTCCACAAGGTTTATTAGGTCTTGCTCCTGATCTAAGCTACAAAATTGATTTAACTGGAATGGCTAACCCCTAAAGGAATAATATGCCCAAGACAAAAATTAGTGACTTCTCTAGCACCCCTGCTAGTAACACAGATATTAACTCTATCAATATTGCAGAGGGATGCGCTCCATCTGGAATTAACGATGCCATTCGTGATCTGATGGCTCAACTGAAGAACTGGCAGTCTGGTACATCTAATGAGGCTTATGTTATTGGCTCATCTGGAAGCCTAACGCTTAATCAGGGTACTGCTAACGGAGTTCCTTATTTAAACGGCTCTAAAGTTCTTACAAGCGGTTCTGTAATGGTGTTTGATGGTACTAATCTAGGCTTGGGAGTTACTCCTAGTTCTTGGGGTGGTTCTTATAGAGCATTGCAATTTGCAAGTGGTTCAATTACTGGATATTCAAGCACTTCATTAGATATTTATGGCAACGCATACGATAGTGGTGCTGGTGCATGGAAGTATCAAAATTCTTCACAGGGTGCTGTTCGGTACGCTTTTTATAATGGACAACACCAATGGTACAACGCCCCATCAGGCACAGCAGGAAACGCCATTACCTTTACTCAGGCAATGACTCTGGATGCTAGTGGGAATTTGGCATTAGGAACAACATCAGCAACAGGACAAGCGTCTGACAATAGAGTTATTCAGATTTATGGTGCTGGAACTAACAATCGAGCACAAATTCACCTTTGTAATTCAACCACAGGTCAAACATCTACTGATGGTTCATTTATTGGAGTGGACACAACTGGTGGGTTGTATTTTGTTAATAAAGAAAATGCTCCAACTATTTTTGAAAATAACGGATCAGAAACTGCACGTATAGACTCAAGCGGTAACTTGCTGTTAAACACTACATCTCAAAATGGGGCTGGTAAATTTTCTGTTAAATACAATGGAAGTTCTGAGCAAGGCATAAACATTAGAGATACAGCAAATGCTAGTGGTTCTGCCTATATGGTATTTGGTTCTTCTGGTGGAACAACTTACGGAACAATTACAAATAATTCAAATACTGGTGTTCTTTACAACGTAACTTCTGACCAGCGTTTGAAAGAAAACATTGTTGATGCTCCTGAGTTTGGTAGCGTGATTGATTCCATTCAAGTGCGTAGTTATGACTGGAAGTCAAATGGCTCACATCAACGTGCTGGTTTTATTGCTCAAGAACTTGTGACTGTTGCGCCAGAAGCAGTACACCAACCAACTGACACAGACGAAATGATGGCTGTGGACTATTCCAAACTTGTGCCAATGTTGGTCAAGGAAGTTCAATCATTGCGCCAGCGTGTTGCACAACTTGAATCTAAATAAGGAAAATTATGACTACCACTTGGAAAATCTCAACCCTTGATCGTGACGTAGCTACAGGCTTTGTCACAACCGCCCATTGGACAGCAACAACAGTAGATGGAGAACACTCTGCCTCTGCCTACGCAACAGTCTCATGGCCTGAAGGCACTCCTGCCGTACCCTACGCAAACCTAACAGAAGCTACTGTTTTGGAATGGGTGTGGAACGCTGTTGACAAGTCAGCGACAGAGGCTTCTTTGGCGGCTCAGATTGCTTTGCTGAAGAATCCTGTTAAAGCTACTGGTACACCTTGGGGTCAAGCATGAAGCTAGAGTTTGAAGTAAACGAGATTAACTTTATCTTGCAGACTCTTGGAGAACTACCAAGCAAGTCAGGTGTATGGCCTTTGATTCTCAAAATTAAAGAGCAAGCTGAAGCACAGTTACCTAAAGACACGGAGTAATCATGGAAGAAGTTACCCACAAGCAAATCTACGATAGGCTCGTTGCAGTCGAAACTAAGGTAGATACTATAGACAAGAATACAAAAGGTCTTGTAGAGGCTTTAGATGCCCTCCAAGGTGCTTTTAAAGTGCTTGGCTGGGTTGCTTCTGCTGCTAAACCTATTTTGTGGGTTGCTGGCTTAGTGATGGCTGCTGGTGCTGTTTGGCAGACCTTGATTAAAAAGTAGGTCATGTGAAATGGCTTATTTTATTATTTCTATTTTTTGTTTTTTGGGTGAGTGCAAAAGTACCTTGCACAGTTTCCGACTTCTACGCTCTGAGTTGGCTGGGAAACCCATCGGAGAGACATCAGAGATTGTCAGAATGGCTTACCACAAATGGTGATAACTGTTCATCTGAACAACTGGTATTGATCTGGAATAACCTAGCTGCTTGGGCTGGTGTTGCAGATAGTGCTGAGATGAGGGGCAAAGTTCTTTACTACTACTCAAGGGCAATAGAAAGAGAAAAGAAGTGATTACCTTAGATAAATGGTATCCGCTAGTTCACCCTACACCATATGATGCTAAATCTGTTGCGTTTGAAAAGGCTTGTAAGCGAGTTGAGCTTGAATATAAAGCTGCGCTTGAGTGCCATAAACAAGTTAAGGCTACTGAAGAAATGGAAGTGGAGCTTTACAACAAACGAGGCAAACAAAACACCATTGAGCTTGGGTCGTTTGACGATACCAGACGTTTCAGAATCTTCGTATGAGGGCAACATGGAAAACACCAAAGATAAATTGACGTTTTATGTAACATTCATGGTCAGCATTACGCTTTGCGTTTCTGTTTTGGCTATGGTTGTTTCATTTATGCTTGGCCTGTGGGCTAAAGAGGTGGACAACGCTGAAATCTTCAAGATGATTAGCCCAGCATTTTCTACTTTGATTGGAGGCATGATTGGCTTCTTGTCAGGCATCAAACTTAATCAAACTGAGGATAAGAAATGATTGGACTAGATGCACTTCTAAACGTGGGCGGTAAGCTCATCGACAAGCTCATTCCTGACCCAGAGCAGAAAGCCAAGGCTCAATTGGAGTTGACCAAGTTGGCCCAAGATGGCGAATTAGCAAAGATGGCTAACGACACTAAGTTGTTGGAGTTGAATAACGCAAACACCGACAGCGCAAGAGATATGAACGCAAAGGTTCAAGAGTCAACCAATGCGTCATGGCTGGCTAAAAACACGGCCTATGCGCTTGATATAGGTATTGTGGCGGCTACCATATTCCTTGCTTGGTTTGCCTTTATGAAGGGCGTTCCAGAGGCCAACAAAGAGCTTGTATACATGGCTTTGGGTTCTTTAATCACAATGAGTGGCACAGTCCTTAATTTTCATCGTGGAAGTTCACAAGGCTCAAAAGATAAGAACATGGAAATCCAAGCGTTAAAGGATAAAAAGTGAAGTTAACTGAACATTTTTCTCTTGAAGAACTAACGCATACAGATCATCGTGAATATGATAATACGCCAAATGATGCAGAACTCGAGAACCTCAAACGCCTTGCAGAGTTCCTTGAGGATGTTAAAGAAGCCCTTGGTGGAAAGCCAATCATGGTTAACTCAGCTTTCAGGTCTAAGCAAGTCAATGATGCTGTGGGTTCTAAAGATAGCAGTCAGCATCGGATTGGTTGTGCTGTGGACATCCGAGTTCCTCAATTAACACCAGACCAAGTAGTTAGAGCAATCATTGCATCAGACCTAAAATTTGACCAAGTCATAAGAGAGTTCGACAGGTGGACTCATCTGAGTATTCCTAATACTGTTGACGCTAAACCAAGAAAGCAAGCACTTATTATTGATAAATCAGGCACTAGACCATTTGTTTAATAAAGTTGACATAAACACAGTCTAATGTCTCGCCTATGCCAAATATTCCCACAATAGAAGACGCACAATACTTTGCACAATGTGTAAAGAAGTGGCAAGAAGTCTTAAACCTTGGGGATTGGAGAATTGAAAAAGGGTTAAAACCTGCCAAACAAGCAATGGCCTCTGTAGAGTTTAACGAGGCCGCAAGACTTGCTGTTTACCGACTTGGTGACTTTGGTGCAGAAAAAATAACCCATCAATCCCTTGATTGCACAGCATTACACGAGTTACTTCATGTGATGCTGCACGATCTTTTGACAGCGGCTCAAGACCCTAAATCCTCGCAAGATGATATAGACAAGCAAGAGCATAGAGTGATTAACTTACTTGAACGACTCTTAAAGGATTCTAATGGCCTCGCATAATCAAACTTGCACAGATGATGAGTTCATTGCTTTATGGGAACAACATCAGTCTGCTACAAAA
>Ga0209298_10002831_pt1 | contig 10642 bp, 10 predicted proteins | sample S_140806_EF_Meta_FD_187325 | JGI IMG/M metagenome (GOLD analysis project Ga0209298, IMG submission 187325) | Freshwater microbial communities from Lake Simoncouche, Canada to study carbon cycling - S_140806_EF_MetaG (SPAdes) (version 2) | ecosystem: Environmental > Aquatic > Freshwater > Lake ... | reverse complement strand
CCAAACTTGATTCAACAACCATAACAACCCGATCACCTGGTGCGTGGGATCTAATTCTTACAATCGCAGAGATTGCATCATTGATCTTAAAGCCATCAATTGTCTTAACAATTGAGCCCACAGTTATTCCGGCCTTCTCTGCAGCTTTTCCAGAAGAAAGTAGGTAAACCTTGGCACCAACACCTGTATAGCTTGGATCAAATGAAACTCCCAAGATTGGCTTTGTTGATTTACCAGTTGCAATTAACTCCTCAGCAATTCGAGTTGCTTGATTTATTGGAATTGAAAAACCTAATCCGATACTGCCGGTAGTTGCTGCGCCTAACGTTGCAATCGCTGAGTTAACTCCAACAATTTTTCCCTGTGCATCAACAAGTGGACCACCTGAGTTACCAGGATTTATTGCTGCATCAGTTTGGATTGCATCCATATAACTTTCAACACTTGTAGAGCCGGTGGTTACTGGGCGATTTAACGCCGAAACTATTCCGCTAGTTACTGTTCCTGATAATCCAAGGGGTGAGCCAAATGCAATTACCGCATCCCCTATTGAAAGGGATGATGAATCACCTTTTGGAATCTCTGGTAGATTTCCCTTTTTAATTGAGATTACCGCTAAGTCATAATCAGAGTTTCTACCAATAATTACCGCTGGATAAACATCTCCGTTATTTAATTCCACTGAGATTGTGCCACCAGATGCTGCGCTTTCAACCACGTGGTTATTAGTAATAATGTATGAGGTAGTTGCATTTGATCTATATATGGATCCTGAGCCAGTTCCATCGCCCGCTAAAGAGGTAATCTTGATTGAAACAACTGAGGGAGATACTAATTGAGCAATACTTTTAACATTTGCTCCAGTTGCGCCAATATCTATGGCACTTCTACCCTTTGCACAACTGCCATTACTTGAGGCATACAAAGCTTTGGTTTTATTATCAACACATGCCTTAACAACTGGCACATTAGAAGGAACTGCGATCGCATAACCACCAACTGCAGTTGCACCAATAATAAACCCAGTTAATACCTTAAATAATGTGCTTCTCATATCTCTCCTTATTACCAATGATTTATATGATCCGATAGTAGGTAGTTTACTTGAGAGTTTTCTGAGAAATTACTACGATAAAGTTAAGAGATGGATCAAGATTTAGTAATTCAAACCAATAGGCTGCTCCTTTTTACGGTGCTTCCAAGTGAGTATGAGGTGCTAGCCAAAGACCAAGCGGATCCAAAGCTTTGGTTAGATCGTGGATTTTCAGATCCAGATAAGCATTTTTTAACCAATCAAAATCCGATTAAATATCGATTACCTAAGGTAAGGCAACACCCAGAGTATGCAAAGTACTTACTTAGAGTTGCAGTCTTAAAGGATAATCCAATAATTATTGCAAGCGCAGGCTTTCACAATGCACCTGATAATGATGGCATGATCGAGATTGGCTTTGGTGTTGATAAAAAGTACCAAGGCAATGGCTATGGCCAAGAGATATTGCATGGAATGTGGTCTTGGGTCGTTAATGATCCACTAGTTAAAACTCTTCGATACACCGTCTCACCCAATAATTTAAAATCCCAATATATTATTAAAAAGCTTGGCTTTGAATATAAGGGGCAACAAATAGATGAGGTAGATGGGCCTGAAGATATTTATGAACTTAGTGCTAATGATTATAAATTAAGAATTTAAGTCATCTCTTCATAACTCATATTTCTAACCTCAGAATTAAATAACGGCAACACAATTGCAAATACGGTAATAACTGCCAAAATATAAATAAAGGTCTCTATGCCGAGTAAGGTTGAAAGTGGGGCGGCAATTGCAAGTCCAATTGGCCTAAACATAAGAGAGCCCATTGCATCAAAGGATGAGACTCTAGAGAGTGAATCCCTCGGAACTTTGCGTTGTAAAGCAGTACTCCACAATGTTCCCCATAGATCTAATGTGATGCCAAATAAAAAAGCACAAACTGCGATTACAGCCAGTGATTGGGGTTTAGCAAGGGCTGCAATATAAAAAGTGATGGTAAAAGATGAGAGCATAAGAAAACGCATCGGATACTTAGGTTTTACTTTAATTGCAATCAATGATCCAACTACTAAACCGACCGACTCTGCAGTAATTACATATGACCAGGATTTAGCGCCATCAAAATGCTCAAGTGCGATAAGTGGGCCTAAAACATTCTCAGCTGCTGCCCAGCACATCACAATAAATGAAAAGACCGCCACAATAATTACAATCCATCTAAAGGATATAAAAACCTTCCAGCCATGGCGTAAATCATCAATCATTGTGTTCTCTGTGTGTTCTGCCCTTGGTGTTAAGTGACGGAATGTAAATACTAGTAAGCCAGATACAAAAAATGATGCAGCGTCAATCCCTAGTGTTATTGCAGGGCCAAATGCGTCAATTAAAAAGCCAGCAGAGGCAGCGCCCAATATCATTCCAGAGTTTGTAAATAATGCATTAAGAGCATTGCCTTTTTGCAAACCTGCTTCAGGCAAAACTGCTGGGATAACACCAGAAAATGCTGGCCAAAAGATTCCCCACAAAATACCGAAAGCTCCATTAACAATTAGTAATACTGCAATTGGCACATTTCCAGTAGCAAAGTAGCCAGCTTGAACAAAAAGAATTAACCCACCAGCCATATCGGTTAAGCCAACCATTCTTGCCCGGCCGTACTTATCTGCAATTACTCCACCAAATGGAGCCATTATTAAGAACAAAACTGTAGTGGTGCCTAAAACTAGGCCAAGCAAGTTGGCTGAACCATTTGGCAATCCTAGAATTCCAAAAGCTAGTGCAATCGGCCCCATACCATTGCCATAATTTGAAATAAATCTGGCGACAAACAATCTTTTAACATACTTGTGAGCAAGCACCTCTTTAGCCTGCATTATTTACTTCTTTTTTCTATGTCTCTTATCAACTTATGTATTTCAGAAGTTATCTCTTTCAATTGGGCCATTTCTTTATTTGCAATCTCCTGAGACTGCTTAGCTAACTCGAATTCACCAAGGCTTGCGGTATGAGTCTCATCAATTTTTTGTTGCATCCCGCGAGTTGAGGCATCCTGGCCAACCATAATTATTGAAAGCAGTACTAACTGCAAAAATGTTTGAGCTACCCATGCAATGATCACAATCAGATCCCCGGTTTTAATAGCTGCTGGAAGTGAGATTAAGGCAATGGCAACAAAAATATAAGCACACCACATTGTGCTCACAAAACTCGTTATCTTGGTAGCAATTTTTTGATTGAAATTATTAATCCATTTCATACTTAATTCTAATCCTTATTTTGTGGTAGGCCTATCTGGCAGCTTTAACTTGCTGGCAACTACACTTAAAATCAATAAACCGGTGATAAGGCCAATAAGCCAGATCCAGTGAGCACCCACTCCTAATAATGTTCCGGCGAGGGTTGGTCCAATTACTAATGAGATTTGCCAGGCATTTGTGCCAGCTGCGTTATATCTACCCCGCAGGTGATCTGGTGCTAATTGATTAACAATTGATGGCAAGATCGGTGACCATATCATCTCACCAAATGCAAAAATAAATTGACAGCCAATTACAAGTATTAGGGCATTTGATTTAAACACTCCGCTTGCTGCTAAACAACCCCAAGCTAGCGCCCAAATTAACACTGCAATTGTGATACCAGTTTTACGTTTCATTAAAATCAACTTTTTGTTTACATAAAGCTGAAAAGCAGCAATTACAAAGGTGTTAACCGCATAAGCCCAAGCTAAATCTCTCGGTTGTAAGCCAGATACTGAGGTTGAAAATGCAGTAAAGCCAACCTCTAATTGGCTATAACTGAATAAAATTGCCAGCATTGCAACAATCCAAAACTTAACAAAGGTTTTATCAGCTAGAACATCCTTCCAACCCCCTTCTAACTTAGCGTTTGCAACGCGCTCACTGTGGGTTCTTCTACCAACATCGCCCAGGGTGAGCACAGTTAGTAAATAAATTAAGTATGAAAGGCCATCTCCAATAAATAGAAGTTCAAAAGTTCTGGCGTTATCTAATGTGACCACAAGAGAAGAAACTAAGCCACCAATTCCAATCCCAAGATTTAGCATTGCAAATTGAGCTCCATAAATTCGCTCACGGAGGGGCTCAGGGGTTAACTCAGTTGATATGGCACTCTGACTTGGCCACATTGCAGCCTGCCCAATTGCACAAATGGTTGTCACAAAAAAAGCCATCGGTATTGTTTTAACTAAACTCAACCCACAGTAACCAACTGAACTAATTACTAATGATGCTAGCAAAACTGGTTTAGGCCCCCACTTATCAATTAAATTTCCAACCAATGGAGATATAGCAAGGGAAGCAAGTGCACCATAGCTTGCGATTAAGCCAGCTACTGCGATTGGAAAGCCCCGTACATTGTGAAAGTAGATAAATGTATAAGGGAGTACTAGACCATTACCTAGGGCAGATAAGGCGATGCCAACCAGCATAATCCTTGCTTGACGGGGTAATTTATCTGCATTAACTCTGGTCAATTTTACCCAATAGGCTATCTATGAGAGTTTTTGTATCTAATATTTTCTTAAAATCATTGCTAGATGCAAGAGAATAGTACTTTTCAAAAGTTTCGTCATTAATTTTTTCTAAGTATTTCATTTGTGATTTAACAGAGTAGCGTCTTAGGAAGGAAAGATTAATTGTCCAATTATCATTTCTGGAAGGATCAATACTATTGTTAGCTAAAACAACAGGTAAGGAATGACAAATAAGTGATTCGGTATACCTATGATTAGAATTATTAAAATTTCCTGGCGGCACTAACACATATCTAGAATTTAATAAATGATTTATATAAGTGTAATCATTATCTAAGTTATTTCCACCAAAACCTTGTTCTAGTGGATATATTTTTACACCATTAAATTTTTCAGCAGCTCTTAAAAAAACTTCCCGCCTCCTTATCCCTTGTTGACCAATAAATGAAAATTGATGAGTTATGTTCTTTAATTTATAAATTTTTGAAGTAGATGTTTGTGAAATTAATGAATCATATTCATCAAGTTTTGTTAACTTCGTAATCTTGTTAGCGAAACTGTTGCTATACCCTTGTGGAAGGAAAGAAAATGAGTACTGCATATCTATTTTTTTGAATTTACTTTTTAATGAATATGAAATACGACCCTCACGATAAACACTTCCATGTGATTCTGTGCGCCTTAAGCCACCATCAAAAATATTACCTAATATCCCACCGAGTATGGCAGTGTTTATTATTTTACTTGGAGGATTATAAACAAAAGCATGCCTTAAAGAGCTAATCTTATTTAATGAATTAAAGTTATTTGGTTCATACGTTTCATTTCCAAGTAGGAAAAAAATTACACTATTTTTCTCTAATTTATTTAAACTTTCAACCCAGTATTCTGGATTTGTAGAAGCGATCAATACAGTTGAAGAGTTTACGTTACTTAACTTACTCACAAAATCTGGAATAGATCCGACACTGTCTATTTTAATTCCGAATTCCCTTTTGAAGTAATTTATTTCAGTCAAAAGTGGGTTTTCAGTAAACGCAACAATACTAATTAGGGGCTCTCTTTCTAAGTATTTAGACTTGATTATCATTATAACTATACCTGAGTATCGTTAGTCATTTTAATTCTGATTATTGTATATTTACGTTATAAAAGAGTTACATAAGTGCTCGGAATATAAGTGGTAAAATTGATTGTGAGTGAATTTAAGTGAGGTATGCATGATTAGAGATGTTATCTACTGTGACGCAAATGAAATAATGGATGAACGTGGATCTTTTATAAAGATTTTTTCTAAAAATTGGAATGGTGTAGCACCACTGCAGCTTGAAGAAAGTTTTGTAACGAGGTCTAAAAAGGGAACTACAAGAGGAATGCATATACAGATCGGACCAACCGCCAACTGGAAAATAATTTCAGTTATCGAAGGTCATATTTTTGATGTACTTGTTGATGTTCGGCAAAATTCTGGAAGCTATCTAAGCATTGCACAAAAATATATTAGTAGTGGCACTAGCATAATTTTGCCTCCGGGTGTCGCACACGGGTTTCAAGCAATTGAAAATGTAACTATGATTTATTTTTCCAGTAAAGCCTATGATCCTGAATATGATCGAGGGTTTAATGCCAAAAGTTTAGCAGTTAATTGGCCAATGAATTTTGAAATTCAAAGTGATCGCGATAAAAAGTTTCCAGATATAGCTGATTTTGTCAATGAGTTCAAAGAATGAAAAGCGTATTACTGATAGGCAAAACAGGTAACTTAGGTTCTGAAATTAATAGATACTTCAAAGAAAAAAACTACAGAATATTCTCAGCAATTAGAAATCCAGTTGATCAAAATGATTTTCTTCTCACGCCGAATAACCCTATTATTTTACCAGAAAACATAAAAATAGACTTAATTATTAATGCTGCTAATCGATATTATGTAAATCCAAAACCAGCTGAAGTACTTCAGATGCATGAATCAATTATTGGTATAGCTAATAGCATCTATTCATCTAACTTTTCTTGTCCGATAATACATTTTTCATCATATATGCAATACCTGCCAAGCCAGATGCAACCTTGGTCTGACTATACAATTATTAAATCTGCAGCAACTGAAATACTTAATCTTTATGGGAAAGAAAAACAAACTTTGGCCCTCGAACTAGTGCTATATGATAATTATGGTGGCACCCGTAAAGATAAATTCTTCGATTTAGCAATTGAAGCTGCCGTTAAACAAAAAATTTTGCCAGCAACTGAGGGAGAAACTGTAGTTAATTTAACTCATATCAGCGATATTGTTAAGGCATTTGAAGTAACGATTCAGAGTGGTTTAACTAGGGGAACGAGCAACAATAATCTCTCATATTCAATTTATAGCAGTGACACTTTAAGTTTAAAAAATGTAGTTGGCAAGATTGAAGATGTTTTAAAAGTAAAAGTACCAGTTAAGTGGGGGGCTATTCCTTATAGAGAAAAGGAGATTTTTGAATTTTATAAGTCTGAACCCCTCATTCCTGGGTTTTTACAAGAAAATACTTTATCAGAATACATTTTATCTCGAATGAGTAATCGTTAAAGAAATTAAATAAGTGAATCTTTTAATCTTTTAAAGGGTGAACTGATGATTCTAATTGTTTACTCTCGATATAATTTAAAGTACTATTGATTAATGAGTTTTATCCCGATTTATATCATTGAGATGCCCGGCTCAAAACGTGTTGAATTAATTAAACTGCAATTAAGAGCGTTAGATTTACCATTTAATTCTCAGGAAGCTATTGCTGGTAAGAATTTAACTGAAAATAAAATTGAAGATTTAGTTGATTTAAAGAGTTGCGACGCTAGACTTGGTTATAGAATAAGTGCCAATGAGATTGGCTCAGGTTTAAGTCATCGAGAAGTTTATAAGAAAGGCCTAAAATCTGAATTCGACTGGATTTTAATTCTAGAAGAAGACGTTGTTTTAAAAAAGTTTAACAAGGATATAATTGACAAATCAATGTTAATTGCTGGTAGCAGCCCAACAATTATTCAATTATTCACTCGCGCTACAAGGTTAGTAAAAACACCGCCAGTTTTTAATTATGAAAATAAAAGTTTTATTTTTGAATTCAATAAAAGAATCATAGGTTCTGGTGCTCCGGCTTATTTAATTAATAGGGCGGCAATGGGTTTAGCTTTAGAAGTTGACAGGTTAGATGGTGCACCAGACTGGCCTCCATGGGCGCAAAAAGTAAAAATGCTATGTATTTACCCCTGGATTTTTAATGAGTCAAATGAAGGCTCTACTATATCTGGATTAATTCGCGTATCGAGGCAAAAATATCTCTTACGAAGGCTTACGCAACTACTTGGTATTCACTATTTAAAATATCATAGTCAATATGCTGGTTTAAGAAGTTATATCAATGAAGAGATTACACCATATTTTTTATACTTATTTTGGAAAATGAATAAATCTAAATATTTTCTCAATGATTCGAACGGTCCTCAGATATATTAGGAGTCTAAAGAAATATTTGTTTAGTAATTGAAATTCGTAAAGTAGTTGATAAAGACATACAAGAAAATATGTTAAATCTACGTGGGAGTTTCCTCATTTTGAGGAACTAACAAGTTTAAAAAGGGTTTTTCCCAGAGACAAGTTCACAGAAAAATTGACTGATGATGAAAGATCTGTTTTATTAAGTTAAGGTAGGGCATATGCAATAAGTTGGGTGGGTTTAAGCCCAAAAGGATTTTAGTGAATTAAACTTAAATAAATCAATTAGAGCCTAGATCCATTACTTATAGCCTCTTCGACTTCACAGGGCATCTGATTATTAGCACCCATAGTAATTACTTGGTAACTTTTTTAAATAATTGATTTAAAAATGTCGTAACAATTGAGATTATTAATGATGCAAAAAGAGCTGATCAGAAGTTATTTATATCTAACTTATCGCTCCACCTGGCCGTTAGCATTAACATCGCTGCATTAATAACAAATGCAAATAGCCCAAGAGATAAAAGTATTGCGGGCAAGGTTAATAACTTAACCAGAGAGCCTATAAGGCCATTTATTAGGCCAAATAAGAAGGCAACCCAAAGATATGTCTTAGCCCCACCAATTACTGTAATTCCTGAGATTTAAGAGGTTACAGTTAACATTTCCTGTGATTGTCAATGGTTCGAGACACGGCTAATTGAAGTCAAAATTTAAGTTACCTATGATTATTTAAGTACGAACTATCAGCAAGTCAGATTATCCATCCGTTGAGCTTATTAGGTGTTAGTCTTCGCTTATGAATAGGATCTGGAGAAGATTCTCCCGCGATTTAGTTAAATTAATTGCTAACTCAAATAGTGAATTAGCTGCGATTTTTGAGCGAGATATGTCAAATAAGCAAGGAAAAGGCATTGGCAGTGAATCTACATACAATGAAGTTTACTCAGCATTAAAATTTTATGCCCCCCACAAAAAAGGTCCAACTGCTCCTTTATCTCTAGACCCTTTGATTGTTTTTGATGTTGGTGCAAATATCGGCAATTACACAAAAGAGGTCCTAAAACAGCACCCTAATTGTGTAATTTTTGCATTTGAGCCTAGCGTATCATCTGGAAGTAAATTTATAGAAAATCATAAAACAGCAATGAATGTAACTTTTGAAGCTTTTGGATTTTCTAATGAAATCACTAGCAAGACTTTGTATTCGGACTACCCTGGAAGTCCAATTAGTTCATTAACTAAACGAAATCTTGAACATTTTGGAAATGAATTTAAATATGAGGAAAAAGTTAAAATGGAAACTATTGATAACTACTGCGCAGTGAATGGAATTGTTCCTAATTTGTTAAAAATAGATGTCGAAGGTCACGAACTTGATGTTTTAATGGGATCATTAAGTGTGGTCGACAAGATTTCAATCATACAATTTGAATTTGGAGGTTGTAATATTGATACTAGAACTTTTTTTCAAGACTTTTGGTATTTCTTTAAGCAACACAATTTTAGAATTTACAGAGTTACAAAGGATAAACCACTATTGATTTCTAAATACATTGAGTCTGATGAGTACTTTTCTACGACAAATTATATTGCGGTGAATAGTAGAGTTCCTGCATGAAATAATAATTCTTCACGGCGTCGCCCGCAGGGATTCGAACCCCAAACCTTCTGATACGTACTTGGCTAGTAAAAGAATTTGCAGTTTTTGCACCGGCTTTAACTTTACTACTAGTTGAGATAGATAATTTTATAAATACTTTAAGTTATCAATTGAATTTGGGCGAAATATTTATTCATTCTTAATAAATAAAATATCAACTTGGAGCTGTTGGCCAAAATTTGGCATTCCAAAGCCATTTTCAATTCTGAGGGGCTGGTAACCTCTATTTCTTAAATATTTAATGATATCTTCAATTAAAGTCATTTTTTTATAAGTACTAACTAAACTAGTTTCAATTTCAAAAGCATATACCCTATAAAGGTTATTTTTGCCAATAGATTTCAGTACTTCAAACTCATACCCTTGGGTATCAATTTTTACAAATATTTTTTTGTGTGTATTGGTTTCGAGTATTTTGGAAAGCTTGGAAATTTTTACTTTTTCTTTGCCGGTATATTTTATATTAGGTGCCGCATTAATGTGGTGATCATCTAATTCAAGTATTGAAGACGATAGTCCATCATTTGAAGCTTGGTTTATATAAATATAGCCATTTTTATTTCCTACGGCGCAATTTATGGCAACTGTATTATGAAAGGTACCCACCTTCAATTTATTATAATTTTTTTTAAGTGGCTCGATACAGATCGCCTCTCCGCTATATCCGTGATTCCTGACTTCGGCCATCCATTGCCCGTTATTTGCCCCAATATCAATCACAAAATCACAATTTTGCAAAACTAATTTCCTCGCCGCTGCAAGTTTTTCTTGAGGCAGGACGTTTTTTGTTCTAGTTAAAATGAAGTTAAAAATCTTCACTTAGTAAATTACCTCAATTCCTGTGAGTTAGTGCGCCCGCAGGGATTTGAACCCCGAACCTTCTGATCCGTAGTCAGATGCTCTATCCGTTGAGCTACGGGCGCAAAGTAGTAAGCGATGGGAAGTCTAGCGATTTATTAAGACCTA
>Ga0209298_10002830_pt1 | contig 10644 bp, 10 predicted proteins | sample S_140806_EF_Meta_FD_187325 | JGI IMG/M metagenome (GOLD analysis project Ga0209298, IMG submission 187325) | Freshwater microbial communities from Lake Simoncouche, Canada to study carbon cycling - S_140806_EF_MetaG (SPAdes) (version 2) | ecosystem: Environmental > Aquatic > Freshwater > Lake ... | reverse complement strand
TTCAAACCGTGCACGCCAGCGCTACGCTGCGGGATCTGGCCACTCTGATGCTCTCCGGAGCCCAGCATGACTACCCGGTGATGAAGCGCGAGCGCATCATCGGCAAGCTGGCGCATGCGGACATCCTGGATGCCATGCGCAACCGCCCGATGGAAACCACCGCAGGCGAGATCATGCGGGAGGACTTCGCCACCGTGGATGAGGGCGAGCAGCTCGATGACATCCTGCAACGCGAGCGGGAGGATCCCTCGCTAGCGCTTCCAGTCATGAATCACGGCATGCTCACCGGCCTGCTGACGAATGAGAACCTCCATGAATACATCATCATCCGCGAGGCCACCGGCTCCAGCGGCCACCACGACGTGTGGAGGCGCGGTATGCGTGTCATCCGCGTGCAGGACGCCACATGACGGGCCCTCATCCGCTTGCGGATGAGGGCTGCGAGAAGCTGCGCATGGCGGCGGCGGGCGTGCGGTCGCAGCATGCGGTATATGAATTCGGACCTCGCTCCCATCCGTCAGCCCGCCGGCTCTTCCATCCGCCCGAAGTCCCGCATCCCGGTGGTGGCCGTGCATGATGGCGCGGGTTCCGCAGCAGTCGTGCAGCAGGCACGGGAGCAGATGCTGCGCCTGATCGGTAGCAACCAGCACATGCAGTTTTACTCGTGGGCGTTTCACCATCTGGAGGCGCTGGATGTGCGGGCGATGGCCGGGCATGTCGCGGAGGTCTCGCCGCTGATCCTGATCGCCAGCGTGAACGGCCGTCCGCCAGAGCATGTGGAGCGCTGGCTGGATCAGAGCCTCGTCGGGCAAGAGGGCGATCGCGCGCTGCTCGTGGCACTCGAGGACGGCGCGGGGCCGCTGTGCGCCTTCATCGGTCGCCTGGCCGCCCGCTGGTCCACGCGGCATTTTTGCGCCACGCAGCTCGATGCGGACCCGCAGCGCGAGTTTGTGCTCAGTGCCATCGAGAAAGGCCTCCAGCGGCCCGAAAGGGTAGAAAGCGAAAGCGCCGATGATTTCGCCGAAAGGCCTGCTGCATGCCCAAACACCGCTCCAGCGCTCTCGAAGACGCCGGGGCTCATCACCGCGCCGCATCTGCGCGAGGAGATCCGCATGCGTGCCTACCACCTGTGGCTGCACACGGGCCGTCCGCATGGCCAGGAGCTGGATTTTTGGCTGCGGGCGGAGCGCGAGTTCCTCGAGCGGCAGTCCCGCGCCGTGCCAGCCGCGCCGGAGCACTGGTGAGGCCATCTCAGCCATTTGCTGAGATGCGCGGAGCGAGGCTGCTCATTGGAGCGCGATGGCCCGCATGTCAGGTTCGCAACGTTCAAAATGACCACCATGAAAACAAAACTCCTCATCCTCCTCGCCGCCACGATGGCGCTCGCCTCCTGCTCCAGCACTGACAAGGCGCTGCCCATCGTCCTCCGCGATGGCGAGGACCTCGAAAGCCGTCACAGCAAAGGCAGCTGGCTCCCCCACAACTCCTGATGCTGTCACTCCTCTGACGGCAGCCGTGCGTGCGTACAAATCCCCCCTGGCCATGCCCCAGGACGCACCGCAGCTCTCGTTGGACCTCACTCTCACCCCACTCAAACCCACACCTATCATGATCATTCAACTCGACTGGTTCGGCTGCGAGCCACGGACCAAATGGGAATCCCTTATCCATCACACGCTGGAGCAGTTCGCCACACTCAAAACCATCTCACGTGCCCAGGTGCGCATCGAGCAGCTCTCACAGCAAACACCGCCCTATCATCTCTCCGTGATGCTCAGCATTCCCGGCCCGAACGTGCTCGCACGCTCCGCTGGCCACACTTTTGACGAGGCCCTGCTGAAGCTCACCGCCTCCGTGCGCAAAACCCTCACCATGCGCGCCATGAAGGTGCGCGAGCTCAATACAGCGCCGCGTGGGGTGAAGGCCATGCATCGCGGCTGAGTTTGCTGAAAACGCCTCACCTCTCCTTCAACCATGAAAACCAGCCAGCTCCTCACCGCCTTCAACCTGACCGCCGCCGCGTGCATGCTCCCCGTGCTCGTCCTCGTGGGCATGGAGAGCTTCGCCGCGTCTGCGCAGCCTCCCACGGGCCGCGTTTTGGACCGCGTGGAGCTCCACGCGCTGGAAAACATCGCCCGCCGCGCGGAGTCGATGATGGAGCTGTCGAATGTGGTGCCCACCCGGGTGTGGCCGCATGCCGTCACCGATGCATGTGGCCGCCAGGGCATCTTCATCAGCAGCATGCGCCCGCTGTTTGATGAGAAGGAGGAGCAGCTCATCAAGGTTAAACGCGCCTGGGTCGTCCTCGGCCTCATTGCCGCAGTGAAGTATGCCGAGCGCAGCCAGCTCGGTCACATCGCCTTCACCGATGCCGATGGGCTGCAAGGGGAGCGCTGCTACTACGACCTCGACATCGCACCCGCTCGCGAGATTCAACGTGATCTGATCCGCGGCCGTCTCGCCCTCGAGGGGGCCTACGACGTCATCGCCTCCCATTGGGAAAAAGTCACCTCCAGGCATGACCTCGCCATCCGATAAGCCCCTGAAGCCTGCCACGGATCACACCCGGCGATCACGCACGCCCGTCACGGCGCTGCCGGCCTTTCTCTCCTTTCTCACTTACCTCCCGCCGCATGCGCCCGTTCCCGATTCTGACTTTGCTCCTCGTCTCATCGCTCCGCGCCGCCGTTGGTGATCCGCAGCTCGCCACCGATCATCCGTGGTATCCGGGCGAACTGGCGATGTCCTCGTTTGACCGCCTCGCGGCCACTCAGTGGTCGCAGTATGTGAGGACCACAGGCGAGGACAAAGACAGCGATCATCACAAAGCGCTCGCCGCGTGGTTCTTCCGCAACACCCACTACGCTCACGGCGAGGAGGGAAAGGAAAACCTGTGGGGCAATGGTTTCGCGAACGATTCGCAACATGCCACGCGGGACTACTGGACCGGTCTCTTCGCGGACGGCTTCGGCCTTTGCGGCACCACGCATGCGCAATGGACCGCTGAGATGGATGCGCTGCTCGGCCCCTGCCGCAGCCGCGTCACCGGCACGCACGGCCACAACAGCTTCGAGGTCTTTCTCAAAGGTGGCGCGTATGGCGACGGCCGCTGGGCCATGCTCGACCACGATCTCTCCACCGTCATCTTTGATGCCATGGGCACCTCGCTGCTCGAGCTGCATACCATCTCGCAGCACCATGAGCGCTTCGCGCGGCGCGATTACCATCCTGAACGGCAAAAAGGCTGGCTCATCTGCGCTTTGCATAAGGATGACGGCGCCTCCTACTCCGCCTTCAACAGCGCCGAGTATCGCGCCGGCTACGCGGGGCCTCCGCCCATTGTGCAGCTCAGAAAAGGTGAAAGCCTCCGCCGCTGGTTCGAGCCCGGACTCGAGGATGGCAAGACCTTCGTCTTCTGGGGCCGCAATCCCATGATCAAAGGCATCCCTGGCCCCGAGCGCTCCCGCACTTGGGTGAATCAGCCCGACAAGATGCATGGCTCCACCACAGGCACACCGCACATCGACGGTCAGGCTCGCTATGGCAACGCCGTGTATCACTGGCAGTCCGATTTCGTCGAAGGCGTCGTCAGTAGCGATGAAAAGCAGGTCACGCTTGAATTCTTCACGCCTTACATCATCGGGGCCACGCCGCCAGATGACAGCGAGTGGGGCATCTACAAGCCCGGCGGCAAAAACGGCCTCGTTTTGCGCGGCAGCGCCACCTGCGCCGTCGCCATCTCCACCGATGGCGGCACCTCGTGGCATGAGGCGGGCACCTTCAAAGACGGCCTCGACCTCACCGACTACCTCAAAGGCCACCGCCAGCATCATCTGCGCCTCCACGCCTCCGCCGACGACCTCCAAAAAGCCGCCATCACCCTCACCACCATCTGCCAGGCCAATCCCGCCACCTTCCCGCGTCTCAAAGACAACGGCGCGCTCATCGTGCATGAGGCCAGCGGCCGCGGCATCGTCAGCTACGGCCCGAACAAGCAGCAAGCCGCCCCACGCATCATCGAGGGCGCGTTGGACTCGCCAAAGGTCACGCTCGAATTCAAAACACCGCGCGGAGAAAGCATTCACGCCATCCACGTCGCCGCGCAGGCCGCCTCCAGCAATCCACCCAGCCCGGATATCGCCTATCACATCGATTATTCACTCGATGGCGGCCAAAAATGGTCCCCGCTGCTCAAAGATGCCGCATCCATCGTCGCGGAGCCGAGCCGAAGGACTTCTGGTCGCAGTCCATGTGGAGCGCCGCGCTCGACACACCTGAAAACACCGCCAGCACCGTCCGCGTGCGCTTTCACAACACCGGCGGCAAGCGCTACCTCCGCGCCGAAGGCCATCTGCTTTATCCCGTGAGCAGCACCACTTCGAAAGTCACCTTCGCTTGGACCGACAGCACCGGCGAGCACCAGCAAACCAAACTCCTCGACCATCGGGAGAGCTGGGAAATCCCCACCCGCACCGCGGTGAAGACCCGCTGGGTCGAGATCGCGCATCCGTGAGCTGCTGCATTCATTTCATTTCCAAACACACACACCTCATGCCCCTCCACGCCCTCAGCACCACCCCCGTCGAGCATTGCGAACTCTGCCACAGAACCCACTTCACCGAAGTGGGGAGCAAAGACCGCGACGGGCAGCCGCTGCGCAGCGTCATCTGTGAAAACTGTGGCCTCGTCTTTTCCGATCCACGGCCTAACACCATCCAGATCGACGATTTTTACCGCGAAGGCTATCGTGTGGCCTACAAGCAGGCCTGGCAGCCGCGGCTGAAGCACACTTATCGCGCTGGCAAAGTCGCGCAGGGCCGCATGCGTCATCTCATGCCGTTGCTCGCTTCTGGATCGAGCGTTCTCGACTTCGGCTCCGGCGGCGGTGAGCTCGTCTTCATCCTGCTTGAGCTCGGCCATGACGCACGCGGCATCGAGCCAAACATTGGCTACGCCGAATACTCGCGTGATGTGCTCGGCATCCCCGTGCAGATCGGCGGCTTCGCCGAGGCACGCGTGCAGCCGCGCAGCCTTGATCTCGTCACGCTCTTCCACGTTGCTGAGCATCTTGAGCATCCGGTGGAGGCCTTCAAGCAGGCCGGGCAGTGGCTTCGCGAGGGTGGCCGCCTCTACGTCGAGGTGCCGAACGTCGAAAGCAGCTGCATCTGGCCCTCCAGCCGATTTCATCAGGCGCATCTCTACAACTTCAACGCCGCCACGCTCGCTCAGGCAGGACGCCGTGCGGGCCTCCATGTTGTCACCACCTTCACCTCCAAGGACGGCGGCAATGTGACCGCCATCTTTGAAAAGCCCGAGACGCCCCTCGAGGCCGCGCCCTCGCCGCTTGCCGAAAATGCGGATCGCATCGCCCGCATCCTCCGCGATCACACCGCATTCGCGCATGCCTTTACCGCCCATCCTTACACACGCCCCATCCAAAAACTCCGCCGCCAATGGGACGAGCGCCAAGCCATCGCCCGCTTTAGCGATGGCAAAACGCTTCTCCAGCACCTCGCCCGCGAGATCCAGCGCCCGCAGCGTCAAAGTCTCCATGGCACAACGACGAGTGAGCTCGCCATGGTGTAACCAGAGACATTTCAAATCATGCGCCTCCTGCTGCTCCTCACGTCGTCGGCTCTCGCACTCGATCCATTGCCGCAAGGCCCCGGCATCTCGAAAACCCACCCCGGCGACTCCGGCATCGAAAAACATCCTGCGGTGCTTCTCTTCGAAAACTTCGAAGAAAGCACGCTGGAGGCCTTGAAGCCGCGTTGGAATGAGATCGAGAACAAGGACGGCAAGGTGCTCGAAATCGTGAACGAGCATCCCGCGGCCAGTTCGGGCTCCAAGTGCCTCCAAGTCACCGCCACGCTTGGCGAGAACACCGGCGGGCATTTGTTCAAGCGGCTTGATCCCATCCAGACGCGAGTCTTCTCGCGCTTCTATGTGAAGTTCGCCGAGGACGCGCCTTACCTGCATCACTTCAGCGGCCTCGGCGGCTACAATCCGCCCACGAACTGGCCGCAAGGCAGCGCAGGCAAGCACGCGGCGGGCGGCACACGCTTCAGCGCCCGCATCGAGCCGAATGGCAGCTATGGCACGCTCGCCGCGCCCGGCGGCTGGATGTTTTACACCTACTGGCACGACATGAAGCAGAGCACCGATGGCGGCTTCTGGGGCAATGGCCTCTGGCCCGAAGGCCGCCCCGCTCCACCACGCGGTCAGTGGCAGTGCGTGGAGATCATGGTGAAGTGCAACGAGGTCGGAAAAAGCGATGGCGAGCTCGCGCTGTGGCTCGATGGCAAACTCACCACGCACATCGGCCCAGGCACGAAAACCGGCAAATGGACCGGTGAAGGCTTCCAAGTCGCCAAAGACGGCGAAAGCACTTTCGAAGGCTTTCGCTGGCGCACCGTGCCGGAGCTGGCCGTGAGCTACTTCATGCTCAGCCACTACGTCACCGAAAACGCCTACCGCCAAAACAACGTCGAGAACCCACCGAAAACGAACCGCGTGTTGTTTGATGACATTTTGATCGCCACGAAATACATTGGACCCATTCACCAACCATGAAGCGACTCCTCTTTTGCCTGCTCTGCTTTGCCCAAGTCTCCCTTGCCGCGACTTATCAACCAAACTGGGCGCCCATCCCGCCAAAGCGCTTGATCCAGCACAGCGACACGAATGGAGCGGCGCTCGTGAAGGCCGTGGAAGCCTTGCAGCCGGGCGACAAGCTGGAGATCGCCGGCGGCACCTACAGCGTCGAGCGCATGTGGGACATCAGCGTGAGTGGCACAGCAGAGGCACCGATCTGGATCGTCGCAGCCGAGGGAGTGCAGGTCGTCATCACGCGGCCTGATGACAAACAAAACGTGCTCAATATCGGCCAGGGCGGCCCGGTGAAGTTCCTGTGCCTGCGCGGCATCGAATTCACCGGTGGCAGTCATGGGCTGAGGCTCGGCCACTGCTCGGATGTGTGGATCGATCAATGCCATATCCATCACACCGGCCAGGTTTGCCTCAGTGCGAACAGCGCCGACACCCAGCGCCTCTTTTTGACCCGCAATCACATCCACCATGGCGGCGGTCACGCGGAAGGCATGTATCTCGGTGCCAACAACGGCGATCACATCATGAGCGAGAGCGTCATCGCGCTGAACCACATTCATGATTGTCGCGGCGATCAAGGCGATGGTATCGAGGTCAAGCAAGGCTCCTGGGGAAATCTCATCGCCGAGAACCATGTGCATGACACGCAGTATCCCTGCATCACCGTGTATGGCACCGCTGGAAAGCCCGTGAACATCATCGAGCGCAACCTCTGCTACAACAGCGCCGACAACGTCATGCAGGTGCAGGGCGAGGCCATCGTGCGCAACAACGTCCTCATCAACGGCGCGGGAGCAGGCTTTGCCAGCACCGATCATCAGGGCAAGACGCTGAACCTCCAAGTCATCCAAAACACCATCCTCAACAGCGCCCACGCCTTTCGAGGTGGCTCCTGGAATGGCCGCGAAGGCATGGTCCTTGCCAACAACATCCTCTACTCACGCGATGCGAATGCCCTCCACTACGCCAACGGCAACGCAGGCGTTCTCAGCACTGGCAACGTTGTCTTTGGCGATGGCCCCAAAGACGGCTGCGTCAAAGGCCGCGGCTTCGAGGACTTCCCCGGCGTCACCCTCGATGGCAGCAAGCACGACGCCACACCCGCCGCCGATGCCAAGCTCGATCACGCTGATTCGAAATACCTCCTACCCACGGATTTTCATGGCAAAGCACGCATCAAGAATGTCAGCGGTGCCATCGCTCCTTGATGCAGCGTGAATCAATGGAGATGCCGCAGTCGTCGGGACTCTTTGGTTGAGCATCTCACTCCACCACCTCGGCGACGGCGGCGAGCTGATGCGGTTGAACGCCCAGCTTCACGCGGGTGCCGTCGGTGCATTTGCTGACGATCACCGAGGCCATGTCGCGCACGGCCTTTTGCAGTCGCGCATCGTCAGGATGCTGTTTGGCGAGGGCGTGAAGCTCTGGCAAAGCCTCCACCGTAATGCCCATGGCGTCGAATTCATCGAGCAAGGCACGAATCGCAGGCTGCGTGATGGCATCGATCTCGGCTGAGGGTCCGAGATCGGCCAGCGCACGCAGGATGATGACGTGATACACCGTGCGGGCATTGTGCGGATCGATCCAGCGGCCGTTCTTCGCCTGACCCGGAGCGACACCGAGACGCAGTTTTTGCAAAGCGGCCTCCTTCATGCCCGCGCGGGCCAGCAGCGAGACGGAAAAGGCGTTGTAATTGAAGTTCGCGCAGCACTTTTGCTTCGCGGCCCATTCCGCGGCACGACGACCCGCGGCGAGATAGGTTTCATCCTTCAACAGCTCGCCCGACCGCAGCAGCGCCACGCCGCACACGCCAGTGTCAAACTGCGATCCACCATCGGGATCAGGCGTGATGATCCAGCCGTCTTCAATTTGGATGGAGCCGTTTTGGAGCTGTTTTTCCGTCATGTCGCCAAAACGGATGTTTTTGCCGCGCAGGTCCGGAAACGGAAAATGGCCCTGTGGCTCCTGCAGCTTCAAAAGCACGCCAGCAGTGCTTCGCAGTAGCTTTTCGATCTCTGCGAGCCTCTGCGGCGCATGCTGCGCGACAGGCGAATGCATCGTCACACAGGCATCGAGCACATAGGCATACATGCGGGCCATCTGATCCGGCAAAAGCTCGCCCTTCATCAAAGTGCGCATCGCACGGCCCTGCGTCTCCAGCGCATCGAGAAAGAGCTTCACGGCCTCGGCGCGGCTCAGCTTCAATTCACCCGCCTTCTGGCCCATGCGACGCCCATCCGGCACACCGGCTTGATCACCGAGGATACCTTCCATCGCCTGCGTGATCTCCCGCACCGCCGCCGCATCTCCAGAAGCCATCGCGGCGATGAGTTTCGGCCCGCTGGCCTTCAAAGCGGCCTCCATCTCCGGCGTCGGATGAAACAACGGCTGCCCCGCCATGCTCCAGCCGCCGGGATCAATGCCCACTACCTTCTCCGCCTCACGCAGTTGCTCCTCCGCATCCACAGGCAGGCCACTCTTGAAATCACGCGCCAGTTTTTCGACCCCGCGCACGAGCTTTTCATCATTCCGCTCCCGCGCGATCTGCCTCGCCATGCGCAGCCGTGCCCCCGCGTCCTCAGGCGTAAGCGCCGATGCGGAGGTGGCGATGAGGATGAGCGTCAGGAAGAGGTATTGAGATGGCATCGCGATATGTGTCGGCTGGTGACTGTTTGTATGACCAAAAAGTGGCATAATATCAGAGAGCCAGTGAGACTTCGCGCTTTGTCATGGGTTGAATATGCATTCCATGAAAAAACGATTCATTCTGATCTCCATGCTCATCTTCACTCTCTTTGCGCTGGTGGTTTCACGACGGGCCTTGGCGGACAGCGGTGATGTCCTGCGTGTGGTGAAGGTAGGCGAGATGCAGCGGCGGTATGAGTTTCACCGGTCTGACAAGATCGATAAAGCGAAAGCCTTGCCAGTCGTAATCGCTTTTCATGGCGGCGGCGGCAATCCTCAGAGCATGAGAAAGCTTTGCGGCCTCAGTGCGAAGGCGGACGAGGCGGGCTTCATCGTCGTATATCCTTATGGCACGGGGCGATTGGAGAACCAGTTCCTCACCTTCAATGGCGGCGAATGCTGCGGGTATGCGATGGAGAACAAGATCGACGACGTGGGCTTCGTGCGCGCTTTGCTGGATGATCTGGCCTCAGTGACGCCGATCGACACTCGGCGCGTGTATGCCACCGGGCTTTCGAATGGCGGCATCATCTCGTATCGGGTCGCGGCGGAGCTGGCGGATCGTATCGCGGCCATCGCACCAGTGGGTGGGCCGTTGATGATGGAGAGCATCCGGCCTTCGCGAGCCGTGCCGGTGATGCATTTCCATGGCACCGCAGATGAGAACGCGCCCTTCAAAGGTGGCTACGGCAAAGGCTTCATGGGCAAAGGTGGCGTCACCGACTTCAAATCGGTCGAGTTCACGCTGAACCAATGGATCGAGGCCAATGGCTGTGAAAAAATGCCAAGCATCGAGCCGCTGCCCGACAAAACGGACGACGGCATGAAATGCACGCGCAAGACCTGGAGTGGCGGCAAGGACGGTAGCGAAGTCGTGCTCATCGAAATCGAAAACGGCGGCCACACCTGGCCCGGCATGGAGCCGCCGATGGCCATGCTCGGCAAATCGACGAAGGACATCTCGGCGAATGATTTGATGTGGGAGTTTTTTCAGAAGCATCCGCTGAAGCCCGTCACTGCCGCGAAAGCGACCTCGAAACCATGAAGCACATCCTCCTGCTCTCATTCGCATCGTTCGTCTCCATCGCCGGGGCTCAGGGCCCGTCGTGGGTAACCCCTGCAGTGCGGGCACCTCGTGTGGCGCATCACACCTTCGAGAGCAGCGCTATTAGATCGAAGGTGAGCTTTCACGCTTACACGCCGGAGGTTTACGAAGTGGAGAAGGGGCGTCGCTTTCCGGTGCTCTACTGGCTGCATGGCACCGGTGGAGGACTCGCGGGGATTGCGCCGGTCTCTTCATGGTTTGATGCTGCGATCCGTAGTGGAAAAATGCCGCCGGTCGTCGTCGTG
>Ga0209298_10002825_pt1 | contig 10669 bp, 7 predicted proteins | sample S_140806_EF_Meta_FD_187325 | JGI IMG/M metagenome (GOLD analysis project Ga0209298, IMG submission 187325) | Freshwater microbial communities from Lake Simoncouche, Canada to study carbon cycling - S_140806_EF_MetaG (SPAdes) (version 2) | ecosystem: Environmental > Aquatic > Freshwater > Lake ... | reverse complement strand
CTTTTTCTGGTATTTTAGAAAATACGGATTCGATGCATAGAAGTCATCGGCATGCTTTTGAGACTCCCAAACGAGCAACCAAGCGTAGGTGCTAAAACTTGGCATGAAATCGAACCCCTTTCCTCCACCAGAGCCCATCGACTTGAAAAATGTTAAGCCCGGAACATGTTTCAATCTAAAAATAGCGAGCGGAACCTGCTTGAAAGCCCAAAAATTGGATAAAATCGACTTCAATTTAAAAATGGTAACGGTTGTAATTTGTTCTGTCATGGCTACTATTTTTTCCTAAGTGCAATGGTTTGGATACCCAAAGGAATCACGCGCTCTAGTGCAAATAACGGCATGAGTAGTACTTTCCAAAAGACCAAATTCCAAAAGTGGCTCTCCATCGACCCACTCCAATCAATATTTTTCTTTTCTTGACGACCCAACCACCAAAGGGTAAAGGCCGACATGGTGCCGTATTTGTTATGCTTCACGATTTCCCAATCGCTTTCCGGGAAAATCATCCTCCAACTTTTGAAACTAAACAAACTTATATGTCGTGGCGAATGCCAACCCTGCCAAAATCTTCCTTGTAATTTTTGGATTACCCCTTGGTACATCGGAACCTCAATCAGAAGCACTCCATTGGGTTTCAAAAGTTGACGACACTTTTCTATCGTTTGATGAATATCGTAATCATGTTCAAAATAGTGCCAAGCCGTGATGAGATCGAACTGTGTATTTAGTTCAATGTTCCGCCAATCACCTTGAAGGAGTGTGAGATTTTTATATTTTGTATCTTCCCAATTTGCAGGGGTAAAATCAACGCCTAGGGTTTGAATGTTTGGATTTTCCGACAATTGGGCCAAAAAATCAGGCTTTCCACAGCCAATATCCAGCACATGCATTTCGGTTTGCTTATGCAGATGTTCCAACGCCAGTTTAACTCTGCGTTTATTCAATTTTTGATCATCCCAAACCACAAAATTGGCATATTTACCCCAAGCTTTTTCTCCCCTGTATGGCAAATAGGCATCGGTATAGTATTGGCTTAGTTGACTTTCCGAAACTGGATTTGTGAGAAAAATAGATTCGCAGTTCTGGCACAGATTAAATCTAAAGATTTCTCGTTTTTCAACGTGCATCATTGCCGTTGTTTCAATGTAGAAATCATGATTGTGGCTTTGACAAATGCTGCAAATTGGCTTGGATATCATGGTGTAGAGGGTATTGAGCGATTTGACTCCTCAAAAGTACCGTATTAAATCGATTTCAAGCCGAAAATGCAATCACAACAATTCATTGGCCAAATTCGCCAAATCACTGCGTTCGCCTTTTTCTAAAGTGATATGAGCATACAAAGGCTGACCCTTTAATCGATCAATCATGAACGAAAGGCCATTGGATTGCGAATCTAAATATGGCGTATCGATTTGATTAATGTCGCCCGTAAAAATAATCTTCGTCCCTTCCCCGGCCCGGGTAATAATCGTTTTAACTTCCAAGGGTGTAAGGTTTTGAGCCTCGTCGACAATAAAAATAATATTCGCCAAACTTCTGCCCCTGATATAAGCCAAAGGGGTCACCATTAGCTTTTCATTATCTACGAGTTCCTTGACTTTTTGATATTCTTTTGAATTTTCTGAGTATTGATTCTGAATCACTTTCAAATTATCCCAAAGCGGCTCCATGTAAGGATTGATCTTCGCTTTAATATCGCCAGGAAGAAATCCGATATCCTTGTTATTCAATGGGACGATGGGTCTAGCGAGGTAAATCTGTCGAAAATTGCTCCTCTGCTCAAGTGCCGCCGCCAATGCAATCAACGTCTTTCCTGTACCTGCAACTCCTTGAATTGTCACCAATTTGATGTTGTTATTAAATAAGGCATGCATTGCAAAAGTTTGCTCGGCATTTCTGGGCTTGATACCATATGCATGTCGCTTCTCTACCCTTTCCAAATTTTTTGTTTCCGGATTAAAATAGGCCAAAGTACTACTGCGATGGTTTTTGATGATAAAATAATGGTTGTTATATGGCTCCGATTTCATCACCTCGGAATAGTGTACTGATTCCATTTGATGAATTTTATCGATCATTTCAGATTCTTCAAGATCGAGCTGAGCAATACCGCGATACAACCCCTCTAAATTTTGAATTTTCCCCGTTTCATAATCCTCCGACTGTAGGTTCAACGATCTCGCTTTGAGTCGCAGATTGACATCCTTAGTAACGAGAATAACGGGTCTGTCTGCGTACTCTTGTTTGATAAATAACGCGGCATTAAGAATTAAGTGATCTGCCTTTCTATCGCCAAATATCTTAACTGCATTTTGCTCCTCGGTGCCAGATTCCTGCATAACCACAGTAAAGCAACTGGGCTTTTCGGGCGACAATTGAATCCATTGATTCAGGGAGTTGCCCTCAGAAAGCTTGTCTACAAAACGAATAAATTGCCTTGCCTCAAAGTTAATCGTATCATTCCCTTTCTTGAAAGAATCGAGTTCTTCTAACACGCTAATGGGAATGGCGACATCATGTTCCTCAAATTGATTCACTGCTTGGTGATCGTGCAAGATAACGGAAGTATCCAATATGAAAATCTTCCGAATTTGAACCGGGTTTAACGCTTTCTTTTTCTTAGCCATCCATCGCAATTAAGAGCCCTTGTGTTAATTAAATATTAATTCCATGCAAAAACATACCCAAAAAATAAATGAAAATTCACAGCCCGCAGATTGTAAAAAAACAATGAAATGGAACTTTTGAACAGCGAATCAAACGTCGTTGTGTATGTTAAACTTAAAAAGTCTACTCCCTGGAATTAATCTATCGAAAAGAGAAAAGTGGCTGTTGACCATTCTATTCCCGATACCCGGATGGACCATATTTGTCGCATTTTTTGCGTTGTACAAAGTGATAAAACACAAAATTGGTCGTTGATGTTTTTAATTTGTTCGATGCGGGGACACGAGAGTCCAGTGGCGACGCTACGGAACAAACCCAAGCCGTCTGATCGATGGCTAGAGCAAAAACAACATAACAGAATATAGAAGTGATGGCCGAAGGATTTTCGGTGCTCAAAACGCTGCTGTGTAGAATGAAAGATTTCATTTCCCTTTGTTTTTGACGTGTTGTCCGCATCATTTTACCACCGTAGCAGGGTTAGTGCTCGGTTGGTGACCCTTGGGTCTCGTGATACTGTTGCAAATGTAATGGGATGGGAATGAGAAAACCAAATTCCACAAACAAATATGTCCTCAAAAAATAGTATCATCGCGGGACATGATTGAAGTGCTCAAAAGACAATCCATCCCAATTGCGCTCATCGCCCTGAATTTTATTGTCAAGGGGTTGTTTTTGGGGATGAATTCTTTGGCGGCCGACGAACCTTTTAGCGTTTATCATGCCCAAATGAGTATTCCGGCGATCATTCGATTGCTGTCATCTGGCAACAACCCGCCGTTATATGAAATTTTATTGCATTTTTGGATCAAAGTTTTCGGCATTTCCGAATTCTCTGTCCGCTTCCCTTCCCTACTATTCAGTGGTGTTACCGTTTTCTTTATTTATCAAATAGGACGAAAATTCCTAAGCAACAACATCGCGATTTTAGCCAGTATTATTTTCATTTTCTCCAATTATCAGATTGAGCTCACCCATGAATCTAGGGTCTATTCGCTTTTGGGTATGTTCACAGCGCTGTCGATGTTTTACTACATCACAATTTTGCATCATTCCCATTCAAAAAACGAAATCCCGCTTTCAACCTTCGTCAAATTGGCCATTACGAATGCGTTGATCGGCTATTCTCACTATTTTGGATTGTTGGTCGTATTGATTCAACTGCTCTTCATATTCTTTCATTTCGGGACGTTTCGATATCACATAAAAACCATCATCCTCGCGTACGCAATCACTGCGATACTTTATCTACCCAACCTTTCCACGCTGATGCATCGCTTTGGTGCTTCGTCGGGCGGCACCTGGATTCCCCCACTCAACGGACTACATAGCCTCTACAACATGATGATGACATTTGCCAATGCGCCGATGGTCGTCGTTTGTATCCTCGTCGTTTGGACAGCCGCTTTCATACTTCATATCACACAAAAACCGAAGAAACATAACCTAGTCCATCGCTTCGTGGTGTTCTGGTTTGGGACGATCTTTTTTGGTATGTATTTGATATCGTTTAGGACCCCCATTTTTTTTGAACGATACTTGATGCCGGCGGCGATTGCCTTCCCATTGTTAGTTGCGATGACTTGCAGCGAGATCCTATCAAACAGAAAATCAAACAGATGGATTCAAATAATAATGGGATTGTTATTTATTGCTACTGTGAATCTAGCCTCGCCAACCCAAATAAATATTCGCGAATGTGTAGGCAAATTGAAATCACTCAAAACCCAAAATACCGTTGTATACATCTGTCCAGATTGGCTAGAATTGAATTTTGTCTATTACTACGACGAGCGATATTTCAGGGACTTCAACGACACAGACATCAAGCAGAACATTTATCGGCACCTGAAAGCGGAAAATATTTACCCAATCAAAAACGGCAATCAAATCCCATCGAGTTCATTTATCAAGGGGAATAAAATCTTGTTTCTAGACGATGCGGCAGAATTCAATTACCCAAATAATCAGGTAAAAGAGGTTTTAGATCAACATTGTAAGTTATTGAATTGCTATAAGTTCAAGAATCACTTCTCACTATACGAGTACGAGGTCTGTAATTAGACATGACCAATTTTTCACTTTTTCGATTCAATAGTTTGAACGAATTCCTTTTCCGTGGCGTTCTAATTTTTGACACATTTACTACAAGAAACACCCTTTTGAGTCTTTACTATTATCGAATACACACCAATTGATAAATCAGATATATCAATGCTGGTCTGATTCCCTTCTGTTTGAATCATTTTCATTAATTGTCCTGCTGTATTATAAATTTCGACAATCCCTTTTCCCATGTTTTCTAGTGTTAAATAATCTGTCGCTGGATTAGGATAAATTTCAATTTTTAAAATTTCATCACGTTTTGAAATTTCATTACTCGTTGAAACTGTAAATTTTTGGGCACAATTAATACCATTATAAGTTGCCTGAAAAGTACAAACTCCGGGCATTACAGGCAAATGTTTTGACCACCCCGCATAGCATACATTGAAGTTGCTTGTGAAAGTATAATTCCAACTGCTATAAGTTGTTCCATTAGGATTAAGTATTTTCATATCAACACTTGAACCCGAAGAAACATCGCGGAGAAATATAAAAAACTTGGCAAAGTCGGTTGGCAATCCAGGTCCATTAAAAGGTATCGTGTAAAATGTACTTTCATTCGTAGTATCTGCTTTTGGGCAAAGTTTGGCGACAAAATCTGTTATATGTACTGATGCCTTTAAAATGGAAGGCTCCGACGCCGGTTTTTGAGAAGCCCACCAAGTTGATGTGTTTAAAACATTGCATGTCCCATAATATGGATCGATGCGTGTGCTCGCCGTTTTGCCAGCCCATATTTCAAAATGCAGGTGAGGTCCACTTGAGCTACCTGAACTTGCCACCACCCCTATTTGTTCACCCACAACTACCGTTTGGCCAATCGACTTGGTAGTAAGCGAATTTTTCTTCATGTGCCAATATAACGCCATTGAGCCATCGGCATGCTGAATAATTACATAATTAGCCTGTAAACCACTTCCAGAACCAACGCAGTTTCTATCAAATTCACCGTCGTGCTTATCAATGATTGTACCCGCTGCCGCCGCAACAACACACACCACATTGCTATCTACTTTATTAATCGGAAAAGGCCAAATGCCAATATCCGTCCCTCCATGCCCATCATAGCTACGAGTGCCACAATTCCAATCTTTAAATGCCCCTGAGGCTGTATTTTGATCCACATAAGCACCAATAAAATAATAGCTACAATCCTTAAACCCAGTGGATGTTTTTAAAGGCCAGTTTAGGGTCGTTGTAGACAACTGTTTCCTTTGGCTATTATCAATATTTAATGCCTTAATATTTTCCGCACATCGACTTTCAATAAGGCTATATTCCATCGAAGTAATACATGGATTCATCTCGTCGTTGTTGTGAATTTCGCCTGCATTCAACTCATTGCCAAAAGCAAATAAGTCTATTTGGGCTACAATATTTATTGTTGGCATAAGAAATACCGCAAATGCTAAAACTGATAATTTTAGAGACTTTTTCATGATTTTTTAATGACAATAGGCTGATTTTTTTGATCTTTTCAATAATTCGTTCCATTTCTCGCCAAAATGGGACAGATGGACGTAACTCTACAAACCCATCAATCCTTTCGGATAGGTGCTAAGAGCAGATAGAAAATAAAGGCGCCCCAAGAAATAAATAGCACGGCTAAAATCCATGCCATTTTCTCCCGGCCGGAGGTTTTTACTGACATAGAAATAATGATCAATGGCAAAAGCCATACGAATGCGCAAATTGCCAAAAAGAGTAATTCCATAAACAAATATATCACCAAAGTCTATGGTTACGGGATTTGCAATAAAACCTGATCCAGCGCAGTTGCCAAATCGTGATCTTTTTGGGTAACCACATTGCCTTTATCGTGGGTACACAGCGACACCATCACTCGGTTATAAACGTTAGTCCATTCTGGGTGATGGTCCAATTCGCTAATTACTTTACTGGCGCGAACCATGAAATCAATAGCCTCTTCGAAGGTTTTGAATTCGAAGGTTTTGGTAAGTTTGTTGCCTGAAAGAACCCATGATTGCATAGAAATCAAAGATACTGCAAATCGTAAAAAAATATTTCCGAGTATCAGCTGCCTAAGGCAATTTTCGTTACTGCTTGGAGATTCTCTTGCTTCTTGATTTCGCGATTCCCTCTGCTGAACTCAGTATGATATTGGTGATTTGATAAAAAAGATATTTGTAATTGGTTCCATTGGGTAACATCTTTAATTTTATCAAACGCCTTCAATTCCTGATACAGTGTATCGCCAATTTTGAAAAAATCATCCCTGCCCAAATAATCCAAGTCCGCATCGCAAATAATACGTTCCAACAAATTCAATGGTTGCTGAGGTATTTTTGTCGCCATAATCATCCCACATATTTGATCGATTTGACTATTCGTATAATCACAAGCAGGCAAAATTTCCCTAGCCAAATCGCAACCACATTCTTCATGCTTTGACGCGTCAATTGTAAAACCCGAATCATGGAATAACGCGGCCGTTTTCAAAAGCGTTAAATCATCCGCGGAATCAATCTTTTCATTTTCTGCTATAACCAAAGCAGCATCGAACACATCAAAAGTGTGATGAATGCCATGATAGAACAAATCCGACGGTAGGTTTTGTTCCAAATGATGAACTATGGTCTCTTTTGCTTTATCAAATCCCATATAGATCAAATGTTAACCACCGTGGGCAATTGACATGCCGTGAGGCCCAATTGAACCTTTGATAGGATTAATACACATAACTGGAATTAACGCATCGTTCGTAATTAGGGCTTGCTCGGATGCACCCATAACGAATTCACTCAATTTACTGTCCAATGATGTCATAACTACAATCAAATCCGCCTGAACCCTAAATGAAATCGCAACAGTTTCTTTAATCAATCCATTGTTTTGCTTACCCAGTTCATGTACCTCATAATCCAAGCCATTATCGGTCAAGAAAGCTTTGGCGTATTTGATATTACTCTGTAAGGCCAAGGCCGAAAACTCATCTGATTCGTAATCCGCAACGATATGAACTTTAGACTTGAATAATTCTGCGATGGCCAACACAGAAAACATCTTTTGTTTTGATTCTTTTGTAAAATCCAGAGGAACAACAATATTGTTGATACTACCCTTTTGACTCGGAGCATTTTGAACCACAAAGTATGGAATATCACTTTGGGTAATCACCTTTAATGCATAACTACCCACAAATTTCTGAACCCCTTTTACGCCATGAGTGCCCATAATTACTAATGCCGCTTTAACAATTTCTCCAATCTCCCCAATTTTTGTGAGGTAATTACCTACAGCCACAATCGTTTTGGTTTCAACTCCAAATTCAGCTGCATTTTTTTCGGCAATTTCCGTCAATTTAATCGTGGCTTCTTTTTTCTCTTTATCCGTTTTAACAATATGGGCTATAGTTACAGGTTTTGCAATAGATTTAGAAATTTTATTTGCATGTAATAACGCAAATTCTGCCATTTGAGTAAAATCATGAGGCACTAAAATCGTTTCGGTTTTCGACAAATCTTTCATTTATGAATTTTTTTATATAAAATAATGTATTTCAAATATTTATGTATTACAAATATATCCAATAATTATTCATGTTTTCACATGTCAATTTTTATTCATTGGATTGCATTGGGATATCCTTCCCTACCCATTTGTCCCATTCGGCAGTGGTTAACTCGTTTTTCACAAAGGGAATAAGCGCTTTATAAGCAACACGGGTTGATGCAGGCCTTAAGAAAATTTTGTTGTCTTTTCCACCAGAAATGACATTATTAAAATCATCCGTAAAGACAAAGTCGTGGACCCATGATTGGTGATCTGTTAGCACAATGGCCCTATCCTCAACATTATTAAGATCGTAAAGCCTCACAACGCCATCGTAGCTGCTGGTAACAATCAAGTTGTATTTCTCATTGATTTTAATTTGGCTAATCAGCGCCTCATGTCCAAGTAGAATATATTTCTCATCGGTTGAACCATCCAGATGAATGATATTGCAAGAACCCTTATCCGTTCCATACACGATTCGATCCCCTTTGGGTAAAAAACGAATACTCGTAACGCGACCACTGACTTTCCTAGAAACCGCTTTGGCTATTCCATTAATTGCTAAATCAACAAGATACAGACCCCCATCTTCGCACCCAACAACCATGTTTCGACTCCTTATGTCGATATCCGCACAGAGCGGCCGCGAAGGCAGTAAAAACGTATTCACAACCTTTTTTGTCGCCAAGTCAATCTCATTAATCTTCATATCAAGACCCACAGTAAAAAGGTGATTCTTGACCCAGAACATGGATGTGATAGACCCTGCGTGAATTGATGGTATGATTTCAGGTTTGGCCGCCAACTGTCCCACCTTAAATATCAAAATAGAATGCTGTTCATTATTTACCGCAAAACGAGAATTATCATCGCTCACAACCAAGTTGTCGAATATGTTCGGGAATTTAGGCGATTGCATAAGTCGAGAAAAGTTCCCAATAACCGACATCGTTATCAAGCCATCGCTTCCGGCGCTCAGTAGCCAATTGGTATCGCGATATTTTACAACTTCTACTGATTTCACCGCATCATTGTGTAACGAATGAGTATACTGTGGTTTTTGCAAAAACAAATTCAGCGAGTTTATTAGCGCTTCATACAAATCGGGATCATCCACATTGCCCTTATTTTTCTCCATGATTCGATACGATTCAAGGGCTAGGTTCGCCTTGACATTGGCATTTTCGGCCTTTGAGTCTAACAATTTTGATTTACTCGTTAAATTCTGACCCACCGCTAGCATGCGAAGTCGAGTTGCAGTCTTCTCGGCCTTAACCGACACAATTCTTAGAGAGTCCGAGGTTCCTTTGGCGATCAAAGCATTGTGCTTGTCTATTTCCGCTGCCCGTTTGGCCCGAATGGCCTCGATGGATGAAATTTCCGCCTTGTTCTTTTCTACTTCGGCCTTCTTTGAATTTTCAAGGGCATTGTTTTTCTGAATTTCCGTTTCGAATTTTTGAGCCTCGGCAATCTTTTGCTGTTGCAATGCAATTTTCTCATTCTTTTCAGCGCGGATCGATTCGCCCAGGGCAATCTTCTCTTGAATTTCGGCCTTTGACTTTTCGCCATTGGCTATTTTTGCGCTTTCTACGGATTTGGACCTCTCCAAAACCGCCCAAATACTTAAACCTGTAAGAATAACAATAAACACAGAGACCATTGCAGTGAGCAATCGCTTCTTCCTAATGGCGTCCTTTTTTTCGAAGTGACTTTGCTGAATACTTAATTCAAGGAATCGCAAGGTCAGCGAATATTGTTCGTTGTATTGACCCGCCCAGTGGATATTTGATTGCACATTTCTGCGCCAATCAATGGCCAACTGTAAATCAGGATCCCGCCACAGACCCGACATATTTCTATCGAATAAAATGGCGCTATCCGTAATCCTTTGATACATTTCAGCAGATTCAGATTCTTCACGAACCCATTCAATTAACCGCTGCCAAACGCGCATCAAAGATTCGTGTGAAATATCCAAAATCGACGTTTCGTTTAATTTCACTTGAGCCGATGGCATAATAAAACCCCTGTCGCTCCTTCTAAAGATATTGGCAATCTCAATCACCTCTTCAGGTTTGGCAACAATGATTTTACATATATCACTCACCGAGGTTGGCCTTCTGATTCCTCGATTATCAGGCCCTTTCACGGTGATTGTTTTAAACATTTGTTCGGCAATATACTTCTGCCTTTCTGATGTCAATTCGGCAAAGGCTTCTTCTGCGTGGATCGACATCGCTTGCTCCATGCCGCCCGTTTTTTCATAGTGAATTAAGTCGATGGGCGAATTTGGCTTATCCTCTACTTTCCATACTTCCCAAACTCTATTTAGGTTGTGCTGTAAAATTGGCAACTGATCGGGATTATTTCCCACTTG
>Ga0209298_10002820_pt1 | contig 10685 bp, 10 predicted proteins | sample S_140806_EF_Meta_FD_187325 | JGI IMG/M metagenome (GOLD analysis project Ga0209298, IMG submission 187325) | Freshwater microbial communities from Lake Simoncouche, Canada to study carbon cycling - S_140806_EF_MetaG (SPAdes) (version 2) | ecosystem: Environmental > Aquatic > Freshwater > Lake ... | reverse complement strand
CAGCCGAGCTGCTGAGCTGCGGTCGATGAAACGTGCGGCATTTGACGCTAGGGCGGAAGCCAGTGGTGATCCTGAACTTTACAGGTTTAGCTTTTCAAGCGAGCAACCGGTTGAGCGGTGGTTTGGAACCGAAGTTCTTAGCCATGATCCATCGGCTCCAGATTTCAGCCGGCTAAACGGCAATGCAGCGCCTTACTTGTGGAACCATAACTCTGAAGTTGTGTTGGGCAAGGTTGAGCGTGCATGGCAAGGAGCTGACGGCAGAGGGTATTGCGAGGTGCGCTGGAGCCCAAATACAAAGGCAGCTGGCAGCGAAGAGGCAAAACGACGGACTGACATTGAAGCAGGAATTATTCCAAGCGTCTCGTTTATGTACTCAATAGACGATGTGGTTGAGGCCGATGGCGTGATGCTTGTCCGCCGCTGGACTCCGCTGGAGATTAGCAGTGTTCCAATCCCAGCAGATATTTCCGTTGGCCAATCACGTTCTGCTGCTGAAACTCCTATAAATGCTCTCCATAGCATTAGTAGTGACGATTCTGCTATCCGCGGATCAAACACTGTCTCTATCTCTGCGATGACTGAACACAACCAGAACCTGGATGATGTGCGATCCGCCGAACGGGAACGCATCACCACTATTTCAGCACTAGCCGATCATCATGGCGTAAAAGAACTTGGCCAAAAGCTGATTTCTGATGGCCGCTCAATTGAGCAAGCCCGTGAAGCTGTGTTGAATGCTATCGGCGCCAGGAAGGAAGAATTTACCGGTCTGTCCCATACGGCCTCTGGTGATGAGGTTGGCCTTTCCGATAAGGAAATCCGCCAATTCAGCTTTATGCGCATCGCCCGCCACTTGGCTGACCCTGCCGACCGCGCTGCCCGCGAGGCCGCTGGCCTTGAGTTGGCCGCCTCACGGGCTGCCGAATCCAAGTATGGCCGCTCAGCCAAGGGTATTTTGATCCCTAATGAGGTGCTGACCCGTGATCAAAATGTTGGCACTGGCAGCGCTGGTGGCTATGGCGTTGCCACGACGTTGTTGACCGGAAGCTTTATCGATCTAGTCCGCAACCGCTCTGCAATCCTGCCTTACGCCACTGTTCTGGGCGGGCTGCAAGGCAACGTTGACATCCCTCGGAAAACAAGCGTTACGCAAGCTTATTGGCTTGGCGAATCGGTTGCCGCCACCGAAACGCAAATGGCGCTTGGTCAGATTGCGATGACTCCCAAGAGCATCGGCGCTTATGTGGACATCACCCGCCGGTTGATGATTCAATCCAGCCTTGACGCTGAAAGCTTGATCCGTAGCGACCTTGCTGCCTCAGTTGCACTGGAAGCTGATCGCGTTGGTCTTTACGGTAGTGGTTCTGCTAGCCAGCCCCTTGGCCTGAAGAATATCACTGGCATTGGTTCTGTCACCCTGACCGGTGGCGTTACCAAAACGATCAATAGCACTAGCTACGATTTCGGCACCTACGCCCAGTACATCGACCTGGAAACTTCTGTTGCGGCTAACAACCTCGACATTGGATCCCAGCGCTATCTGGTGTCTGCTTATGCCCGTGGTTCGCTGAAGCAACAACCTAAGATCGGGTCTACCTTCCCCGAGTTTGTATACGGCAGCGACAACACTATCAACGGCTATGAAGCTGTTGTTAGCAACCAGCTGATTGGTTCAAACACATTCTTTGGTTCATTTGAAAACGCTGTGTTTGGCTTCTGGAGTGGCCTTGACGTAACGGTGGATCCTTATTCACTGAGCACCAAGGGCAGCGTTCGGATCGTGGCATTCCAAGATCTTGACTTTGCTGTGCGCTATCCCGGTGCATTTGCCTTTGGCGCTAGCTGATCATGTGGATTGAGCTTGATGATGATGTGATGGTTGCTGGCACTCCTCGCAAGAGCGGGGAGAGGTTGGACTTGTACGAATCAGAGGCAAGCCTGCTGATTGATGCCCGCAAATGCCATCAGGTCGATGGCCCAATAGAAGCCGAGCCGCTTGTGTGCCCGGCGCCTAAAACACGAAAACCAATTTCTACCACCAAGGAGAATTAATCAATGTCAATTCAACAACGCAACCTGGAACGCCTTCAGCTCGCCAGCTGCCACCCTACTGCTGCCCGTAGCGCCACTGGCGTTGGTTCAGCTGTGGATGTATTGGATTACGACGGTGACTTGCTGTTTGTGCTTGATTCAGCTGCTGGCACCGGCACTACACCTACCCTTGACGTAACCATTACCGCCTCTGATACCTCAGGCGGCACATACACCGCCATCAGTGGCGCTGCATTCACGCAGGTTACCGGCACTGCTTCACAACAGAAGCTAGCGATTAGCAAGGATGACGCCAAGCGTTACCTCAAGGTTGCCTACACAATTTCTGGTACTACTCCTAGCTTTACATTTTCCGTTAATGCTGTTGGCTCCAAGAAGTACGTTTGATGATTGAAGCAGACGCAAATCTGTTTCTGCAAGATTTCGGCCTCAGCGTTACTGCTGGGGCCGTTTCTGGCATTGGTGTTTTAGACCAAAACAGCGAGATCGTGCTTGGCGGGCAGGTTATTAGCGTTGAGTATTCGCTTACCTGTATTTCAAGTTTGTTTGGTAACTTGAAATATGGCGATGCAGTGATCGTTAATGGGGTGAATTATACGGTGCAGCATCAGCCAATGCGCCTAGACGATGGATTGTTTTGTATGGTATCGCTGCAAAAAGCATGACAGCATCAAGGCGAGAACAAATTCTCCAAGCGATAGTTACAACGCTTGCTGGCACAACGCTTGTGGGCAGCAGAATTTGGCGGAGCAGGGTAGAAGCATTAAGCCGTGACGAAGCGCCAGCAATCGTGGTGGCGCCAGGTGTTGATAAAAGCGTTGATCCTGAAAATGGCGGTGGCAGCTCATTTGGGGTGCTTGATCAAGAGCTGATGGTTGCTATTGCTGTATATGTGCGAGGCATTGCGCCAGACAGCCTTGCGGATCCAATTGAAGTTGATGTGCATAGCAAGCTAATGGCAGATCGGACTATTGGCGGCTTGGCCTTTGATATATATCCAATCAAAAGAACACCACAGATCGAGGAAGGTGATCAAGCAGCTGGATGGATGGTAACTGAGTTCAAGGTGCGTTATCGCACATCGGTTACCAATATTTCCGCTCCTTAGCATTAGGGAAGGATCACATCCACACGGCATGGCTATTGATGAATTTGCGGGAGAAGGTGGGACTTACCTGCTGGATCCCAAGAGCGGCAAGCGCAAACTTGTCCCTGGATCGCGCACATTGGACGCCGACCAGCCACTAGCCGTTGTTGATGAGCAACCTGCCCAATCTGATGCCCCCCTGGAGGTGAAGACCAATGGTAATGCTGCGTAGAAAGACGGTTCTTGCCGTTAAGGCTGAGGCCACCTATGGCACCGATCCCACCCCTGGCGCTTCCAATTGCATCCAAGTAAAAAACTTGGATATTACTCCTTTGGGCGGCAATATGGTCAGCCGGGACCTTATTCGCCCATACTTCGGCAATAGCCCGATGCTCCTAGCGCAGAAGATGGTGCAGTGCCAATTTACCGTTGAACTTGCTGGCTCAGGCACCGCTGGCACCGCTCCTCGCTATGGCGATGCGCTAAAGGCTTGTGCATTAAGCGAAACTGTATCTGCTGGCGTTAGCGTTACATATGCACCTGTCAGCTCAAGTTTTAGCAGCGCCACTATTTATTACAACATAGATGGATTGCTTCACAAAGTAACTGGCGCTCGCGGCACTGTCAGCATGAAGGCCGATCTGGGCCAAATCCCTGAGCTGCAGTTTAATTTTACTGGTATTTACAACGCTCCAACTGATACTGCATTGATCTCGCCAACCTACGCTAACCAAGCATCACCGCTTGTGTTCAGGGTTGACAATACCTCTGCATTCCAGTTTTTCTCATATTCCGGTGCTTTGCAGTCTGTGTCGCTTGACATGGGCAACTCTATTGTTTACCGCGAATTAATTGGTGGTACAAAACAAGCGTTACCCACTGATCGCAAGGTCGCCGGGAATGTAAGCATTGAAGCGGTAGCGATTGGGACTAAGGATTACTTCACCGCTGCCCTTACTGACGGCACCACTGGTAACCTGACATTTCAGCATGGCACCACTGCTGGCAATATTGTCACCATGACTGTTCCCTATGCTGATATTACCCAGCCCGCCTACGGCGAGTCGGATGGTATCACAATGCTCAACATTCCTTACGTAGCAGTTCCTTCTACGTCTGGCAACGATGAAGTTTCCATTGTTCTGACCTAATTCTTTCTAATGTCCTACACTCGCGTTCGCACCGAATCGTTCACCTGGCCTATTAAGGTGACATCGCCGTCTGATGGCGGCATCCAGCACAGTCAAACATTCACGGGCAAGCTCAAGCGCTTGCGCCGTGATCAACTAAACGAATGGATTGCAAAAGGCGATCTAGACCTTGTGCGGGCTGTGCTGGTCGGCTGGGATGGGGTGAATGGATCAGATGGGTTGCCGATCGAGTTTTCGGCTGCAGCATTGGATGATGAGCTGCAAGAGCAAGGATTTATCCGTGGGGTAGTCGAGGCAATTATTGAAGCCACCAGCGGAGCGCAAGCAAAAAACTAGAAGGGGCCGCCAAACACTGGGCGGCTTCTAGTTCATCAAAGGACGATGAACAGGCAGAGGAGGATGGAAGGGGGCTTGGTGTTATTTTTGCTGACGACACCAAGAAGTTAGATATTTTTGAAGTATGGGAAGAAAATTGGGATACGGTAATGATGTTTTGCCGAATGCAGACGCAATGGCGAACAACGATGGCTGGCTATCAAGGGCTTGACTACAATGTACTTAAGTGGTTCCTTGATCTTTACGCAGTGAACGACCAAGTAGCAATGCTTGAAGGTTTGCAGGTCATGGAAATGGCAGCATTGGAGGAGCTGAACAATGGCAGGATCTCCTAGGACTATTCGCTTCAATTTTGAAGCAAATGCCAATACGCAGGATTTAGATAAATTTAGCAAGAGCTTAAACAGCCTGCAGCAATCGCTGCCTCCGTTATCCGTAAATCTGGAGCAAGCTAGGTCTGAAATCCTGCAGCTTGGGCAGACAAATCTTGTAACTGAGAAATTAATACAGGGTCAGATTACAGCGTTGCGTGATCTGCAGACGCATGTTGCTGGCACCAGCCCGTTATATCGGCAGCTTGGCAATGATTTAAAAGGTCTAAAGGGTGATCTAGCTGAGATTACAGAAGGCAGCAAAAAAGCTGCCAGTGCAGCGCAGGAATTAGCACGAGCACTTAATTCTGCCGTAGCAGGAAGCGGAAAAGGTCTTGATGCTAATGTTGCAAATTTAAAGAATAAGCTAAATGATCTTAAGTTTAACAGCGAAGAATATGCGCGTGTACTTCAAAGGATTACTGAGCTTGAAACCGTAGCAAGCCGCCGGCAGGGTCGTACTCAAGTTATTGCCACAGCTGCGGCCTACAACGATGGGACTCTAACAAGAGGGTATGGCTCGGCTGAAAGGCTGCCTGAGCTGCCACAGACGACCGCAGGTTATCAGCAGCGACTGAGCGAGCTATCGCATGAGCTATCCAATGTAAACGTTGGTGGCCAGCGATATGTCGAGATCTCCCGTGAGATCGCAAGCTTAAATACGCAGCAAGCACGGTCGCTGCGTACATTAACTGATGAGCTTAATGCTGAAGGTATTGCACTTGAAGGCGCAGCCAGGCGAGCGAAAAAGCTAGCCGATATTGCTGCTGCTACCCCAGCGGCGCCTGGCCGTGCTGGTGTTCGTGACCCAGAGACTGGCGCAATGATTGCGCGTGGTTCGGACTCTGCGGGTGATCGGTTGGCATACAGAAAGATGCTTGCCGAGATTGAAGCCCAAAAAGTTGAGATGCGTGCTGCGCCGCTAGCGTTGCCATACGGTGATTCATCGCTGCCTGCTGTTAGAGGTGGCGCAAGGCAGGTTGGTGTATCGCGTGAATTTCTTGGTGGCGCCAGAAGCCATGACGAGGCAGCAGCTGCGCTTAGGCAGGCGAATGGGGATGCCAATGAAGCCTTGAGGCTGCTGAAAGAACAGCATGAGAAGGAAGCGGCTGAATACAGGCGGCAAGCAACGGTTCTTGAACAGCATTTAGCGAAGTTAAAAGAATTGAGGGTTAATGCAGCAAGCGCAAATATCAATGCACGACGAAGTGCAATCCAAAATGCGCCATCTGGATTTGCATCTTTTTCGCAAGATGCTATCACTTTGGTTGATGAACAAAATAATCGTGATGCTATCAACAAATCAATAGCACGCAACCGCCGTAATCAGGGTTATCCCGTTCAGCCAGTAATTCAAGAAGCCAGCCAGTTGCAGCAATCAATAAATGATATTGGCTTAAGTAAAATTACAAACCTATCTCAAACAATGGGCGGTAGCTATAAGGAAGTAGCGCAAAGCATAAGGGCTGCAACGCAAGCATCAGATGGCAGCATTAATAGCCTTAATCATCAACGCGCATCATGGGAGCAGCTAAAAAATGCTGTTGCGTTAACGCCCGCTGAATTGCGTGAAGTAAATAAAGAACTTACAGCAATTGATCGGAAGCTAGAAAAAACACAGCTTGGAGGTGGCGGTCGCTTGAAGCGCTTTGCTCAAACTGCAGGCACCGTAGCAGCATCTGGCGTATTTGGCGGCCCTGAAGGCTTGATAGGCGCTAGCGCAGGTGCATTTTTTGGTCCTGAAGGCGCAATGGCCGGCGGTGCGATAGGGGCTCAGGTTGGGATGATGCGGCAATCAATTAGTGACGCAGCAAGCTATGCCGCCGAATTAAACAAGTTAAATATTGCCTTGCGTGGTGTTGCTGGAAGTGCTGCTGAGTATGCGCAAGCGCAGCAGGTTATTGCATCTGCTAGTAATGATTTTAATGTTCCGACGTTAGAAGCTACGCAATCTATGACCAAGCTTGCTGCTGCAGTTAAGGGTGCTGGCGGCAATGTAACTGATACTGAGCTTGTGTATCGTGGCGTTAGCAGCGCTATTAAGGCAACAGGCGGCAGCGCAGAAGACGTGCAAAGCGCATTGCTTGCAATGTCACAGGTATTCAGCAAGGGAAAGGTATCAGCAGAAGAATTGCAAGGCCAACTTGGGGAGCGCCTCCCTGGCGCCGTAACTCTATTTGCAAAGGCTACCGGGCGGACATTACCCCAGCTATCAAAGGATTTGCAAGATGGCACCGTTGGGCTTGCTGATTTGATGAAATTTGTGGCAGCGCTTGATAAACAATATGAGCCAATGGCAAGAAAACTGGCAAATTCTACTGAAGAAGCTGGCGCACGGATGACAGTTGCGCTTGATAAATTAAAGGCAAATTTTGGTGGTTTTTTCAAACCAGTTGGTGCTGGCATTCAAGATTTAATTACCAAATTTGCCGATTTAGCTAATTCTATTTTTAGAACTTCCGAATTAAGCAACAAGCTAAAAGATTTAAATAAAGGGCCAACGGCGGCAGACGAAAGAGCTTTAGAGCAGGAGGCTCAGCGCATGGGCGCCCTTAGGGCCCTCTCACGCGATAGACGAAATACACCTTATCAAGAATTAACTTTACCTGAAAAGGGTAAGGTCAACGTAGAAGCCTATGGTGCCATGGCTGGGCCGCTGAGTCCGTTTAAGGATGGTGGACTTTATGGCGAGCTAAAGCGAGATTTTATGACCAAAAAGCTTTACGATCTTGGGGCGCTTGCAAAACCTGGCATTGATAAGCCTTTGACTGAGTTTGATAAACCCAAAGGCAGCGGCGAAAGCACATTTGAAAAAGAATTAAAAATACGTCAAGATGCCGAATACAAGCTCGCTGAAGCAGCAGAGAAAAGGGAAGAACAGCTTGCTGATTTAAGGGTTGAAACTATAAAACGTGTTACTGTATTTGAACGCCAGCTTGGCGAGCAACGCTTACAGCTTGAAAGGCAATCAGCTGAAGCGCGGCGCCGCGTTATTGAATATGAGCAAGATTTTGCGCTTGAGGCCGAACGGCGGCGGCTGGCTGGGCTTGGACTTAGCACCGCAGGCATTGATGAACAGCAGAAGCTAAATGATATTCAGCGACAGTTTTCTGAAAAGAATATACAAATTCAAGATTCAGCCGCTGACAGGAAGCGAGCGCTTGAGCTTTCGATCGAGGAGTTTAAGCTTCAAACTGCAGATAGTATTGGCAAAATTAATCAAGGCTATGCGCGAAGCACTGCAGACATCATAGAAAACGCTGGCCGTAAGCTTGCCGAACTTATGGAAAAGGGAGCACGCAAGGCTGCCAATATTTTAAATGGTCAAAGTTCAGATACTGGTGTCACCGTAAATCCTGCGGCTAGCAATATGGCTGGTGCTGGTAGGTATATTCAAGGCGGATTTGGACCCAAAGGCCCCGGCTCATATGGGCCTCATTTTGACATAAAGCGAACTGATAATAGCTATTTTCCCCGTAATTCCCTTGACCAATATGTAAGCGTTAACGGCAGCCCTTTGAGTTCCGGCCTTACCGTTGATGGTGGTCAGTATGGGGCATCAAGAGATGGAGGAAGCCGAAGCCACACTGCTTGGGACTATGCGTTTGGTGGCCGTGCTGCACTTACGTTAAAAGGTGGCGCTGAATGGGTTGGCAATAGTAAAGGCTCATATGGCGATGAAGCAGTATTCATGGCAGGCGGCAAGATTTATAGAATAATTCACGGCACCTTTGAAAAGGGAAAGCCTATCGTTTCCCAGCAATCAATTGCCCAGGCTGATTCTCGACCTGCCACCTTTGACAGCTCAGCCATCATGTCCCGCAGCAATGCGCAGGTTACAAGGCTATCAAAAGCTGGCGCAAATCTAGCTAAGGATCAAACAGAGGAAAATAAGACTAGAACTAGTGCTTTGTATAGCCGTAATTTATCCGAAATCACAAGAGATGTTGATGCTCAAGCAAAATCAGCCAAAGACCAGCTCGGTGATTATGCGCGGTTGACGCAATTGATGAAAGGTGGCTTGAGCCCTGAATTAGCCAAGCAAAGAGTAGATCTTGAACGCATGGCGAAAGTTGAAGCTGAAAAACTTAAAACAGATCAAGCTATGTATGTTGGATTGCTAGCGTCTGGCAATTTGACCGAAAAAGATAAAGCAACATATGAAGGCTTACTGCTTGCCGTCAGCACTCGCCTCAGCCTGCAGCCGCAAATCATAGAAGGGATCATGGCTGAAGCCGAAGCATTGGCACGCGCCACCGAGCAACATCAAAAGCTGCAGGAGCTAGCAAAAAGCGTTGCCGACACCATAGGCAACGGCATGACCCAAGCAATTGATTCATTGCTTAGCGGCACCAAGAACTGGGGCGACAGCCTTAGGGAGATTGGTTCTGGCGTACTAAAGGATATTGCCAAGCAGTTATTGCAAATGTCAGTTGTTGCGCCAGCGACCAAGGGCATTGGCAACTTTCTGCAGTCGTTGATTCCAGCGGCGCTACCCATCCTTGGCGCCGGATTTTCGCTTGGCGGCGCCGGCAGCGGGTTTTCGCTTGGCGGCGCCGGCAGCGGCTCTGGTGGAGCGGTCGGAAGCCTCGGCAGCGCAATGAGTCCAGTTACCAGCCTGCCTACCTTTTTTGCCGCCAACGGCGGCATCATGACTTCAGCGGGCCCGGTGCCGCTTAGGCGTTATGCAAGCGGCGGAATTGCCAATAGTCCACAGCTGGCGATGTATGGCGAGGGCCGCACGCCGGAGGCGTATGTGCCATTGCCTGATGGTCGTTCAATTCCGGTCCGGCTAGACGCCGCTGGTGCATTGGATCGTTACCCACGGTTTGATGCCAGCGGCACCAGCGGCAGTGATGGTGCCGCTGGTGGCATGGCCGCTGGCGATGGTGGCACAGTGCTTGCGATGAATTTTGAGACCACACAGTTCCTTGGCCAGGATTGGGTGAGCAAAGATCAGTTGATGGCCGCTATGGCTGAATCCGAGAAACGCGCCACTGCAGCCGGCGCAAGAGCTGGAGCCCAACAGGTGGCTAGCCGTATGCGTAGTTCACCTGCATTCCGCAGACAGGTGGGTATCTGATGGCAGTCGTAGTTATAGGCAATTTTCTTACGTTCATTAAGCACGATGGCGGCAATAGTTATTGGCAAAATTTCTTTAATGATAGCTTTGTGCGATTTGATGGGATTGACTGGAACTTGTTGCCTTTTATTTACCAGGGCGCAACTAAAACCAAAAATGGTGACAACATATCCAGTCAGATAACACTGCCAACCAATCAGTTAACGCTTGCTTGGTCTCGTGATGCTGTAAATAACAACTGGGTAGCTGAGGTGCGTACCTACCAGCTAACCGATACTTACGCACCAATCACGCCGCCGCGTGGTCAGGAAATCTGGCTTTGTACAGGCTTGAACTACAACACACAGTCAACGCATATTGAACTGAGCAGCCCCCTCGATGCAATTGAATCAAGAGTCCCGAACCTACGGTTCACTGCCAGGCAAGTCGGAGCGTTGCCGTCAACCGGTGCTATCAGGTCCGGCTGATTTAATTGGCATCCCCTATAAGTTGGGCGCCGATCCTTTCAAGCATGGCGCAACTGATTGTGTGAACCTGTGTCGTGCTGTGCTGTTGTTTGATCAGATTATTGCGCCTGTACCGACCAAGGATTGGTATAGGCG
>Ga0209298_10002816_pt1 | contig 10697 bp, 15 predicted proteins | sample S_140806_EF_Meta_FD_187325 | JGI IMG/M metagenome (GOLD analysis project Ga0209298, IMG submission 187325) | Freshwater microbial communities from Lake Simoncouche, Canada to study carbon cycling - S_140806_EF_MetaG (SPAdes) (version 2) | ecosystem: Environmental > Aquatic > Freshwater > Lake ... | reverse complement strand
CCACCTGGTGTAAATATTCTAACACTTTTTGCTATTTGAAGAGAACCTCCAGAATCACCAGTCGCTGATATTGCTCCACCAAAAATGCGTGTTTCATCGTCTCCTCGTACATCACATCTTTTAATCGCTGGTATAGGTAAAGGGAAAGTTTGTGCTGGTTCTGTATAAATAGATATAGCAGTATTATCCTGACCTTTTAAATCTATTGCTCCGTTAATTGTAGTTTTTGACAAGTTTTGAAAATTAGCGGTAGTCCTATCACCTACAAGAAAATTAAAATTACCATCAGTATTTGTAATTGATACATTCCCAGTTGATTTTGGTTTTAATTGTTGTGTTCCGCCTTCAATAAGTATATTTTTATCATTTTCTACTCTCATTCTTATTTGTGATAGACCTGCTGTTCCTCCATCTTTATAGACAAACATACCATTACCGTTTTCATCTGCTCCACTCCACATTTGAAGACCATTTATAAAATACGAAGTATTACCTACTAAACCAGCGTAAGGTGCTTCTAAAAATTGCGTATCACTAATTAATTCAGCGATGGCATTGGCATTAATAACTACATTACCGCTTAGCAACAGTATTTGTGCTTGTAAATTGACATCTTCTGCTTCTAAAGCGACAATATTTCCATTTATTACATTAATCTGATTTTGTAAATTAACATCTTGCTGTTGTAGAAGTAAAACATTCGCCTCAATAGCCAATATTTCTGCTTGTAGTTGTGGAAAAGTATTACCCTGAATGTTGCCATATACTTCGCTTTGAAGCGTCAAAAGACCCTGATATAACGCTTGATTTTTTGTATTATCGTTTATAATCACCTCCGTTGTTAAAGGCGTTGTTTGATTTGGAAAATAAGCAATATTACTATTGGAAAATAATTGACCTGATGTATTAAACCATTTCCCTTGTAGGTAAAAATTATCTACCGTAAGCGTATTAACTTGTGTTTGATTTAAAAAACTCATTATATTATACTGCTTGATTTTTTTTAACCGTATAACATATAACAATGTCCTTTTCCACAACTAAAACATTCATGAACTTGTCTTCCACTGATAGGTCTAGTGGAAGAAATAATGATTTTATCATACAATTTAACAACGCTGGATTAACAACTGAAAGTAATGGATATTTCGGTAGCAAATCATTCATTAATCCTATTTTCTTTAACTTAGCAAATAACTGGCAAAATATTCAACTTGATTACAACGATACTTTTTGGTTAGGTGGTTCATATTGGGGTTCTGGTGCTGGTGTTGCCGTTAAAATACCTGCTGGTGTTTATCAAACTCCACAACAACTTGCTAAGGCGGTTCAAGATGCTGTTGCTGGTGTAATTAATGTAGCACCAACTCCATTTTATAGTGGAACTTTAGCGGTCCTTTATTATGTTGCGGATAATGCTAATATTAACTGGCAACATATGTCTTTTACATTTACTAGTTCTGCTCCTTCTGAAGTTTTAAGTTTATATTTTACTGTTAATACTCCAACGACAGTTGCTCAAAATCCATATAACTTCGCTCAAATAATTGGTGTTGATGCTAGTGATATAACGCTTACTCCAGGTCAAACTAAATATGGCGAATATGTACCAAATCTGATATTATACGATATGATACAAATCCAATGTAATCTTTGTAAATCTACTTATGAAATTGAAAGTGGCATTTTATCTCCTTCTATTATTATGGTGAGTTTTCCAGTCGGTAATTATACAGTTAATAATCAGGTGGTATTTTTAAACAATAATCCAATGTTATACAGGCAAGAAATGCGAACACCCAATTTTGATACGATTCAAATACGAGTAGTTGATAAAGGCGGACGGTTAATTCCATTTGTAGGCGAAATTGATATGTCTTTTATAATTGAAAGGGAGTTAGTAAATGAACCTTTTAACGCTCAGCGTGTTAAAGACCAAAATCCATATACTGCTAACTTTAATTAATGCTTTTAGCAAAAGCAAAACCAAAACCATTCACCAAAGGTGCTTTTAGCAAGAAAATGATATCATATTTTGATATCATATTTTTGATTTTTTGATTTTACTTTTTTTCTAAAAAAGTATAAATAAGTTTAAATAATCACTTTAAAATATTTTAATACAGTAGGGGGACTGTTTTTTAATCTTTTTTAACCCCCTTTTATTTTTTATGTCATCTCAGGAAAATAAAAAAGAACATATAGTATAAAACATACGATGCCAATTGACGATGCCCAAAAAGAAGTTTTGCGGAAAAGACTTGAATTAGCAAGAGCGAGTAAAGTAGCGAAAAAACAAAAAATTAACGATGTAGTCCAAGCACCAAAAGCGGAAATTGATGCTGAAAGCACAACGAAGCAGGTACAAGAGGAAGAGGTTTTAGCACCTGCTAAAGAAACTACTATGCCTATGGCAAAAGAACCCCTTGTTGAACTACCTAAGAAAGCGAAATCAGAAGGTCGTCATGAAGACACCAAAGGTGCTTTTAGCAAAAAAGACCGTTATGCTAAACTTGTATTTTATAAAGACCCCTCCCAGAAAACTATTAAAAAGATGACAAGTATATTAGCATCAAGCGATGATGACGAACCTGCCAAAGCACAACCTAAACAAGTTAATATAGCACCACCTACCCCTCAAATAAAACCTCAACCACAAATAGACCCTAAATTATTACGACAACAACAAATTAGCAATTTATCCAAAAGATTTTTTGATTGTTAAGAATATAATGTTATATTATTCTTACGAATTATATATGAATTGGTATAATTGGTATTATGGCATAGGTACAATAGCAGAAGAACCAGTTGTAATACCTTCGGTAGAAAAGACTCCTCATGATTTTCCTTCCTGTAATTTTTCCCAAGCAAATGAAGCGATAATAGCAAGTATAAATGACCCTCCTAGTGCTATGGCACCTACCGAAAAAGTTGTTTCATTCTCTAAACTTCCACCGAAATTACCGAAAAATAAAAAGAAGAAAAAAAAAATAAGGCGATAAAGAACTAGGGTATATCAAAGAGAAAGTTTTGCGTATATAATGGATAAAGTGTCATTTTTCTATTGGAAACTTAAAAAAAAATTGATAAATAATGATATATCAACGAAAAAGTAAAATGGAAAAAACATATTTAACTACTCCAGCACAACGCCGTGCGAGTGATAGATATAGAAACAGCGATGTTAATAGAGAAGCAATCAAGGAATATGACCGAGTCTATAAAACCTACATGTACCACATGAGCGAGGATTTTAGGGAGATGAAGAAACAACAAGCAAGAGAATATTATTATAAGCAAAAAGCGAAGAAAGAACTAGCACAAAATCAATAAAAATGAAAATGCGTATTTTTATTTTTTTTGATATAATTTGAGAAAAAAATTGAAAAGTTTAGTCAGGGTTTAAGAAAATATTATACAAAATATGGAAAGTGAAACTATGTCATTCAAAAAAGTGGGGGAACACACTTGGATATTTACTTGCGAGTGTTGCGAGTTTAAGAGTTCCCCCTTTGAAGTCCAAGCAATTATGAGGAGAAATGCTGAAGTTCATAAAAACTCTAAAAGGCATAAGAAACAAATATCTAGGGTTGTCATTCTTCCAGTAGAAGATGAAACAAAACCAGAGTTCATAACAAAAATCGTAAAATACATGAACGAACACAACATCTTAGATTACGCCGAGGCAGTTAAAGATTATAAAAGAAAAATGAGAGAGCAAATACAAGCGGAGGAAATACACAATAAGGAACAGCGTGATAAATACAATGAAATCCAAGAAAATAAGCATAATTTGAAAACTAGTATTTTTAGGCAGATAAAAGACCTTGATTATAAAGAATTGAAATTGATGATTGATTTTGTAGAAGACGAAACTGGTATGGATTTTAATATGTTTGAAAAAGAACCTATTGACCTTGCCTGGTTGTATCACGACGATATAGAAACCCTTCATCCAGAAACATTTGAATATAAGTTTAGTTATGTTGCCAAGGTAATCAGAGGTGAAATCCAAGATGATGAGATATTTAAATTGAGCGATTACCAATGTTGTAGGTATTGTACGATTATGGATGAAAAAGAACGAAGAGAGGCGTTTGCCTTCCTAATGTCTATCACCCCTGCTAACGAGAGATATAAACAGAAAACATACCATGAACCACCTCCTAAGTATTCTAATATTGAAACATTCAAAAAGATAAAAAGGACCATTGGCAAATTGATAAATCTAAGTGATACATTTATGGAATTATCCAACATTTGTTTTCAAGATATTAATAAGAAAAATATTGAGTTGCGAAGAAACGGTGATTTTATAGAAAGTTTATATCATAAACCAAGCAAGAAAGAGGAATTGTTTTCAGCGACCACAGGAATAAAGAAATATGTCCCTCCAAGTGATGATGACGACGATGAGTATGACCAAGAAAATGAAAAAACACTTACTTGGGACGAGATGGTAATGGAAGCAATGGATAAATAAATAGGTACATATAACAGGGTAAGACTTTTTTGATGTTTTTACATGTTTTTTTTAAAATTATTCTGTACTAAAAAAATATGATATCATAATATGATATCATATTTTAAAAATATAAAAAAGTTTTGAAAAAAATCATCAAAAAGTGCTATTTATTTATATCCAGTTATATGTTAAAAAGATAGAAATAATAAAAAAAATTGATAAGATTTACTAGCGAGTATTTACTATTATAGAAAAGTCAAAATGGATACTAATTCATTCTTTAATTCTATGGATTTGAAGAGATGTTCCCTATGTAATTATGTTTCCCCTAGGAAAAGAGCGAGTGGTGTAGCATTATCTAATAATGAGATGGATTGGCGTATGAAAATCCATTATCTAAGCAGATTCCATTATAGTAATCTTAGAAAAAGTCAATTGGGTAATAAGTTCCTAGACCTTAGTGATGAGGGGTTTCTAGAGTATTATGAGAAGCGACTTCCAGCGATTGATGGGTTCCAAGAAAGGGAAACTTACAATGGATTTATCAAGCAATTAAAAACAAATATTGAGATTAGACGACTCCTACACGAAGAGGGTATTGCTAAAGGATATTTAAAAGATGATTAGAATTAATGTTTAATATTTTATAAAAAAATATCAAATATTAATATACATTCTATGGTCAAGGTTATCAACAAATTAGAAGTTGTTAATAAAGATGGAGAGCAGACTTATTTTTTGAAGGTTGATATTACTAACGATGAAGGGAATTACACCTATAAAACATTAGAGAAATATGTTCCTTTTAACGATTTTATGAAGACGCTATCAATGACCGAAGAAGAGCGTAATATTAGACAAAAAGCGGAAGATGTATTGAAGCGAGTATTATTTGAAAATATGGAAAGTATAATGAGAAATGAAGTTGTGGAAGAAGTTGATAGAATTACTAAACTTGAAGCAGGACTAAATGGACTTACTGTAAAGCAACCGCATTAAAAGAACCGTATAACGGTAATCTACGAGGAGGAGCATTATCTGGAGCAGAATAATAATTGAATAATCTATCTACACGGTCTCCAGTTGTGTGTGTTTTCCAGTAATCATAAACATTATTCTCCTTAACAAGACGAAAATCAAGTATTTGTGAATTAGGGTCTATGTAAGGCATAGATATATTAGTATTTTGATAAGTTTGGCTATGTGTCATTCTATGAAGGCGATTAGCGTTCCATTTTTTATTGTATTTTGCTTCTAAAATGGCGTTCTTTTTCCATGTCGCATTGCCATAAAGGTTAGTTGTTCGCTCTAAAGGAATTATCCTTTGATTTGTTAATTCTACTGATAACATTTTTTTATATTCTATAATAAGATTTTAAAAAAATGTTTATTGAATGACTCTGACTCTTCGTGCTTGTGTGTCGTATTCCAACACGCTTGATAAAAGACCGATAAGTAAGAATGAATAAGAAGCGTTTGCCATTGAGGTTTGAACTAAAATATCAACATTAGTTGCGGAAGTATCTATACCACTTAATACCTTGTTAGCACTCGCCCAACCGTCTTCCAAGGAGAAGGATTGAACCCAAATAAATTGATTTGTAATGTAAGTAGGTTGAGTATATGCTTGTTCTACAACCTCTATAGCACCTGAACCATCAGCAACTATTAACTCTTTTTGATAAAGTAAAGAATTAGACATTAAAGAGTTATGCCAAAAGTGATTGTAAGTGGAATCTGCTAGTAGGTAAGCACTATTGTAGGGAGTCGTAGGGTATAAAGCAGTGCCGACTTGAATTGAAGCGTTAAAACCAGTGTAAGCATTTGTGTCATTAGCATTTGTGACGGTAATAGGAGCAACGAAGTTAAACTTGTTATTATTTGTAGCGTTAATAGTAAATGCTGTATTAATGTTTCCGATAAAAGCAGAAGGAGTTGCCTGAGTTGCTAACAAACCGCAAATCATAAGACCATCAATACAAGTAGAACTGAGTTGGACACGAGTAGTTTGTAATATTTGACTTACTTGAGAAACGAGGTTTTGGAATATCAACCGAATCGGTTCGGGCCTTTGACTTCTTGCCTCCATAAAAGCACCATAGATACTGGGAATAGAGGATATAGCATCAATATTCAACCTTATATTTGTTAATGCCCATGAAACAAGATTTGCTTGAGTAGTAGGGTCTAAAACTGAACTATCACCTTCTTGAAAAATAGATAAAATAGCGTTGGTGTCAAAATTGAGTTCTAATTCAGCGTCTTGCCAGATACTGGTATCAATCATCATATCTGGATTAACAGAAGCACCATTGCCCTTTGCTAAAAGTAAAAAGTCATCAAGGACTTGAAAAGCGACTTTACTAGTTCCTGCTGGAGCGTCAGTAAGACTGCCATATTGGTCGTATAAATCACTATATTCGGTATAACTTGAACCAACTTTAGCGTAAGCATAAGGTTTATTAGTTGATGCTTTTACGAAGGCGTGGTACGCTTGATTATAATTATTTAATAGCGAACCAGAAACGCTAACGCCTCCTAGATAAAACTGAGCACGGCGAATATATTTGTAGGCGGCGGGGATTAGGGCATTTCTATATGCTTTTTTAGGAGTTCCTGAACCTGTGGCAAGACCAGAAATTGTAGAAACAAAACTGATACTTAGGGTAGAAAGATTCAAAATACTCGCACTTGGCATACGAAAACGAACAACACCACTGCCATTTGAATTAACACTGTCAGTCCCTAAAGGAACGATGTTGGTATTTCTATTTACACGAACTTGTAATTGTTTTGCTCCATATCTTAAAGAATTGGGTAAAGCGTCTAATTGATTCATCAACTCAGCGTCAGTCATTTTTTTTATATTATATCATAATAAAAAAAAATTACTGTTTCTAGTAAGTTTTTGATTTAACTTTTTCTAAAATAGTTATTTACAGCGACAACGGCGACCACCACGACAACCCATCATAATTGCTTTTTTCCTTTGACCTATTGACCCAGAAGCGTCTGGATTCTGTCTGTTTCTCATGCCTACTCTCATTTTTTTATACAATATAACAAGATTATTATTTATTTGCCATGTAATGATGTCCTTTTATAATTTCCTCACATTTTTTAGGGTCAAGTAAATATAAATCAATCATAACTTCCATCATATATGGATTACTCTCTGGATTTTCACCCATTAATTGTTTTAACCATTTTTCCTTGATTTGATTGCGTATTTTATCGCCTGGAGATAACTCCCTTACTTCTTCTACAACACTCATTTATATTTTATCCAAATATTTGATTTTTCAGAACTAACCTTTAATTTTAATCAAAAAGACTAAAAGCATTAGGATTAACTGACCTAACACTCCCACCACCTTCAAATCCCTTACTACCTTGAAAACTAGAACCCTGAACACTACCTTGTCTTTCAAACTTGAACCCACTCATTGCTCTCTCCTTATTATAACGTGGATACCTATTTAAAAAAAACTCAAAATCTCCTCGTTCTTCTTCTGGAACATCCATATACCCTCTTTCAATTAATTGGTCTAGCGTTAATGACCCTCCTGTTGCTACACCACCTGCTTCTCCTGCTCCTGAGGCTAGTGATTCAAAATCTGGAAGTCCTGCTCTTCTTCCCATCTCGTTAAAATCATATCCTCTTTGAAAATCTTGAACCTGAAACATAGTTGATACTGGATTTCCAAATGTCTGTTGTTGCTGACTTCTGATATCAGCAAATCTATTTTTGCGTCTTCTAAGTGTTATGTCTGGTTGTTGAAAATCTTGTTCTACGCCTTGTTCTAGTGCTTCTCTTTCATATTCTCCTAGATTTTCCACTTCGCTTTTAACATCTTGTGTAAATAAATTAATAAATTGAAGGGGGTTCATGCCTTGTAAAGTTCTTTGTTCCATTGCTCGTTGTTGTCTTACTGCTTCCTCAAACATCTCTGGACTTATTAATTCCATTCTGGCACTAGTCCTTGACCCTAATGCTTCCTCGCCTCCTGTTCTATACTCTGCTAGTCCTGATGGAACTCCATATTGTGCTTCTAATTCAACTGGTTCAAATCCTTCGTGTTCTTGCCTGTATAATTCTCTAGTAGATATACCTCCTGCTCTCGCTCTAGACGCTACTGCTTCTCTTGACCTTTGTTGAAACTCGCTTTCCGTCAGTCCGCCTTCTTCAAAAACATTAGCATATAAAATATCACTTTCTTGTGATGGTGCTGACCCTTGACTTTCACCTTCTCCAAATCCAAATCCCTGTTCGTAAAACTCTCTACTTAACCCATATTCTTCGGTCTGAACTGCTTGTGTAAGTCTCTCTCCCATACTTGTAGCTCTTGCTTGATTACGTATTTGTCCTAACGCTTCTCGGTAATATTCTTGTTGCGGTCCAGTTCCACTTGCTTGTTCTACAAGTTCATTTTGATAATCAACCCAATTGTTTGATAACGCACCTTGTGCCACTTTCCTTACCCATGGATTTGTAGCATTACTCATTCTATTTAGATTGCTTAACGCATTATCTCTCCTTGCTGATGCTTGTAAGGCACTTCCATAAGTCATGGCTTTTTCCGTATTAAACGCTACTGGGATTTGTTGTCGCCTGTTTATATTATTCATATTATGTATATAATAATGTATCATAAAAGAAAATTGAAAAACATCAAAACAAAAGACCTAAACTTTAAAAGTCCATATGAATGGCCTACGTATCAAACTACAGGCGACAATTCGTTTTTTTTATCGTTAATTTCAGGTATTCGTAATGCTGGTAAATCAACGCTCGTGCTAAATATAATTGAAACGGAAAAAGAGCATTTATTAAAGGGCGATTCTAAGGTGTATTTTTTATCACCTACAAAAGACGCCAAAGTTGATTATTTTATTGAAAAATATCCAGATAATTTTGAATATATTGATGAATTAACAAAAGAGAATGTGGAAGAGGTGCTTGAAAAGATAAAGGGGCGTGTGGAGGAGTGGAAATCACAAAAGGAAGCGTATGATATACTTGATAAATATTTGAAAAATCCGAAATCGCTTACAATGGATGAAATCGGTTTTCTTGAAGAGTTCGCCTACTTTACGAATGACAAAAAATTAGAGAAGGGGAAGTTTAATTTTAAGCACCCACCTATTTCCAGTATAATAATTGATGACTCAGTTGGAAATGACCTTATTTGCGAACAACGCAGTAGGAACGGTAAATGGTTTCAAAAGTTTATCTTAAGGCATAGACACCACCCCTACCATTGTAATATTTTCATACTTTCTCAACATATAAAATCCATTGCTAAATATTTTCGCACGAATTGTAATTTAGTCTGTTTGTTTCCCTTCCGTGATAGGTCGGTTTTAAAATCGGTTTTTGATGAATATTCAGTTCTTTTTAACGGTAATCTTCAGGCATTCTTGGACTTGATGGACGAGTTAAGGGAGCGTAATCTACACGAATCGCTTAATATTTATTATGATAAGATACAATTTGTGCGTATCGGTTGGAATACAGAAGTGATTTTTGAAAAAGTTGAAGATATAAAAGAGAAAAAAAAAATTGATAAACATAGCACACCTTCCCAAGATACAAAGGAAAAATGTCTGGAGAAAAAATAGTTTGCGAGATAGCATGGTTAAGGCATGGAGATGTCAGGATTTATAAGTTTTCCTGTATGAAAAAGGCAAAAAAGTTTGAAAAAGGTATTGAAGAAAGTGGCATTGGTTTCTATCAGATAATAACAGGTAATAAAATATATCATTACGATGTAGAAGAAACCGCAGAAACAGCTAGGGATTATTTTGGAACTTATTGGGATTACAGTGATGAAGAAGAAGAAGAAAAATGATAACTTGAGAAAAAAATTGATAAACATAGCAGGTAAGTATTTTTTTTTAAAATAGAAATTACATGGGATTTAAGTGGGGTCAAGAACTTAAAAAGGCAAATCAAATTATTAGAGAATTGGACGAAAGTTGTGGTATGCTAAATAAAATAAACGATGAGGTTAGTCAAGAAAATGCTGAACTACGCGAATATATTAGAGAATTAAGAAAAACAATTGTAGAATTAGAACACAGTTTATTAAAACAATAGATTAAGGCGTTTTAAAATAGAGTTTTTTTTATTTTAAATGAATATAAACAAAAAAATGGTTATTGAAAGCACAATTACTACTTACACGAGTTGTCTTAATTCTTTAGCAAGGGATTTAAACTATCATTG
>Ga0209298_10002803_pt1 | contig 10732 bp, 4 predicted proteins | sample S_140806_EF_Meta_FD_187325 | JGI IMG/M metagenome (GOLD analysis project Ga0209298, IMG submission 187325) | Freshwater microbial communities from Lake Simoncouche, Canada to study carbon cycling - S_140806_EF_MetaG (SPAdes) (version 2) | ecosystem: Environmental > Aquatic > Freshwater > Lake ... | reverse complement strand
GATCGGCCAACAACGCATCTAATGTACCTGCAGGCAACGCTGCGAAAGCGGCATCTGTTGGAGCAAATACAGTCAATGGACCCGTACCGGAAAGTGCGGTTTGCAAACCTGCTGCAACTACTGCTGCTTCCAGCGTGTTGTGGTCAGCGCTGTTTACAACGATATCCAAAATGGTGTTGGTTGGCTGTGGTGGAGGTGGCAACAATACTGCGTCAATTACGTGAACTACGCCATTATCAGCCAAAACATCCGCTACAATCACTTGTGCGTCGTTAATGAATACACCGTTCATGTCGATCATTACAGTGATGTCTTCTCCCAACAACGTCGCAATCATCTGGCCATCGCTCAAATCAGTTGAAAGAGCCAAGCCACCTACTACGTGATAGAGAAGAACATCAGCCAACGCACCTGTTGGGTCGGCCAACAACGCGTCGATAACACCTGCTGGAAGTGCAGCGAAAGCTGCGTCTGTTGGTGCAAACACGGTGAAAGGTCCTACACCTGAAAGATCATCAGCCAAACCTGCTGCGATTACAGCAGCTTCCAATGTGTTGTGATCAGCGCTGTTTACGATGATGTCAACCACTGTATTGGTTACGATCGTTCCTGCACACGTGCAATCGATGCCATAAACATCATTGATTGTAGCAGAGTTGTTGTCATCACAGTTGTCACCAGGGAATTGGCATGAGCCATTGTCAACCATCGCATTCATATCGTAGTTGCAAGCAGTCATATCGGTGCAACCCAACATATCACCTGCACAAACACAATCCGCGTTCAATACGTCGTTGATTGTATTCTCATTCATATCATCACATGGCTCGCCAGGAAGTATGCATGAACCATCTTCAATGGTTGCTTCTGCGTTGTAATTGCAAGCTTCAACAGCTGTGCAACCCTCAACCTGAGGAGCAGGAGGCAACAACACGGCGTTGATTACGTGCACAACACCGTTATCAGCAAGGATATCAGCAACTGTAACAAGCGCATCATTGATGATCACATTGCTTCCGGCTATCGTAACCGTAACAGATGCACCATTCAATGTTGCTACCACCATACCGTCTGTCAAGTCTGTCGACAATGCAGTGCCCGATACTACGTGGTAAAGTAAAATTTGTGTAAGCAATCCGTTTGGATCAGCCAATACTGCGTCCAATACTCCTGCAGGAAGTGCCGCGAAAGCCGCATCCGTTGGAGCGAACACTGTGAATGGACCTGTAGCTGAAAGTGCACCCTGCAAACCTGCTGCGATTACAGCAGTTTCCAATGTGGTGTGGTCAGGGCTGTTTACGATGATGTCAACAACAGTGTTGTTTGAAATGATACCTGCGCATCCGCAATCTGCTGTGAACACATCGTTGATGGTTGCTGCGTCGTTGTCATCACAGTTATCACCTGGGAATTGGCAAGAGCCGTTGTCAACAATCGCATTCATGTCGTAGTTGCATGCAGTCATTTCAGTGCAGCCCAACAATTCGCCTACACACACACAGTCGTTTCCAAGAACATCGTTCGTGGTGTTAGCGTTCATGTCGTCGCAAGGCTCGCCTGGGAATACACATGAACCATCTTCCACTTCAGCTGCCGCGTTGTAGTTGCAAGCTTCGATAGCCGTGCAACCTTCGATAGCAGGTGGTGGTGGCAGCAATACAGCATCGATAACGTGAACGACGCCATTGTCTGCGATGATATCTGCTACAATTACTTGTGCGTTGTTGATGAATACTCCACCGTTGATGGTAACAGTTACATCAGCTCCATTGAGAGTTGCGATAACCTGACCGTCAGACAAATCAGTTGAAAGTGCTGATGCACCAACTACGTGATACAACAGAATTTGTGTAAGCGCGCCTGTTGGATCAGCCAACAAAGCATCTACTGTTCCTGCTGGAAGCGCCGCAAAAGCCGCATCGGTTGGTGCAAACACAGTGAATGGACCTGTACCTGAAAGTGTACCGGCCAAACCTGCTGCAACAACAGCTGCCTCCAATGTGTTGTGGTCAGGGCTGTTTACGATGATGTCAACCACTGTGTTAGAAGGAACAACTCCTTCGCAACCGCAGTCAACAGTGTAAACGTCATTAACGGTTGCAGGGTTGTTGTCGTCGCAGTTGTCACCGGCAAAAACGCATGTACCGTTGTCAAGACCTGCAGTCGCATCGTAGTTGCAGGCCACCATATCTGTGCAACCTTCTGTTTGTCCGGCGCACACACAGTCTGCACCTAGAACATCATCGAAAGTCAAATCATTTGCATCATCGCAAGGCTCACCAGGGAAAACGCAACTTGCGTCGTCGATAGTAGCTTCTGCGTTGAAGTTACACGCTTCAGAAGCCATACAACCCTCAACACTTGGCGCTGGCAAAAGAACCGCGTCAATCACGTGAACAACACCGTTGTCAGCGATTATATCTGCTACAATTACTTGTGCGTTGTTGATGAATACGCCATTGGCGTTTATAGTTACAGTTACATCACTTCCCTGAATGGTCATTGCCATCATTCCGTCTGAAAGATCAGTTGATAAAACTGTTCCCGGAAGTACATGGTAAAGTAAAACGTTCACCAATTCGCCGGTTGCATCAGCAAGCAACGCATCCACTGTTCCGACTGGTAACAACGCAAACGCCGCGTCTGTTGGAGCGAACAATGTGAAATCACCGGGAGTAGACAAGGTTTCGTTCAAACCACTAGCAACCAAAGCAGCCTCCAATGTGGTGTGTTCGGTACTATTGGTTACAATGTCCATGATAGTGTTGGTAGGCATTACCGGCGGAAGAAGTACCGCATCAATCACGTGAACAACACCGTTGGTAGCAGCAATATCTGCTACAGTTACTTGCGCATCATTAATGAAAACACCGTTTGCATTAATAGTTATTGTGATTTCCTCTCCCAACAAAGTGGTTACGATCATACCGTCCACCAAATCGGTAGAGAACGCCTGAAAGTCCAATACGTGATAGAGAAGAATGTTGGCAAGCTCACCTGTCGGGTCTTGCAACAAGGTCTCAACCGTTCCCGCCGGGAGTGCAGCAAAAGCAACATCTGTTGGAGCAAATACAGTGAGAGGACCAGGACCTGAAAGTTCATCGGACAAACCTGCCGCCAATACAGCCAATGCCAATGTGGTGTGATCAGGACTGTTTAATATAATCTCGAAAATGGTACTGGTTGGTTGAGCCGGTGGCAACAATACAGCATCGATTACGTGAACCACGCCATTATCCGCCATTACATCAGCTACAATTACTTGAGCATTGTTGATGAATACGCCATTGGCATTTATAGTTACTGTTACATCGCTTCCCTGAATGGTCGTTGCCATCAAACCATCTGAAAGATCCGTTGATAGAACTGTTCCTGATAGTGCATGGTAAAGTAAAATGTTCAATAATTCGCCGGTTGGATCAGCCAACAACGCATCTACTGTTCCGGCTGGTAGCAATTCAAACGCCGCGTCGGTTGGAGCGAACAAGGTGAAGGCACCCGGAGTAGACAATGTTCCGTCCAAACCACTGGCAACCAAAGCAGCCTCCAATGTGTTGTGATTGGCACTATTGGTTACGATATCCATAATAGTGTTGGTAGGCATTACCGGCGGAAGAAGTACCGCATCAATAACGTGAACAACACCGTTCGTAGCAGAAATATCTGCTACTGTTACTTGGGCATCGTTGATGAAAACTCCGCTGCCATTGATGGTTACCATTATCTCTTCTCCTTGAAGAGTTGTAACCATCATACCATCTACCAAGTCGGTAGAGAGCGCCTGCAAACCAAGCACGTGATACAATAGGATGCTGGCAAGTTCACCCGTAGGGTCCTGCAACAAGGCATCAACTGTTCCAGCCGGAAGGGCCGCAAAAGCAGCATCCGTTGGAGCAAATAAGGTGAATGGTCCCGGACCTGAGAGGTCGTCGGCAAGTTCAGCAGCAATTACCGCTGCTTCGAGTGTGTTGTGATCAGGGCTTCCTACTACAATGTCGACCACCGTTTGGGCCTTCATCTGGAAGCTCACACACAACACCATGAATAGGTAAAGTAGTTTTCTCATGATTTGTTGAATTGATTTGGAAAAAATTGAAAACAAAAGGAATTAAGTAAAGTTCATTATTACAATACACTGCTAAAAAAATCTATCACTCTCCTTGGAGGCCTAACGAAAAAAGCCCCGACTATCCAATGGATAATCGGGGCTTTAGTCACTATTCAGCTTAGTTCTTCAAGAAACTATGTGACGTGCACGCAGTTCCATTTGTCAACTTCAATTGATACATGCCCTGAGACAATGCATCCAACGAAATCGCAGTATTCATTGCATTCAAAGTACCCGTAGAAATCAATTTTCCGGTTACAGTGTAAATCTCGAACTGAGTTGAACCCTTCGCACCTGAGATGCTTACGTTCAACATTTCAGAAGCAGGATTCGGATAAATGCTAGCTGTTTGAGCAATCGACTCATTCACTGAAGTAGCCGGAGTCAAAACAGCATCAATTACGTGAACAACACCATTGTCTGCAACCAAATCAGCTACTACAACTTGTGCGTTGTTAATGAAAACGTTTCCACCTGTAATTGAAACAGTAACGTCAGTGCCTTGCAAAGTAGTAATCGTTTGACCGTTGGTAAGACTGGTCGAAAGTGCTTCTCCAGCTACAACGTGGTACAACAATACTTGAGCAAGAGCTCCGGTTGGGTCAGCCAACAAAGCATCGAGTGTGCCAGCAGGAAGTGCTGCGAAAGCAGCGTCTGTTGGAGCAAACACGGTGAAAGGACCATCGCCTGAAAGATCGTCAGCAAGACCTGCTGCAATCACTGCAGTTTCCAATGTGTTGTGAACAGGGCTGTTTACAATGATGTCAACCACCGTTGTTGTAACAGGTGTAGTCTCAGGAATCAATACTGCATCGATTACGTGAACTACACCATTGTCTGCAATAATATCAGCCAAAATTACCTGTGCATCGTTGATGAATACACCGTTGGCATTGATTGTTACTGTAACATCAGTGCCTTCGAGAGTGGTCACCATCATGCCGTCTGTTAGATCGGTAGACAAGGCAACTCCTGCAGTAGCGTGGTAAAGAAGAATATCAGTAAGCAATCCTGTTGGGTCTGCCAACAGAGCAGTAATAGTACCCGCTGGTAATGCTGCAAATGCTGCATCCGTTGGAGCAAATACTGTCAATGGGCCTGGTCCTGCAAGAGCGCCGTCCAATTCTGCCGCCAATACCGCTACTTCCAATGTGTTGTGAACATCACTGTTCACTACGATGTCCCAAATGGTATTGGTAGGTTGAGCCGGTGGCAACAACACAGCGTCGATCACGTGAACAACACCGTTGTCTGCGATGATATCTGCTATAATTACTTGTGCATCATTAATGAATACACCATTAGCATTGATTGTCACTACAACATCCTCTCCGTTGAGTGTAGTAATAACCTGGCCGTTTGTCAAATCAGTTGAAAGAGCACTTGCTCCAACAACGTGATACAACAACACTTGAGTCAATAGTCCTGTTGGATCGGCCAACAAAGCGTCAACAACACCCATCGGCAATGCTGCAAATGCTGCGTCGGTTGGAGCAAATACTGTCAATGGACCTGGACCAGCAAGAGCGCCTTGTAAACCTGCAGCCAATACTGCTGCTTCCAATGTGTTGTGAACATCACTGCTCACCACAATATCCAAAATAGTATTAGTCGGTGGTGCCGGTGGCAACAATACCGCGTCGATTACGTGAACCACGCCGTTGTCTGCCATTACATCCGCTACGATTACTTGAGCGTTGTTAATGAAAACTCCGTTCGCATTGATGGTTACGGTAATGTCGCTACCCTGAATGGTTGTAGCCATTAATCCGTCTGAAAGATCGGTAGACAATACAGTTCCCGATAGCACATGGTAAAGCAAAACATTCACCAATGCTCCGGTTGGATCAGCAAGCAACGCATCCACTGTGCCTGCAGGCAACAATGCAAACGCCGCGTCTGTTGGAGCGAACAAAGTGAAAGAACCCGGATTAGCCAATGTTCCGTCCAAACCACTGGCAACCAAAGCAGCCTCCAATGTGTTGTGATCGGCACTGTTGGTTACGATATCCATAATGCTGTTGGTAGGCATTACCGGCGGAAGAAGTATCGCGTCAATTACGTGTACTACTCCGTTTGAAGCAGCAACATCTGCAACAGTTACCTGCGCATCATTGATGAATACCCCGCTACCATTGATGGTTACCATTACCTCTTCTCCCTGAAGAGTTGTAACCATCATACCATCTACCAAGTCGGTAGAGAGCGCCTGCAAACCAAGCACGTGATAATATAGGATGTTGGCAAGTTCACCCGTAGGGTCTTGCAACAAAGCATCAACTGTCCCCATAGGAAGTGCTGCAAAAGCAGCATCTGTTGGTGCAAAAACGGTAAAAGGACCCGGACCTGAAAGGTCATCGGCAAGCTCAGCAGCAATTACAGCTGCCTCAAGCGTGGTGTGGTCGGGGCTGTTCACAATGATGTCGACCACTGTTTGGGCCTTCATCTGGAAGCTCACACACAACACCATGAATACGTAAAGAATTTTTTTCATGTTTTGTTGAATTGATTTGGAAAAGACTATAACAAGTTTTATTCGATTGGGTTCACTCGAATCCATATTTAGTTGTTGCTTATTCAAAAAACCGCGTTGCGCCTCAACAGGAGATTGTTCAAACTCAGCGTTTCACTGAAAGGAAATCAAACGCGCTATCGGTGAATTTTGATACATGAACGAGAAGACCCCTGATGTAAAACGAATAACCCAATGGACCATCGTACTGCTGGCAATTGGGCTGATTGTTTTCGCTTACTTGCAACTATCGCAGCCGCAAGAGGAAAAAGGCAATACGTTCGATGTTACACCGAGTAGCGCCTCTCTTGTCTGCTCCATAGGCGGGCTCGGCAGCTCAGCCGATGAGCTGAGCTTGTTTCGAACACTGCTCAACGCTGCGAATACTCGGTCTGCCCTCCGCCAATGGTTGGAAACCCTGGATCAACTCGACTCCTTGCGAAGCAATAACCGCTCGTGGTACGACTTGCTGCAAACTTCCGAAATCACCTTTCAGACTCCCGACGCCCTGAACCCTAGCAATTGGTCGGTTGCCATTGCGCTGCCATCCAATGCCTCGGGAGAATCCTACATGAAGCATTGGCTGCCCGACCTTCCCAAGCGGGAGTTTAAAGGAGCCAATTTGTTTATCGGTGCAGATGCCGGCTGGTTTGAACTCAGAAACTGCCTGGTCATTTCTCCTTCGGTTGCCATGCTCGAAGACATAGCGTTGCAGGCAGATAAGAAAAATGTGCTGGCCCAAGACGAAGCGTTCAATGCATCGTATGTGTTGCGCAGCAAAGATGTGCCTCTGCACATTGCATCACGCGTCTCTGAAACCGGCTGGCTCACCCTCGACGCAGTATTCACCGCAACCGGTACGCTGCTCAATGGCTTTATTTCAACCTCTTCAGAGAGTGCATATCCGCTGCTACTCGAAACTGCAGCAGGCGATTTTTCTATCGCCAATGCATTACCCTATGAAACCACCTTTCTGGATGGATTGCACGCTGAATCCTTCGACTCCTCCTGGCAATCGCTCAATCGATATTACGCCGGCTCACCGGCTGACTCGTTCTGGTCGCAAGCATGGCAAGACCTGGGCGACACGTGCCAATGCGACCTCAACGAGATTATGCTCGGCTGGCGAACGGGCGAACAGGGTTGCGCTGTTATCGAAATAACCGACAGCCTATCGGAGGCGGTTACATACACGGGCATTGCCGACACTGCCAACGTAATCGATATTTTGCGTCCGATTCTCGCCAATCAAGCTACGCCAACCGATGGAATATATGCAGTTGGTCTTCCAATCGCTTTTCAACGCAATAGCATGCCCTCCGCCGCGGTCGAAACGAATTACATCATACAAATCGACGGTTTCCTTTTCAGTGCGGCTTCACCCTTAGCCCTAAAGACCATTCGTGCTGCATCCAAGCATTTGAGCGAACGAGCAGAATTTACCTCCTTGCTAACGCAGACAAGCAAGGGTTCCGGACGTTTCATCTACCAATCCAACTCTGAAATCACGCTATTGCCTGCTTCACTCACCACCTTGCTGGAAGGAGCCGACCACTGGTGTGCAACAACCGAAGTAAGCCAACCGGGAAGAATACTCGTAAGCATTGCGCTTCCAATTCGCGTAAAAGACCAGGCACCCGTGAAAGCACCGGCAACATTGGAACCCGCTGAAACCAACCTGGCCATATCGGAACCGGTGAACGAGAGCGGCCGGTCGTGGAGCGTGATAAATCACAACACTCAAGAAAAAGAGACTTTGAAACACGACGGAAAAAACAAACTCGAATTGGTCGATGCCGCCGGTCAAAACTTGTGGGCCCTTGACATGAGTCCCATTTCGGGTGACGTTGTTCAAGTCGATGCTCTCAAAAACAACAAGCTGCAAATGGCCTTCGCTACCGAGGGAGGAATCTATGTACTCGACCGCAATGGCAATAACCTGGCAGGATTTCCCTACTTGCCCAAGCCACCGGTAACATCACCACTCCTTATTGCAGACTACGACAACACCAAAAAGTACCGTCTCATTTTCGGAATGGGCGATGGAATGCTCTCGAACGTGGGCATCGATGGAAAAGCAACATCGGGATGGAAATATCAAACCGTAAACAGCGAGCCAATCATTCGAGTTGCTTCCGCAAAAGTGGGCGGCGACGATGTGCTCATAGCTGTTTCAAAGAATGGTGCTGTTCAACTACTCAAGCGAACGGGCGAAGTGAAGACCTCATGCACATCTGTGCTGGATGGCTTCGATGGAAAAACACTGGAGATAATTCCAGGCAACGACCTCCCATCAACAAGCATCGTATACAGCACGGCAACCGGCGCCAAAACCGTTCAGCTCGCTGTTCAATGAGACCCGAAATTCTCAAACACCTTCGAAAGGACAAAAAGCTTGTTCCCGCGCTAAAAAAGGAGAGCGCGCATGCCCCGACGCAGGCCGAAAACGTGGCGCTCTACCTCTGCTTATCCATCATTAGCCAGCAACTGAGCACGAAAGTAGCCCGCGTTATAGGCGACCGATTTCTCGATCTCTACGCGGGAACTGAACCAAACTGCGAACAGATTTTACAAACCGACACAGAAACACTTCGGTCCATAGGCTTGAGCGGAGCCAAAGCGCAATACATCCAAAACGTGTGTGCGTTTTTCATCGAACATAAACTGAACGACGAAGCATTACACCGCATGAACGATGAGGAAGTAATAGCGTTGCTTACTCAGATTAAAGGCGTAGGCAGATGGACGGTAGAGATGCTGCTCATGTTTGCACTGGGGCGCGAAGACGTATTTGCAGCAGACGATTTCGGTGTGCAACAGGCCATAATAAAGACGTACGGCTTAAAACAGGATTCAAAGAAGGTGTTGCGCTCTGAAATGCTCGCCATTAGCGAAAACTGGCGCCCATACCGCACTTATGCGTGTATGGCTCTTTGGTCGTGGAAAGACAACAGCAATTAATCTCTGCTTCCTACATCACGCAAATGCACTACGTGTGAGCGAACAGCTGAAAGAACGGTGCGATGCTCGTTGTATCCGATTCCGAATTTCTCGCATGTATCCTTTACAATCTCATTGATGGCAGGATAGTGAACGTGGGAAATACGCGGGAACAAATGGTGCTCAACTTGGTAATTGAGACCTCCTGTAAACCAAGATACTATTTTGTTCTTTGTTGCGAAATTGCTTGTTGTGTTGATCTGATGCACAGCCCATTCAACATCAAGTTTACCTTCAACGGGTGCAGGAAAAGTAGTGTCTTCAACCACGTGCGCCAGTTGGAATACAACAGCAATCACAATCCCGCATACGCTCGTGAGCACGAGATATCCAACAATCGTTTCGACCACGCCCACCAAAAACATAGGCAATACAATAAACATGGTGAAGTAGGTAAGTTTGGTAGCCCAAAAGCTTACGTGGTCCCAAAACTTGTATTTCTTGATTTTGATATCGCCAACCTTGCCGGTAAAGTACTTCAGGAAGTCGAAATAAAACACCCAAAACGCGTAGTTCAACGCGTAAAAGAGAAACGCGTAGATGTGCTGAAAGCGATGAATCCAATATCTCTTCTGGTTATTGTTCATGCGCATTACCGGTTGAACGTCGATATCATCATCATACCCGTCAATGTTTGTAAAGCTGTGGTGAATCATGTTGTGCTTCATTTTCCACAAATGCACATCACCGCCCATCAAATTGAGCGAATAGCCCATGACGTTGTTCAACCATTCGTGCTTTGAGAAACTGCCGTGAGCACTGTCGTGCATCACGTTAAAACCAACTCCAGCCAGAGTTATGCCTAGCATGGCACAAAGGAGCAAGCTCAACGCGACACCCGGGGTGAAGAAAACAACCCACGTGTACAACCCTACGAGCAACGAAATGAAGATGACCGTCTTCAAATAAATTTTCCAATTGCCCCAACGCTGGAGTCCATTGGTTTCGAAATAGGCATCTACACGTTGTTTGAGCTCGTCAAAGAACGGGTGCTCCTTGGTATTGAATGAAACAAATGACATGGTGACTTTTTTGCTTGTGCATTCGCTAAATCTCGAATGCGGCGGCAATTTAAGCCATGTAATCGGTACACAACGTTAAACGGAAATAAA
>Ga0209298_10002798_pt1 | contig 10738 bp, 8 predicted proteins | sample S_140806_EF_Meta_FD_187325 | JGI IMG/M metagenome (GOLD analysis project Ga0209298, IMG submission 187325) | Freshwater microbial communities from Lake Simoncouche, Canada to study carbon cycling - S_140806_EF_MetaG (SPAdes) (version 2) | ecosystem: Environmental > Aquatic > Freshwater > Lake ... | reverse complement strand
GGGCAACACTATTTTGATGGCGTTGCGCACAGCGCGAAAAATCGATCGTGAAGCATTGCTATCACAAGCACAATCGATTCAAACACGATGGCCTCTACCTGCGACAAAGTGGCTGAAAGTTTTGGCCCCTGTTGCATTGACCTGATCCGCAACATAATTTTTGGGAAGCAAGGGTTAACCCGCAATACTTGTGCGACATAGGTAGGTGAAACCCACATCTACATTAGCAGTGTAAAAGGCCACAATCTGCGCCACTTAGGTATTTTGTTTAAGGAGACGACATGATCAAAAGTCAAAAAGACTTTTTCTCTGGACTGATGTTTGCCATCATCGGCGGCGGATTTGCATGGGGTGCGACTAGCTACTCAGTAGGTACCGGGGCACGTATGGGTCCAGGTTACTTTCCGTTGTTGTTGGGAATTTTGCTTGCTGTGTTGGGTTGCTTCACCATTTTTTACTCTATGGTTGAACATGCTGAAGACGGCGACAAAGTCGGTAGTTTTGCTTGGCGGCCCCTCGTATATATTTTGGGAGCCAACGTTGCTTTTGGAATTTTGTTAGCTGGCTTACCTAGCGTGGGTCTGCCACCTATGGGGCTGATTGCGGGCATTTATGCTCTAACTATCATTGCTAGCAAAGCGGGCGATATCTTCAAACTAAAAGAAGTACTGATGCTTGCCACCTTCCTATCTGTCCTCAGCTATCTTGCATTCATTAAACTTTTGAATTTGCAAATGCCGGTGTGGCCTACTTTCATTACTGGTTAAGCAGGGAGAAATAAAACATGGATTTACTTAATAACCTAGCTTTGGGCTTTGGCGTGGCGTTCACGCCTATCAACCTGATGTACTGCTTAATCGGTTGTATTTTGGGCACGTTGATTGGCGTGTTGCCTGGCATTGGCCCCGTGGCGACGATCGCCATGTTGTTGCCAGCCACCTACGCACTGCCTCCTGTATCCGCATTGATCATGTTGGCGGGTATTTATTACGGCGCCCAATACGGTGGCTCAACTACGGCTATTTTGGTGAACTTGCCTGGTGAATCGTCCTCGGTGGTGACCACCATTGACGGTTACCAAATGGCCCGCAAGGGTCGAGCGGGTCCGGCTTTGGCTGCTGCTGGCTTGGGCTCTTTCTTTGCCGGTTCTGTAGGTACTTTGATTTTGGCTGCTTTTGCGCCTCCTTTGACTGAACTAGCGTTTAAGTTTGGCCCTGCTGAATACTTCTCGCTGATGATTTTGGGCTTGGTGGGTGCTGTTGTATTGGCCTCGGGCTCTTTGCTGAAAGCAGTTGCGATGATCATCTTGGGATTGTTGTTGGGGCTAGTAGGTACTGACGTGAACTCAGGCGTTGCTAGGTTTAGCTTTGATATTCCAGAATTAACAGACGGCATCGGATTCGTTGTAGTGGCGATGGGAGTGTTTGGTTATGGAGAGATCATCTCTAATCTGTCTCGGCCTGAAGATGAGCGCGAAGTCTTTACTGCAAAAGTAGAGGGTTTGTTCCCCACTAAGGAAGACTTTAAAAACATGTTGCCAGCGGTGATTCGCGGAACCGCATTAGGTTCATTGCTGGGTGTGTTGCCTGGTGGTGGTGCGTTGCTTGCTGCGTTTGCCGCTTACACGATTGAAAAGAAAACCAAATTGCGTCCTGGTGAAGTGCCCTTCGGCCAAGGCAATATTCGTGGTGTAGCAGCCCCTGAATCGGCAAACAACGCAGGAGCGCAAACCTCATTTATTCCATTGCTCACATTGGGTATTCCCCCTAATGCTGTGATGGCCTTGATGGTTGGTGCGATGACGATCCACAACATCCAACCTGGCCCGCAGGTGATGACCAGCAACCCTGAGTTGTTTTGGGGCTTGATCGCTTCCATGTGGATTGGTAATTTGATGCTGGTGATTCTGAACCTTCCACTTATTGGTATGTGGATCAAGCTCTTGACGGTGCCTTACCGCTTTTTATTCCCCGCGATCGTATTGTTTTGTGCGATTGGTGTTTACTCCACTAACAACAATACTTTTGACATCTGGATGGTTGCGGCCTTCGGTCTTGTCGGCTATGTGTTTGTCAAGTTAGGTGTAGAACCAGCTCCGTTATTGCTTGGCTTTATTTTGGGCCCGATGATGGAGGAGAACTTGAGACGAGCGCTACTGCTATCGCGCGGTGACTGGTTTGTATTTGCTACCCGTCCGTTGTCTGCGAGTTTGTTGGGTGCCGCATTGATCTTGTTAGTCATAGTGTTGCTACCATCCATTCGAAGCAAGCGCGAAGAGGCGTTTGTCGAAGAGTAAGCCTTGTTTCAGTGAAAATAACACGGCACCTTCGGGTGCCGTTTCTTTTGTGGAAAAAAATCATGCAGTTTGATTACAACAACCCCTACACCTCCACCCGTCTGCCGGTCTTTGCACGTAACGTGGTGTCTACTTCTCACCCATTGGGATCGCAAGCTGGATTGCGTATGCTGTGGCAAGGCGGAAATGCCGTCGACGCTGCCATCGCAGCGGCTGCCACGATGACTGTGGTGGAGCCGGTCAGTAATGGTTTGGGTTCAGACGCCTTTGGTTTGATTTGGGATGGCAAAGCATTACATGGTTTGAATGCTTCTGGTCGTGCGCCGCAAGCTTGGACGCCCGAATATTTTCAAAACAAATACGGCAAAGACACCTTGGCACCACCCAAGCGTGGAATGGACTCCATCACCGTGCCAGGTGCAGTGGCGTCTTGGGTGGCCATGCACGAGCGCTTTGGAAAACTGTCTTTTGAAGATTTGTTGCAACCCGCAATAGAGATTGCCGAGCGAGGTTATTTGCTGCCGGTCGTAGTGCAACAAAAATGGGCGGCAGCAACGCCAGAGTTACAAGGTATGCCAGGCTTTAAAGAAGGCTTTTTGCCATGGGGACGCGCACCGAATGTGGGTGAATTATTCAAGTTCACATCCGCTGCCAAAGGATTACGCGCTATTGCCAAAAGTAAAGGCCAGGCGTTTTACGGTGGGGAGATTGCGCATGCGATTGAAAAATTCTCCAAAGCACATGGTGGTAGCCTGACCGCCAAAGATTTTGAGAGTTACAAAGCCGAATGGGTCACGCCGATTGCCCAAAACTACCGCGGTTACACCCTGCATGAAATCCCACCTAATGGCCAAGGCATTGCTGCATTGATCGCATTGGGTATTTTGGAAAATTTCGATTTGGCCGCATTGAAAGTCGACGGCGTCGATTCACAGCACTTGCAAATTGAGGCTATGAAGCTTGCGTTTGCTGATGTCTATCGTTATGTGGCAGAAGAATCTGCCATGGAAGTGACGTCTGCGCAAATGTTGGATCCCGCTTATCTAAAAAGCCGCGCCCAACTGATCAATATGAAAAAAGCACAAGATTTTGGCGCTGGCAATCCTGTAAAAGGTGGCACGATTTATTTGAGTGCTGCAGATGAAAACGGCATGATGGTCAGCTTTATCCAAAGCAATTACATGGGATTTGGTTCAGGTTGTGTTGAGCCTACCTTTGGCGTGAGCTTACAAAACCGTGGCCACGCATTCAACGTAAGTGCCAACGGACACAACCCAGCTAATTTGGTGGCGCCTGGCAAGCGGCCTTTTCACACCATCATTCCTGCGTTTCTCACCAAAGACGGACAGCCGGTGATGAGTTACGGCGTGATGGGTGCCAACATGCAACCGCAAGGCCATATGCAAACCTTGGTGCGTATGTTGGACTACGGACAAAACCCACAAGCCGCATGCGATGCGCCGCGTTGGCGCTACAACGCAGGCTTAGAGATCAATGTGGAGTCGGCTTTGGATTCCAACACGGTGGCCGGCTTGCAAGCGCTAGGCCATCGTATGGAAGTGATCAACGACAGTTACCAAGACTTTGGATCCGGCCAATTTATTTGGCGTGCAGGAGACCCGAAAGTGGAAGGTTATATCGTCGCGAGTGATTCGCGCCGTGATGGGTTGGCTGCAGGGTTTTAAACGCTGCACTTTATTAAGTAAGACGGCGTAAATATGAAACACTATTTGCGCACTTCTTTAGTATGCCAAGCGATTTGGGTGGGATGTGTTTTAGGGGGATGCACACATTGGCAAACTTCGAACCTTGAACCCAAGCCTTTAACGGAGCAAATGGCTTCGAAAGTACCCGGTGCATTAACTACACCTTTACAACCAGAGGTTGCTAGCGGCTTAGTTCGCAATGCAGATGTGATAACGCTAAGGACAGCGGTTGCAAGTGCCAATCCTTTGGCCTCTCAGGCTGGCCTTGACATATTGCAAGCAGGTGGGTCCGCAGTAGATGCGGCGATTGCTGTTCAAATGGTTTTGGGTTTGGTCGAGCCGCAGTCCAGCGGCATTGGGGGTGGTGCTTTTTTGTTACACACCAACGGTGCGGGACCTACGCGTCGGATACAAGCGTTTGATGGCCGTGAGACTGCGCCTGCTGGTGCAGACGAATCTTTATTTTTAAATGCGCAAGGCCAACCGATGCCTTTTTTCGAGGCGGTGGTGGGTGGCCGTTCAGTGGGAACGCCCGGTGTTTTAAAGATGCTAGCTATGGCGCATCAGCAACATGGCAAATTGCCTTGGGTGCGTTTGTTTGATCCTGCAATCAATCTGGCAAAGAATGGTTTTGTAATCAGCCCGCGTTTACATGCGTCATTACTTGCCGATACCCATCTCAAACTAGACCCAAGTGCGCGCGCATATTTTTACCAGGCAGATGGTGCGCCACATCCAATAGGGTACGTATTGCGTAATCCGGAATTAGCAGAAGTATTGCAACGTATAGCCAAAGAAGGAGTCAATGCGTTTTACCAAGGCGACGTTGCGCAAGCGATTGTCGATAAAGTCCAACAGCATCCTCAAAACCCAGGTCGTTTGAGTACGCAAGACTTGTCGCAATACCAAGCCAAAGAACGCGAAGCCTTGTGCTTTGACCATGTGGTCAGCGCTAGAGTGTTTGAAATTTGTGGCTTTCCACCACCGAGTTCTGGGGCGATCGCGATTGGGCAAATATTGGGTTTGTTGCAGCATGTGCCCTCATCATCTAGAGCGCCTATTCAAGGTGTATTGGATGCAGATTGGTTGCATGATTACGCCCAAGCTTCGCGTTTGGCATATGCAGACCGCGCGCAATATGTGGCAGATCCTGATTTTGTCGAAGCACCCACGGGGGACTGGCGTAGTTTGTTAAGCCCAGCCTATTTAAAACTACGCGCCCAGTTGATGGGGCCCATCAGTTTGAAACAAACACCGGCAGGTATTCCTTTGGGTGCGCAAAAGAGTGCTTATGCACCCATGCCCGATCAAGCGGAATTTGGCACCTCGCACATCAGCATCGTTGACGCCTATGGCAATGCATTAGCGATGACCACCACAATTGAAAATTCTTTTGGTGCACGTCAAATGGTACGTGGGTTCTTGCTCAATAACGAGCTAACAGACTTTAGTTTTACGCCACGTAATGCACAGGGTCGACCGATTGCTAACCGTGTCCAAGCCAATAAACGTCCACGCTCTTCGATGTCGCCTACCTTGGTTTTCGACAAGGCCACAGGCGAGCTACTGATGAGCACAGGTAGCCCTGGTGGCGACATGATCATCCACTTCACAACCAAAACCTTGATCGGTGTTTTGCATTGGGGCATGACGCCGCAACAAGCGATTGACTTACCCAACTTTGGCGCATTGGGGGACCCGATGGTGGTGGAAGAAAAACGTTTCTCAGCAGCCACTTTGCAATCTTTGCGTGCACGTGGTGCGGAGGTACGAGAACTGGCTTTGACAAGCGGCATTCAAGCGATCGTGAAAAGGCTCATGGTGGGTCATTCAAACAATTGGATCAGCGGAACTGACCCTAGGCGCGAAGGTGTTGTGCTCGGTCAGTGAACCGGTTCATCTATAGGCGCTTTAACCGGACGTTGTCCTTCGCGTCGTGCAATCCAAACAGTCGCCGCCAAAATCACAACAGCACCTAACCAAGTGGATTGGCTGGGGATATCAGAAAAAATTAACCATCCCCATGCGGAGGTCCACACCAAATCTAAAAAGCGCAAGGATTGTGTAGATGAAATATCTGCCGCATGAAACGCGCGCGTCCAACAGTAATGGCCGACACTTCCCAAAATACCAGCAATAAAAAAACCGATCCACTGCCACAGGCTAGGGTCTTGCCAATGCAGCAAAGCCAAAGGCAAACTAAAAAGCGATACCGTCAAGGCTTGCCAAAACACAATAACGGTGGCTTTTTCATAACGTGTTAGTGCTTTGGTGATGAGAAAAGACGCGGCGAAAAGTGGCGCGGAAGCCAGCATGACTAAGTGGTAGCCACCGCCAGCCCCCGACATCTTCGGCGCGACCACCACGACAACGCCTGCAAAACCGATTAATGCAGCAATCCACCGATCGCGTCGCATGGGCTCACCCAAAAACCAAGAGGCACCGATCATGATGAAAATCGGCCCCGTGAAGCTAATGGCCGTCATATCCGCCAAAGGAATTTTGGGTAGAGCAATAAACCACAGCACCATACCCATGGTGTGAACACCGCCCCGCCAAAACTGTCCCTTCACGTCCGTCGGCCAATAGTTGCGCGGCCCAGCTTTGAAAACCCAGGGCAACATCACGAGTAGCCCAAACAAATAACGCAAAAACTGAACTTCAAACGGGTCCATCTGCATGGCGATGGCACGCACGATGGTATTGAGGATAGAAAATAAAAAACCTCCCGCTGCCATCCATATCATGCCCTTCCAAATAACGGGCAAACCAGAGGCTTTGCGCCGTGTCTGCCGATTGGCTAAAAGCAGGCGTTGGATAAAAGACATGCGCATGGTGAGAGTTTATGTGGTGTGTGCCATACCCCTAGTCGCTTGCATGACGCTTTAAGGCCTTTTTGGTGTCATTGTGTAAGCTGTTGTGCGTGAGTGCGAATAAACTCGTACCAATGTCTTCGCCCAAGCGCTCTTCACTGTCGGGTTTACTCTTAGCTGCTGCGGGTGCAATTGCTTTCAGTGGCAAAGCGATCATTGTCAAGCTTTCTTACCGCTATGGGGTGGACGCTGTCACCATCATCATGCTGCGGATGTTGTTTGCATTGCCTTTTTTCATCGCCTTAGGGATTTGGGCAGAGCGGCAGACGCAAGCGCGTGAGAACCCATTAACACGGCGCGATATGCTTGGTATCGTGGCGCTCGGCTTTGTGGGTTATTACCTGTCCAGTTACTTGGATTTCTTAGGTTTGCAATACATCACGGCAAGTTTGGAGCGTTTGATTCTGTATCTCAATCCCACATTAGTGGTTCTGTTGGGATGGTTGATTTATAAAAAACCCGTGCAACCCATTCGCATGATGGCGATGGCCGTGAGCTATGCCGGTGTACTTTTGGTTTTTGCACATGAGCTCTCTTTTACAGGTACCGATGTTGCATTAGGTGGGGCATTGGTCTTTGCCAGTGCACTGACATATGCCATCTATTTGGTTTTCAGCGGACAGCTGGTGCAACGCATTGGGGCTATGCGCTTGGTGGGTTGGGCCACCAGCGTGGCATGTGTGTGTTGTATCGTGCAATTTTTAGTTTTGCGTCCGTTGTCGGCGATGGACGTACCAAACCCGGTTTTATGGTTGGCGCTTCTGAATGCTTTTGCATGTACCGTAGCGCCCGTCCTCATGGTGATGATGGCCATTGAGCGGATTGGTGCGGCTTTGACCGCGCAAACTGGCATGATTGGGCCTATGGCGACGATTACGCTAGGTGTACTGGTGTTAGACGAGCCACTCAACCTCTGGATAGGGGCAGGTACCTTGCTTGTGGTTGGCGGTGTTTTTTTAGTGACTAAATATGGAGAGAAATAATGGATCTAGGAATTAAAGGTAAGTGGGCGTTGGTTGGCGGAGCCAGCAAAGGCTTGGGCTACGGTTGTGCGCAATCGTTAGCGCGAGAAGGTGTCAATGTGGTGATCGTGGCCCGTGGTGCCGAGGCTCTTGAAGCCGCTGCCAAAGAACTACGCAAATTTGGAACCACCATCATTGCGGCTGCAGTGGACATCACCACCACAGAAGGACGTGAGGCCATTTGGTCTATCAAAGGCGGTCCTGGTAAAAATTACGACATCGTGGTGACGAATGCAGGTGGCCCACCCCCTGGAGACTTTCGCAATTGGAATCGCGACGATTGGATCAAAGCAGTTGACGCCAACATGCTGACGCCTATCGAGTTACTCAAAGCCACTGTTGATGGAATGGCCGAGCGTGGATTCGGACGTATCGTCAACATCACCTCCAGTGCTGTCAAAGCACCGATAGATATTTTGGGATTGTCCAATGGCGCACGTTCTGGTTTGACGGGTTTCATCGCTGGTGTTGCACGCACCACCAAGCTCGCTTCGAACAATGTGACGATCAACAACCTCTTGCCAGGTGCTTACGACACAGATCGCCTCAAAGGCACGATGAAGGGTGCTGCAGAAAAAACAGGTCAACCTATCGAAGCCATCATGGACGCACGTAAGAAAACAATTCCTGCATTGCGTTTCGGACATCCCGACGAATTTGGTGAGACCTGTGCGTTTTTGTGCTCAGCCCAAGCTAGTTACATCACAGGTCAAAATATATTGACCGATGGCGGGGCTTATTCAGGCTCGTTTTAATAACGCGAGAGCGCTACTTAAAAATTAATATTTTTTAATTAAGCGCCTTTTGCTGCTAACTTTTCTTTAAATCAAAGTTAGCGACGCGAAGACACCACAATTCCGCCGACTATCAAAGCAAAAGCCGCGAAATGAAATGTTTGCGGCAAGTCACCCAATACCAAGGCCGACATGACGGCGGCGAATAGCGGGGTCAGGTTTGCAAAGAAGCCCGCAATATTGGCCCCAGCTTGCTGCACACCCAAACCCCAGCAACGATATGCCAGTAAAGACGGACATAAGGCAACATAGGCAAGCGCTGCAATCAGTGGCCAACCCCAATACACATAGGCATCGCCTAGCGCCCATTCACCCGTTGTAAACAAGCCTGACCACGACAGGCCAAAGGCCATTTGTGCCATTAAAAAATAAGCCCAGTTGCTTCGTATCTCTGCCGGATCGTCTGGACGACTGAGTAACCAACTGTAAAAAGCCCAGCATGCGGTGGCGATCAGCACATAGACGTCACCGATCACCCACTGCACATTTGCAAGTGCACTCCAGTCCCCTCGGCATAGCACTAGCAGCACACCAGCTATGGACAACACGGCGCCAATGATTTGTTGTAAGCGAATAGTTTGTTTAAAAAATACTGCCCCAATCACCAACATAAATACTGGTGTACTGGAGGCCACCAAGGTCACATTGATGGGGGTAGATGTTTGTAGCGCGAGGTATTGAAAACTGTTGTAACAACCCACGCCCAAAAAACCCAGCAGGGCAAAACGTTTCCATTTCGACCACAAAGGACTATTGCGATCCAGAACCTTGTGCGCAATAGGAAGGAGCAGTAAAAATGCAAGAGCCCAGCGAAAAAAATTAAGCGTCAGCGGCGAGATGAGTTCATGCACCAAACGCCCTGTGATGGCATTACCTGCCCACAGTAGCGGAGGTACCAACAACAAAGCTCCAGCACGTGCAGTCAAAGTTGGGTGTGAAGCGCTAGTAATGGGCGTAGGGGAGGTGTCAGACATTAGGGCGAGACTCTACCCGAGCCCATAAAACCTAGGTGACAACTCGGAGACCGCTTTCGTGGCAGGATGCAGGGCGTCAAAAATTATCGATTTCTCTAGGAGCAAACAACATGAGCAAAGCAGTCATTATTGAAAAAAACGGCGGACCAGAAGAACTCAAGATCATCGATGTCTCGGTCGGTCAACCAGGCGCAGGTGAAATTCGTATTCGGCACAAAGCTGTGGGTTTGAATTTCATTGATGTATATCAACGTACAGGACTCTATCCTTTCCCGATGCCATTGCGCATGGGTATGGAAGCTTCAGGTGTAGTAGAGGCAGTAGGCGAGGGCGTGACACATCTAAAAGTAGGGGATCGCGCAGCTTATGCCAGTCAACCACCCGGAAGTTATTGTGAAGAGCGCGTGATGCCTGCAAAGACTGTCTGTAGATTGCCCGATGCCATTTCGTTTGAAACTGGAGCTGCCATGATGCTCAAAGGTTTAACGGCGCAGTATTTACTCAAGCGCACGTTGCCTCAAGGCGGTTTACACAAAGGTGATTTTATTTTGTTCCATGCGGCCGCGGGTGGTGTTGGCTTAATTGCATCGCAATGGGCAAAGGCATTGGGGTATCAACTCATCGGAACTGCGGGCAGTGATGCCAAATGCAAGCTTGCTTTGGCTAATGGCGCAAGCTTTGTGATCAACTACAACACCCAAGATTTTTTAGTAAAAGTAAAAGAAATTACTGGAGGCAAAGGTGTCAAAGTCGTCTACGACTCAGTAGGTAAAGATACGTGGGATAAATCGCTCGATTGTTTGGCACCATTGGGGTTGATGGCTAGTTTTGGTAACGCCTCTGGCCCAGTACCTTCGTTTTCTCCTGGAATTTTGGGTGCGAAGGGTTCTATATATGTAACCCGTCAAACCCTCTTTAGCCATATAAATAATCGTGAGAATTCACAAGCGATGGCAGATGATTTGTTTGAAGCCGTGACTAGCGGTAAGGTGAAAATTCATATCGATCAAACCTACCCCTTGGAAAAAGTGGCTCAAGCCCATATTGATTTAGAAGCCCGTAAGACTACGGGT
>Ga0209298_10002796_pt1 | contig 10748 bp, 10 predicted proteins | sample S_140806_EF_Meta_FD_187325 | JGI IMG/M metagenome (GOLD analysis project Ga0209298, IMG submission 187325) | Freshwater microbial communities from Lake Simoncouche, Canada to study carbon cycling - S_140806_EF_MetaG (SPAdes) (version 2) | ecosystem: Environmental > Aquatic > Freshwater > Lake ... | reverse complement strand
TATCTACAAAATTATCTATGACTTTTTGTACCGGCGTATCTAGTATTGAAATATTATTTAAGTTTAATTCTTTAGCTTTTTGCACAACATTAGCGACTCCATTAATAAAAGGATCAACTCCAATAAAATAATCTTTGGGATAAGTAGTTGATTGAAATAATAAATTCTCACCTAATCCAAATCCTATTTCTAAAACGAAATCTTTATTTTTAACTAGTTTTATTTCTTCAAAATTGACTAAAAAATCTTTTTTATGATTTTCATAAAAAAACTTTTTACTTTTAGATAAGGCTCTTGATTTTGATCTTCCAAAAAAAATCTTTTTTTTGTCTTCGATCAAATTATACTTTTGATTGAAAATATTTAATTAAATCTGTTTTTTCCCAACTAAAAGAACCATTGTCTTCTGGTTGTCTGCCGAAATGTCCGTACGCTGCTGTTTTTTGATAAATTGGTTTATTAAGTTTTAATAACTCACGAATGCCTCTTGGACTTAAATTAAAATTTTTAGAAATAATTTCTTCAATTTTTTTTGACTTATTATCTTCCCCATCAAATAAATCGATGTAAATTGAAAGAGGTTGCGATACGCCAATTGCGTAAGATAATTGTATTAAACATTTTTCTGCAACACCTGCGGCTACAATATTTTTTGCCAAATATCTTGCAACATAAGCTGCTGATCGATCTACTTTTGTTGGGTCTTTTCCTGAAAATGCTCCACCACCATGAGGTGCTGCTCCGCCGTAAGTATCAACGATAATTTTTCGACCCGTTAATCCTGTATCACCATCTGGTCCACCGATAACAAATCTACCGGTTGGGTTAACATAAAAATTTTTCTCATCACACATCCAACCTTTTGGGATAACCGATAAAACGTAAGGACGAACGATCTCTTTGACTTTTTCTTGATCAATACTTTCTTCGTGTTGTGTTGAAATAACTATTGAAGAAATTCCTTTCGGTTTTCCTTTTTCATAAATAACTGAGAATTGACTTTTAGAATCGGGTCTTAAAAATTTTTCTTTTCCAGATTTTCTTGCCTCTGACAGTAATTGTAAAACTTTATGAGAATAACTTATCGGTGCTGGCATAAGATCTTTGGTTTCTGTACAAGCATAACCAAACATAATTCCTTGATCGCCTGCGCCTTCATCTTTATTACCCGCTGAATCAACGCCTGCTGCTATGTCTTGTGATTGACTATGAAGGTAGTTTGTAAATTTTAAATTTTTCCAATGAAAACCTTCTTGTTCGTAACCAATGTCTTTAACTCTAGATCTAATTAATTTTTCAATTTCATCGCTCTTTATTTCTGGACCCCTTACTTCACCAGCAATCACAACCGTATTTGTGGTAACTAAAGTCTCACAAGCAACTCGGCTTTCTGGAAATTTAGATAAATATAAATCGAGCACCGAGTCCGATATAATATCGCAAACTTTATCAGGATGCCCTTCTGAAACTGATTCACTAGTAAATATGTAATCTTGTTTAGCCATTTTTATTAAATTTTCTAAGAGCAATAACGAATATAATACTTAACAAGATTGTAAAATAAAAAATGTAGTTTTCTAATAAAGAAAACAAGGTTTTTCCTTTTAAAAAGAATAATTTTAGATCAATAAAACCTGATTTGTTTAATTCTAAAGAATTTATAATTTTTCCATTTGGAGAAATATAAGCAGACATTCCTTTGTTGGTTGATCTTACAATTGGAACCCCTTGCTCTACTGCTCTAAAAACTGCTTGAGTTAAATGTTGATAAGGACCGATTGAATCTCCAAACCAACCATCTTCTGAAACGTTTATTATGAAACTATAATCTTTAGAATCGCGTTTAAGATCCCCGGAATAAATTATTTCATAACAAAGCAAAGGTAGGAAAGATAAATTGTTAAATACTTTAATCTCTTTTCTCTCAAGCCCTGAAGAGAAAGAACTATATCCAAACGTAATTTTTTTTAATCCCCACTTTACTAATAAACTTTCAAAAGGAATAAATTCTCCAAATGGCACAAGTTTAATCTTGTTATAAAAGCTAACAACTTCAGCATTATTATTGAGTACGACTAAGGAGTTATAAAAATTAATTTTACTACCTGAAATACTTGGATTGGTTGCTCCAACAACAATTAAATGATTTTTAGAAAAATTTTTATTAAAGTATTCTTTATATTTATATAGATCCTTAGGGTTAGTTTGCTGAATCATACCCTCAGGCCAAACAATTAAAGTTTTTTCATCTTTATTTGCTTTGCTTAGATTGATTAAAGAAATTAAATTTCTATTCTCATTTTCAGCGCCCCAAGTTCTTGCGATATCAATATTAGGCTGAACTATTTTTATTTTAACGTCGTTATATTGATTAAACTCTGCATTTTTAATTGTAATTTTTCCAAACAAATAATTAGAAATTAAAATAATAAATAAAAAAGCAGAGTTAATTAGTATTTTCTTAAACTGGACAGGCCATAAACAATTAAAGTAAATTGAAAAGATAAGAATGCTAAAAAAATTAAAAGTGTATGTGCCAATAAATTTTAATACCTGAATACTCTCAAGTGAAAAACTCCATGAATAAGATATTAAATTCCAAGAAAATCCTGTAAATAATATTCCTCGTAAATATTCAAATATTGATAAAGAAATAGAAAATATTAATAAAAAAACATAATCTTTTTTTATCAGAGAATGAATTGCAGTAACCGCCGCACCATAAAAGATAGCTAGTAAAATGGGCAAACCTAAAATGGCAACGGGTATTAAAAAAGTTAATTGTTTGTCAAAAGTTAATGAGTGAGAAACCCAATAAAGGCTACTTGCAAAATATCCATAACCAAATGCAAAACCTAAAAAGAAGAAGTTAGATAATTTTGCTTTTTTTTCTTTAAATAAAATTATTAGATATAAAAATAGAGAGTAGGTAATAAAATTTACAAAAATAAGATTATAAGGAGGTAAAGAAAAACTAGATAAAGAGCCTAATAATAGTAAAAAAACATAAATAAAAAAAATATTTTTTTTTGACATCTTTATTTTTAAATACTTCTAATAATTTTTTGCTCTAACAGATTCATTTTTTTATATTTTGTAAATGAATCATGCTCATAACCAATAAGATGTAAAACTCCGTGAATTAACATTTTTTTAAAATAATCATCAAAACTTGTATTTTGTTTTTTAATTGTTGCCTCAATATATTGGTAACTTAGCGCGATATCTCCAAGGTAAACCTTTTTCTTTAATTTAAGGTCCTTTTTAAAAAAATTTTTCTCCTCCGCTGGAAAAGATAATACGTCTGTATCCTTATTAATTTTTCTAAATTTTTTATTAAGTTTTTTCATATTTTTTGTTCCGGTAAGAAGAATGGATACTTCAAAGGCAATTGTCCGAGATGGAAAGATAGATAATAAAATTTTTTTAATACTTTTTGTAAGAGCTAAATTTACTTTGGGATATCTGGATTTCCAGTTCTTATCTTCAATAACTAAGTTAACTTTTACCATTCGGCTCTTTTTTTTCATAATCATCATAAGCCTTAACTATTTTCGAAACTAAAGGATGTCGCATAACATCATTATGATCAAAGTTTATGGTTTTAATTTCTTTAATATCTTTAAGAATTTTTGTGGTTTCATAAAGTCCGGATTCTTTTGATTTTGCTAAATCCACTTGCGATGGGTCTCCGTTTATTACCATCGTTGAATTATTTCCAAGTCTAGTTAAGAACATTTTTATTTGAGTAAACGTTGCATTCTGAGCTTCATCTAATATGACAAATGAATCTTTTAGTGTTCTTCCTCTCATAAAAGCAAGTGGCGCAATCTCAATTATACCCTCTTCTATTTTTCTTTGAATTTTGTCATATCCTAGAAGCTCATAAAGAGAATCGTAAAGAGGTATAAGATAAGGATCAATTTTATCCTTCATATCACCGGGTAAAAAACCTAAGTTTTCTCCTGCTTCTACTGCTGGTCTTGATAATATTATTTTTTTAACTCTATCTTCTAATAAAAAAGTAACCGCTATCGCAACCGCTAAAAATGTTTTTCCAGTACCTGCGGGTCCTAATGCCATTACAATTTTATGATTTTTTAAAGCATCTACGTAAATTTTCTGCTTCTCAGATCTTGGTAAAATTATTTTTTTTGATGTTTTGATAGCATCATTATCACTATAAATTGAATTAGGATTTGATTCCGTTCTATTCATTTTGGTTACGTCAAAGATTGTCTTGATGTCTTCTTTTTCAATGCTGTTCGTGTTCACAAATTTTGCAATAAGATTGTCCATAATTTGAACGACCGATTGTCTGTTATTCAAGTCGCCCCGCACAATCATTAAATTCCCTCTTAAATTAATTTTTGTATTAGTAATATTTTCTATTTCCTTAAGATTGGAATCAAACTCACCAATGATTTTGCTTAGAACTAAATTATTTTTTATGTAAAAACTTAAATAATCATTATTTTTTTCAATAATTTCAATCTGTGAACTAGAAACTTTAGATATATTCATCAAACGAGTACTTGTTCTTTTTGCAATACACCAAAAAGATTTTTACTATTGCAGGAAGTAATTTCAATATCCACTAAATCTCCTGGATTACAATTTTCAGAGTTAAAAAAAATAGAATGCATAAATTTACTTCTACCAAAAAATTGACCTGGTGTTTTAGTTTTATTCTCAATTAATATTTCAGTTTTTTTTCCTATTAATTGTTTGCTATTTTTCAATTGAATATCACCCAATAAAGTTTGTAATTTTAATAGTCGGCCTTTGCATATATCTAAGGATATCTGATCTCGATCAACCGCCGGAGTGCCTGGTCTTTGACTGTATATAAATGAATAAGAGCTAATAAAATTTACTTTATTAATAATATCAAGAGTATCTTGAAAATCCTGCTCTTCCTCTCCTGGAAAACCAATTATAAAATCACTAGAAAATTCCATTTCTGAATTGGCTTCCTTAAATTTAGCGATTAAATCTAAATAATATTCTCTTGTATGTTTTCTATTCATCAATTTTAAAATTTTATTAGAACCCGATTGAATGGGTAGATGTAATTGCGGCATTAGTTTTTTTTGATATTTAAAAGCCTCTATCAATTCTTGATCCATGTCATTTGGATGTGAAGTGGTAAAACGTATTCGATCAATTGAATTAATTTTAGCTATTTCATCAATAAGTTTAGCAAGGTTATAAGTTTTATTCCCATCGACAAATTTGTAAGCGCTAACATTTTGCCCAAGCAAAACAATTTCTTTAACACCGCTATCTGATAATTTTTTAGCCTCATTAATAATGCTGTTAAATGATCTGGAAAATTCAGCACCTCTTGTATAAGGAACCACACAGAAGGAGCAAAATTTATCACAACCTTCTTGGATAGTTAAAAATTCAGAAACTTTAGATTTTCTTGAGGATTTTAAATTATCTAAAGTGTCAAATTTTTCTATTAATTCAAAATTAGTGTCAGAAAAATTTTCTTTTCTTTCTGCAAAATTTTTAATCTGTTCAGGCAATCGATGATAAGATTGTGGTCCAACAACTATATCAACATAGTTAGTTCTTTTAAAAATCTCCTCGCCTTGTGCTTGCGCTATACATCCCGCTAATACAAAAATCGGTTTCTTTTTAGATCGATTCAGTTTTTTAATTTTCCCAATATCAGAATAGACTTTCTCAGTTGCTTTTTCTCTAATGTGGCAAGTGTTAAATATAATACAATCTACATCTGCTAAGGTTTCAGATCTTACGAAATTAACAGACTGCATTAAGTCGGATATTTTATCAGAATCGTACTCATTCATCTGACAGCCAAAAGTCTTTATATAAAATGTTTTTAACAATTATTTTAATCTCAAAATATTAGAAGCTCAGAAGGTATAAAAGAAAACAAATAAATGAAATATATTTGTTACATATTCTCATAAATGGGGAATAATTTGCTATCAATAAAAAGTTTATTATCCAAAATATATTGAAGATTCTTCGATGTATATTTGGGCAATTTTGAAAATTTAACTATTTTACCACTATTTTTTTCTAAAGCATTTTGAACAGTGAATTTTGAATAATAGTCATCACAATTTTTTAAGTCCTTAATATAAAATCTATTATTCACTTCTAAAGCAACTTTTTCATAATCTTGATTAGCAATTGTAGTTTTTAGAATCTGAAAATTATTAAATCCAAGCACTTTGATTTTCTTAACTAAGGCAATACTTTTAATTGAAGATAAAATGTTTCTAAGACCAACAAATCCACCTGGTCCTAAATTAATCATAAAAAAATTTAAGTTATCTATTTTGATATTGTTTTGCTTAAAGAAATCTAAAAGAATATTTATAAAATTTTCACTATTTAAGAATTTGTCCTGAACTAAAGCAAAGTCAGAATTGTTTTCTTTTGCAATTAGTATTAAACTTCCAAGTGTAAAATCGATTGAACAAAAACGAGAATTCATGGCTTCATTCATAAAAAGAATTATTTTAATTACTTTTTTATTAATTGCTAATCTTTCTGCAGTTAATTCTCAAGAATATCAAAATGAAAAAGGAATTATTGGATTAATGTATCATCGTTTTGAAGAAAATAAATATCCCACAACCAATGTCAGGCTTAAAGAGTTTAATTTACAACTGGAAATTATTAATCAAAATAAGATTGAATTCATTTCAATTGAAGAACTAAGAAAAATTCTTATTGAAAACAAAAGTTACGATTCTAAGAAAGTTTTAATTACTGTTGATGATGCCTTTAGATCTTTTTATGACAATGGATGGAAGATATTAAAAGAGAAAAAAATTCCATTTATACTTTTTTTTAATACACGAGAAGTGAACGCTAATAACCCCAACTACATGACTTGGGACCAAGTGCGAGAGATTCATAATTCAAAAATTGGAACTATCGGTGGCCATAGTTTCTCTCATGAATATTTAATTAATAAATCTGAAAGTGAAATAAGAGAAGATTTAGAAAAATCCCATAAAGATTTTTTAAGAGAGTTATCTTTTAGACCAAAATATTTTTCATACCCCTTTGGTGAATACAGTTCTACTTTTAAAAAAATTGTAAAAGAATTTAATTATGAATTAGCTTTTGGACAGCACTCTGGGGTTATTGATAAATCCAAAGATTTATTTGAACTCCCTCGTTATCCAGTAAATGAAAGCTATGGAAAACCAGAAAGATTTTTAACATTATTAAACACTAAGCCTTTTCCTTTTAAATCTTTCAAACCAGAAAATAAATTTATTACTAAATCAGAAAATCCTCCAAAAATTGAAATAGAATTTTTTAAAGAGATTCCCAATTTAGAAAAAATTAATTGCTTTGCCAATGATGGTGGGGAGTGGAATAAAAAGAAAATATCTTTTATTGAAAAAAATTGGATAAGAGTTAACTTAGATAAAAAATTTACAACAAGAACCGGAAGAATTAATTGTTCTTTGTTAGATAAAGATAATCAATGGCGTTGGTTGGGATTTCAATTTGTAGTGGATGGTAATTAGATTGATCCTGATCTTTTAATTGATAAATTTGCTTTATCAAAATCTTGCAGAGAATTTTGTTCAATAATTTTCTTTAAGCCAAGAACGTAATCATCTCCTTTAATTGAATATTTATGAACGTGTTTAATTAATTTTATTCCTGATATTGACCCACTTAATCTACCTGATCTTTGTTTGGCTCTTTCCGTTCGAAATTCTTCATAAAATGGGTGTGTATTTAAGTTGTTCTTATAGGCGCTCACCGCATATCTAATTTGATTGAACTTTGAAACTTCATGTCTTTCATCGTCTGCTCTATTTTCTGGCACCATCCCTTTATTTTCTTTCCATCCCCATTGGCCAAATAAAGCATTGCCCTCAATTGCAAAACGAGATGTACCCCAGCCACTTTCATAAGCTGCCTGCGCTATGGCTAATGAAGGAGGAATAATATCCATTTTAACTAATAATTCTCTAACGCTGTTATTTTTAACTTTATATTGCTGAAACTTCTCGTTTAACCAATCAGCATCTTTTTTAAAACTTTTTCTATTCATGATCGTCGTCAAGATTCTTCGATCAGCAATAATTTTTTCATTCTCTGATAAAACAATCGGTAATAATATTTGTATAAAAATTCTTTTTCTTTGTTCAATATTGTCTAATTCACTAATGCCTTCTGGAAATTTTGCTAAAAAGAAATTAGCAACAGGCTCACCTTCTCTAACTTTTTCAAGATTATAACCGCTCTTTTCAAATAAATTAATAATACTCACTACTTGTTGGAAATCTAAACCTAATTTTTTGGTATCATTCGTTAAAAAGCTTTTCTTTAACATTTGATCAATGGAAGGATCATTCGTGGTGTATTCTTCTGTTTGATTGTTAATAATCTTTCTTTTGTCGGCTGTAGTCTTGAACATTTCTGGAACAAAAGCCGTAAAAACAACTAATGTAATAATAATTGTGTAAGGTAACATTTTTTTAAGATTAACTTTCTTAATAAAGAAAAAATAAATTTTATTTATATTTTTTAAAATAAAAGATAAAAATCTAAATGTTGGAGCAATTGTATCAATGATATAACGCGAGAAACCATTATTCAAAATTGCATTTCTTATTTTTTTAAAAAAATTGATTAATTTTTCAACAATAATAATTTTTTTCATATTAGTTTAGGTTATAGACTTACAGCTCTTACGCTTTTTACTTCTGGCACATAATGAACGAGCATTCGTTCAACACCTTGTTTTAAAGTTAATGTAGAAGAAGGACAGCCCGCACAACTGCCTTGTAATTCTACTTCGGCTACCCCATCAATAAAAGATCTTAGTTTAATATTGCCTCCATCCTGTGCAACTGCAGGGCGTATTTTAAGTTCTAATACTTCTTCAATTTTTTTAAATATTTCATCTTTATTATCGTTTGTTTCTTTTTTTACAGTGATTGCTTTAAAATTTATAGGAAAGTCATTTTTTATAATGTTTTTAATTTCCTCTAATATTTGTCCCCACTGTAAAGACCCATTCTTTTTAACAGATATAAAATTAGCTCCAAAAAAGACGAGCTCAGCTCCAAGTTCAAATATTTTTTGAACAAAGGGATATTCTTTAGCCTCTGAATGGCTTTTAAATTCGATAGAACCGTTTTGCACCAACTCTAAACCTAACACAAATTTTAATGTGTCTGGATTTGGAGTCTGCTGCACATCAATATTCATATGTATATATTTAGTTAGTATGATTTGTTGTTAAAGTAATTAGACTTTATAATAAGACTTATAATTCAATAGCTTATATTAAATTATCGATCTCTTTCTCAGAAATGAGACCTGGAATTATCACTAAAGGCACCGGTAGATCATTCATCTTTTTTGATAAAGACTTAATAATAGGCCCTGGATCACTGTCAATTGAAGAAGCTAACACAAGAAATCTAATGCTACTATCTTCTTTAAGAAATTTAATTATTTCATCAACTTTATCACCCATCTTAATAATAATCTGAGGTTTAATTTTAAATTTTTCCTCAACCACAGTTGACCAAAGTCTACTAATTTTTTTTCCCTCACTTGTCTCCTCTTGTTCGATAAGGTTCCCAACGGAAGCCCATTCAGCATTCACTGCAGGCCTTACAACGTAAAGCATTATTAAATTAGCATTGTTAGCAACTGATCTTTTGGCTGCAAAATAAATTGCATTCTTTAGTTCATCACTCTCATCAATAATAACTAAATAATTTTTTCTCATTAAGTTAGAGACAGTCCAACAATCTTATGCACTTCTTTTATAGTTTTTTGAGATTCGATATTTGCTTTTTCACTTCCGCTTTTTAAGATCTTTTTAATTGCATCTGTATCTTTTTTAAATTCTTTAATCTTCTTTCCTATAGGAACAATTTCTTTAATTAAAGATTCACTTAGTTTGTTTTTTAGTTCAGAGAAATTTTTGCCACTTAATTCTTTTAAGGTTTTCTCAATTGTGCTGCCATTTAGAATAGAAAAAATATTAATTAAATTTCTAGCTTCTGGTCTGTCAGCTAATTTTGATTCATTATCTGGAATTAAATCATTATCTGTTTTTGCTTTTTTAATTTTTTGTACAATGTCTTCTTCTGTATCAGTTAAATTAATTCTAGAAGCATCAGATTCATCAGACTTGCTCATTTTCCTAGTTCCATCTTTTAAACTCATAATTCTTGCAACTTCTTTTGTAATAATGGGCTCTGGCAATGTGAAAAAGTCTTTACAATTAAAATCGTTGTTAAATTTCACGGCGATATCTCTGCACAGTTCTAAATGCTGTTTTTGATCTTCTCCCACAGGAACGTGAGTTGCTTTATAAAGTAAAATATCTGCAGCCATTAAAGTTGGGTAAGAATAAAGGCCAACGCTTGCTTTTTCTTTATTTGATCCTGCTTTTTCTTTAAATTGCGTCATTCGGTTTAACCAGCCAATTCTTGCAACACAATTAAATATCCACGCTAATTCAGAATGACCGGCAACACTAGACTGACAAAATATAACATTTTTCTTTGGATCTAAACCGCATGCAAGAAAAACAGCGGCTGTTTCGATTATATTTTCTCTTAATTTTTTTGGATCTTGAAATACGGTGATTGAATGAAGGTCTGCCAACATAAAATAGCACTCGTAATCTTTTTGTAATTTAACAAAATTTTTAATTGCCCCTAAATAGTTGCCAAGATGAAGGTTTCCCGTTGGCTGAACTCCGGATAAAA